>Ga0209377_1001690_pt1 | contig 14754 bp, 11 predicted proteins | sample GraSoiAngelo_141_FD_185898 | JGI IMG/M metagenome (GOLD analysis project Ga0209377, IMG submission 185898) | Grasslands soil microbial communities from the Angelo Coastal Reserve, California, USA - 14_0929_12_40cm (SPAdes) (version 2) | ecosystem: Environmental > Terrestrial > Soil > Grasslands ...
CAAGCAACAACGTGGCTCAAGTGACCTTGAAGCAGCTGCTGGAGGCGGGTGTCCACTTCGGGCATCAGACCAGCCGCTGGAACCCGAAGATGAAGACGTACATCTTCACCGCGCGCAACGGCATCCACATCATCGACCTGCAGAAAACCGTGCGCCTGTTGGACGACGCGTGGGAGTTCACCCGCAGCGTGGCGGCAAGCGGACGGCCCGTGCTGTTCGTCGGCACCAAGAAGCAGGCCCAGGAGACCATCCAGACCGAAGCCGCGCGCTGCGGCATGTACTTCGTCAACCGCCGTTGGATGGGCGGCATGCTGACCAACTTCAGCACCGTCAAAAAGCGCATCGAGCGGCTGCAGGACCTGCGCAAGATGCAGCAGGAAGGCCAGCTGGAGCAGATGCCAAAGAAGGAGGCCAAGCGCCTCCAGGACGAGCTCGACCGGTTGATGTTCCATTTCGACGGTATCGCCGACATGAAGCGGCTGCCGGGCGCGCTCTACGTCGTCGACCCGCGCAAGGAGCACATCGCAGTCACTGAGGCGAATCGATTGAAGATCCCGGTGGTCGCGATCACCGACTCGAACTGCGACCCGGACCTGATCACATTCGTCATCCCCGGCAACGACGACGCGATCCGCGCGGTGAAGCTGCTGACCGGCAAGATCGCAGACGCGTGTCAGGAAGGCCGCCAGGAAGCGGCGGCTCGCGGCGAGATCCTGCCAGAGGTCGAGGAGCGCGAGTTCCTCGAGACGCCTCGCTACGAAGAGATCGAGGAGTACCTCGAGGACGAGGAAGACTACCTGCCGACGGTCTCAGAAGAGGAGTTCATCGAGCGCACGGTGGACGAAGAGGAGGCCCGTTGATGGCCGTGGACATGGACCTGATCAAGAAGCTGCGCGAGATCTCCGGGGCCGGGATGATGGACTGCAGGAACGCCCTGGAGGAGGCAGGCGGCGATCTCGAGAAGGCGTTCACGATCCTGCGCGAGAAAGGTATCGCGAAGGCGAGCAAGCGGGCGGACCGCCCCACCGGACAGGGTGTGGTCGAGGCCTACCTTCACACCACCTCGCCGGACTACCCGCCCCAAATCGGAGTGCTCATCGAGGTGAACTGCGAGACGGACTTCGTCGCCAAGGGTCCGGACTTCCGCAAGCTTGCCAAGGAGCTGGCGCTCCAGGTTGCGGGGTTCGGAGCCCGTTGGGTTTCGCGCGAGGAAGTCCCCGACGAGGTGCTGGTCACCGAGCGCGAGGTGCACGAGGCGAAGGCGCGGCAGGACGGCAAGCCGGAGCAGGTGATCCCGAGAATCGTCGAAGGCCAGATCGAGGACTTCCTCAAGCACAACTGCCTCATGGAGCAGGAATACTTCCGCGAACCGGGCCACACGGTGGCGCAGTTCATCGCCGAGCACATCTCCAAGCTTCAGGAGAACATCACAGTCCGGCGCTTCGCGCGATTTAACATCAGAGAGAACTGAGCCAGCTCGCCGGGCGCGCGCAGGGCGCCCAAACATGAACGTAAACGGATCCCCCAAGTACAACCGCGTTCTGCTCAAGCTAAGCGGAGAGGCGCTTGGCGGCAGCCGTGATTACGGACTTGATCTCGAGGTGGTGGAGACGATCGCCGCGCAGGTGAAGCGCGTCCATCAGATGGGTGTGCAGGTCGCGCTGGTCGTCGGCGGCGGCAACATCTTCCGCGGGCTGGCCGCCACGGAGCGAGGATTCGACCGCGCGACAGGAGACTACATGGGCATGCTCGCGACGGTGATCAACGCGCTCGCACTGCAGGACGCGCTGGAGCGCGCCGGAATTCCGGCGCGGACCATGACCGCGATCCAGATGCCGCAGGTCGCCGAGCCGTACATCCGGCGACGCGCGGTGCGCCACCTGGAAAAAGGTCGCGTGGTCATCCTCGCGGCCGGGACCGGAAATCCGTACTTCACGACCGACACGACGGCGGCGCTGCGGGCGGTCGAGATCGAGGCGGACGTGATCCTGAAGGCAACCAAGGTCGATGGCGTCTATACCGCGGATCCGAAGCGAGATCCGAGCGCGACGAAGTTCGAGCGGCTCGACTACCTGGAGGTGCTCAACCGCGGCATCGAGGTGATGGACAACACCGCCCTTACGCTCTGCATGGACAACGATGTGCCGATCGTCGTTTTCAACCTCCTCACGCCTGGCAACATCGAGCGCGTGGTGCTCGGAGAAGAAGTCGGGACGCTGGTGGGCGCGGCGTCGTGATTGATCCGATCCTCCGGGAGGCAGAGACGAAGATGAACAAGTCCGTCGAGCATTTCGGCGGGGAGCTCACTCACATCCGCACGGGGCGCGCGAATCCCGCGCTGATCGACAAGATCATGGTTCCTTACTACGGGACGCCGACTCCGCTCAACCAGCTCGCACAGATCAGCGCTCCGGAGCCGCGCCTGCTCGTCGTCCAGGTCTACGACAAGAGCCAGATCGGCGCGGTGGAGAAAGCGCTGCGTACGAGCGACCAGGGACTGAACCCAGCGAACGACGGCCAAGTGATCCGCGTCCCCATCCCGCCTCTGACCGAGGAAAGGCGGCGCGAGTACGTCAAGCTCGTCCGCCAGAAGGCGGAGGACGCCCGCGTGGCGATCCGCAACGTGCGCCGCGACGAGCTGCACCGCATCGAGCAGATGCAGAAGCAGGGTGAGGTGGCGGAGGACGACTCGAAGCGGGCTACGGGCCGGCTGCAGAAGATCACCGAAGCCCAGATCGAGAAGGTCGACGCGCTGGCCGGCCGGAAGGAACGCGAGGTGATGGAGGTATAGCATGAGCGGAAACCCGGATGGTTTCCGCTCATCGGCCGGGCGCTTCGCGCCGGGCCTGCTCACCTTCCGGTATACGGTTCGGATTCATTAAGTAGCCTTCCACCAGAGATGCCTGGCGGCCAAACGCGACGTGGGTCGCGGCCGAGATGAACTCGGCCGCCCTGGCCACCCTGCCCCCAGCCGGTTTTCGGTCGGGTCGGTACGCTTTCCCTCAACTTTGGACTCGCAGGTCCCCCGCCACATCGGGATCATCATGGACGGCAATGGGCGTTGGGCCCGCCGCCAGAGCCGGCCCGCCAGCTTCGGCCATCGGGCGGGCGTCCGGGCGATCAAGCGTGTCCTCCAAGCCTGCGAAGACCTGGGGGTGCATGCCCTCTCGATCTACGCCTTCTCGACCGAAAACTGGGCGAGGCCGCGGGCCGAAGTTCGCGCGCTGATGCGGCTGTTCCACGAGACGATGCAGCGGGAGGTCGACGAGATGCATCGACGTGGCGTGCGGATCTTGGTCAGCGGGCGGCGGGACGAGCTCTCGCCAAAGATGCGCCATCGCATCGAGGAGGCAATGGCCCGCACAGCCAACAACAAGAACGGGATCCTGAACGTCTGTCTCAACTATGGCGGCCGCGCCGAGATCGTTGACGCGGCGCGCAGGTTGATCCGCGACGGCGTCCCACCGGAACGTGTCGATGAAGCGGCCATCTCGCAGCGGATGTATCAGCCGGATCTTCCCGATCCCGACCTGATCATTCGCACCGCGGGTGAGCATCGCGTGAGCAATTTCCTGCTGTGGCAGGGCGCATACGCGGAGATGCTGGTGAGCGAGACCCTGTGGCCCGATTTCGGCGAGGACGATCTCAGAACAGCGCTGACCGAGTACGCAACCAGGGTGCGGCGTTTTGGAGCGCGACCCGCGCACGAAGTGATGGTCAGTTGACCACGCGCAACGCGCCCTTGACAGGCAGCTGGAAGCCAAGTCCGCTGATGGTGCGCATCCTCAGCGCATTCGTTGTCCTCGGGCTCGTCATCGGCCTCGTCCTGGTGGGGATCTACGGCGTCTATCTGGTCGTGCTGATCCTTGGCGGCCTGGCGCTGTACGAGTTCAACGATCTCTCGGACCGCATGGGCTCGCGCGCGCCGGCGTGGCTGCTATTCCCGCTGGGCGCTTTTTTTGCGTTCAGCGGCACGGTGCTGAAGCAGGTCGACGTGACGCTGGTGCTCGCGCTCGCCCTGGTCGGCGGACTGGGCGCTTTTCTTTTCCTACCCGGCCAGCGGCAGGGTCTCAGCCGCTGGGCGATGGGAATGTCGGGCGCGCTCTATGTCGGCATGCCGTTCAACTTCTACCTGCTCCTCTACACGTCCAAGCCCAACGGCCTGGTCTGGACTCTGTTCACGATCTTCGCAGTGGTCGTGAGCGACGCGGCCGCGCTGCTGGTCGGCAGTCGGATCGGCCGGCATCCGTTCTTCGAGGCGATCAGCCCCAAGAAGACGCTCGAGGGCGCGATCGCCGGCGTGATCGGAGCGATGCTGGTGATGCTGGTTGGAATCTCGGGCGTGATCGGCGTCAATCCGCTGCACTCGGTAGTGCTGGGTTTTCTTGTCGGCACCAGCGCGATAGTGGGGGACCTCGTTGAGTCGCAGATGAAGCGCCTGGCCGAGGTGAAGGACTCATCGCATCTCATCCCCGGCCACGGCGGCGTGCTCGACCGACTGGACTCGATTCTCTTTCCGCCGATCCTCGTCTATCTCTATGTCACGGTCTTCCACCTCCTTTAGATGACCCGACCCATCAACATCGCCGTCCTCGGAGCCACCGGCTCGATCGGCCGGCAGACGCTCGATGTCATCGACCGCAACCCGGCGCGGTTCAAGCTGTTCGGCCTGACCGGGGGCGTGGGCTCCTCCGACCGCAAGGCCGAGCACGATATCCACGGGCGCGCCGGAGAAGGCGATTTCGATGCGCGAGTCGAGGCGATGGTCACCGACCCACGGTGCGACCTCGTGGTCGTCGCGATCCCAGGCGCGCGGGCTCTCGGGCCGACGATGTCAGCGCTTCGCGCGGGCAAGGAGGTGGCGCTGGCCACCAAGGAAGTCCTGGTGATGGCGGGCGCGCTGGTCATGAAGGCCGCAGGCGAACGCGGAATCCGCCCCATCGATTCCGAGCACAGCGCGATCTGGCAGTGCCTTTGGGGCGAGGAGCTCAAGAACGTGCGGCGGCTCGTCATCACCTCCAGCGGCGGTCCGTTTTGGGCCCACCCCGAGCTGGATCTGGACCAGGTCACGGTCGAGCAGGCGCTGAACCATCCGCGCTGGTCGATGGGGCGCAAGGTGACGGTGGACTCGGCCACGCTCATGAACAAGGGCCTCGAGCTGATCGAGGCGCATCACCTGTACGGCATCCCTCTGGATCGCATCTCGGTCTGCATCCACCCCCAGAGCGTCGTCCACTCGCTCGTCGAGTTTGTCGACGGCTCCTTCAAAGCGCAGCTCGGCCGGCCCGACATGCGGCTCCCAATTGCGGTCGCGCTCGCCTACCCAGACCGCCTGCCGGATGCGGTGCCGCCGACCTCCATTCACGAGCTGAGCGGCCTGGAGTTCCAAGAGCTCGACGAGGATCGCTTTCCCAGCGTCCGTCTAGCGCGCGATGCTGCCGCGACCGGTGGCGGCCACCCGGCGGTCCTGAACGCGGCCAACGAGGAGGCTGTGTACGCATTCCTGGCCGGGGACCTCCCGTTCGGCGCCATCATCCCCACCGTCGAACGGGCGCTCGAAGCCTTCCCAGGGTGCGGCGGTTCCCTACCAGAGATCCTGGAGGCGGACCGCTGGGCGAGGGCTGAAGTTAAAGCAAAGTTCGGTAGTGTGAGGCGCGCATGAACGGGCTCCTGGTCGTTATCGGCATCGCGGGAATGTTCCTGCTCCTGATCGCGCCCCACGAGGCCGGCCACTTCGCTTTTGCGAAGCTGTTCAAGGTCCGGGTGATCGAGTTCTCGATCGGGGCCGGGACGCGCCTGTGGTCGATGACACGCGGCGGCACGCTGTACGCCATAAGGGCGTTCCCGATCCTTGGCTACGTCCGTATGGGCGGCATGGAGGCCGGCGATTTCGAAGACCCGGACGGCTTCCACACCCGACCTGCCTGGCAGAGGCTGTTGATCCTGGCGGGCGGGCCGGCAGCGAACTTCCTGGTCGCCATGCTGCTGATCACGGCCTACGACCTGACCCAGCTCAACGACGCGCCGGGCAAGGTGGTGGGCGTGCTCCCCAACTCACCGGCGGCCGCGGCAGGGATTCGGACCGGCGACCAGCTGCGAACCGTCGAAGGGCGGCCGATCACGGCCCCCGATCAGCTCCGCCAGGTGGAGAACAGCGCCCCGAACGCCGCCATCGTCATCGGCGGAGTACACGCCAATGGGCAGCCTTTCCGGTACATCATCACGCCCCGCTGCGATGAAAGGACAAAGCAGTGCCAGATGGGGATCACAGCGCGGTGGGCGGTCGTGACCGTGAAGGATGCGGTCGTCAACGGTGTGACCTTTCCGTTCGTCGCCGTAGGCAACATAGTCCTGGGCCTGAGCGAGCTGGTTACCGGCAAGGTGCCGGGCGGCCTCCTAGGCCCGAATGGCGTGACCGGCCCGATCGGGATCGCCGACGTGGCGGCGCAATCGGTCTCGTTGGGACTCGAGACGTACATCCCCATCGTCGCCCTGCTCTCGGTCGCGCTAGGGTTTACCAACCTGCTGCCTTTCCTCGCCCTCGACGGAGGACGCATGGTCGTGGTCCTGATCGAGGTGCTTCGCCGCCGGCCGTTTGACAGGGCGAGCGAGCTCAACTTCCAGCGCGCGGGCCTCGTCGCCCTGCTTGCACTGGCGGCGGTGATCAGCTTCCTCGACATCGAACGCATCGCCACGGGCCAGTTCCCCGGGCTGCAGCGGTGATCACCTTCGTGAATCGCCGGAAGGCGATCCCGGTAAAGGTCGGCGAGGTGGTCATCGGAGGCGCGGCGCCCATCGCTGTCCAGACGATGACCAAGACCGATACGCGCGACGTCAAAGCGACGCTGCGCCAGATCCACGAGCTGCAAGAGGCCGGCTGCGAGATCGTGCGCCCGGCGGTGCCCGACCGTGAGGCCGCCGAGGCGCTCAAGGAGATCGTCAAGGGTTCGCCGCTGCCCGTGATCGCCGACATTCACTACGACCACACGCTCGCGCTCATGGCGATCGAGGCGGGCGTCCACTGCCTGCGCCTGAACCCGGGCAACCTGCCCGACCGCGACAAGGTCGTGAGGGTCGTCACCGCGGCCAAGGAGCGGCAGATTCCGTTTCGCATCGGCGTCAACGCGGGTTCGCTGCCAGAGGAGGTCCACAAGAGCCTGCGCGAGCAGCACCACATCGACCGCGACGACCGCGAGCGGACCGCGGCGCGGATGGTGGAGGTGGCGCTCGGACACTGCAAGATCCTCGAGGACCTCGACTACGGCCCGGGTTTCATCAAGGTCTCGCTGAAGGCGACCGACGTGTGGACCAACATCCTCGCCAACCGCAAGTTCGCCGCGGCTCGCCCATACCCGATCCACCTGGGCGTGACCGAGTCAGGCCCGGTCGAGGCGGGGAGCATCCGCAGCTCGGTCGGGCTGGGCATCCTGCTCAGCGAGGGGATCGGCGACACGATCCGCGTGTCACTCGCCACGTCGGACCCCCGCGAGGAGGTACGAGTCGCCCATGAGATCCTCAAGACGCTCGCGTTTCGGGTCGAAAGCCCGACCCTGATCGCCTGTCCGACCTGCGGTCGGCTCGAGTACGACATGGTGCCCACGGTCAAGGCGGTCGAGGCCTACATAGCGAAGCTGAGGGTGCCCATCACAGTCGCGGTCATGGGCTGCGTGGTCAACGGGCCCGCCGAGGCGCGCCACGCCGACATCGGCGTCACCGGCGGCCGCGGCAAGGGCGTGATTTTCAAGAAAGGTAAGCTGTACCGCACCGTGCCCCAGGAGGAATTGCTGACACTGCTACTGGCCGAGATCGACGCGATCGCAGCCGAGCACGCCCCTGCCGCACCGGCCCCGCTCCCGTCGTAGCCCGGTAGGTACTCGCCGCCGGGCTGATCACGACTCGATTACTTCACCATGGGAGCCAAAGGCGTGAAACAGGAAACCGAGGAGCAGCAAGACTTCGTCAAGGAAGTCACCAAGATGTCGGACGACTTCGACCGCTGGTACACAGACGTCGTCCGCAAGGCCGAGCTCGCCGACTGGTCAGGCGTGCGCGGGATGATGGTCGTCCGTCCCTATGGGTGGGCGATGTGGGAGGCGATCATGCGCGCCTTCGACGACATGATCAAAGAGAGCGGACACGAGAACTGGGCTTTTCCGCTCCTGATCCCTCGCGAGTACTTGATGAAGGAGGCCGAGCACATCGAGGGGTTCGCGCCCGAGGTTGCGTGGGTCACCCGGGCGGGCGGCTCGATGGAAGAGCTAGAGGAGCCCCTCGCCGTGCGGCCCACCTCGGAGACGATCATCGGCCCGCTCATCAAGCGCTACATCCAAAGCCACCGCGACCTGCCCAAGCTGACCAACCAGTGGAACAGCGTCGTCCGCTGGGAGATGCGCTCACGCCTTTTTCTGCGCAGCCGCGAGTTCTGGTGGCAGGAGGGCCACACTTTTCACGCGTCGGCGGACGAAGCGATGCAAGAGGCGGACTTGATCCTCGGCTACTACCGTTCCATCGCCGAGGACTGGCTTGCCGTACCGGTGCTCACCGGTAGGAAGTCACCCGCCGAGACGTTTCCGGGCGCCGTGCACACACTGACGGTGGAAGGCTTGATGCGCGACGGGCTGGCGCTGCAGATGGGTACGTCGCACTACTTCGGCCAGAACTTCGCCCGGGCCTACGACATCTCGTTTTCGAACCGGGAAAACGCGCGCGAGCTGTGCTACTCGACCTCCTGGGGCATCAGCACGCGGCTCGTCGGAGCCCTGGTGATGGCGCACGGCGACGACTCGGGCCTGATCATGCCTCCAAAAATTGCTCCCATCCAGGTTGTGATCGTGCCCATCTTCCGCGACGATGAGAGCCGGACGAAGGTCGAGCGCTTCATCGACACCTGGTCGCCCAACCTGAGGGCCGCGGGCATCCGGCACCGCGTCGACTGGCGCGACGAGCGGCCCGGCGACAAGTACGCGCACTGGGAGCTGAAGGGCGTGCCGATCCGCCTCAACGTGGGTGGCCGTGACGCGGACGCGGGACAGGTGGAGATGGTCGACCGCCTGGCGCGACAAAAGGTCGGGGTGCCCATCTCCGGCATCGGCAAGCGGCTGGCCCACGAGCTAGACGCCTTTCAGAAGAAGCTTTTCGATCGCGCCCTCAACTACCAGAGTGACAACACCTACCAGCTCGAGACGCTGGACCAGGTCGTCGCGCATTTCCGCGAGCGGGGAGGTTTCGTGTGGACGCAGTGGTGTGGGGAGGGGGAGGAGGAGGCGCGCATCAAGACCGATGCCGGCGGCGTGACCATCCGCACTATCGACGAAGAGACAAAGGTATCGGGCAGGTGCTTTGTATGTGGTCGGCCCGCGAAATCCCGCGTGGCCCTGGCCAAGGCCTACTGAACCAACAACCCCGGATAGTCCGGACCATCCGGGGTTTGTTTCGGCCTTCAGGCGGCTTCGTCCGGACTAACCGGGGGCGGCGCCGTAATGAGAGGGACTAGGCGACGGGATTCTCAAACGCCCCGATCGTGGGCGCGTCCGGGTGAAGCGACTCCTGAGGAATGAGCGTCAACGTCCCGCTCTGAGCCGCGTCAAGCACGGCCTCGACGACATCGGGGTGGAAATGCGTCCCCGCTCCCTCCCGGACCTGCTCTATCGCCACCTCCAGCGACATCCCCTTTCGGTACGGGCGGTCCGAAGTCATCGCGTCGATCGCATCCGCCGCGCTCACGATCCACGCGAAGATGGGCAGCTCATCGCCTTTCTTCCGATCGGGATAACCCTTGCCGTCGTACCGCTCGTGGTGCGAACGGACGATCACCAGCTCGTCCGTCAGCATCTTGAGCGCGCTCAGGATGTTGAACCCGACTGTCGTGTGCTCTTTCATCTTCTCGAACTCCGCCTCGGTCAGCTTGCCGGTCTTTCTCAAGATTTCATCGGGGACGCCGATCTTGCCAATGTCGTGCAAGCGGCAACCACGCTCGAGCCGCACCCACGCGCTCTGGTCATTGGGCGAATACCTCATCTGCCGCGCGATCATCAGCGCGTACTGCGTGACCCGCTGCGAGTGTCCCGCCGTGTAGCGGTCCCTCGCGTCGGAGGTGTTCGCGAGCGCGACCAGGGACTGAAAGATCACGTCCTCGCGATCCTTGAACAGCCGGGCGTTGTCGATCGCAACCGCCGCCTGCGTCGCGAGCTCGGTGACGAGGTTGCGGTGGTCGGCTGTAAAGGCATGGCCGACCTGATAGTTGGCGAGAAACAGCACCCCGAGCGGCGTCCCGCGCAGCGTGATGGGCACGCACAGCACGGCGCGCGGGTTGAGGGGGCTCTCCGCCTTCGACTCCTGGACTCGCGCCTCCATCACCGGTTCGCCCGACTGCATGACGCGCCGGCAGATGTCTCCTCCGATGTCGAGAGCCAGCTTCTCTGCGGTGAGGTGGTCGGTGCCGAAACCGCCCTTGAGAGTCAACTTCCCCGAGTCGTCCAGGGCGAGGCATCCGATCTGCGCCGATGAAGCTTTGGCCGCACCAGCCAGGACTTGCTGCAACACCTGTTTGAGATCCAGCGTCGAGGTGGCGGCCTGCAAGGCCTCTTGGAGGTTGCGCAGCTCCCAGATGCTGCGCTCGTTCTTCTCGTAGAGCTCGGCGTTGCGCACGGCGACCACACCCTGGTTGCCCAGGGTCGCGAGCACGCGCTGGTCGTCGGCCGTCCACTCCCGCTTCTTGTCGTCGAACACCGAGAGCGTGCCCCAGAGCTGAGCATCCTCGAGCATGGGCGCGCATATCGCTGCCTTGAAGCCGCTCGCGACGAGGTCGGGCGGGGCGGCAAGCTCCAGCTGCGCCGTCAGGTCGCCCAGCGCGCGCTCCACCGTGGCCACCGTCTCGTCGGCGTCCTTCTCGATCCAGCCCGGCTGCGGATGGCTGACGTGGGCGTCATCAGTCCCGCCGAGCCATCCACCACCCGGATCGCGGCCTCGAGAGTCTTCTGCTCCAGGACCCGGGAGCCCTGCGTCACGGTGGTGAGCGCCGCCGACACCTCACCGAGGGCGTCCAGCGCCACATCAAGGCGCGAGGCCTGGCCGCTCACGACCTGGAGGATGCGCGAGTTCTCGACCGCCACGCCTGCCATCGAGCCCAGATCGTCCAGCGCGCTGACGTCCTGCTGGCTGAAGCCGGTGGTCCCTCGCCTGCCCAGGCAGAGCGCCCCGATCACCCCCGACTTGCCTCGAATCGGCGTCAGCGCCTCGTTGACGGTGCCGCCGAAGCGTTCCGGATGGAGCCCGGAGTAGATTCCCTCATCCTCGGTGACCAGGTTGCGCAGCATGGTCTCGCCGTCGCGCACCCGGGCGAGCGGTCCGTCGATTACGTCCGAACCCGGGTTGGCGGCATCAAGCCAGGCGTAGCTGTTGTCGGGCTGGAACATGAGCGCGCGCCCGGTGTCATAGCGGATCACCTCGGAGCCGCGGCCGATGACGAGCTCGAGCACTTCGGTCATCGTCTTGCCCGACGCTTCCTTGACGAGCTCGTTCATGAGCGAGTAGCGGGCCGACTCGTGTCGGGTCAGCGCAACGAGCTGAGCGCTCGAGACCTGCGCCCCCGCCCGCGCCGCGAGGGTCGCGGCAAGCCGCTTGTCGTCGTCGCTGAACTCGCCGGTTGTACGGCCCAGGACTATGAATCCGCCGATATGGTCGTCCATCGGCATGGGAACTGCGATCAGGCTGTGCAGGTGGAAGTCTTCCGGCAGGTAGCTGATCAGCTCCACCAAGCCGTTCTCGTCCGCCGCCACGAAGGAGCCACGAGCTTCAATGGCTGACAGGAGCGGTCCCGCGTTGTCGTGTGGGCGGTTGACAGCCTGGGGCCGCAGGCGTTCGACCCCCAGGCCTGGGGGTTGGGGCACGAACCGCCGCCCGTCAGCCGATGCCAGGTAGCAGCAGGCAAAGTCGGCCCCCACGTTCGCGGCGATGCCGGACGTGATCGCGGTCGTATCCCCCGGTCGGGTTCCGTTCATGTCGGACGTGGCGGCCACGAAGGCTTGATGCTTCATCCCAAGCTGGGCGGTGAGTCTTGCCGCCTCGCCGGCCTGCCGCTGGAGCTCCCCCGCAAAGCTCCTGTAGGCGATCATGCCCAGCGCTCCTCCCAGGGCCAGCAGCACCAGGCCGCCCAGCTGGATGACGAGGTCGCCCTGCCGGGCGTTGAACTGGGCGATCGCCACCGCAAGGATCAGCGCCGCCGCCGCGAGAGGCGCCGCCGGCCGCCACCATCGAAAGGAGGCGCCGGCCGCCATGGCGAGGAGCCCGGAAGCCGCCGCGAGGGCGGTCGCGCCCTCCTCGCGGCCGCCAGCGTTGAGCGATGCGCCGGCCAGAAGGAGAACCGCGGCGGCCGCGGAGAAACCGATTCGGAAGCTCAAAGCGGCTCGTCCCGAACTCATTGGGCGGCTCGTAAGTCTAGGTTTGTGTTCGGAAGGGGAAGCTAGATAGCCAACTTAAACTTCATGGCAGGCACAAGTTGACGGTCTCCGAGCTCCTCAGGATCGCCGATCACCTCGACCCAAAGGGCCAGGTGATGGTTCGCAAGGCCTACGAGCGCGCGGCGACCGCCCACCACGGGCAGCACCGGCTTTCGGGCGAGGACTACGTCAACCACCCCCTCGAGGTGGCCGCCATCCTCGCCGACCTGGAGCTGGACGCCGAGACCATCGCCGCTGCCCTCCTGCACGACACGGTCGAGGACACCAACCTGACCGCCGAGGAGGTCAAGCGCGAGTTCGGAGGGGAGGTGGCGCGGCTGGTGGAGGGAGTCACCAAGCTGGGGCGGATCTCCCTGCGCACCGACCAGCAGCAGCAGGCCGAGAACATCCGCAAGATGATGGTGGCGATGGCGGAGGACCTGCGCGTGGTCCTCATCAAGCTCGCCGACCGGCTGCACAACATGCGCACGCTGGAGCCGCTCGCGGAGCCCAAGCGCCGGAAGATCTCCCGCGAGACCCTCGACATCTACGCCCCGCTCGCCCATCGGCTCGGCATCGGCCAGATCAAGTGGGAGCTCGAGGACCTCGCGTTCCGGAACCTCGAGCCTGAGGCCTACGACGACGTCGTCCGGCGCATCGCCCGCAAGCGCGACGACCGTGAGGCGCTCGTCTCCGACCTGCGGGAGATACTGGCCCGTGAGTTGGAGAAAGTCGGGATCCAGGCCGAGATCACAGGCCGGCCGAAGCACATCTACTCCGTCTGGCAGAAGATGACCCGCGAGGACAAGGACTTCACCGAGATCTACGACCTGTCCGCGATCCGGGTCCTGGTCGACACGGTGCGGGACTGCTACGGCGTGCTCGGCGTCGTCCACTCCCTGTGGAAGCCGATGCCAGGACGTTTCAAGGACTACGTCGCGATGCCGAAGTCCAACGGCTATCAGTCTCTGCACACGACGGTCATCACCCACACCGGCGAGCCGATCGAGATCCAGATCCGGACCCAGGAGATGCACCGGGTCGCGGAGTTCGGCGTCGCCGCTCACTGGACATATAAGGAAGGCGGCAAGGACGCGAGCTTCGACCAGAAGCTGTCCTGGCTGCGCAGCCTGCTTGAGTGGCAGAACGAGGTGGGGGATGCGGAGTCGTTCCTCAACACTGTCAAGGTGGACCTGTTCCAGGACGAGGTCTACGTGTTCACGCCGCGCGGCGACGTCATCAACCTTCCGTCGGAATCGACGCCGGTCGACTTCGCATATCGGATCCACACCGAAGTCGGCCACCGATGCATCGGCGCCAAGGTCAACGGGCGCATGGTGGCGCTCGACTACGCGCTGCAGAATGGCGAGATCGTGGAGATCCTGACATCGAAGGGTCCGCACGGCCCAAGCCGTGACTGGCTGAACTTCGTCAAGAGCGCGTCCGCGAAGGAGCGGATCCGGAAGTGGTTCAAGAGCCAGCGCCGCGAGGAAAACGTGGCCAAGGGCCACGACCTTCTCGACAAAGAGCTCCATCGCATGCACCGCATCAGCCTCGGCGACCTCCCCGAGCCAAAGCTGCAGGAGATGGCGACGCTGCACAGGTTCGCCACGGTGGACGACTTCATGGCAGCCATCGGCTACGGCGACCTCTCTCCGCACGCCGTCGTCATGCGCATGGCGCTGAGCCTCGACACCCCCGGCGGGGACCTGCGCACCATCCCGCTCATCCCGCAGGTCCAGCCCTCGCCACGCGTCCTGGTCCGGGGAGAGAAGGGAATCCTGACCACGATCGCGACATGCGTCGGCTACACCACCCGGGGCAAAGGGGTCACGGTCCACCGCGCCGACTGCATCAATGCCGTCAACGCGCAGGACTCATCGCGAGTGGTCCCGGTCGATTGGGAGACCGACGCATCGCACCTCTATCCGGTCGCGATCAAGATCGAGGCCTGGGACCGCCAGGGACTGATGCGTGACATCGCCACGGTGGTGGCCGAAAACCGCGTCAACATGTCCGCCCTCGAGGTCCACGTGTACGACGACAAGACCGCGGTCGTCTCCGCTACGGTGGAGATCGACTCGCTGGCACAGCTGTCGCGCCTGATGGAGAAACTCGAGGGGGTGAAGGACGTGCACACGGTCGCGCGCGAGGCGTCATGAACCGCGGTTCCCATGAGGTCTATCTCGACACGCCCGCCGACGCCGCCTGGAAGGCGCTGGTGGCGCCCGCGCCCCACCGGTGGTACTTCCGCCTGACCCCGGAAGGCACTTTCGGGAAGGGAGAGACCATCCGCTGGGTGGACGGGAGAGGAGGG
>Ga0209377_1001698_pt1 | contig 14730 bp, 10 predicted proteins | sample GraSoiAngelo_141_FD_185898 | JGI IMG/M metagenome (GOLD analysis project Ga0209377, IMG submission 185898) | Grasslands soil microbial communities from the Angelo Coastal Reserve, California, USA - 14_0929_12_40cm (SPAdes) (version 2) | ecosystem: Environmental > Terrestrial > Soil > Grasslands ...
CGAGTGGGTAAGCACAACCTTTCTGTCTTTCAAGCTCCCGGTCGTGAACCGGATCCCTTGGACGGTCATTTCCGTCTTGTCCGTGAGTTCCTGGCCCAGTGTCTCGATTTCCAGCGTCATTGCACTAAGGATGCCGATGACGCGCGTAGTGGGAGCTGGCCGGACGGTATTACCGACCTGGGCGACGCTCGCTGCCGAGAGTAGCAGCAGGATGAAGGAGAAAACGCAAAGCGATCTGAGCATCGGTCTCATAGTTGCTCCTTATTGTGCAACAGCCAGCAGGCGGCTATGCCAACCTTACTTTGGCGCGGAAGCGGCAACCAGTTTCTGGAAGCGCGGATCCTTGCGCAGTGGCTCGAACATTGGATCGAGCCGGAGCAACGCAGGAGTGAGCGGCGGGTTTGCAGCCAGGGGCGCTTCGTACGGGATCGAAAGCAGCTTTTCTAATGTGGAGATGGAACGGTCGGAGTCGCCAATGCGCGCTGCTACCCGGGCAAGGATGTCCAGCGGCCTTGGACCCGTGAGCGCATCTTTCTTGATCGGGATCATGGCGATCGCGCGCTCCGTCAGAGTCAATGCAGCGGCGTTGTCACCAAGGCCCATATTTGTAAGCGCGAGGTCTCCCAGCAGAACAAAGTTTTCAGGCTGTTCTTTGAGGAAAGGTTCGAGTTCGCTGCGAGCCTGACTCCAACTTTCACGGGCGCCGGCGTTGTCTCCCGCAACTTCCTGTGCCCAGCCTAACCAAAAGCGCAGTTCGCCATTGTAATAGCCTAGTGTTTGATCGGGCTTGGCCAGTATCTCCTTTAGCTGAGCAATGACGGGTGCAGTGCGCGACTCCAGGATTGCCTGGTAAACTTGTGTTTCTAACGCATTGGCGTAATCGGCCCCCAGGCGCAGAGGAGTCAGGAGCGCCGAAGCACGCGGAAGGTCGCCTTCAGCTTGCGCTATTCGCGCCTTTAACACCAGAGTATCTATGTCGTCGGGTGTTATATTAAGAATCTGCTCAAGCTTGCTCAAGGCTTCGGGGAACCGACGAAGACAGACGTAAGAGCGCGCGTGTTGAGAGAGCAGATTAACGTTGCGTGGGTCGAGCTTCTCGGCTTCGTTAAAGTACACCTCGCTCTTGTTCCAGTTGCCGCGCCTTCGCTCGACGTACGCCAGCGCCTGAGGAATCTGACTGTTGTTCGGCAGAAGCCGATATGCTTGCTCGAAATAATTGACCGCAGTGTCGTAGTCCTTCAGGCAGGCATAGTGATAAAAGCCCTTGGCGAATACAGCCTCGCCAAGATTGGGCTGAAGTCTCAGTGCGGTTTCGGCTGCCTGTCGCGCTTCTTCGCGAAGGCCGGCGGTTGGTTGTAGACTCTGTGTTAGATAGCCACTCCCGGCTACGTATGATAACAGCGCCCAACCAAGGGCGAACTTCGGGTCCAATCGCACTGCTTCTTTGAGGTACTTCTGCGCGCCAAGGGAGTTCGCCGGCGTGAAGCCAGTTTTTAGTGTGTAAGCCAAGCCGCGGAGGTACGCATCGTAGGCCTGAGGGTTGTCTGTCGGCTTGGCAGCGATAACTTCCGCTTCCTGTCCCGTTAGTTTAGCTTGTAACTGGCTGGCAATTTTCTTAGCGACTTCGCTTTCAACAGAAAAGATGTCGGTCAGCTTGCGATCAAACGTATCCGACCAAACGTGAGTATCACTGGCTGCTTTGATCAGCTGCACGTTCACGCGCACAGCGTCGGCGTTCCTTTGCACACTTCCCTCCAGAACGTGGGCAACGCCGAGTTGCTTTGCGACATCGCGCAAGTTTTCCGGGGCGCTTTCATAATGCTGCGTCGAAGTGCGCGAGATCACCTTCAGATCAGCGATCTTGGATAACCGTGTCAGGATTTCGTCCTGTATTCCGTCGACAAAATAAGCGTTCTCCTTATCGCTGCTTCGGTTTTCGAAGGGTAGTACGGCGATCGATCGCTCGATCGGAGTGAGAGATCGCGTGCGTTGGTACAACCAGGGCCCAAGCGCAACCGCTGCGATTACCAGTGTCGATGCCGCGCCCGCCAGGACAACTCGCCTGCGTCGCGAACGCGCTTCAGGGTTAAATCGTACGTAGCAGCCGTGGACAGCAGAAAGTAACTCCCGTGCGGTTTGCGGTCTGTCCTTCGGGTCCGGGGCCAGCATCGATTTCAGCAGCGTAACAACCTGCCCCGGAAGGTGGAGACCCTTGAGCTGTTCCAATGGTAACTCACCGGTTTGTCGCGCGCGGATTTCTTCCATCGTACGCCCGACAAAAGGCGTCCGGCCGCTAAGCAGATACCAAAGGGTAACTCCTAGTGAGTAGATGTCAGAGCGCGTATCAATCCGCGATTGCCCAGCGCCGATGAACTGCTCCGGACTGGCAAAAGCAGGCGTACCAATGAAGCCCACCCGGGTTTCCTCGGCCCCAGCTTCTGCCTGAGGCCCCATGACTTTCGCGACCCCGTAATCAATTACCTTTATGATGAGCGTCTCGCTCGGATCGGACTCGAGCATGATGTTGGATGGCTTGATGTCGCGATGCACGACACCGCAGACTTCTGCCACAGCCAACGCGCGCGCGGCTTGCTCGATTACTTGCAAAGCGACAGCGAGCGGCATTGGCCCATCGCGGCCGACGCGGGCCTCGAGCGTTTCGCCTTCGACCAGTTCCATGGCATAGAAGCACTCGCCATCTTGTTCGCCGTAATAAGTCACCCGAGCGACATTTGGATGATGAATGTTCGCAGCGGCGCGCGCTTCGCGCAGGAAACGCGACCGCGCGCCCGGATTTTGCGCCATGCTTCGGTTAATGACCTTCAGCGCAACAGTCGAGTTCAACACGGTATCGCGAGCGCGATACGTGATCGCCATCGCTCCCGCGCCCAGCTCAACGGGGAAACCATCTGCGCCTATTTCCACTTCGAAGTGGGCGTATCTCAATGGTCCGGGCGTCAGTCTGCCCCGTGCCGCTGGTTTTTCCGCGTGTTCGCCGTCTGCCAAAAAGCCAAGGCTAACCAGACAACGCAGGCATTCCCCGTTCGGACCGCATTGAGTCAGCGGCCGTCCGCATGTCGCGCAGGTTCCCGCAGTTCTAGCGTCCGCGTTCGCAGTTCCGGGACCAGTGCCGTTGTCGTCCATATCCAAAATCAACTCATGCCATCAGTATTTGATAAAGATGGTGTAGCTCCTGATCGACATCTGCAGGGTCAGAAACAGTACTGGCCACTTCCGTTCTCAACGATTCGCGATAGCGCTGGCGGAGACGCGAAAGCCAGGTGCGCAGAGTCGCAATTGGCACTCCAAGCCGAGCTGCGGCTCCTTCCTGATCCGGCGGCGTGACGCTTCCGCCCGCTACGAAAGGTCTTAATTCTTCCAGCCATTCGGCTTTGCCTTCTGCCATAAATGAGTTTTGCAAATTCTGCCACGCGCGCGTGACGATGTTCGACGCCCAGACAAGATCGTAGCAACGGGCATCGCTGAGATGAGAGGTCGCCAACATCGCTGCCTCGGCCTCCGGCAGATGCTCCTCCATCGAGACGAGCTGACGGCCGCCACCTCTCTTAAGCGCTCGGGCGCGATCGTACTCATTGAACATGAAATTCTGCAGCGATGTCAGCAGAAACGTGCGAAGCCGGCCCTTTTGCTTATCCGCGCGCGTCAGTGTGTTTTGCTCAAGCAAATAAGCGAAAAAACCTTGGACGAGATCCTGTGCGTCAGCGGATGAAAAGCCTCGGTGGCGAAGGAAACTGTAAAGGGGTGGCCAATAGGCTTCGCAAAACCCGGAGAGCGCCTCACGAGCGGATTCCGCTGATTCGGTCTCCCGCGCACGCAAGACGACCGTCCAATGCGTCGTTTGAAACGAAGCACCGCCCTCCTGCAGCGTTCCGGGAATTGCCTTCGTGGCTGCGTACTATCGCATGATGGCTCCGCCTTGCGATACAAATCGAGTGACAATTGAGTGACACCCGCCAGAAATCCTTTAGCCGGGGTGCGTGACCCCCGTAACATGACTAATTTGGAGAGGACGCAGCGCCTCTATTTGAATCAGTAAAATCCGAGAACGTCGTTCGCGCCGCTTCCAGACAACGGACTGTTAGATCCTCGCGCGGCGATATGTTTCAGCCCGAGGTTGCTTGTCGCGACGTAAGCATTGGGCCTGCTGCTTCCAAGTTGGCTCTGCTCTCGCGCGATGGCGCCCAAGCTCAAGACGCCGAAGGCTACTGAAATGGCCGCTGCAACTGTGGCTTCAGTAGATAATTTCATCGCACTTATATGTTTTGCGGCGACGCCTTCAGGAGAAGTTCTCTCCAGCCGCCGCCGAAGTTAAAGCACGTTATGTTGAACACCAATAACGGATCATGCTTGCGGTTGGTCACCCGCATGAGCGACCGCCAAGTGCGACGGAGGAATTCGATAGGTTTCATATGGTTAATAGTCCCGATACATCAGGCTAATTGGCTGGCCTCGACGCGTTGCGCATTGCTGCAATTTGCGAAAACCCGCACGACCGAAGCCTGCACCTTACGGGAGACCCGGCCCGCACGCTGGGTCCAGTAATCGAGCCAGCCGAGCGAGGCATCGGCCAGAACTTCCGCACGGACAACGTCCGGAGAGAGATCCAGCAATTTGCAAACGTTCACGAACGAGTACGGCCAGGAAAAATCGTTTGCGGTGATCCAGCTGTAGGCATCGAGATACAGTTCCAGCCTGAACCCCCGCCTGAACCCCTTTGTCGCACCACGGAACCGGCGCAAATCGTGAGCTGCCTGTTTGAGCACACCTGCCGCCAGACCTTTCTCAGGCGTCGGCACCGGCGCTTCGGCTGGGGGAACAAAAAAATGCCCGAGGTTTTCGCGCCCGAAAGTAGTCGGAAACGGGACAAACTGATATGTGAAATCAGCTGTCTTGGTAGAACGAGGGTCGGCTATGATGTTCATATCGATTGTTGATTGACTTCACCTTTTCTAAAGATTTTGGAAGCCGACATTTCAAAAATTTCAAAATTTTTTCTCACAATGGCCGGCGCGACCGATGCCAGGCGGCCTCGACCCAGGGTCGTGGGCGGGCTGATTGAATCGATTCTGTAGATTCTGTAGGGGAAGCTGACAGCTTCCCCGGGCCAACAGCGCTGTCCCCTACCGTTCTCGTCCCACCTTATAGACGAGCATCCCGCGCGCCTGATAATTTGCGAGCGCCTGAGGATGATCGCGATTACACGTATGGACCCACACCCGTTTGGGCGAGATTCGCCAGGCTTGTTCGATTGCGCTGGTTAACAATGCCCCACCCAGACCACGGCCGATAAATTGGGGGAGCAAACCGAAGTACGCGACCTCGACGCCGCCTTCGCTGTCGCAGCGCAGTTCGTAGTAACCGGCAAGTGCGTCGTCATAGTACGCGGCGAAAGTCCGCAGCTCCGGCGCGGCCGCGTATTCTTCCCACCGCGCCTCAGTCCAGGGCCGTTTGTCGATCCAATCCCACCGCTCGCCGACGCGAAAGTAGAGGTCCCGATTAAACCGCCAGTCGCGCTGCGTCTGCTCACGAATTTGAAATCGCGCATCCGCACACCGCTTCGGCCGCAACTCGTCCGGAGAACGCATTTCGAGATAAGTTGTGACGAGCGCCGCGGTTTGATTTTCGCGCGGAAGCGCGGCCAAACTCATTGGATATTGGGCGTTGGACGTTGAGCCTTGGGGTTTCCCGAGGATTTGGCGAAAGCTTCTTTATTCACCACGTATGGCATCTTGGTCGGGTCCCCGCCGCAGTTGCCTTCGAGCACGTCGATCAAACCCTGCACGCAACGGCCGGCCATGCCTTTTTCAGGATCGACATCGAGGCGCGTAATTCGCGCACCGCTGGCGAAATGGTGAAATACTCTGCAGCGATCGGCGATTTCGGGATCGAGAAGCGGTGAATCGGGCGGTAGTGGTTCTTTCTCGAAGACGTCGAGCACGGCGCCAGCGATGACTTTTTCTTTCAACGCTTTCGCCACCGCAACCTCGTCCACCACCGGCCCTCGTGAGCTATTGATCAAGTACGCGGTCGGCTTCATCAGTTTGAGCGTCTTCTCGTTGATCAGGTGGTAGGTCGGCTTGTCGGTTTCCCCCTTGCGCAAGAGCGGCACATGCAAAGTCACGTAATCAGCTCCGCGCAAAGCATCCTCGAGTTCTACATACTTGATCCAAGTCTTCTCCTTTTGAATGCCGTGTGCGTGCCGGAGATCCATCAGCTCCTGGATCGACGCGATGAACTGGTCATTCTGATAAATCGGGTCGTAACAAAGGATATTCATATCGAACCCGGTGCATTTCTTGATCATCGCCAGACCGATGCGGCCGGTGCCGATAACCGCGATGGTTTTGCCCGTGACCTCATCGCCAAGGAATGGCAGAAACGGATGCCACGAGGGCCATTTCTGTTCGCGCACCAGGCGCTCGCTCTGCCACATTTTGCGCGCGAGCACGCCCATCATGAAAAACGCAAACTCGGCGGTCGCTTCGGTAAGCACGTCGGCGGTGTTCGTGAACGGGATCTTATATTTGTTCGCGTCGGCGCGATTGATGTTGTCAAAGCCGACGGCAATCTGCGCCACGACTTTGAGCGTCCCCTTCCCTGCTTCGAATACTTCAGCATCGATCGGGTCGCGCAACGTGGTGATCAACCCATCGATTCCGCTCTTTACCTTCTCGATGATTAGCTTTTTCGGCGGCGCTTCCGGTCCCTCGTAAACCTCGAGATCATAATCGCGTTCGCGAAGACGCCCTTCCGCTGCCTCGCCAATGCGCGACGTGGCAAACACCCGGAAACGTTTCTTGCCAGCCATGACTAAAGAGATGGAAGCATGTGTTTACCTTCGCGACAATTCATTGCCGTGAAAGCAACCAACTCGTCGGCATCCGGTGCAGTCCAAAATGGCGTTGGCTACGAGCGATGCGGGCGATTGACACAACACCGGATGCATGAAGTCAACGACGTGCAAACTTCCATTGCCTTGCGCTGGTTCCGCGAATTGGACAAGGCTGAGCGCACGTTCTTCGAGTTAAGTATTAGTTCCAAAAAGTGTTAGCCCGTAGCGCTGACACGACGCACGAGCGCCGGAATTTCTGAAAGATTTCCGAGTACATAATCCGCCTCTTTCTCGTAGTCGCGCGCGTCGACAAAACGCCTGTCGGGAATGGCGGCGACGCGCATCCCCGCGGCCTTGCCAGCAGTAATACCAGAAAGCGCGTCTTCGATAACGAGGCAGGCGTCAGCGCCAATGCCCAATTTCTTCGCTGCCCGTAGATAGATGTCTGGATCCGGCTTGCCGCGTTCGATTTCGTCACCTGTTACGATGCCATCGAAAAACGGCGTAAGCCCATGGCGATCCAAAAACGGGCGGGCTGACGCGCTCACTGAGCTCGTGGCGATAGCAAGGCGCACCTTCATGTCGCGCAATCGTTCCAACGTTCTCTTTGTGGAAGGAAAGAGACCAACGCGATTCGCGAAGAATTCAGTCGCGATCTCGCCACGGCGCCGCATTAATTCCTCAATAGACGCAGAGAGGCCAAACGCCTTTTTGTAAAACTCGACCGCGAGACGATAGCTCACTCCGAGCACCTCGCGATGGTATTCGCCGCGATAAATAACGCCGTATTCGGCGAGTAATTTCGAGTCAATCTCGTTCCACCACGGTTCGGAATCAGCGAGAATGCCGTCCAGATCGAAGATCACAGCGCGCAGTGGTTGAGGCATGGTCTGCCGCACTTGTCACCCAGTCGAGGCGGTCGAGCAACGCCAGGTGCAGTTTACGACGCTGATGGCGGCTTTTCTAAGGCGGGGTATGTGTACTTCACGATCACCCGAAAGAGATAGAGCGCAGCGTTGAATCCTTGCTCGATATTTGGAAACCTTTCGGCAATAAGAACATTATGAAACGACCCGTGGTGCTCGGCTTGCTGCTCGTTGCAGGGTTCCTTGTCGATGGTTGTTCACGCAAGTCCGCTCAAGTTGTGCCGGGTGCGCCGGAAGTTCTTGTGACGACTGTCGTGCCGAAGGATGTGCCGCGCGTGCTGGAACGCGTGGCCACGCTGGATGGTTTCATCAACGCGAACATCAACGCGCAGGTTCAGGGCTATATCGTTTCGCGCGATTACAAGGAAGGCAGCGTGGTGAAAAAGGGCGATCAGCTTTTTCAGATCGATTCGCGCCCGTATGAAGCCGCATTGGCACAGGCAAAGGGAACTCTGGCCAAAGACAAGGCCAATCTGACAAAGGCTGAGGCGGATGAGAAGCGCGCAGTCGATCTGTTCAACAAAAAAGTGATCAGCGATCAGGAGCGAGACACTGCCATCGCGGCTGCCGGGTCGAGCAGAGCAAATGTAGAAGCAGACGAGGCAGCTGTAAGACAGGCCGAGCTGAATCTTGGCTACACAAAAATCACTGCGCCAATCGACGGGCTTGCCGGATTCGCGAATAATCAAGTCGGCGATCTCGTGGGTCCGGCATCAACGACGCCGCTCACGACTGTGTCGCAGATTGATCCGATCAAAGCCATCGTAACTGTCGGCGAGAGTGCATTCACCGATTTCTTTTCGCGCTACCCGGATACAGTCCAGCGCGATGCCCTGCTCAAACGCATCGATTTCGACTTGATTCTCGGGGACGGCAAGGTCTATCCGAAAAAGGGGAAATTTTATGCGCTGGATCGCAACCTCGATCCAAAAACAGGTTCGATTCACTACTACGTGACGTTTCCGAATCTGGACGCCATGTTGCGGCCCGGACAATTTGGCAAAGTGCGGTTCGTACCTGACTCGGTGCAGAATGCGCTCGTTGTTCCACAGGAAGCGGTGACCGAATTGCAGGGTAATTTCCAAGTCGCAGTGGTCGATCAAAACAACAAGGTGAGTATTCGCCCGGTAAAAACGGGCGCGCGCATCGGCGCCATGTGGCAAATCACCGACGGATTGAAGCCCGGAGACAAAGTCGTTGTCCAAGGCGTGCAAAAAGCGCGTGAAGGGTCGACTGTTGCGGTGAAAGAATGGACGCCGCCGGCCCAGTCCCCTGCCCCGATACAATCGGCGAGCCCGCAGAAACCCTGATCGATTATGTCAGCGTTTTTCGTCAGACGGCCGATTGTTGCGATCGTCATCGCCATTCTCATGACGCTGGTCGGCGGCGTCTGCATCCTCGCCCTGCCGATCGCGCAGTATCCGCAAATCGCGCCGCCTGAAATTCAGGTTCGCACGCATTACACCGGCGCCGACGCGATAACGATTGAGCAATCGGTGGCGGCGCCGATCGAGCAGCAGATGAGTGGCGTGGACAACATGAATTACATGTATTCGATCAACGCCAACACCGGCGACATGCGAATGATCGTCAACTTCGATGTCGCCACGGACGCGAATATCGATCAGATCCTGGCGCAGTTGCGCGTTTCTCAAGCGCAATCGCAACTGCCCGCCGACGTGAACAACTACGGCGTGACGGTCCAAAAAGCGACAACGGCGCCGTTGATGCTCATCGACCTTTACTCACCGAAGGGAACCTACGACGGGATTTTCCTCGCCAACTACGGCTACATTAATCTCGTCGATCAACTCACGCGCGTTCCGGGAATTTCCAATGTGCAGGTGTTTGGCGCGGGTCAGTATGCGATGCGGCTCTGGGTAAAACCAGATCAGCTCGCGAAACTCGGCATCACCGTGCCCGACATCATCAGCGCGGTGCAAAAGCAGAACAACGTCAATCCCGCCGGACAGGTTGGGAGTGAACCAATCCCGAGCGGACAAAAATTTACCTACACGGTCCGCGCACAAGGACGGCTGCAAACTCCGCAAGAATTCGGCGAGATCGTCGTTCGAGCAAATCCGGACGGATCGTTTGTGCGGGTGAAAGACATCGCGCGGATCGATCTCGGTGCGCAAAGTTACAACTTGAAAGGCCGACTCAACGGACAGCCGGCCGCCGTTCTCGCTTGTTATCAGCTTCCTGGGAGCAACGCGGTGAAAGCTGCGCAGGGTGTGCGCAAATTGATGGCCGAAGCAAAGCAGCGTTTCCCGGCCGACATCGATTACGCCGTCGGACTCGACCAAACGCTCTCGGTGACTGAAGGATTGCGCGACATTGTTAAAACATTATTCGAGGCGCTCGCGCTCGTCGTCATCGTTGTGTTCGTTTTTTTGCAAGGCTGGCGCGCCACGCTCATCCCGCTGTGCGCGGTGCCGGTGTCTTTGATCGGAACATTTGTGCTATTCCCGTTGTTCGGATTTTCGATTAACACGCTCTCACTTTTCGGTCTCGTGCTGGCGATCGGGCTGGTCGTGGACGATGCCATCGTCGTTGTCGAAGCCGTCGAGCGACACATCGAAGAAGGAATGGCGCCGCGCGAAGCGACGCTACAAGCGATGCGCGAAGTTTCGGGACCGGTGATCGGCATCGCGCTCGTGCTTTCAGCCGTCTTTATTCCGACTGCATTTCTTCCCGGAATCACCGGCCGATTGTATCAGCAATTCGCGCTCACGATCGCCATCTCAGTCATCTTTTCCGCGTTCAACGCGCTCACGCTGAGTCCCGCGCTTTCCGCGCTGTTGTTGCGCCAGCGGAAAAAAGCGCGCGGGCCGCTCGGTTGGTTTTACGATCGTTTCAATCGAGTTTTCAGCAGCGCCACGCACGGATACGTGAACTGGTCGCGTCTCGCGATTCGAAAAACCGTTCTCAGTTTCGCTCTGCTCGCTGTTCTCGCCGTTGGCGCGGGCTTTTTTGGCGCTCGACTGCCGAGCAGCTTCTTGCCGGAAGAAGACCAGGGGTATGTCTTTATCCAGCTTCAATTGCCCGACGCGTCTTCGCTCGAACGCACCGACCAGGCCTGTCGCAAGATTGAAGATTTTCTGAGCAAAACGCCTGGTGTGCAATACACCACCACCGTCATTGGATTCAGCTTGCTGAGTCTCGCCCAAAATACCTACAGCGCATTTTTCTTTGTCTGGTTCAAACCGTGGGGCGAACGAACGAAACCGGAAGAACAGTATCAAGCAATCAAGGCGCATATAAATAAAGAGCTCGCCGGTCTCAGCGAAGGCATCGGGTTCGCATTTCCGCCCCCGGCAATCCCCGGCGTCGGAACGTCCGGTGGTTTCGCTTTCATTTTGGAAGACCGCGCGGGCAAAGATGTCTCCTTTCTTTCGCAAAATCTGAAGACGTTTCTCGACGCCGCGCGGAAGCGGCCGGAGTTGACCGGACTCATCACAACATTTTTGCCGAACGTTCCGCAAGTGTTCGTGAACGTTGATCGCGACAAAGTGATCAAGCAGGGAATCGATCTCACATCGGTTTATCAGACGCTCCAGACGTTCATGGGCGGGTTCTTCGTGAATTACTTCAACCGCTTCGGCCGCACGTGGCAGGTCTATATAGAGGCGGAAGGCGATTATCGGACCGATGCGAAGAACGTCGGACAATTCTTTGTGCGAAACGCGAACGGCGATCCGGTCCCGCTGGACGCTATCTCCACAATCCAGCAAATCTCCGGCCCGGAGTTCACGCTGCGCTACAACGAATATCGCTCCGCGCAAATCAACGGCGCTGCCGCACCTGGCTACAGCTCGTACCAGGCGATGAACGCGCTCGAGGAAACTTTTCGACAAACCATGCCTAACGAGATGGGCTACGACTACCTTGGCCTATCGTTTCAGGAAAAGAAAGCGCAGCAAGGTGTATCACCGACAGCCATTTTCGGTCTTTCGCTTTTGTTCGTCTTCCTGATTCTGGCTGCGCTTTACGAAAGCTGGTCCCTGCCATTCAGTGTGCTGCTTGGTACGCCGGTCGCTGTGTTCGGCGCCTTCGCGACGCTTTGGCTGCGCGGAATGCAAAACAACATCTACGCGCAAATCGGGCTGATCATGCTCATCGGTTTGGCAGCAAAGAACGCCATCCTCATCGTGGAATTCGCGAAGGACGAATACGAGAAAGGCAAGCCGCTCATCGATGCCGCGCTGGAAGGCGCGCGGCTGCGACTGCGCCCGATCCTAATGACCTCGTTTGCGTTCATCTTCGGCTGTCTACCGCTTTGGTTTGCCAGCGGTTCCGGCGCTGTCGCCCGCCGCGTGCTCGGCTCAACCGTGATCGGAGGAATGATCGCCGCATCAGCCATCGCGATTTTTCTTATTCCAGTGACGTTTTACGTGATTGAGCGGCTCTTTGCCGGGAGAAAGGAAAAACCCGCGGCGCCACAAGTCAGGCCACCGCAGCCCGAGCCCGCGCTCAAGACCTAACGAATACAAGCTCGCAGCTTACTAAATGAACGCGAATCTAGTCACGATCATCAAGCATTTCTTTTTTGCCGGTATCGGTCTGTTGCTCGTCCTTTTGATGGGAATTGGGTGCAGGAAAGCGTCTGCGCCGCAGCAAGGTCCGCTGCCTGTCAATGTCGTTACCGCGATCGAGAAAGAAGTAAACGAATGGGACGAATTCACGGGCCGACTCGATCCGGTTGAATCGGTCGAGATTCGGCCGCGCGTGTCGGGTTATATCACAGAGATTCATTTTGAAGCCGGCGCGATCGTTAAAAAGGGCGACCTCCTTTATGTGATCGACCCGCGACCTTATCAGGCGGATTTTGATCGCGCCGCGGCGGAAGTCGACCGCATGGATGCGCAGCTCAAGCTTTCCGAGATTGAACTCAATCGCGCAAAAGAGTTGCGCGGCAAGGCCACGATCTCTGCGAGCGAGTTCGATCAGAAGGCTGCTACCTATCAAGGTGCTGCCGCCGCCAAAAGTTCTGCCGAAGCGGCCAAGAATGCCGCCGCACTGAATCTTGAGTTCACGCAAATCAAATCTCCGATCGACGGCCGAGTGAGTGACCAGCGCATTACCGTAGGCAATCTCGTCCAGCCAGGAGCGGGTCCAGATAGCTTGCTTACGACAGTAGTCTCGGTCGATCCGATTTATGCCAAAGTCGATGCCGACGAGAATGCGGTGCTCAAATATGTAAAGCTGAGCGAGGAAGGGAAACGTGTGAGCGCGCGCACGGCCAAGATCCCTGCGTGGATCGAGCTCGGAAACGAGACGAATTTTCCGCACAAAGGCACAATCGACTTCGTTGACAACCGCCTTGATCCTGGGACGGGGACGGTGCGCGCCCGGATCGTTATAAAAAACTGGAACCCTAACTTCATTACGCCAGGTTTCTTTGTTCGCGTGCGCGTTTCGGGCGCAACGCCTTATCGGGCTACATTAGTCCCGGACAGAGTGATCAGCTCGCAACAAGGGTTGAAATACGTATTCGTCGTTAAGCCCGATAATACCGTCGAACGTCGTAACCTCGAGACCGGTGGTTTGTTTGAAGGAAAACGGATTGTGAAAAGCGGTCTGAAGGACAGCGAGAAAGTTGTCTCTACCCGTCTGCAATTGTTGCAAGCCGGAATGAAAGTCACGCCTGTACCGGAAGAGACGCCTGCTAGCGGAACGGAGACAAAAAAAAGCGTCGCTGAATCGCAAAACGAAAAATGACGGCGCAGGCGCAACGGCGGTCGACATGAACTTTCCTCATTTTTTCATCGACCGGCCAATTTTCGCCGGCGTGATCAGCATTGTCATCACGCTGGTCGGTGTCATTGCACTTTCAACACTGCCCATCGCGCAATATCCCGATATCGCGCCACCAACCATCCAGGTCACAGCCAGCTATCCCGGCGCGAACGCGAAAGTCGTATCGGAAACAGTGGCGACGCCGATCGAGCAGCAGGTCAATGGCGTTGAAAACATGCTCTACATGTCCTCGCAAAGCAGCAGTGACGGCAACATGACATTGACCATCACGTTCAAGCTCGGCACCAATCTCGATACGGCGCAGGTACTGGTCCAAAATCGGGTCGCCATCGCGATTCCTGTGCTCCCGCCTGATGTGCAGCGGATCGGCGTGACAACGAAAAAGCAATCGCCCGACATCACGATGGTCGTGCACCTCGTTTCGCCGGATGGATCGCTCGATCAGCTTTTTACCAGCAATTACGCTTTGCTCCAGATTCGCGACGAGCTCGCGCGGCTCGATGGTGTCGGCGATGTCAATGTTTTTGGTGCACGCGAATATTCGATGCGTCTCTGGCTCGATCCTAACAAGCTTTCCTCGCGTGGACTGACCGCGCAGGACGTCGTGACAGCGGTCCAGGAACAGAATGTGCAAGTCGCGGCGGGAATCGTCGGCGCCCCACCTGTTCCGAAGGGCGCGACAGCGTTTCAATACACGGTCAGTACGCAAGGTCGACTCGCGGACGAAAAGGAGTTCGGCGCGATCATCGTTAAGACCGGCGCCAATGGACAAGTCACGTACGTGCGCGATATCGCGCGGGTGGAGCTCGCCGCGCGCGATTACACGGTCAACAGCGGTCTCGGCGGAAAACCGGCGACGGCGATTGTGATTTTCCAGCTCCCTGGCTCGAACGCGCTGGCCACTTCCGATGCCGTGAGAAAAAAAATGGCTGAGCTCAAGCAACGTTTCCCCAGCGGCCTCGACTACACGATCGTTTACGATCCGACTGTTTCTGTCCGCGAATCAATTCACGAAGTTCAAAAGACTCTTTTCGAAGCGATCGCGCTTGTCGTGCTCGTCGTCTTGATCTTTCTCCAAACCTGGCGCGCGGCAATCATTCCTCTCATCGCGATCCCAGTTTCGCTGATCGGCACGTTCGCGGCGATGAAAGGCTTCGGATTCTCGATCAACAATCTCTCGCTTTTCGGCAT
>Ga0209377_1001709_pt1 | contig 14650 bp, 8 predicted proteins | sample GraSoiAngelo_141_FD_185898 | JGI IMG/M metagenome (GOLD analysis project Ga0209377, IMG submission 185898) | Grasslands soil microbial communities from the Angelo Coastal Reserve, California, USA - 14_0929_12_40cm (SPAdes) (version 2) | ecosystem: Environmental > Terrestrial > Soil > Grasslands ...
TACGTTCTCTCGTTTCATCAGCGTGCGCATGCCCCGGTGCGGGAGTTCCGTCCAGAAGTCGCGCCTGCGCCACCGAAAGTGCGCAGGGCCGTTATTGCGCTCTCGGTGCTTCTGGCGGCGGCACTGGCGGTTATCGTGATCCTGGTGGAAACGCGGAACAAACCCGAAGTCGGGGCCGCAGCGTACGTTGAGACGTCCCCGGCGGTGTTTCGAACGTTCTGGGGTGGATTTCTCTCCAGTCCGGAGGAGCCTTGGGTCATCTTTAGCAATGGGGCGTTCGTTGGGCGCCCTGAAACGGGAATGCGCTATTTCGATGCGGCACGCGACTCGCGTGACTTGATTCTCGACCATTACACCGGAGTGGGAGAGGTGCTGGCGGTACATGATCTCGATCGGGTATTCGCCTCGCTGCACCGGCAGATACGGGTCAAGCGTGGTAGCTTGTTCTCGCTGGACGATGCCAAGAACAACGATCTGATTTTTGTCGGCTCGCCGGCGGAAAATTTGACGCTGCGCGATATACCCAGCACGCAGCAATTTGTTTTTCAGCGGCTTGATTCGGGCCCCCGCAGGGGCGACTTGGCCGTGGTCAACCTGCGCCCACAGGCAGGGGAGGACAAATATTTCTTCGGCAGCCGATCAAACACGCCGCTCACGGAAGATTATTCCGTTATCGCATTGGTGCGCGGATTTAATCCCAGCCAGTGGGTGATGATTCTTGCAGGAACCACGACTCTTGGGACCCAGGCAGCCGTCGAATTTGTGTGTAGCGAGAATTCATTGAAGGACTTGTTGGGCCGTCTGAAGGTTTCGCAGACAGGAGAGATGAAGCCGTTCGAGGCTGTGCTGCGAGTGAAGGTGACGAGGGGAGTTCCGGTGGAATCCAGCATCGTGGCGCTACGCAGCGGTTCATGAAGTGCTACGGTGTGCTTGTCTGGAGACGGGGATCAAGTTGGGCGGCTCGTTGAAATTCCTGCTTTGCCTCTTCTTTCTCGCCCTTTCTTTGTAGCGCCTCGGCCAAGTGAAGGTGGGCAGGAGCGTAATCCGGCGCAAGCTTGATCGCGGAGCGAAATTGGGAGATGGCGCCGTCGAGGTCTCCCGCGGTTAGCAGTCTTTTCCCTGAATTGGTGTTAAATGTCGCTGCCTGAAGACTGTTCTTTTCCCTGCTGAGTTCAGCTCCCAGACGGCTTTGTTCGGTTGCTCCGGCATTGTCCCCGAGTTGACGGAGCACCGCGGCGAGAGTTGTATGGGCGCCGGCGAAATCCGGCTGCAGGCGAATGGCTTCGCGCAGAGCGCTGGCAGCGTCTTGTAATTTCTTCTGCTGTTTTAGGACCGTACCGAGCGTGTAATAGGCCTCGGCGTAGTCGGGCCGGTTTTGGATAGCAAGCCAAAGCTCCTGAACCGCGCTGTCGAAATTGCCTTGCTGCCACAGGGTAACGCCGAGAGTGTAGTGAACATCGGCCTGTGCGGGATCGAGTTCCGCAGCTTTTCGAAACTCAGCGACCGCTTCGGGAAGCTGGTCTTTGAGTTTGAGTGCCAGGCCGAGGTCGTAATGCACCGTGGCATTTTGCGGGTCAGTTCTCAGCGCGCTCTGAAACTGCTGGATAGCGGAATCGAAGTCGGCTTTTTGCAGGTACGCGGTTCCAAGGTTCATGCGGTAGCCGCTGTCATCGGGATGCAAACGCAGAGCGGTTTCAAATTCAGGGATCGAGCCAGTGGCATCGCCGGTTTGAATTAGAGCGAGTCCGAGATTGTTGTGGGCGTCGGCACTGTCGGGTTGTAACTGGACAACCTGGCGAAAGGCGGCAACCGCTCCTTCAGCATCTCCGGCACGCTGCAACAGGAGGCCCAGTTGATTTTGGGCATCGGCAAACTCGGGTTGAAGCTTAACCGTTGCCTGCAATTGAGTAATCGCCTGATCGCGCTGATTGGTTTCTTCCAGCACGCGCGCCAGATAATAATGAGGCTGTGGATTGCTCGGGTCCAATTGCACGGCGCTTTGCAGGAGGGTGAGAGCTTCATCCAGCGATTTCTGCTGCCAACGGATCACGCCCAGATGCAACTTCGCCGCCGCGTAATCTGGTTTCAGCCGCAACGCCTCGGAGAACTGGGCCGCGGCTTCGTCCAGCTTTACGTTCTGAGCCAATAGTGATCCCAATTCGTCATGTAGGTCAGCTCGCGATGGCTCAAGCTCTGCTGCTCTCTCGAGTTCGGTGATTGCGGCGTTGCGGTCGGCGTGCAAGCTGGCGTGCAAGCTCAAGATACGTCCGAGGGTACGGTGTGCTTCCGAATCGTTTGGAGCAATTCGCACAGCCTCGCGCGCTTGCGCTTCGGCATCTTCCAACTTGCCGTCTTGAGTAAGCGCATTTGCAAGATTGATGCGGGCCTGCGGGAAATTGGGTTTCAAGCGTAGGGCGGTGCGGAACTGTGCGATTGCTGGCTCGAGTTGCCCTTGATTTAGAAGCACCCAGCCCAGGGAGTTGTGAGGTTCCGGACTCTTGGGTGCAAGCTTCACCACTTTTTCGAAAGCCGTACGCGCGGCGGGAAGATTTCCCTTCTGCAGCGCCGCCATTCCGCGCTGGTAAATTGATTCAACCTGTGTTCCGGAGGGCTTCTGCGCGGCAGCGAACGAAGTGAGCGCAATCATTACGGTGATTGCGAATTTGGAACGAGAGAACGTAGAGATCACAGTGAAAACGCGCAGATGCGGCTCTGTATCGGGCTTGTCCAATAGTACTAGTTTCACGTGCGGAGTTGAACCCGTCTTGACCGGCCGGAAACAGGGCCATAGTATGCGAAGAGTTATGAGCCTGGGGGTTCCGTGGCGCTCGCACGTGTGATTGTCCAGCACACAGGTAATGTGCGGGCGAGAGCGGGAGTGCGGGAGTTCCGAAAATGGCTCGCTTATCTGCTCGCAACTTCTCTCTTGCTTGCGGGTGGCGCCGTCGGGCAAAACAGCAAGCCCTCTCAGCCCATCGCGTATTTCACAGACATTGCCCAAAAAGCCGGGCTAACCTCACTGAACGTCTTCGGAGGGAAGGACACGAAGAAATACATCATCGAGACTACCGGAACGGGTGCGGCAATCTTCGATTATGACAATGATGGCTGGCCGGATATTTTTCTGGTGAATGGCACGACCCTCGAAGGATTTCCCGGGGGAAAGGCCCCGACCAATCATCTGTACCGAAATAATCACGATGGAACTTTTACCGATGTGACGGTGAAGGCTGGACTCGCGGCAAGCGGATGGGGGCAAGGGGTATGCGTGGGCGACTACGACAATGACGGATGGGAGGACCTCTACGTCACCTACTATGGCAAGAATCGTCTTTATCACAATCAAGACGGCGTTTTCACTGAAGTCGGCGAGAAATCGGGCGTGGCGGGATCAGGCAAAGCCTGGGGCACGGGATGCGCCTTCGTTGATTACGATCGCGACGGGTTGCTCGATCTGGTAGTCGCGAATTATGTAGACCTGGACCTTTCCACCACGCCCGCTCCCGGCGAGAGAGCCTCCTGCGTGTGGAAGGGCGTTCCGGTGATGTGCGGTCCGCGCGGCTTGCCGGGCGCGAAGAACATTCTTTATCACAATGTGGGTGGGGGAAAATTTGAAAATGTCAGTGCGAAAGCGCACATCGACCAAACCTCAGGACACTACGCATTCAGCGTTTCGACGTTCGATTTTGATGACGACGGCTGGCCGGACATCTACATCGCGTGCGACAGCACGCCGAGCATTCTTTATCACAACAATCGCGATGGGACGTTTACAGACGTGGCGGTCACGGCCGGTGCTGCTTTCAATGAAGATGGCCGCGAGCAAGCCGGCATGGGATCGACGATTGGTGACTTTGATGGCGACGGCAAGCTCGATATTTTCAAAACAAATTTTTCAGACGATACCGCTACGCTTTACCGCAACAACGGAAACGGCACGTTCGATGATGTAACTTATGCCGCCGGACTTGGGCTGCACACACAGTATCTCGGCTGGGGCACTATGTTTATGGATTTTGACAATGACGGCTGGCCCGATTTGCTGCTGGTCAATGGGCATGTGTATCCGGAAGTAGACCGCCAGCACCTGGGCAGCAGCTATCAAGAGCCTCGCATTCTGTACCACAACAACGGCAACGGAACGTTCACGGATATTTCTGCTGAAGCTGGACCCGGAATCACGACGGCAGCTTCATCGCGAGGATTGGCGATTGGCGATTTATGGAACGATGGCCGCGTCTCAGCGGTGGTCAGCAATATGAACGCGATGCCGAGCTTGTTGGTGAACCAGGTGCGCACGCCCAATCATTGGATCGGCATTCGCACAATTGGGACAAAGTCCAATCGCGACGGCATCGGAGCACGGATCACCTTGAAAGCGGGTCCTAGAACGCTGGTGGATGAGGTCCGCAGCGGTTCGAGCTACGATTCGAATAACGATATGCGAGTTCACTTCGGGTTGGGCGGCACAACCAAGATTGATTTCGTTCAGATTCGCTGGCCCAGCGGACTGGTGGAACGCTTCGAGAGCCCCAAAGTTGACTCCATCCAAACAATCAAAGAGGGCAGTGGAACTCCGCTAAACGCGGCCAAGACTGCGGCTCAGTAGGGCGGGGGCGTTACTCGAAGCACTCGTCTTCCAAAAGGTTCACAGCAAAAAACTTTTAACCGCAGAGTTCGCTGAGGATTCGCAAAGATCGCTAAGGATCATGAGATTCCCCTCGCGTGCTTTGCGCATCCTTGGTGAACTTTGCGGTTAAGACTTCTTTCTCTGTCAATAAGAGAACTGCATCGCGCGGACGATACCTTGCCCCTCTTTCACAAAGACCAACTGATTTGGTTTGACGTCTTTTAGCGTGTCTACCTGTCCACTGGGCCAGCGGATTTCGAGCAGATCCACTTGCGTCGCCTTGCCGATCCCGAAGTGAACCCGAAGGTCATTCTGTGAGAAATAGCTGCCACCGCTGCGGACTTCGTCAACCTGCGAATGTGGCTTCGTCTCTCCAGGTGCCTGAGTAACGCACCGCAGGCGCGCGCCAATGCCGCTGCGATTAGATTTCATGCCAATCGTGCGGACTTTGATCCAATTGTTACCAGTGCGCGAATCGCAACGCAAAAGCTGCGGATAATCGTTTACAGGGTTGACGACCATATCGACGTCGCCGTCGTTGTCAAAATCTCCGAAAGCGCAGCCACGGGAAGCGATCGGCTCGGAGATGCCCGCTCCGCCTTGCATCGAGACATCCTCGAAGCGGCCGTTTCGCAAGTTTCGATAGAGCAGCTTGCGCTGCGGATATCCGGCTTCGGTTTTGAGCTGCTCGACTTCTGGATATACATGCCCGTTACAGATCAAGATGTCTGGCCAGCCATCGTTGTCCATATCAAAAAATCCGCAGCCCCAGCCAAGGTATTGCGTGTGCGCGCCGAGGCCGGCGGTAAAAGTTGTATCTTCAAAATTCGCGCCGCCGAGGTTGTGATAAAGCGAAGGCGTGTCTCCGGCGAAATTAGTTTTAACGATATCGAGATTGCCGTCCATATCGTAATCAGCCGCGGAGACTCCCATGCCCGCTTGCGGCTTGCCATCGGGACTGAGGGCGCATCCGGCTTCCAGCGCGATGTCCACAAATTTGCCATTTTTCTTGTTCTGATAGAGCGCACTCGCAGTTGAGTCATTCGCAACATAAATGTCCGGCCAGCCGTCGTTGTCAAAATCAGCCGTCAACACGCCCAGGCCGAAAGTGCCGTTTGCTTGCAGAATTCCGGACGGTTCTGAAACGTCCGTAAACGTGCCATCGCCATTGTTATGAAAGAGGATGTTCTTGCCGCCGTTCAGACCCGGCGGCCCACAGGCGACCATTACACTTTTATAAAGACACGGTCCAGACTCCGGAACCGGAGCAGTAGCCAGATCGAGATCGATATAGTTGGCGACGAAGAGATCGAGTTTGCCGTCGCGATCGTAGTCGACAAATGCACAGCCGGTGTTCCAGCGCTTGCCGTTACCGCCCACGCCCGCTTTCTCGGTCACATCGGTGAACGTGCCATCGCCATTGTTGTGATAAAGAACATTCTTGCCGAAATAGCTGACGAAGAGATCTTCGAAGCCGTCGTTGTCGTAGTCACCAATGCAAACGCCTTGTCCCCAGCCGGAGTGGGCTACGCCGGCCTTCACGGTAACGTCTGTGAATGTTCCGTCACGATTATTCTTGAAAAGATGCGACGTCGGCTCTTGGCCCTTGGGGAAACCTTCTAGGCGCGTTCCGTTCACTAGAAAAATGTCGAGCCAGCCGTCGTTGTCGTAATCGTAAAAAGCAACGCCGCAGCCGGTGGTCTCAAGTAAGTATTTGTTCTTGTGCTCGCCGCCGTAGATCGTTTTGGCATTCAGTCCGGATTCGCGAGCAATGTTGATGAAACTCATGCCAAGGTCGGCGGTTTTGGGAGTGGCGGACGCTTGCAATGACGCGTGCAGCCGGGTAGGCCGGGCAAGTGCGAGAACGTTTTCCAGCGATAGCACGAGCGCCGAACGGCTCAATGATTGGAGAAATGCACGGCGTGAGGAGAACAAACGGCTAGTACCTTCCCGGGTTTAGCTCGTGCTAGAATTCGCCCCTAATTTATAGTGAGAAGCATGCTCACTTTGCAAGCGACGAGCGCCACGCGCACCAGCGGACGAACTTAGATTGATCGTGCCCACGAATGGACTTCGGATCACGCAATCGCCATCGTAACGCGGCCGTTCTCCTTCTCATCCTTTTTCTTGCGGCCGCTCCGATCGTCGCCGACCAGAAATCAAATTCTCTTGAACTCACCCGCACCGCCCGCCCATGGGAATTTCTCTCCGCTGTGGGCACACGTGCCGGACTCTTCGGAAATGAAGCGGGAAACTTCGAGGCGTGGGTCTATCCGCTGAAAATCTTTCGCAATTTTCGTCTTCGCTTTCATGTGGACGGACGCGTCATTCCTGCTGAAGCTCTGGCCCGCACGGTCACGGTGCGCCCTGAGTCGTGCACCATCTACTATGCGGGCGACACGTTTTCTGTCGCGGAAACTTTGCTCATCCCGATAAATGAATCAGGCGCATACATCAAGATCGATGCAGAGACAGAGCAGCCGCTAGATATAGAGGCTGTGTTCCAGCGCGACTTTCAATTGGAGTGGCCAGCCGCTTTGGGCGGAACTTATCTGAACTGGGATAAGCCTCTGCACGCTTTTTATTTCGGAGAAGAGCAAAAGAAATTTGCGGCATTCGTCGGCTCTCCGACCGCAGGCGAAGTCCAGCAGGAATACGCCACGAATTATTCGGAGTCGCATGAAAACTCGATCGATCTGGGTGTAATCAGCAAAGGTAAGGACACAAGGCTGATCGTAATAGCCGCATCCATGAACGGGCGTGCGGAAGCGGAGAGCACCTATCAGCGCTTGCTGAGTAGTTTCGCAGTGAAAGAGCGGGAGGCGGCTGATTACTACCGCTCGTACCTGGCGCACACCGTCCGCCTGGACTTGCCTGATTCGCAGTTGCAGAAAGCTTACGACTGGTCGCGGATTAGCGTTCTGCAAGGGCTGGTTACGAATCCATTTCTGGGGACCGGATTGATTGCCGGCTACCGCACTTCAGGCGAAAGCCAGCGGCCCGGATTTGCTTGGTTCTTTGGCCGCGATTCACTCTGGACGTCTTTGGCGTTGGATGCGGAAGGCGATTTCGCCAGCACGCGCATCGCGTTGGAGTTTATCTCCAAATATCAGCGCTCGGATGGCAAGATTCCGCACGAAATTTCACAGGGCGCCAGCTTTGTGGATTGGTTCAAAGCGTACCCATATCCCTACGCATCGGCGGATGCAACGCCGCTGTACATCATTGCGATGAACGAGTACGTGGCGGAAAGTGGCGATGCCGACTTTGCCCGGCAGAAATGGGAGAGCTTATGGAACGCGTATCAATTTCTGCGCTCGACTTATGATTCTCAAGGGCTGCCCCAAAATTTCGGGTTTGGCCATGGCTGGGTGGAAGGCGGGCCGCTGCTGCCGGTGAAGACTGAGCTTTACCAAAGCGGCTTAGGCGCGGAGGCGCTGCAAGCGCTTTCAAATCTCGCTCGCCTGCTTGGCAAGGAAGATGTCAGCAAGCAACTCGCGGCGGAATTTGCTCAGCACAAGGCGATGGTCAATCAGCTTTTCTGGTCCGATGCTACACGCCGTTTCGTGTTTGCGCTCGATCAGAACAGTCAAAAAGTCGATGAGCCGAGCGTGCTGGCCATGGTGCCGATGTGGTTTCACTTGCTCGATGATGACAAGGCCGGCGCCACAATTACTCAGCTTGCAACTCACGATCACGAAACCGACTGGGGCATGAGAATTATTTCCTCAACGTCCCCGAAATACAGCGCCGGCGGGTATCACTTCGGCTCGGTTTGGCCGCTGTTTACTGGATGGGCGTCGGTGGGCGAATACAGCTATCATCGCGCGCTGCCCGCGTACTCTAACCTGCGTGCCAATGCCCTTATGGCGCTCGACGGATCGTTGGGGCACGTCACCGAAGTTCTCTCCGGCGACTATTACCAGCCGCTTGCGACCAGTTCGCCGCACCAGATTTGGTCTGCGGCGATGGTGATCAGCCCACTATTGCGTGGGCTCTTCGGGCTTGAAGTCGATGCGGCCGGTCGCCGACTTACGTTTGCGCCACATATCCCCGCGGATTGGAACTCCTTCGCGATCGACAATGTCCACGTCGGGACAGTTGCGCTAAATTTTCGGTATCACAAGACGGCTGAAGAGCTAACTCTCGAAACAAGCCGGAGCGGCGCCGGAGATTGCGCAATTGAATTCTCTCCTGCCTTGAGTCCGCGAGCGCGAGTGACCGGAGCAGAACTGAACGGCCGTCCCGTACCGTTTCACCCGGAAAAGAATGCTGCCGACCAGCACGTGACGGTTCGCTTTCCCGTTTATGGCGGGCCGAATGTGTTGCGAATTCGTCTAAAAAATGATTCCGGGTTGAGCTTCAACTCCACGCTGCCGCCATTGGGCGCTCGCAGCCGGGGCTTGCGAGTCGTCTCGGAATCCTGGAATCCGTCTCTTGACGCGCTGACGCTGGATGTGTCCGGCGCCGCAGGCGGGCAGTATGAACTGGATCTATGGAATCCTGAGCAGATCGTTTCTGTGGAAGGCGCTGAATTAGTGAAAACGAGTGGCGGCGAGAAGAAATTGCGCATTCATTTCGATGAGAATGCGGGGGAACGCTACCCCCATGAGAAAATCATGATTCATTTTTCTGGAAGTCGCAGGAGCACCGCTGCACAACAAGAATAAGACAGCCTAAATGCAGCTCAGGAGGAGCAATTATGCTCACAAGAGTTTTGAAATGCCTGATTGTGATTTTGGGATGTTTCGGCGGGATGTTCGCCCAAACTGCGCCCACCGACGCCGAAGGCCATCAATGGTGGCAGCACGCGGTCTTCTATGAAATTTATCCCCGCAGCTTTGCCGACAGCAACAACAACGGTATCGGCGATCTCAATGGGATTACCTCCAAACTGGATTATTTGAAAGACCTTGGCGTTGACGCGATCTGGATTACTCCGTGCTATCCCTCGCCGCAAGTGGACTTTGGCTACGATGTTTCCGACTACGAGAATATCGATCCAATGTACGGGACATTAAAGGATTTCGATCGGCTAGCCAGCGAAGCGAAGAAGCGTGGAATCTACATCATCATGGATTTTGTGATGAATCACACGTCCGACAAGCACAAGTGGTTCATTGATTCAGAATCATCGAAGACCTCGGCGCATCGGAACTGGTACGTGTGGCGGGATGGCAAAGGCCCCGGCCAGCCGCCCAACAACTGGCTGTCCACATTCGGCCATTCCGCGTGGAAGTTCGACCCCAAGACCGGTCAGTGGTATTACCACTACTTTTACCCTGAGCAGCCCGATCTCAACTGGCGAAATCCCGCAGTTGAGAAAGCCATGTTCGACGTGACTCGTTGGTGGTATCAGCGGGGCGTTTCAGGATTCCGTCTTGATGCCGTTGATACGCTGTTCGAGGATCCCGACCTGCGCGACAACCCAATTCTGCCGGGCACGAACAAATACGGCGATCCCAACATGCAGGACAAGTACAACACCAAATTGCCGGAACTGCACGACGTTCTCCGCGATTTGCGGAAAGTTGCCGATGAGCGCGGCGCCGTGCTTATTGGTGAGACCTGGACCAAAGATATTGACGAATTGAAGCGCTACTACGGCGACCACAGCAACGAACTACAAATGCCAATGGATTTTCTGTTCGCGCGAGTGGACAAGCTTTCCCCGGCCGAATTTCGCAAGCAAATCGCTGGAGTGGATGCCGCCGGCTGGCCAGTTTACGTGTTGAGCAATCACGACATTGTGCGCGCCTACAACCGTTATGGCGACGGCCAGCACAACGATCAGATCGCGAAGGTGATGGCAGGGCTTTATCTCACGTTGCGCGGCACGCCGATCATGTACTACGGCGAAGAGATCGGGATGGAGAACAACGATCCCAAACGCAAGGAAGATGTAAAGGACCCGATCGGCAAAATCGGCTGGCCCAAGGAGAAGGGCCGCGACGGCGAGCGCACTCCCATGCAGTGGAATGACAGCACCAATGCAGGCTTCAGCCAAACCGCCCCGTGGCTGCCGGTTCCGCCCAGCTACAAAACGCACAATGTCGCCGGCGAATTGAAGGATCCTGATTCGATCCTCCAGTTCTACAGGCGCGTGCTCGCACTACGGCATGAGAACGTGGCTTTGCGCGATGGGCAATACGTCCCGCTAAACGAAAGCGACCAGAACGTGCTCTCGTATCTGCGCCGTTACAAAGATGAGGCCGTGCTGGTGGTTTTGAATATGTCCGGAAGTGCGCAGAAGGTCAGTTTCGATTTGGCAGGACAGGGCTTCGCGTCCGGCAAAGCCACCACGCTGCTTACGACGTCGAGCGGTCACCCGAAAGAAGCAGCACTTTCGGAAGTCACGCTGGAGCCATTTGCGGTTTATATTGGAAAGCTCTCCAAATAGATTGGCTTTCAAATAATTATGGCTGCTGCTGAGGAACCGAAACCCAGCGATACAGTGCAGGCGTTGGTGCAACTTCTACGCACCCGGTCGGCTGAGGAAATTCGCGAGCGCATGTATGACAATCCGCCTGGCAGTCCGTGGTGGTCCGCCTGCAAAACCGAACTCGATGTTCGCAACGGCGAGAAAATGGCGGCCGCACTCGTGGACACCTCGCGTATTTTGGATAAATTGAAAAGTGCTGCTGAACACTTGGATGGACTGACCGACAAACTGGTCCAAACCACCAACGACATGGCCGCGATCGTCAAGGCGGTGAAGGAATCCGGTCGCAGGATGGAACTAACAACCTACGTCATAGTCGCCATAACCATTGTGCAACTCTTCTATATTGCGTTCCAGTTCTCGGCGAAACACTAGCCACAAAAAAAAGCCAGCGCTGTAAATGCGCTGGCTTCAGCCAAACTTAGCATCACTTCTTAGTACAGACGGGACCTGCGTCGTGTGTGAATGTGTTGTTGTTGGAAAACCAGCCGTTCACGGCAATCGAAGGGGCTCCATAGAACCATGAGAAGAACGCCAGCTCTTGCAGGTGGTAGTCAAATCCGTTGACCGTGCTTGTGACCGTGGGAACGTTCGTACCGGTCAGCGGATCACCGACCTCCAAGTTGCCCTGGCATCCGCCCACCTGGCCGACGTGCCCCCACAGCGGCGTCGGATTGTTGCCAAACGGGTCGTCCATCCATTCGCCTACTTCGTGAGCCGCGATCGAAGTGTCACGAATAGCGGGACCGAAAAGACCTGTGGTATCAAAGTCAATTGGTGAGAAGGTCTGGATAGGAGAACCGATAGCGTCATGGAACCCAAGTACGCAGCACTTGTTCAGATTGTTTGGTACACCGATCGACATCACCACGTTGTACATCAAAAATACTGGGAACTGCGAAGTGTTGACTCCCTCTGCGGCCAGCAGCTTGAGCAAAACAGGGAATATGGTGTTGATGTTGACAATTCCCAGCGGTCCGCAGGAGCCGAAAAGACCCGACGGAATGGCAAGAGCCTCGTTTGCCGGGAATACAAGGTGAACGGGAGGGAGCACGTGCGGGTTGAGCACCGTATGGTAATCCGTGCCCTGCAGAGAGAAGTTGCCCCGCTGGAAAGCGTCTATATACTGCGTCGTGCCCACTGACGTTGGACCGAAACTAAAGTCTGTGGCTTGGAATATCGGCGACTGCACAGCGAGGCCGATGGGGACGTTATTGGGGGAGCTGAGGCAGGCGTTGTCAGCCACTGTGGGATCGAACGTCGTGAATCCCTTGATCCTGGAGAGAATTCCTCCCTTGCTGACTTTGAAGGCGACGGATTTCGTAGTAATGATCAAGGGAATGATTGGAGTGTCTACTGTGGTGGTAGTAAATGGTCCAGAGGAAAATGGATCCTGTCCCACCATTACCCCGGAGTAAGTGTTGCCGTCGCGGCTGGAGACGGTCGTGTAATTGAATGTAGCGAGCGCGCTATTCGCGCTCGCGTCCGCCGGACTACGTAAATTGCCGTTCGCGTCCCGGGCTGGGCGAACGATGGTGAATCCTTTAAGTTTGGGTTTTTGCGAAATGGATACTTCCTGGGCCATTCCTGATGTAACCGCAAGCGTGAGGGATGCTAGACACAACCACAGTGCTGGTCGAATTTTCATTTTGAACACCTCATCAAGTTTTGTGCCGAGAATTCTCGTATCAAATCCTGGGTCCAAGATTCAGCAAATAATTAAGTGCTGATCGTTGTGCGCGTCATCCGCTCCTGGAAGAGAGGCCCGCTCTCTGATCACAAATACCCGCTGCTGGGTGAGAGGTCGAGCTAAAAACCTGGCCAGCATTCTTGCGCTCCAAGACAAAGACTGTCAAGATCGCAAAGTTTTGCACACGCCGCATGGGGCGGGCTCTTTGGGGCGATCGGTTACTATTAGGCCTCGATGGCCCACCACATAGGCGCCCTCGATCAGGGCACGACCAGCACTCGGTTTATGGTGTTCGACTCCGCTGGGCAAGTCGTGTCTGTGGCGCAGAGAGAACACAGGCAAATCTATCCTCAGCCGGGATGGGTGGAGCACGATCCCGAGGAAATTTGGCGCGCCGCACGCGACGTAATGCAAGAGACGACTGCCGCGCGTGGGTTAACCGCTCCCGATTTCGCTGCCATCGGAATTACTAATCAGCGCGAAACTACCGTCGTTTGGAACCGCAAAACCGGCAAATTGGTCACCAACGCCATCGTGTGGCAGGACACGCGCACGTCCGATTATGTCTCTGAGTTAGCTCGCCAGGGAGGACAAGATCGTTTTCGCGCAAAAACCGGGCTGCCGCTCAGCACTTACTTCAGCAGCCTGAAAATTCGCTGGATACTCGATCATGTGTCCGGATCACGTGAGCAGGCGGAAGCGGGCGATCTGTTGTTTGGAAATATCGACACCTTTCTTGTGTGGCATCTCACCGGAGGCCCACGCGGCGGAATTCACGTCACCGACGTCACCAACGCCAGCCGCACGCAACTCATGAATCTGGAGACGCTTGCCTGGGATAAGGAGCTTTTGGACGCCTTCGGCATCCCGGAAGCGATGCTCCCAAAGATTTGTTCGAGCAGCGAAGTTTATGGCGAGGTGAAAGAAGGGCCGCTTTGCGGAGTTCCCATCGCGGGCATTCTGGGCGATCAGCAAGCTGCGCTCGTCGGGCAAGCCTGCTTTCGTCCCGGTGAAGCAAAGAATACTTATGGCACTGGATGCTTTCTCTTGATGAACACTGGCGAGAGGCCCGTTCAATCCAAATGTGGTCTGCTCACGACGGTTGCCTTCAGGTTTGGCGGCAAGCCGGCACATTACGCACTGGAGGGCAGCATTGCGATCACGGGCGCGCTGGTGCAATGGCTGCGCGACAACCTCGGCTTGATCGGCACGAGCTCTGAAATCGAAACACTTGCGCGGTCCGTCGAGGACAACGGCGGTGTGTATTTTGTGCCCGCATTTTCGGGGCTGTACGCTCCGTACTGGAAGCATAATGCGCGGGGCGTGATTACCGGATTGACGCGATATGCGAACAAGGGCCATCTCGCGCGAGCAGTTCTGGAGGCAACTGCGTTTCAGACGCGCGAGGTCGTCGAGGCAATGGAGAAAGACTGTGGCGCGAGCCTTGAGGTGCTCCGAGTTGATGGAGGCATGGTGGAGAACGATCTGCTCATGCAGTTTCAGGCCGATATCCTCAACCGGCCGGTGGTGAAATCTTCGATCAATGAAACTACGTCGCTCGGGGCAGCTTACGCTGCCGGTCTGGCTGTAGGATTTTTCAAGAATACGGAGGACCTCTGCAAAAAATGGACCGCCGCTCATACCTGGACACCGAATCTGGATGACAAGGCCAGACGCGAGATGTATCGGCTCTGGAAAAAAGCGGTGGCCCGGTCGTTCGACTGGATTGATTAGACTCTCCCCGCAACGCCTTGGACCGGATGCTTCTGATCTCAATTTACATCCGGGAGCAATGCGTCGGTGAAGCCGCCAGATTGTCCGTTTAGACCGACGAAGCTACGAATCTGCCCTGAAGAGAACGAAAGCGAGCCGCTGTCAATGGCAATCG
>Ga0209377_1001713_pt1 | contig 14623 bp, 9 predicted proteins | sample GraSoiAngelo_141_FD_185898 | JGI IMG/M metagenome (GOLD analysis project Ga0209377, IMG submission 185898) | Grasslands soil microbial communities from the Angelo Coastal Reserve, California, USA - 14_0929_12_40cm (SPAdes) (version 2) | ecosystem: Environmental > Terrestrial > Soil > Grasslands ...
TCCGCCGGGGCCACGGTTATGTGGCCTGCAAAGGTGGCACCGGCACGCTGGTAGAGCTGGCTGTGGTCTGGGAGATGCTTAACAAGGGCGTGATGCCCAGCAAGCCGTTTGTCGTCCTGGGCGAATTCTGGCAGCCCATTCTGGACCGCGTCCGCGAAGTCGAACTGGGGCACGCTTCTCTCTGGGGTGAAGCCACCAACCGCCTGATTCACATCGCGCACACCCCGGCCGAGGCCGTCGCCTCCCTTGCGGAGCAATTGGTTGTGCCTTAACCGCCGAAGCCTGACAATAAGCAAGGGGGATAGAAAGCGACGGAAACAAGGAGCGAGTGTAACAAGCTGCCCCAGACCCTTTGTTCTTCCCGGCGAGAAACCCTTCGGAGAGATCCCTTTCCCGTCCCGACGCCCTGGTTCGGGAACCGCGGTTCGTGCCGGGGCCTGGGAACACATCGCTGAGGATTTGTGTCGCGTCCTGCTGAGGAAGTGCTGGAATTTGATAGCCTGCGGGAGATCCTGCGGCGCTACACGACCTGCGCGCTCGGCCGCCGAAGCGTCGAGCAGTTTGCGCCTGTCAGCGAGCGCGCTGCGCTTGAAGCGGCGTTTGCTCTCATTCGCGAGGCTATTGCCTACCTGCGCGGGGGCAGCGACTTAGGCTTTGGATCGCTCGCCGACCCCCAAGAGTGGCTTGCGCAGCTCGAGGCGCCCGGCGCCGTGCTCTCGCCCGCGGAACTCCTCGATGCTTCTTCGCTGCTCGATACCGTGGTGTGGCTGAAGCAGAGCTTCCGGGACGACGCCGCGAAGTTTCCGTTGCTGGCCGCGCTTGCAGACTTGCGTCCCTTGGTTGCTTCGGTGCGCCGCGCCATCCTGCCCAACGGCGAAATCAGCGACGACGCTTCGAGCGAGCTCAAACGCATCCGGGCGAATATCAATCGCGCGCGCGACACCATCCAGAAAACGCTGCGGCAGATTCTGCGCGCGCGTGGCGAAGAGCCCGGCGAAGACTACGTCACCCTGCGCAACGACCGCTTCGTGATCCCTGTGCGTGCCGCCGACCGCCGTCAGGTGCAGGGCGTGGTCCACGGGTCGAGTGCCACCGGCCAGACCGTGTTCGTCGAACCGCTCGAAGCGGTTGAGCTCAACAACAGGCTTGTCCAACTGGCCGAAGAGGAGGCCGCAGAAATCGCGCGCATCCTCGCGGAACTTACCGAGCGCCTCCGGATGGAGCTTGGGCCAATCAAGTTTGCCGCGGCGGCCATCGCCGAATTCGACTCCACGTTTGCGCGCGCTCGCTTTGCCCGCGAGTTCAACTGTGCGCTGCCGGAGTTCCCCGCGAGTACCGGGCAGAAATGCGAACTGAAACTGGAAGCTGCGCGTCATCCGGTGCTCGAAGACAAACTGCGCCGCCAAGGCCGGGCTATTGTCCCCATAGCGCTGGCCCTGGGCGGCAACGAGACGGTTCTGGTCATCAGCGGGCCGAATACCGGCGGCAAAACCGTCGCGCTCAAGACCGTGGGCTTGGCGGCATTGTCGGCGCAGTCGGGCATCCCCGTAGCGGCCGAGCGTGCCCAACTGCCGCTGTTTGACCGGGTGCTGGTGGACATTGGCGATGAGCAATCCATCGCCGCTGACCTTTCCACCTTCTCCGCGCACACGCTGAACTTGAAAGCAATGCTCGAGGCGGCTACCGAACGCTCGCTTGTGCTCGTGGACGAAATCGGCACAGGCACCGCGCCCGAAGAAGGTTCCGCGCTGGCCGTTGCCCTGCTGGAGGAGTTTCGTGCGCGCCGCTGCCTCACACTTGCTACCACGCACCACGACCGGCTGAAAGCGTACGCCTCGACCGCTCCCGGAGTGCTCAACGCCGCGGTCGAATTCGACGAAGTCAACCTGCGACCTACGTACCGGCTGCTGGTCGGGGTCCCCGGCGTCTCGAGCGGCATCGAAATTGCCCGGCGCCTGGGCCTGCCCGAGGCGCTCATCGAGCGTGCCCGCGCGCAACTTGCGCCCGAAACGCGCGAGGCCGCGGCGTTGATCGCCTATCTCCACCGCAGCCGCGACGAACTGGAAGAGATCAAGCGCGAAGCCGCGCGGCAGCTAAAGCAACTCGAAGAAGAACGCCGCAAGCTGCAAACGGAATGGGTCGAGCGGCAGCGCCAGCGCCTGGCGGAGCTCGAGCGGAAGTTCGCCGAGATGGGGAAGCAGTACGAGCACGAGATCTCGAGCGCTGTGGAAGCGGTTAAGGATCGTGAGCTGCGCGTTCAACTGGAAAAGCAAGCCCGGCGGCGAATGGCGAAGGTGCGTGCGCAAGCGAGTCAGGAAGCCGATGCAACAATCGTCGCGCACCTGGCTGAGTCGCAGCAGGACTTGGGCGTCGCGCCCGCACTGCCGCAGGAGGTGGTGAGGCCCGAGCAGTTGGTGCCGGGAGTCCGCGTGCGCGTTCGCGGGCTGGGCCAGCCGGTGGTGCTGCGCCGGCGCGATGAAAGCTCGGCCGAAGTCGAAGCCGGTCCGTTGCGGATGAAGATCCCACTGGACGATATCACTGCGATCATCAGTGGCGAAGCCGCAGCGCAACATGCCGGTCGTAGGGGAGTATCGCCATACGCCCCTACAGGTGAGCGCCCGGGGCGCCCTTCAGGTAGCGGCATCACCGTCCATGCGCAGGCAGGCGAGGAGCCTGCGGGAGATGAGATCAATGTGATCGGCTGCACCGTGGAGGAAGCCACGCGACGCGTGGACAAGTTCCTCGACGGCGCCGCGCTCGCCGGCAAGCCGCGCGTGCGCATCATCCACGGCCACGGAACCGGCGCGCTCCGCCGTGGCCTCGCTGAGTTCCTCGCCGGGCATCCGCTGGTTGAAAAATTCTTTGCCGAGGAGGCCGACCGGGGGGGAACAGCGGTGACCATCGTGAACCTGAAACCTTGAATTCGCCAATGGTGCTCGAAACGGAAAGATTGCGCCTTAGCAGCATCACCTCGGGGTCAGACGCAATCGCGCGGAAAGCAATCGAATCACTCGCTTCCCAGGCGTACGAAAACTCGGGTGCCCCGCGGCTGGGGCCATTCTTGGGCTGTAATATACTGTTCGTCGCATAGCCAGCGACTCCTAGCTCAGCTATGGCGGAAGCAGGATCATTCGCGGATCGGGTAAAGCAGCAGGCGGACATTGTCCGCATCATCGGGGATTACGTACGCCTGAAAAAGAGCGGGCAGAACTTCACCGGGCTGTGCCCGTTCCATTCGGAGAAGACGCCGTCGTTTGGCGTGCATCCGGTCAAGCAGATGTACTACTGCTTTGGCTGCGGGGTGGGCGGCGACGTCTTCAGTTTTGTGATGGCAATCGAAAAGTGCGAATTCCCAGAAGCGCTCCGCACAGTCGCCGAAAAGTGTGGCATCCCCATCCCCGCGCTTCGCGCTCTCACCCCCGGGGAGAAACAGGCGAACCAGCAGCGCGGCGAACTATTGGAGATGCACCGCGAAGCGGCCGCATTTTTTGCGCAACAACTGGAGAGCACAGCGGAAGGCAGAGCCGCCCACGCCTATCTGGAAGACCGCGGCCTGGACCGCGAGGCCATTGCGCAATTCGGCCTGGGATATGCGCCTTCTAGCGGCGAGGCGCTCTGCCGGCACCTAAGCCAGAAACATCCGGACCAGCTGTTGGAGCTCTCGGGTTTGGTGTCGCGCGATCCCGGCGGGCGGCTCTACGACCGGTTTCGCCGGCGGATTATGTTCCCGATTGCCAGCGAATCGGGCAAGGTGGTTGCCTTCGGCGGGCGCGCCGTGGGCGACGACTTGCCCAAGTATATGAACTCGCCGGAAACTCCCATCTACTCGAAGAGCAACGTACTTTACCACCTGGACCGGGCGAAAGAGGCGATCCGGCAACAAGACTTTGCTGTGCTGGTCGAAGGCTACATGGACACCATCACGGTGGCGCGCGCGGGCCTCGGCAACGTGCTGGCGAGTTGTGGCACCAGCCTCGCTGAGGGTCAGGTGAAGCTGCTCAGCCGCTTCACGCGCCGCGTGGTGGTCAACTATGACCCCGACACCGCCGGCCAAGCAGCCACAGAGCGTTCGCTGGCTATCCTGCTCGAGCACGGCTTAGACGTGCGCGTGCTCGCGCTGCCTCCGATTGGGGAGAAGCGCGCTGATCCCGACCTCTTCATTCGCGAGCAGGGCGCCGGGGCTTACCGCAAGCTGCTCGAAGCAGCGCCCGCGTACCTGAACTACCTGATCGCCCGCGCCCAGCAGATGGACCTGACGACTGGGGAAGGCAAGCTGAGCGCGATGAATTTTCTGATGCCGTATGTTCAGCGCGTCCCCAATCGGCTGCTGCGCTCGGAGTGGGCCACGCGTATCGCCCAGGAGTTGCGCGTGGATGAGCCCGTGCTGCGCGAGACGCTGCGCCGCGCCGCCGCCGACCGCCGCGGCGAAGTGAAGGCCAAGCCCGAGCTGATGGCCCGGGCGGCTAAACCGGCTGAGCGGCGGCTGGTCCAGATGCTGGTCGAGGCCGATGGTTTCCGCGACAAGCTGGCGCGCGAGCTGCGTGGGGGTGAGCTGGGCGAACTCTACAAAGGGCTCGAAACGGAGAGGGTCTTTGCTGCGCTCGTCGCGGCCTGCGAGTTGGGCGAGCGACCCGACCCCGCGGCCGTGGCAAAAACCCTACCGGATAACGACCGGCGGCTGCTGTTCGAAATCGTCTTTGAGCTGCCCGCAGAGCCCACCTGGAACGAAGCCGAAAGCTGTCTCGCCGTGCTGCGGCGCCGGCGGGTTGAGGCCGAGCTCGCCGCGGTGCAAAAACAGATCGAAGCCCAGCCGGTGGCCGCTGCGGCCCCTGGGGGCACCGTGAGGCCTGCCAGCGAGGAATTGCGTCGCCTACTCCAGCACAAGCACGAGCTGCACCGGAGGCTGGCCGAGTTCCCAGAATAGGGATCGGCAAAATCGCTGCCGTATGACAGGCGCTACGGCTTTGCAACGCCAATCCTGGCAGGCCCCCGCATGGTCTCCTACCGCTGGTCGATATGCCCGTTACCAAAAGGAAACAAAACAGTTGACGATAATTGCGGCGCCGTGTAACTTGGCTTGGTTTCGCCGGAAACGGGCGGGGGCCCATTTGCATCTAAGTAGTTGTAGGGGCTCCGTTGGCATAGGGGCGACCGGACCAGCCAGGTCGTACGAAGGGCAGCAGCGAGGCGCAAAGTTTCTCACGCGTGGGAATCCATAATCTTCTTTATCTTGCTGGGGATAGCTGCGTTGCGGTGCCCTGTGGGCGACGGCACCGCTGCCTCGCGGTACTCCGAGCCCAAGAATTGCCCTGAGGCTTGAGCAGGGGAGGAAGCTTTGGCGTTGGCAATTGAAGAAAAATATGACCAGGTACGCCAGCTCATCAACATGGGCAAGGAGCGGGGCTACCTGCTTTACGATGAGGTGAACGATATCCTCCCGGCCGAGGTGCATTCGTCGGAGGAGATCGATGACCTGCTCTCGACCTTCGAGCGTTACGGCATCGACATCTACGAAGATGTCTCGACCGCCAAAGCTGCACGCGCAGCCGCCGAAGCCCCCGAGAGCGGCGAGGCTGAACCCAAGGAAGAGGGACCTGCCGAGGAGGCCGACCTCGACCTAACGCCGGGCGCGCTGGAAAAGACCAACGACCCGGTGCGCATGTACCTGCGGGAGATGGGCACCGTTCCGCTGCTGACCCGTGAGGGCGAGGTGGCCATCGCCAAGCGCATCGAGCGCGGGCAACTGGTGGTGCTGAAGACCATCACGCGCTCCCCGATTGTGCTCAAGGAGATGCTGGCGATCGGCGAGGAGCTCCGCAAAGGCACCCGCTCGATCAAGGAAATCGTTCAGTTCGACGACGAAGAGCTGACCGAAGAGAAGATTGAGAACAAGACCCGGCAAGTTCTCAAGGTCATCGACAAGATCGAGAAGCTCTACCAGCTTGCCCTCAAACAAGCCGTCAAGCTTGATAACACCCCGAAAGCGCAGAAGCGCGGGTACTTGCGGGCCAGGTACGCGCTCGCGCGGACGCGCATCCAGATGTCGCAGCTGGTTCGTTCGATCGATTTCAATCTACTCGAGAAGAAGCGTCTGATTGACAAGATGCGCCACACTGTCGAGCGGCTCCATTCGCTCGAGCGCGAGGCCGGCCGGCTGGAGCGCCGCGCAGATGCTGCCAAGGGCGACACCGCCGCCGAAGCGCGCAAGGAGCTGCGCTCGCGTCGCTCGGAATTGAAGGAGATCGAAGAATCGAGCGAAGTGGGCCTGACCGATCTCAAGCGCACTCTCACGCTGATCTTGCGCGGCGAGGCGGAAGCTGAACAGGCCAAGAAAGAGCTGATTGAGGCCAACCTGCGCCTGGTGGTCTCCATCGCGAAGAAGTACACCAACCGCGGGCTGCAGTTTCTCGACCTGATTCAGGAGGGCAACATCGGCCTGATGAAGGCGGTGGACAAGTTTGAGTGGCGCCGCGGTTACAAGTTCTCTACCTATGCCACCTGGTGGATCCGTCAGGCCATCACGCGCGCTATTGCTGATCAGGCCCGCACTATCCGCATCCCGGTGCACATGATCGAGACGATCAACAAGCTGATCCGCACCAGCCGGCAGCTTGTGCAGGAGCTTGGTCGCGAGCCCACCTCGGAAGAGATCGCCAAGCGGATGGATATTCCGGTCGCCAAGGTGCGCAAGATCCTGAAAATCGCGCAAGAGCCGATTTCACTGGAAACCCCGATTGGGGAAGAGGAAGATTCGCATTTGGGCGATTTCATCGAGGACAAGGCTGTTGTGTCGCCCTCGGACGCGGTCATTAACTTGAACCTTAAGGAACAGACGGCGTCGGTGCTCAAGACCCTCACGCCGCGCGAAGAAAAGGTTATCAAGATGCGCTTTGGGCTGGACGACGGCAGCGAGCATACACTCGAGGAAGTGGGCCAGTCGTTTGCCGTCACTCGTGAGCGCATCCGGCAGATTGAGGCCAAGGCGCTGCGGAAGCTGCGGCATCCTTCACGCTCGCGCAAGCTCCGCGCGTTCCTGGAGGGCCCTTCCCGCGAATACCTCTGAGACTTCCTTGTAGCCCTCGCGTCCGCCGGTTCTTCTCCTAATGATTCAGCCAGTAGGATGCCAGGCTGGCAGCACAGCCACCCACGGCGACGTCTAGAGATCTTCTGCTTATCCAGTTGTTTCAGCAAGCCACTAGCGGTAGCGTAAGGAGTGCCTCGCCTGCGGTTTCCCAGAGATTTGCACCAGTTTCACCGACCGAGTCGGAGATTGCGTCATGAAAGCGCAGAGAAAGATCATCGTCTACATTGCGACGAGCGTGGACGGCTACATCGCTCGGCCAGACGGCGATGTCGAATGGCTAAATCGCCGGCCGCGCACGGTCGACTACGGCATGACCGAGTTTTACCCGACGATCGACACCATCCTGTGGGGACGCAAGACCTACGATTGGGTTCTCGCCTATTACAGAAAAAAGGGTAGGAAAGGCGGGATGTTCGACACGAAGCTCGCCAACTTCGTGTTCTCCCGGAAACCGCCGAAACGGGCGCCGCCAGGTGTGAAATTCGTGTCAGAGCCGGTGAAATTATTTGCGCAGCGTCTGCGCGCCACGCCGGGAAAACACATCTGGATGATGGGTGGCGGTGGACTGATCGCCTCGTTCCTCGACGCCGGCGAGATCGACGAGTTCGACATCCACGTCATTCCCAGGCTCATAGGTGAGGGCATTCCACTCGTGGCGCCGCGGCATCGGGACATCCCGCTTCGCTTGCGTTCAGCCAGGAAATACCCCGACGGCGTCGTCCGACTGCGCTACGAGGTCGTGAAGTAGCTCCCTGAGGATGCGCCTAAGCGCAACATATAGTGGTTTGCTGAAACAACCGGATAAGCAGTAGAGATCTAATCGAGCGCATCCCCTAGTGGCGGGCTTAGTGGCGAGACCGGAAAAATGGATGTGGTCGGGCGATTCGATTCAGAGCGCAGCGGCACAGGCAGGAGTGCCTGTGCTACCTGAAACTCTACATTCGCCCGGAGGTACCAGCGCATGCCACGAATCCCGCGTGCAGTGCCAATGAGAATCCTACTTCTGATTGAGCACGCGCTGTGCTTCCTCTCTCATCCACCCACAACAGGCACGGATCTGGATCTTTAGATTCTTGAGGGAATCACCCTCGAACTCGAGCTTCGGGGCTTGGTTGTGATCCGGACAGCGCAGATTGCTCAGCTTCTGGGTCATCTGCTCCTTCACCTTAGCTAGTATTGCATCCTCGACGGCACTGCCCACATTGTCCGGCGAGGCATCGCGGCCGTTGATTCTAAGCTTGATCTGCATGCGACCGTCCTCATGCGGCTAAAAGGATCCTACCAATTCTTTTTCCGGTTAAAGGAATCGTCAGGAAGGAGTGTGTACTTCTTGCAAATCAGCGTCCAGTGTTTCCGGCAGAGGAAGCAGGCGTGCCGAAAGTTGCGCCGAATGCGGAGGAAGGAGGTTAGGAAACCCGCTACCTAGATGTGACAGCCTGGAGCCCATCCGCTGACAGACTCGTTGCCTACGACTTCCCGGAAATGATCCGGGATGAGCAGAACAAAGTCGCGTCGGGACGGCGGATTGAGCACTAGAGCTGGCTCTCGATGGCTTTCACCATGTCCTCGTGGTTCACCAGGCCGACGATTGTCTTCACCTTCTTGCCGTCGCGGGAGATCAGCATGCTGGTGGGAAGGCCGATGATCCCGCCAAACTTCTCAGCCAGGGCATCGTTGCCCAGCAGAATCGGATAGTTCATGGTCGCTGGCTGTCCATTGATTTCGAAGCGCTCTTTTTTCACCCACGGCTCGACCGCCTTCTTGCCGTCGTCGTCCATGGCCACGCCTAGCACGGTGAAGCCGCGAGGGCCGTACTTCTGCTGGAACTCGATCAGCCACGGAATTTCGACCCGGCAGGGCCCGCACCACGTAGCCCAAAAATTCACCAGCACCACTTTGCCCTTGTATTGCGCCAGCGTGACGTCTTTGCCGTCGAGGTCTTTGAAGGTTACTTCCGGCGCGGGCGCCGGGGTATCCGCCGCCTTGACCAAGGGCTTGCCGTCCTTCGTTGACATGCGGTCAACTACAATAGTCAGCGCCACCAGTGCGGCCAGGGTCGCGCCCACCAGTAAAATCTTCTTCATGATTCCTGCTCCCTTTACCAGGCGAACTAAGAGTTCGCTTACCAAGCGAATCGGTTCAGAAACGACAGTTTACCCGAAAGCCAGGTCAGCCGGTTGACGAAAACCAGCCCGCCGACCAAGAGCAACAGCACGCCGCTGGAGACCTCAACGGCGTGCAGGTATTGGCGAAAACGCTGGTAGAAACGCAAGAAGCGGCTAATTCCGAGCGCGGTCAGCAGAAACGGGATGGCCAACCCGGCGGAATATACGGCCAGAAGGAAGACGCCCCGGCCAATGGTTTCGCTGGTGGCGGCGATAGCCAGCACCCCAGCGAGGATGGGCCCGATGCAAGGCGTCCAGCCAAAGGCAAACGCAAAGCCCATCAGAAAGCCGCTCGTTAGGCCGGGTTGGCCACCCAGGTTGCGGAAATGGGCGTCGCGATTGAGCCAGCGCGTCAGAAACGGCCCCGCGAGAAAAATCAGCGAAACCGACACCAGTTGGACGGGCCCAAGCGCGCGCCCCAGAAGACCTGGGTTCAGCCGGACGGTGAGCGCCCCCGCCACCAGCAGCGCGCCTATCAGCAGCCCCACCCGGATCGAGATCTTGCTTAGCCAGCCCACCAGATGCAGGCCAAACAGAACAATCAACGCTCCAGCCAGTGGTGCCAGCAGGCTCCGGTTATGCACCAGAAAACGCCCCACCGCGCTGGCCGATGCTCCGAAGGTTACGAAGACCACAGAAAATCCCGCGACGAAAGCCACCGAAGACCCCAGGAGACTGCCGCGGGGTTGCTCGCCCTGCCGAAGCTGCTCCACGCCAATACCCGAGAGCATGGAGATGTAGCCCGGCACCAGCGGCAGCACGCACGGCGAGAGAAACGAAACCAGCCCAGCGATGAAGGCGGCAAGTACTCCAACTTCCATACCCTTTTCCTGTGCCCGCTCCGAGGCTTCGAACACCTCATTAGATGATTAGACGCTCCCAAGCTTCGGCGGGTGAGCCTATTTTCCCACATGTGGCATGAGTGCCGGGCGGATTTTCCCGAATGAGTGCCCCAACCCGCAGAGCTAGGCCGGGGCAGTGCATGAAAGGCCCGGTGGATACCGGCGGTGCCAGTCGGTGGCTTGTTCATAGGCGTAAGCGATGCGCAAAAGGTTCGCCTCACCGAACATGGGACCAATGAGCTGTAGTCCCACCGGCAGAGTATCCTTGGTGAACCCACAGGGAAGGGAGATCGCAGGCAACCCTACAAAGTTAGCGGTCCGGTTCAGGCGCAACAGGGCGCTGCGCACGGTTTCTTCCTCGCAACCGATCTTCACTACGTTTGCGCCAATGGGAGGCGCAGCAATGGGCGCCGTCGGGGCGAAAATGGCGTCCACGCGCGCGAAAACGGCCTCGAAATCGGCGCGGACCTGCCTGCGGACGGCTCCCCCGTGAAGATAGTCGATCGCCCGGACCTCGCCTCCCATCTCAAGCCGCTTGCGCACATCTTCGCCGTAATCCGCGGCGCGCGCCGGGAACCAGCCGGCGGACTGGTGAAATGCTCGCGCCTCCGCCAGAGCGATCTGCGTGTTGGGCTCGACCGATTCGCTCAGGTGCGGCAGGGGGACCTCCTCAATTGTGGCTCCCAGGTGCTCAAACACGCGCGCGGCAGCTTCGACCGAACGATGCACTTCGTCATCCAGCTTTTCCCAGAAATACTCGCGCGGCAATCCCAATCGCAGGGGAGCCTTCTGTTTCTTGGGGGCTCCTCCGGGAGGGAAAGGCGGGCGGCGCACGCCGCGCACGTAATCCGGAATTGGTGCTGGAAGGGTCGTGTCATCCCGTTGGTCGGGCCCGGCAATGGCGCGCAACATGATGGCGGCGTCTGCCACGGTGCGCGCCAGCGGCCCGACGTGGTCCAGACTCTTGCAGAGCGGGATAACCCCGTGGCAGCTTACGCGGCCAAACGACGGTTTAAGACCGACAATGCCACAAAGCGCTGCGGGGATGCGGATCGAGCCGCCCGTATCCGTGCCCACTGAGGCGACGCACATCCCTGACGCAATGGCAGCGGCCGAACCGCCGCTCGACCCGCCGGCGATGCGCTCAGTGTTCCAGGGATTGCGCGTGGGGCCGTAATGCGGGTTGTTGGTGGTGACGCCGTAGGCGAATTCATGCAGGTTGGTCTTGCCCAGCAGGACGGCGCCAGCCTTCCGCAGCAAGGAAACCACGGTGGCGTCCTCCTGGGGCACAAAGTCAGCCAGGATCTTCGAGCCCGCGGTGGTGAGAATCCCGCGCGTCCAGATGTTGTCCTTGAGGGCGATGGGGATGCCGTGGAGCGGCCCGCGATAGCGCGCGCCGCCTCGCGGCGCGCAAATCTCGGTTTCCGCCTGCCGAGCCTGTACCAGGGCTTGCTCGGCAGTGACGGTCAGATAGGCGTTGAGCTTGGGATTGAGCTGCTCGATGCGGCGGAGAAGCGTTTTGACCAGCTCGACCGGTGAGACCTTCTTCTGGCGCAGCAGTGGCGCAAGCAGCTCGATAGAAGCAAAGGCGAGTTCGTCAGGGCTCATAGATCCGGTCGCGCGGCGCGATTGCTGAGACAGCTAGACACCTTCCAGTGCCGTTCCAACTTTTCTGAGCTAGTTTCTTTTCACAAACCAGCGCCTGATGCCGGATTCTCTTCCCAACTCGTCATTCGGCTCAAATAGTTGGAACCATACTAGAAAATCTTCTCCTGGCGGCGCAGGTTCCCGAAGGTGCCAATATTGGCGATGATCAGCGCCACGCGGAACTGGTTTTCGCTGCGCACCGGACCGAGCGCCAGGCGGCGATACTCCAAGGCGATGCCGCAGCAGGCGCCGTTATAACTCACCTGGACCAACTGGTTTTGCAGGAATCGCTGGCGGATGTCGTAGCTGAACCCGAACGCAGCGTTCCAGCCGTGGCGGTTGAGATCTCCGTAGCCCAGCAGCCCGCGGATCTGGTTGGACTTGGGCTGCAGCACGGGTCGAGTCTGGACCGAGAAGTGAGCCAGGGTGAGGGAGATTTCGCGGTAGGCCCGCATCTTCACCAGCGTGCCCAGGGCGTTGATCTTTCCCCGCTGCGTGTCGTAGTCCATGCGGAACTCCGCGTCGTACCGGCTGCCGGGTGTGACGCGCAGGTCGGTCACCACCGGCGAGAAGCGCCGCGGGCTGCTGGCAAAGGCGAAAGGCGTGACCGAGTCGAGCGCTTGGAAGACGTTGCGCTGGCCGCGCACAATAGCGCCGCCGAAGGTAGGGTCGAAGTAATACTTCTGGGCAACTCGCCAGGTCAATAACTCCTGGGCCGGGCCCTCGCCCGCGCGACGGTAAAGGCGTTGGGTGATGGCGTACTCCAATTCGTTTGTGTTGGTCAGCGTGTCGTTTTCATCGAAACGGATGAACCGGCCGAACCCATTCACGCCGTTCACGACCCTGTAAACAAGCTGGGGCTCGATGGAGTGCTTCCACTTGGCCGCGGGGCCCTCCCAGATGCGCGCCAGCGAAGCCGGGCGCACGTCCACGGTAAGCTCCGCAGTGGTACGGCGGAGCGAATCGCTCACCACGGTGCCGGACAGGATTTGCGAGCCGTAACGCGTGGTGCGCACCACAAACGTAGGCGTCACTCCCACCCACGGCCCCCAGTGCAACGGAACGGTAACCCGAGGGGCAATTTCGGTGCGCTGCACGGTATCGGGGGTGTCGAATCGATTTCCGCTGAGGAACGCGCCGCCCGCCCCGACACAGGGACCCTGGCGGAGCAGTGAGCAAGGTTCGCTGCGATGGACGGCATCGGCGAAGGCGTCGAAGCCGAAATAAATGGGCAGTCGCTTCCACGGCGCCTGCTCGACTGAGCTGAAGCGCGCGCCGGGAGCGCGGCGCAGCACCACAGAGGTCTCGGGCTGGGCGCTAAGGAAGTTTTTGTAGTTGAGGGCGGCGAAGTTCAGGCTGAAGCCGCGGAAATTGTTGGTCACAAAGGCAGCCGTGTGCACCTCGGAGTTGACTGCTTCGCCGAAGGTTTCTGCAAAGGCCAGGCGGAAAGTGAGTGAGGTCAACTGGTTGATGTCGGCCACCGCCCGCCAGCCGGAGGGCAGCAGAGTGTCGAGCTCGACTTGCGATCTGTGACCGCCCTGTGGCGCGCGCCTGCCGCCGGGGCCGGTGCGCAGGCCGCGGTCCACCACGCCATAATAGCTGGCCGCCAGACGAGCATTTTCCCAAGGCCGCGCGCGGAAATCCCCCACCTGGCTCCAGCCGCGCCGGCTGAGCAGTTGCGCGCCCAGCGTGAAGTCAAGCCAGTCCGCTGGCGCCCAGTAGTAAGAATCGCCCGCTACAAAGCCCTTCCGCGAGGTGCTGCCGAAGTCCGGGAGAAGAAAGCCCGATTGGCGCAGCCTGCGGCCCGCAGGCGCGGTGGCGTAGGGAAGATAGATCAGCGGGATGCGGAGCAACCGGAAGTTGGCGTTGACCAGCGCAACGGATTTGTCCAGGGTGAGCGTGGCGCGTGGCGCGTAGAACTTCCATTTTGGCCGGTCGGGAGCGCAAACTGTCACCCAGGTGTGCCGGATAATGTAAGTGCGCTCGCCCGTGCGCTCGACTTCGCGCGCTTCGAAATAGAGCGGATTCGGCGTGACGAGCAGGGCGGGGTTCGGGCGGCGCTCGATCTGGACCGACCCGCGCACGCGCCGGAATGTGCCCAAACCAGTGCGCAGGTTGTAGCGCGCCTCTTCGGCGTCCAGATGCTGCGCATGCAGGTCAAATTTGACATTCCCGCGCGCGATGGCCACCGAGGTGGAGTCGTTGTATTCGACGCGGTCGGCGCGCAGGCGCAGGTCCTGGAAGCGGATGTCCACGTCTCCCTCGGCGATGAAGACGTCGCCTTCCTTGCGCTGCTGTTTCGCTCGCAGCTCGACGACGCCGCGCTCGGCAGGCAACCGCACCTGCGCCTTGGCGGCGGCAATCCCGCTGACAATGGCAATCCCTGAGACGAGAACCACCAGCAACCGCCGGACGACAGGCAGTGCCGGGCCGGACGAGAAGAGCAACCGGTTCAATCCTCCCCAAAGTCCCCACGCCAATTCGATGGTCATGGCGCCGTGCGGTCAGGAAACGCGCCTTTCCGAAAAACAGCCCGCTAGCCTAGCACTCCCACCCAGCCATCGCAACGAACTCCGCCCCGCCGGGTGCACTACGTAGAAGTGGGAATCGAGTGGGGAAAAGGTTGCGTTGCAGGCTCTTACGGCTTCAGGGAACGCAGGTTCCAGCAGGCGTTCGCCGCGTGAGTTCACTGTCTCACTTTCTTGTCTTGCGCCCTGCCCCACCTGGCCCGGCCGCACGCAGAATGTTTGGCGTTCAACGGCGGTTTTCGAGACTTGATGCAGGTTGTTTCATTGGTGACACACACCGAGCCCGCTCCTCGACGGCAATGGGTTGCTTGTTAGAATGCTCGCGTCCTCCCGGAGTTCGGGAGGAACCGTCTGCAG
>Ga0209377_1001731_pt1 | contig 14480 bp, 10 predicted proteins | sample GraSoiAngelo_141_FD_185898 | JGI IMG/M metagenome (GOLD analysis project Ga0209377, IMG submission 185898) | Grasslands soil microbial communities from the Angelo Coastal Reserve, California, USA - 14_0929_12_40cm (SPAdes) (version 2) | ecosystem: Environmental > Terrestrial > Soil > Grasslands ...
TGGTCGACGGCCGCGGTCGCCGCGAGCGGGGGAGCCGACGGCGCGGTGGGAGTCTTGCGGTCGCTGCAGCCGGCCAGCAAGGCAGCACCGAGCACGAGACTCGATTGCATTCGAAGCCGGTACATCGTTACCCCCCTAGGTGGACCTCAGGTCTTGTCGGCGATCGGGTTCGGTACCCGCCGGCGCCCAGCCGCCTTACACGTCCATTGCGCTGTTCGGCAGCCACAGCGACCGGGGCTTCGAGCTTGGGAGCGATCTCGTATACAGCGCCTCTATAGCAATGGAACGGACACGCGGTCGGACCTTTGCGGTCGCGGTGCCGGGTAGGTCGTTCAGACGTGCGTCAGCAGCCGGTCGGCGAGGAGGGGAGGGAGAAACGTCGAGTAGCGGGCACTCGCTGCCGCCGGAGCCCGCGCTCCAGCCGGCGAGACGCCAAAGGTCACGCCGAGGTCGCGCGGTGGTTCTTCGACGGCCAGCTGAATTCGATCACACCGTACGCCGTGAGCGAGCTACGCGCCTCGTTGCTCCGCCAGGCCACGTCGATCCTGGCGCAGTCGTCGCAACTCTCAAGAGCGATCAGGATCATGGCTGCCCGGCAACTTTCACCGGGACCGTGCTACCCACCGTCGAGCCGGTGCCCAGCTGTCCAGCGTCGTTCCGCCCCCAACAGTACAGCACGCCGCCGCTGGACAGAGCGCAGTTCGAATTGAATCCGACGCTCAACAGCGTGAACGTGAGCCCGCCGGCGACTTGCAGCGCCGTCGGGTGAGGATCCGCGTCGGAAGAGCCGATGCCAAGCTGACCCGCTCTATTCGAGCCCCAGCAGTAGACCGTGCCGCCGGTCGTGAGACCGCAAGTGTGCCACGCTCCGATACCTATCGCTGTGAACCGGAGACCGCCCAGCACGGCAGCGGGCGCGGCGGTGTCGGCCGTCAAGCCGGTGCCAAGCTGTCCGGCGTCATTTCGCCCCCAGCAGTATGCCGCGCCAGCCGTAGTTAGGCCGCAGGTGTACAAGCGATCCTCGGGGCTGCCGACCACGCCGCCTGCGCTGATCGTCGCGAAAGCGAGCCCCCCGACTACAGCCACCGGCGTCGGGTGGATTGTTCCGTAGTCAAACGGTGCAGGACTCGGCTCGGCCTGGCCGATGCCCAGCTCGCCTGCTCCGTTCGTGCCCCAGCAATAGGCCGCCCCGGCGGTTGTAATACCGCAGGAGTGAACCTCGCCCGCACTCAGGGCACTCCACACCTGGCCGCCCGCAACGGCTGCGGGCACCGGGCTGTCGTCGGTGGCGCCGGTCCCAAGCTGCCCGTAGCGGTTTGAGCCCCAGCAGTACGCCACCCCGCCGCTTGCCAGGCCGCAGGTGTGGTTCCAGCCACCTGTCAGCGCCACGAACGAGAGCCCGCCCGCGACCGGCACCGGGGTCAGGCTGCTCCCGCCCCAGCAGTACGCGGCAGAGGCAGAACTGACCGCCTGAAACGGGTAGGGGCGTCGTGCTGCAGGCAACCGTATAGGGGAAGCTGCCGCACTGTTCCGGTCCGGTCGTGGTCCCGTTGCCGAGCTGCCCCGCCGCACTCGCACCCCAGCAATACGCCGCGCCACCGGGCGTCAGCGCGCAGGTGTGATCGGCCCCGACGCTCACGGACGCGAAACTCACGACCTCGACGGTGATTGCCGCAGGCGCACTCGCATCCGCGTAGGTCGCGGTGATCGTGGCTGAGCCCGGAGCCAGGGCCCTCACCAATGCCGCCCGGCTGGGGGCATTGCTGGGAGGGCCCGTGAGATCAGCGGTCACGGTCGCCACAGATGGGGCGCTGCTCGTCCATAACGGAGTCCGACCCGTCAGGGCGTTGCCGGCGGCGTCCCGGATCGTCGGCTGAACCATTACAGAGCCCTCGCTCACCATCGTCCATGCTTGTGGCGCAACCGCGAGCGTCACCGACCCCGGGCGTTCAACGTAAACTATGACCTCCCCGCCGACCTGTGCCGCCGCTGCATATCTGACAACGACTGAACCGGGGCCCACGCCGCTGACCAGCCCAGCCTGGGTGACCGCTGCCACGGTTGGATCGTTGCTCGCCCACGTGAGCAAAGGACACGGAAGGACGTTGGCAAATTGGTCCCTGCACGTCGGCGTCAGCTGGACCGTACCGCCGACCGCGACCCCCGCTCGATCTGGGGAAACCATGATGGACGCGATTGGGAGCTGGGCGCAGGCGATCTGGAAAACGACGTGCGCCGTCGCCCCCGACGTGACCGTCACCGTCGCGGGATTCTCACCCGACACCGTGCAATTCGACGCGACACCGCTGAGCGTCACCGTGTGATGGCCGGCGCTCAATGCAGAAAAATTGACTATGCCATTCCTCGCGAGGGGCTGCCCCGCGCTCCCGTCCACCGCCACCGTATAGCCGTCGGCGTCGAGGTCCGCGCCCGAGGTGGCGGCGGTGACCTCTATGCCGCCGGTAGAGGGCCCGGTGGACTCGGACCCGCCGCAGGCCACAGCGACCCAGGTCGCTCCGAGCAAGAGCACGAATTCCACCGGAAACCGGAACACGGTCATCTCCCTATGTTGCGGCTGAAGGACCATGGTCCTTTGCGCTGCGCCTCAAGCCGCGCTGCTTTACCCGAAAACGGCGACACTGGATGCGGACTCATGGCTGTCCCGCGACCTTGACCGGCACGGCGCTCGATACGCCGGAGCCATCCCCGAGGCCACCGGTGTCGTTCCGGCCCCAGCAGTAGGCAACGCTCCCGATGTCGAGGCCGCAGCTGTGATTCGCTGCTGCGGAGAGCGAGGCAAACGCGTGACCACCCGCAACAGCTACCGGAACTGTACTGCCACCGAAATCGCCGGCGCCGAGCTGGCCCCAGTCGCCTGCCCCCCAACAAAACGCTGCACCGCTAAGGGTGACCCCGCAGGTATGGAACCCGCCGCCGCTCACAGCCTTGAACGTTAGTCCACCTCGCACGAGCAACGGGGCAGTGCTGCAGTAGTAGGAGGGGTAGGAGGGTGAGCCATCCCCCACGCATGTTTCGGGTCCCGGATCGTTGCCGAGTTGGCCCCGGTCGTTTCGCCCCCAGCAGTACGCGGCGCCGGTGTCCGTTACCCCGCAGGTGTGCAGTGCGCCCGCGCTCAACGAGGTGAACGTGTGGCCGCCGGTGACAGCCACTGGCACCGTGCTGCATGGCCGGCCCCCGCATTGTTCCGGCCCGGTCGTCGAGCCGACCCCGAGCTGGCCGTAATCGTTCGCCCCCCAGCAGTAGGCAACCCCGCCGGACGCGAGACCGCACGTGTGATAGCCGCCCGCACTCAGCGCCTCGAACGTGAGCCCACCAGGGACAGGCACGGGGACTGTGCTGCAGGGATACGTATTGAAAAAAGAGTTACACAGCTCTGGACCAGCCGCTGAGCCGTTCCCGAGTTGGCCGTAGTAGTTATGGCCCCAGCAGTATGCGGCACCGCCGGCGATGAGCGCGCAGGCGTGCAGGCCTCCAGCGTCCACGGAATCGATGAGCAGGCCGCCGGCGACTGCCGTGGGGATCGGGCTGTCGGTGGTCGATCCGTTGCCGAGCTGCCCGGCGCCGTTCGCGCCCCAGCAGTAGGCGGCTCGGTCGCTCGCGACTCCACAAGTGGAGAGCCCCCCGGCGTCTATTGAGGCGAAGGTGAGCCCGCCTGAGACGTACGCCGGCACTGCACTGGGCTGCCTCCACCCCCAGCAGTACGCGGCGCCTTCTACGACGAGCCCGCAGGTGTTATCCTCACCCGCACGTACCATGGCGAAGGTCAGCGTGGTTGGGATCCGCGCGCAGGCCATCTGGAAAGCGACCTGCGCCGTCGCCCCCGAGGTGACGGTGAGCGTAGCTGGATTCTCACCCGACAACCTGCAGTTAGCCGCGACACCGCTGAGCACGACGGTGTGGTCGCCCGCCAACAGCTGCGAGAAGGTGACCGATCCGTTGATGGCAAGTGCTTGCCCCGCGCCGCCGTCCACCGCCACGGTGTAGCCGTCCGCGTCCAGGTCGGCGCCGCTCGTGGCAGCAGTGACCCGAATGGCTCCGAAGGCCGCACACGTGACTGGGAAGGCGGTCTGCGCCGCAGCCCCCGCGATTACAGAGACTGGTCGCGGGTTCGGGCCACTCACCGTGCAGTTGGCGGCGACACCGCCGAGAGCGACGGTGTGGTCGCCCGCGAACAGACCCGAGATCGTCACCGACCCGTTGCTTGCGAGCACCTCGCCCGCACCGCCGTCCACGGCAACCGTATAGCCGTCCGGGTCGAAGTCCGTCCCCGTAGTCGCGGCGGTGACCTGAAGCGATCCCGATAAGGCTGCGCAGGCGATCTGGAAGGTGGTGTGCGCCGCCGCCCCGGCGGTGACGGACACCGTGCGTGGATTCTCACCGCCGACGGTGCAGTGCGTCGCCACGCCGCTGAGCCTCACCGCGTGATTGCCGGTCCCTAGTTGCGCGAACGTAACCGTTCCATCGACGGCGAGCGGCTCGCCTGCGCTGCCATCGATGGCCACGGTGTAGCCGTCGAGATCCGGCTCCGACCCGGTGGTCGCAGCGGTGACCTCAAGACTGCCGGTGGTGGGACCAGCAGACTCGGATCCGCAGGCGAGCGCGGCGATGAGGGAGGCCACAGTGAAGGCGCTTCGTTTCATGACTCTCCCTATTGCTGGCCCACGACCTTCAGCGGCACCCAGCTGCCGAATAACGTTCCGTCACCCAGCTGGCCGTTGCTGTTATCGCCCCAGCAGTAGACCGCCCCGCCTGTGGCGCGGCCGCACGTGTGACCCGATCCCGCGCTGATCGAAGTGAACGTGAGCCCGCCGGAGACAGGGATGGGTACCAGGCTACTGCCGGTCGTGCCGGTACCGAGCTGGCCGTCGCGCCCCAAGCCCCAGCAGTACGCGAGCCCGCTCGTCGTCACGCCGCAGACGTGCCCGAATCGTGTGCTCACCGTGGAAAAAATCAGCCCGCCCACGACGGCCACCGGCACCCTATTGCACGGATCCCGACCTTCCAAACCACAGGTGTCCCGGGCTGGGGCGCCGAGCGCACCGTAGCCATTTGAACCCCAGCAGTACGCCACGCCGCTGGGTGTGAGGCCGCAGGTCTGCTCGAGCCCTGCGGCCAAGGCCACAAACGCGAGCCCGCCAGCAACCGGCACCGCCGTCGGACGATCGATCGTCGTGCCGTCGCCGATCTCACCCTCGCGATTCGAGCCCCAGCAGTACGCTCTGAAGGTGGGAGTCAAGCCGCAGCTGTGCGTGAAACCAGCGCTCACAAAGCTGAATTCCACGCCTCCGACGACGGCAACGGGCACAGCCCTATCCTGGGTCGTGCCGTCACCGAGCTGGCCGTAGGCGTTGTATCCCCAGCAGTAGAGGACGCTATTAGACGTGACGCCGCAGGTGTGATTCGCTCCCGCACTGATCGACGTGAAGGTGAGGCCGCCCGCCACCGGCTGGGGCGTCGCGCTGCAGAGCCCGCCTTCGGAGCAGGGTTGGATTGGCGAGCCGAGCTGGCCAACGCCGTTCGATCCCCAGCAGTAGGCGGTACCGCTTGGCGTCAGGGCGCAGGTGTGGGTGTCTCCCGCGCTCAGGTGCGCGAAGGTGATCCCGCCCACCACGGACACCGGCATTGGAATCCTGTACGTCGTGGTTCCTGTCCCGAGGTTGCCGTCCGCGTTGTATCCCCAACAGTACGCCGCGCCGCCGACACTCAGGCCGCACGTGAACGGGCCGCCCGCGCTCACCGCCGTCAACGTGGGCAAAGCCTGGACCTCAATCGCGGCCGCACCGCTCTGGCCCCCGCTCGTGGCCGTGATCGTTGCAGATCCTGGCGCCAACCCGGTGACCACGCCGGTAGTCGCGGAGACCAGGGCTACGCCCGGATTGCTGCTCGCCCAGATCACGGTGGTTGAGAGGTCTAGGTTCCCACCCACGTCGCGGACCGTCACCGCCAGCTGCACAAACTGGCCAACCAGGAGCGTCACCGCTGCCGGCTCGACCGTGACCGACGCGACCGGGCTGGGCTCCGCGGTGCCCGTGGTGAAATCGACCGTTACCGGCTCTTCCAGTGCATCCCCGTCCAAGTCCCGCACCTCTTGCGTCACCTCCAGACGGTAGTCCGTCGCCGGGGCCAGGAGAGCCGAAGGCGTGAATACGGCGACCAGATTACTCCCATCGGCGAAGCGCAGGCTTCCCGGGACGACGCTCGAACCGCTCAGGAGGCGTATGGACGTCGCTGTCAGAGCTGTGCTAGCGATCGGCTCGCTGAAGACCACGACGATCGACGCATTCAGCGAAACATCGGTCCTGCCGCGCGACGGGTCGCTCCGTACCATGACCGGCGGCCGGCGCGCGGCCACCGCGTAACGCGCCTGGAACACCGGAGCCCCTGCGGCGTCGGTAACGATGACCTCCAGGGAGTCGCCAACCTGCGCCCTAACTGCCACCGGATCGAATCCGCCGTCAAAAACCAGCGTCGTCAGCGAAGCGCTGGAAGCCAGGTTACCAACCTTGGCCTTGGCGCCGTTCGCGACAGTCCCAGGAGACAAGGAGACGTACACGAGGTCGTCCCCGCCCGAGCCGGCGAGCGCGAGCGTTCCCGCCCGCTGCAGGCTCGGACTGAGAACCGGGACCGGGTTCGAGACAGCAAGGCCTTGGGGAGGAGGAGGGGGCGGATTCCCCACGCCCGCGGGGCTCCTATCACCAGAGCACGCGACGACCAGCCCGAGCACGCTCATCAGAGCCGCCCGTGGCACCATCACTGCTCGGTCACCCATGCCAGCCGCCGCTCAGCGTGAAGCCCGCCCAGTAGAACGGATGCGCGGTCCGGGGATCGCGCAGCGTTAGCCGCTGCGCTTGCGCCAGCGCTTCGGCCTCCGAGTGACCCGCCTGGAGTTGCCGATAGAACCGCCCGATCAGTTCGGCAGTCGTCCGATCCTCCACTGGCCACAGCGTGGCGAGAACATTCGACGCTCCAGCATGGAAGAACGCCCGCACTAGCCCGACCCATTCGTCACCCGCGGGGACGTCCGCCTGCGCTCCGGCCCCGAGCGCGGTTTGGCACGCACTGAGCACCACCAGCCGCGCGTTGAGAGCGAGGCCAAACACCTCATGGACCTCCAGTCGGCCGTCCTGTGTGCCGCCAGGCGCGAGCTTGACGAACGAGAACAGTGGGTTGTGCTTGTTGAGCACGCCGCTAGTCGCAAGATGCAGGACACCATAGCGAGAGGCGGCCGTCCGGAACGCTTGCTCCGAGGCCGCGGCGCCCGCGAGCACCGTCGCCCGGGTCCCGTAGAGAGAGCGGATGGCTTCGACCTCGGCACGCGAACCGGGCAGCGCCGCGCTTCGCGGCGCGAGCGCGAGAACGTCCTCTCCCATGGGGGTGCCCCGGCGCTCACCAAGCCGGGCCCAAACTGAGGCCGAGGGGACGTAGATGAGATCATACCGCTCGATCAGAACCCGATCGTGCCCGCCCCGGTCGATCAGAGCGGCGAACGGTAGGTAGTGCAGCTCTGCGTGTGGGGCGATGATCAGGCGACGGGTGCGTTGCAGGAGGCCCGCGGCCTCAACCGGGGCGATGAGGTAGCCGTAGAGGCGCCGCATCGGCGCCCGCCACGCTTCGCGAGCGCGCGTTCCATCGGGCGAGGGACGCGTCATCGTGCCGCGCACGAAATCCACCAGCGTGGCGAGCCCCTGACGACCTACATTCAGGTCGAGTGTCGTCACGGTGTCAGGGGTAATGACGAAGACCACCGAAGCCGAGTCGGTGACTAGGTACTCGAGCAGTGCTTCGTCCGACGCGAGCCGACTCGCAACGTCGCGCCAAGACACAATGTTGCCGCTGACGAGGGAGGCGTACTCGGGCTGCGTTTCCCGCATCTCGAGCAGCAGCTCCGCGTAACGCTCCTGCGCCTTGCCGAGAGCTTCGCGCGTCGCGCCCGACGGGCGCGCGGCGACGTCGGGCCCGCGCAGGCCGGGCGCGGACGTGTCTCCAACGTCCAGACGCTCGGTGAGCTCCGCTATCCGGCGCCGCAGGTCTTGCTCCTGCGCGGTGATGGGCTCGCTACCTGCAGCCCCCCGGGCCACACGCCCGCGGCCGAGTAAATCCAGCGTCTGGCGAGCCCGCATCCGCTCGCTCACCTCGAACGCGGCTCCGGTATGCCCGCCGGCCTGGTCGACCAGAGCCAGCTGCGCGTACACATCCCATTTGTCTTCGAGATAGGCCGCGCGGCGCTCCACCAGCGGCAGCGTGCCCGACACCTGCTCGATTTGCGCGATCGCGGCCTCGAGCTCCCGCGCCGCATCCGGGAACGCGCCGCGGGTCTTAAGCGCCGCACCTAACCCGGCGTGCAGCCGCCAGGAAATGCTCGGCGCGAGCCGCGGGCCCAGTCGCATGAGTCCCTGACTGAAGAGGGATTCAGCGGCGAACGCCCTGCCCTCTTGCAAGTCCAAGTCGCCGAGCGCGGCGAGCCCGGCGGCCTCGCCGACGGGATCGCGTAGGGATCGAAGGGTGTCGACCGCGACGACGAGCGTGCGGCGGGCAGCGGCCGTATCGCCGCGATGCTGCTGTGCATACCCGACGAGAACGCGGGTCAAAGCGGCCGACCGACCGTCGCCGGAGGCTGCTTGCGTTCGGGCCGCCGACTCGAGCACGACCTGCGCCCGCTGATAGTCTTCCCAGACGAGGCGCAGAAAACCCCTGCCTTGCTGAGCTTCGGCCAGACCGGCGTTTTCGCCGGCCCGCCGATACAGGGCCTCGGCCTGCGCATACTCCCGGTCCGCCTGCGCGAAGTTGTTGAACTGCGCAGCGAGGTCTGCCCGGGCGAGCGCCAGCGTCGCGCCTAGTCCCGGAGCCAGCGGCCCGCGGCCGCTCAGACGCCCCGCCCCCCGCAACTCAATCAGTGCGCGCTGGAGATTCCCCGTCGCCGCGTACGCGAAGGCGAGGTCCTTCCGCACGGAGACGGCCTCCGGCACCGGCCCAGTCTGCTGGTACACGGCGGCGGCGTCCGACAACCGGGCGATGGCGTTGGGATAGTCGCCGCGCTGCAACTCGAGCAGGCCCAGGCTGTGCAGCACGAACGCCGCATCCACCCGGCTCCCCAGATGGCGATAGATCGCGAGCGCCTCCCCAAAGCGCGCAATGGCCTCGGCGTAGTCGGCTTGCAGACTTGCGACGTCTCCAAGATTCACGAGGCTCACGGCCGCGGGTTCATCGAGACCATGCGCTCGGCTCAGGCCAAGTGCGTCTTCGTACGCGCGGCGCGCCTCATCGAGATCCCCAAGCAGTTGCGCGATGAGACCGAGGTTGTTGCGATCGGCCGCCATGCCGCGGAAGTCCCCGATCTGCTGTCTGATCGCAAAGGCGCGGGTGTAGCGGTCCGCCGCACGCCGCAGCTCACCACGATCCTTACTGACGCTGCCGAGCGTTCCCAGTGCGTTGAGCGCCGTCCGACGGTCGCCGACCAGCTCCGCGAGCCTCCGCGACTGCTCGAGATACGACTCCGCACTGTCGAGTTTACCGGCACGATAGAACCCCGCGCCGATGTTGCCGACCGCCGCGGCGATGCCCGCCGTATCGGCCAACGCTGCCGAACGCCTCGCGCTCTCACGCCACGAGAGGATTGCGCTGTCCGCGCCGGAGCGCCCCAGCGCCGCGTTACCCGCCCGCCGGATGCTGTCGGCGGCGACCTTGGCGACGCGCTCCTCAGGCGACCAGGAGGCGAACCGGGCGACCTGCCGGAGCGGGAAGGAATCCCCCCACGCCTCAGCGTACGCGTGCGCCAGTCGGTCGGCTGCGCTCAGGGAGGCGGCCGCAGTGCCCGAGTCTGATGCCGCGGTCCGATCGAGCAACTGCCGGAGCGCTTGACGTGCGTCGTCCGGCTGCGCTCGAACGGCCTCGACCAGTTGTGGGCCGCCTGCTTCCGCCAGCGTCCGCATGCGGTCCAGGGTCGCGGTCTGTGCCTGAACCGCCGCGGCCACCGCGCAGACCAGCCCGGCTGTGCCGATCATTGCCGTGGGCGATAGGCGAGTAGGGTGAACTCCGTGAGCGGCGATTCGACCCAACGCTCCACGCCTACCCGCGCCTCGGCCCTCCAGTAATAAGGAACCCCCGGGTTCACGCGGACCGAGGTGGGGAGCGCGACGGCGGTGTCGCGGGTTTGCGTCTGCCATATCATCGCTCCGTCAGCGTCGAACAGCCTCACGCGATAGCGGTTCGTGTGCGGAACGCTTGACCAGAGGAGCGTATCGACGGTGGCTACCGGGCCCGCGGGCGCTACCGGAACCGGCGCGACCGGCGCCGTGCCCTGTTCGCCGCGATGGCCCGTGTCAGGGGTGAACTGCTGAATGCCCTTCGACGTCGCGACGATGAACAGGATGACCGCGGCCGCAGCCACCGCCGGAGCGAGCCAATGCCAGCGCCGCCTCCGCGGGAGCGTGCGCGCCACGTGCGCCACCTCGATCACTTCACCACGGCACTCATGACACGCGGACAGATGCTTCTCGACCCGGTCCCGCTCAGCCGGCGCCAGCCGCCGATCGATGTAGGCCGCAACCTCGCCGGCCTCAAGGTGGGGGGCAGCCATGTCGTCAGCGGGCATGGTGCTCCTCGGGTAAGTGGGGTCCCCTCATCTCCATCCAATAAAACGGACGGCGAGGCGAACCTTGCGCCCGACGATTCATGGGCTCGCATCCTCCACACCCCGGCGCGCCAGCGACCGCCGCAGCACTTCCAGGAGGCGGTTCAGCCGCCGATAGACGTGGAACGGCGTGGGGAAGCCCAAGGCGTGGGCGATGTCGCGAACGGGGAGGTCGTCTTCGAAGCGAAACGTGAGGAGCAGGCGGTCGCGGGACGGGAGCTCCGCCAAGACAGTACGGAGTGCGGCGCGGAGTTCGCCGGCTCGCATCTCAGTGTCGGGGCTTGTTCCGACAGGCTGGCTCAGGCTCGCAGGATCAACGTCGTCGGCGACCAGGTCCGCCAGTCGCCTGCGGGCGAGGCGCGTCTCCAGCTGATCCGCCGGGGCCTCGCGCACGCGGCCATAGCGCTGCCGGTAATGGTCGAGACAGAGACGCCGCGCCACGACCACAAGCCAAGTGGTGAACTTGCTGCGGCCGTCGGCAACATATGCACGGAGGCGCCGCAGGTCGTCCTGGCGCAACTGCTCGAGCACGAACGCGTAAGCGTCCATCGCCGCGTCGTGACTGCGGCAGACGAAACGAGTGACGTGAATGAGGAGAGGACTATAGCTTCTGACGAACCCTGCCCAGGCCTCGTCGCGCGCTGGTGCGTCGCCCGCACCGAGCAGGCGCGACAATTCAGCAGGGAGAGCATCGGCCATCGGTCCGCACCCCTGTGCTAGGCCCCGGGCGCGATTGCTCGATGGTCTAGTACTGTGAAACCAACGTATCCTTCGGGAGGTTGGCCTGCAACCGAAACCAAACGTCGCGCACATGCCGAGCCGTATGGCCGCCTAAGCCGTGTGGCATCATGAAGTTCGCTAGAGCGGGCGCATGTGGATCTCGCTGGCAGGGAGTGGCGCCACAACAAGAACTCCCCGCCGTCGCCGTGGCGTCACTATGGAGATGAAGGTGGCGGCGGGCCAGAGCCTGTCGCGCAAGTCAAGGCCGTGGACGACGCCGGTTCGTGTTCGAGCGCTACAGCGATTCAGCGGCGGTTTGCTAAGCGCTTCTGCGGGTGTTCCTTCTAGGCCACCAGTTTCACCAGCGGATCGACGGCATACTCAGCCCTTGATCGAAGCACACATCACGTGAGGATGCCCCCAGGCATCACCAACACGGACAGTCCTCTGGATTCAATAGCCACCTCGAACTCCATTCCCGACACGACTTCGCCGTCGATCTGCACGGGCCCGTCGGCCTCGAAACGCGCGCGTCGCCAGCGGCGCCAGCGGGGATCGCCGTCCGCGCTGGGCTGCGCGGTCCGCAGGCCCCGGTGCAACGTCCGCCAGTAGGCCCGCGCCGAGAGGCACGCGACGGCCTCCGCCTCGCCGTCCGTGGCGTCCGCCTCGGGCCACATGAGCCACCCGAACCCGTAGCACGGCAGGTTGTAGAGGCCGGCGTTGTACACCTGCTCCGCGCGCCTGACCAGGGGCTCGCCGTCAACAGTCACCCCGATGCCGGTCCAGGACCGCGTCGCGACGCAGAGCAATCCGGGCACGAGACCGAGCCATCGGCGCCATGCCGGCCGGCGTTCAACCGCGGCGAGCATGCGCGACTCGAACCCGGCGCTGATCGAGACGAGCGCTAGGGGAAGCTCGGAATGGGTGGTCGTCATGACATCGATCAGCCGTGGCGTGCCGGCCTCGATGGCACGCAATGCGCCGCGTACAGTCCCGAGGCCAAATGGGTGGCCGAATGCGTTGCCGGTGCCGAGCGGGAGCGTGGCCAGCGGGCGGTCGGCCATTCCCGCCGCCCGGAGAGCTCGTGCCAGCAGGTTCACGGTGCCGTCGCCGCCCGCCGCTACCGGGACTTCGTCTGGGGCGAGGCCCTGCACGACCTCGCCAGCCTCCTCGAGCGAGCGGACGACGGCGGTCCGCGCACGCGCGACGAGCTGCGGCGCCGGGGCCAGCGCGGCGTGCAGGCGGGCGAGAACCCGCCCGCTGCCCGCGCCCGGGTTCACGAGAAAGACGACCCGTCGCTCCGCGCTCACGCCTCGGCCGTACCCGGACGGAATGCGACCTTGATGGCGCCACTTCCCCGGCGGTGTACCAGCGCGGCGAAGGCAGCGGAATAGGCGTCGAGCGGAAATGTGTGCGTGATCAGGTCGCGCAACCCTAGCGTCCCGGCCTCCTGGCGCGGCAACAGCACCGTGTACGGATGCACCCACTCCCCCTTCCAAGGCACAGGTCCGTAGACGTACACCCCACGCAAGGTGATCTCCCGGTACCAGAGCGGGGTAGGGTCCACGCCGGCGAGTGTGGGCGGCGCCGCCACCATCACGAGCAGGCCGCGCGGGCGCACCGCCTGCAGCGCCTGCGTGACGGAGGAACGCGTCCCCGCAGCGTCGATCACGCGGTCGTACACACCGCGGAAAACGTAGCCGTAACCGATGACCCGCACGGCGCGCATCCGCCGTGCGGAGGCCCAGTCACGGAACTCGGACGCCCCTCGGACCACGGTTGCCGCCACACCATGGTGCTCCGCCCAGGCGCGCTGCGACTCGTGCCGGACGAGGAGCTCGCACGAGCCGGGACGACCGAGCACGCGGTGGAGGTAGGCGATCAACAGGCCGATGGTGCCGCCGCCGATGACGAGCGTGCGCTCCATCTCGGCCGCCTCGCTGCGGAGCAGCGCCGCCAGCGCCGTCGCGGCAGGGTCGAGGAGCAGCGCATCCTCGTCCGCCACGCGCGGGGACAGCGGCCAGAGCTGTGAGCGGTGCGCGAGGCACGCGTGGGACCAGCCACCGCCGGTCTCGCAGTTAAAGCCGATCCCGATCCCGCGGCCCGGCCACTCATCTCCACGCCGCTCGCACATCCCCTCCCACCCTTCGCGGCATGGCCGGCATGGCTCGGCGACGCCCCGCGCCCGGCAGCCGAGCACGGGCCAAACGGCGCAGCGCGTCCCCGCCTGGAGCGGCGAGTCCGCAACATCGGGCCGGAGGCCGTCGGCGTCCACCTCTGCGACCAGTTCGTGCCCGGGGACGAATGGGTACGATGCCTCGGGCTCGAGGTACAGCGAGTCGCGCCCGGTGACCAGGTTGACATCGGTGCCGCAGATCCCGGAGAGCCGGACCCGCAGCCGCACCCAGCCCGGTCGCGTGGGCAGGGGCGGCGAGCGGCGCACGCGGTGGAGGGGCGCGAGCCGGGCGAACCAGAGCGGCCGGGCCAGCTGATACGTCAGGCGCGTCGCCAGGTAGCGGGCCACCTCGTGACGGAACTCAAGAGCATCCGCCATCATCCGGCCAGCCGCCGCTCGTAAAGCCGATAGGTCTTGATGCGCGCGCCGCCGCACGCCGCGATCACCGCCTGGATCTTCCGGTTGTCCGCCTGCACCAGCGAGAGCTCGGCGCGATCGATCCCCAGCCGGTGCGCAGCGTCGGCCATCTCGGCCGCGATCACGACGGCCACGCCCCGAGCGCGATGCTCGGGGAGCACGCCGAGGAGAATGAACCGCGCGCTGCGGATCCGGTGGATTCCCCGCGCCAGCTGTAACCAGCCGAACGGCCACAGGCGCCCGCCGAGCGGCGCGAGCAGCTCGTTGATGTCGGGCAGGGAGAGCCCGAACCCCACGGCGCGGCCGCCGCGCTCCGCGAATAGCACGAGCTCGGGGCGATAAAACGCGCGGAAGTCCCCTGCCCGCTCCCGATACTCGTCCCACGTGAGCGGGACGAATCCCCACAGGTCGGCGAACGACGCATTGTACAACTCGAACAGCAGGCGATTCTCGGCGTCCCAACGACGCGGATGGACGGGTCGGACGGTCACCCCGTCCCGTGCCGCCAGCCGCCGG
>Ga0209377_1001732_pt1 | contig 14472 bp, 10 predicted proteins | sample GraSoiAngelo_141_FD_185898 | JGI IMG/M metagenome (GOLD analysis project Ga0209377, IMG submission 185898) | Grasslands soil microbial communities from the Angelo Coastal Reserve, California, USA - 14_0929_12_40cm (SPAdes) (version 2) | ecosystem: Environmental > Terrestrial > Soil > Grasslands ...
GGACCGTGGAGCCACAAGCACGGCTTCGACGGCATCGGCCAGGTCATGAGCGGCGCCGCGTACATGACCGGCACGCTCGAGACCCCGTACCGCGCTGCCGTGGCGTGGGTGGACTGCGGCACGGCGTCGCTCGCCGCGTTCGGCACGCTCGCGGCGCTGATGGAGCGTGGCAAGAGCGGCCGGGGGCAAAAGGTGGAAGGGGCGCTGCTGCGCACGGCGGTCGCCTTCAACAACCCCGCACTCGTCGAGCAGCAGGCGATCCAGGTCAATCGCATCCCCACCGAGAACCGCGGGCAGACGTCGGCGCCGTCGGATCTGTTTCGCACGAAGGACGGCTGGATCATCGCGTACGCCATCGGTAATCCGATGTTCGCGCGCTGGGCGAAGATGATGGGTGAGGACAGCTGGCTCACGGATCCGCGCTTCAAGGACGACGAGGCGCGCGGCAACCACGCCGAGGACATCAGCAAGCGCATGAGCGCGTGGACGATGCAGCGGACGACCGAGCAGGCGCTGAAAGAGCTGGAGGGCGCGAAGATTCCGGCCGGCCCGCTCTACACGCCGCAGCAGGCGCTCGACGATGCTCACATCCGTCGCGCCGGGTTGCTGGTCGACACCGAGTATCCAGGCGTCGCGCGTCGCGTCCCGCTCGCGCCGACGCCCGTCGATCTCTCGGATACGCCGGGCCGCTTCCGGCATCGCGCGCCGACGCTCGGCGAGCACACGAACGCGATCCTCGGTGAGATCGGATACTCGATGGCGGAGATCGACGCGCTCCGGAAGAAGGGCGTCGTCTGATGCCGCGCCGCAAGATCCTGATCGCCTCGATGATGCACGAGACGAACACGTTCTCGCCCGTTCCCACCCCGCTCGAGTCGTTCCGTCCGTTGAGCGGCGACGCCGCGACCGCCGAGTTCAAGGACACCAACACGCAGGTCGGCGGCTTCCTCGACGTCGCGCAACGGATGGGCGCCGAGATCGTCGTGCCGCTCGCGGCCGGCGCTCATCCGTCCGGCTACGTCGAGCGTCGCGCGTACGAGGACATGTGCGACGCGATCGTCGGCGGCATTCGCCGCGGCTGCGACGCCGCGTTCCTCGCCCTCCACGGCGCGATGGTGGCCGAGCACGTGGACGACGGCGAGGGCGAGCTCTTGCGGCGGATCCGCGCCGTCGCGCCGCGCCTGCCGATCGCCGTGGGCCTCGACTTCCACACGCAGCTCACATCGACGATGGTCGAGAACGCCACCGTCATCACCGGCTACCGGACCTACCCGCACATCGACATGGCGGAGACGGCGCAGCGCGCCGCGAGGACGCTCGTGCGCACGCTCGACGGCGAAGTGAAGCCGGTCATGGTGTGGGGCATCCGGCCGATGCTCACGAGCACACTCGAGCACACGCCGTCGCGTCAGCCGATGAAGGACGTGATGGACATGGCGATCGACGCCGAGAAGCGCGGCGTCGTCCTCAACGCGTCGGTGCTCGGCGGCTTTCCGCAGTCCGACATCCCGCATCTCTCGTGCTCCGCGATCGTCGTGTGCGACGGACAGACCACGCAGGGCCAGGCCTTGCTCGAGCGGATGCTGGATCTCGCGTGGCAGCGGCGCGCGGACTTCCTCTACAAGGGCGCGCCGCTCGCCTCGCAGATTGCGCACGCGCGGACGCTGACGGAGGGGCCCGTGATCCTCGTCGACCACGGCGACAACACCGCGTCCGGCGGCACGCAGGACGTGATGAGCGTGGTGGCGGAGGTGATGCGCCAGCGTCTCCAGGACGTTCTCGTCGGGCCGATTTGTGATCCCACCGCCGTCGCACGCATCGTGTCGGCCGGCACGGTCGCGAGCGTCACGCTGGATCTCGGAGGCCGCATCGACATGCCGCAGCTCAATCTGAAGGGCGCGCCGCTCACCGTGACCGCGAAGGTCGCGCGGATCACGGACGGCGAGTTCACCGTCACGGGCCCGATGGCGACGGGCGTGCGCGTGCGTATGGGCCGAACCGCGGTGCTCGACACCGGCTCGATGCAGATCGTGGTCTCGGAGCGGCGCGCGGAGCCCTCCGATCTCGGTGTGTTCACACACGCGGGCATCGATCCGCGCCGCAAGCGCTACGTGCTGATCAAGTCGCGCCAGCACTTCCGTGCCGGCTTCGAGCCGATCGCACGCCACATCGTGCTGTGCGACGGTGACGGCGTCACGAGCTCCGATCTCGCGCTCTTCGACTACCGCAAGCGCCGCCGCCCCCTCTATCCGTTCGAGCCGCTGTCGTGAGCGATACGTGGCGGTGGCGCACAGCCGCCGCACGTCGAGGCGCGACGATCAGCCCTTGACCCCGCCCATCGTCAGGCCGGCAGACATGCGGCGGCGGAACGCGTAATAGATCGCGACGGGCGGCAGCGCATAGATGATCGCCGTCGCCATCATATAGTTCCATGGCGACTGATCGCTGCTGAGGAACTGTGCGAGCGCCACCGGCACGGTCATGCTCGACTTCGACGACAAGAGCAGGAACTGGTAGAGGTACTCGTTCCACGCGAGTAGCATTGCGTACGTGCCGACCGCGACGAGGGCGGGTGCCATCAGCGGCAGGTAGATCCGCAGATAGACCTGGATCGGAGAGGCCCCGTCGATGCGCGCCGACTCGTCGACCTCGATGGGAATGCTCCGACCGTATTCCTGGAAGACGAAGATGGCATACGGCGTGGCGAAGGCCACAAGGGCCGCGATCACCGACCACACGTTGTTCGCCATTCCATAGTTCTGCATGATTCGATAGAACGGGATCGCCAGGAACGACGCCGGGATCACGTAGGTCAACAGGGCGGCGTTGCTCACCAGCCAGCCGTGGCGGATTCGCATCCGGCCGAGGGAGAAGCTGGTCAGTGAGCCGATCACCAGCGTCAAGATGGTCACCATCGCTCCCATGTAGATGCTGTTGGCAAACTGACGCCAGAAATGCTCCAGGTACCAGTGGCCCTGGGTCAGGACGCCCCAGAAGCTCTCGAGCGACGCCACCCTCGGCCAGATGTGGTCAGTGAACACGTCACCTTCCGGCTCCAGAGAGATCAGCACCATGTTGTAGATGGGCAGGATCGTCCACACCACGAGGGCGAGGGACAGCACCGCCGTCCCCGCGGTGGTCAGGTATCGTCGGCGCCGCACAGCGCGGTGCGCCCGCGACTCCGCGCGGGAGGAGGTCAGGGCGGCGTCGACCGCGATGGTGCTCATAGCTGAACCTCGGCTGTGCGGAGCTTGCGCATCAGGACGATCACGAGCGGGATCACCAGCGGCAGCGCCGACATCACCGCCGCGACGCCCAGGCGCGGCTGAGCGATCTCGAAGGCGTTGCGGATGCCGAGCGTCGCGAGCACGTGCGTCGTGTTCGCGGGACCGCCGCCGGAGACGAAGTAGACGGCATTGAAGTCGCCGAGCAGGAAGATCGTCGAGAGTAGCGTGCAGATCAGGTAGAGGTTCGCGAGCAGCGGGAAGGTGATGTGAACGAACCCGCGCAGCCCGGTGGCGCCGTCGACCTTCGCTGTGTCGCGGATGTCGAGCGGAATCGCCATCCGGCCCGCGAGCAGGATCAGCGTCCAGAACGGCGTCCATTTCCAGATGTGCGAGACGATGACGGCGGCGAGGGCCGTCCAGCGGTCGTTGAGCCAGTGCGGCCCCTCGACGTGGAAGAGCGTGTAGAGGACGTTGTTGAGGAAGCCCCACTCGCCGTTCAGCATCCAGTGGATCGAGATGAACGTCGAGATCTGCGGCACCGCCCATGGGAGGACGAAGATCAGCAGCAGCGCCTTCATCCACCAGCCCGGGCGCATGAAGAAGCCGGACAGTAAGAGGGCGAGGAACATCTTCACGTTCACGCCGAACGCAAGATAGAGGACGGTGTTCACCACCGTCTTCTGGTAGATCGGGTCGTCGAAAAGCTCCCGGTACAGGCCCGCCTCGCTGCCCATCCACAACCCGTACACGACCGGATACGCGACGAAGGTCAGGAATACTGCGACGTAGGGCACGACGAAGGCGAGCGCCCACGTGTACTCCGTACCCTTGAGATGGCCCCGAAGCGAGCGCCAGACGGTTTCACGCGGGACCGAGGGGCGACCGATCTCGACGACCGAGGTCGTATCCATCATTCGCCTCCCGCTCTCACGCCATCGGGTATTTCGCGAAGATCTCCCCGATCCGCTTGAAGGCCTTTTCGATCGCTGCCTCCGCCTTCACGCCCTCCTTCGCCACGTCGATCATCGCCATGCTCCACACGTGCTGAGAGCGGACTTCCGCCATCGCCAGGTTGAACACGTAGTAATCGGGCCGGGTCGGGCCGAGGAGACCCTGCTGAACGTATCCCTTGAGGTGCGGATCTTTCGGGTTCTGCCAGAACGGACTCTTCGCGAGCGACGGCATGACCGGCAGCCAGCGGCCCAGACCAAGTTCGACGAACTCGCCGATCACCTTGGGCTGGATGAAATATTTTAAGAACTCCTTGGCCACCGTGACGTTCTTGGCGCCTTTCGGGATCAGTCCGTTGGTGTACCCGACGATGCTCGGTATCGGCTTGCCGGCATTGTCGTTGGGATAGCCGGGAGCGCCATGGGTCACGATCTCGTCGTAGTACCACTCCGGATGCTTCTCCTTGATCGCGACTTCGGTCGACAAGGTCCCGTCGACGTCCATCACCATGAGCTTCGCGTGAAACGCGTTGTTGTCGTCGGCGTCGTTCCAGTTGATCGCGCTCGGCGGCACGTACCCGTCCCGGTATGCGCCGCCGAGGTAGGCCGCCGACTTGATCGCCGCCTCCTTGACCTTCGGATCGTCGAGATGAAGCTTGCCGTCCTTGGTGACGATGTCTTGACCGCCGTGGGCGACGAGGAACGCCATGAAGAGGTTGTAGGGGTCGACCCCGTTGGCCGTCACCTGGAAGCCCAGGCCATAGACCTTCCGCTCGCCCTGCTTGCGGAGGTTGTCCTGCACCTTCTTGAAGAAGTCGAAGTAGGCGTCCCAGGTCTTCGGGATGTCCTCGATCTTCATCCCCGCCTTCTTGACCAGCGACTTCCAGATGTGGCAAGGGACGACGGCGGCCCTGAGCGGCACACCGTACGTGGCGCGCTTTTTCGTGACGTTGTTGTAGGCCTGAGCGGCCAGCAGTGCGGTTTCGCTGAACTGGCTCTTCTGGGTCTCCACGACGTCGCTGACGTCGACCCACCTGTCCTGCCACCCGTACAACTGAAGAATTTCCCCCGGGTTGGAATCGACCATATCGGGGACGACGCCGCTGGTGAGCGCCGAGATGATCTTCTGCCGTTCCGGCGCGAAGGGAATGATGCTCAGCTCGATCTTGTTGCCGCTCTGCTTCTCGTAGTCGGCGACAGCCTTGCGCAACGCCACGTCCTCGTCCTGGACGAACCCTTGCGCGAACCAGACCGTTGCGGTGGTCGCCGCAGCCCTGGCGACGTACGGAACGCCGACCGTTTTTGCCGCAGCCAGAGCCAGGGATCCGCGGAGCATCGAGCGCCTGGTGAGGTGGACCATGCTGCTCCTCCCTTGTATCCCGCGCGTCGTGTTGTCCCGCGCGTTTGCGCCGTCCGTTCCAGAGGGCTACCGACCGAAGAGTTTCGCTCTTCTACTCTCGCGGCCCCGGACTTGTCAAGTCGACCGACCTGTCAGGTCAGCCGTTCTCGCCGACGGGAACCCTTGACAGGTCTGTTGCCGGCGCTGTATCTGGGGCCCCGCGGCAAGATCCGCCGGCGGCCGCGGACCGGGAGGTGGGCATGAGCGGCGCGCAGCAGGTTCTCGCAGCCGGGCCGTCCGTATCGGTCAAGGGGCGGTGGCAACCACCCGGCCACGGCCGCATGCACGGGCCGGATGTCGCCCTGGCGATCGCCTTCGTCGCGCCCTACGCGGCGCTCTTCTTCGCCTTCGCCGTCTATCCCATCGGCTACGCGCTCTGGATGGGCAGCAAACCCTCGCTCTACGCCGACCTGATCGCGGATCCGCTCTACCTTTCGAGTGTGCTCAACACCATGCTCTTCGTCGGCGTCGGCGTGAACGTGACGATGTTCCTGGCGCTCCTGCTGTCGGGGTTTTTCATGCGTCCCCGCTGGTGGATCAAGGCCCTGCTGGTCGTCTATGTCCTGCCCTGGATGCTCCCGGCGGTTCAAGCCTGCATCTCGTTCCGGTGGATGCTGACCGGCGAGGAAGCGCTGGTCGATCGCGCACTGGCGGTGCTGATCGGCGTCGACGGTCCGATCTGGTTCAATCATTGGTGGCTGGCGCTCGGAGCCAACATCGTCGCCTACGTCTGGAAATGGATGCCGTTCTGGACCGTCATCTTTCTCGCGGGCCGGATGGCCATTCCCCGGGACGTCTCCGACGCGGCCGCCGTCGACGGAGCCGCTGGCTCCCGCCGCTTCGTTCACGTCACGTTTCCGCTGCTGGCGAACCTCTATCTCGTCTGCACATTGCTTTCGACCGTGTGGACGATGGGCGAGTTCACCACCGTGTATTTCGTGTCCGGCGGCGCGCCGGTGTGGTCCACGGAAGTGCTCGCGACACTCGCCTTCCACTACGCCTTCGACGCCGCCAACCCGGCGCTCGGCGTCGCGGCGGTGATGTCGGTCCTCCCGTTGCTGGTCCCGGTCGTCATCGTGCTGATGCGCGCGCTCCAGACGAGGGCCGTGCAGCTGTGAGCGTCGTGATGACGTCCGGCCGGCGCGCGACCCCTCGCGTCCGACTCCGACGGCTTCTCACTGAAGCTGGCGCGGTGATCCTCGGCATCGTCCTGCTGATCTGGACTGTGATCCCTGTCTACAACATGCTGCTGATCGCGCTCGATCCCGAGGAAGGCGAGGTCGAGTTCAGCGGCAACCTCTGGCCCCCGGAGCCGTCGCTCGAGAGCTTCCGCGTGGTCCTGACGCAGGACGCTCGGTATCTCGAACACTTCTGGCGGCAGCTCGGCAACAGCCTCTACATCGGGCTCTCGACCATGGTCCTCACCGTGCTGATCGCCTCGCTGGCGAGCTTCGCCGTGGGCCGCATGCGGCTCGGCCAGGGCTCGCCGCTCACCAGCGCCGCGGTGCTCACCAACGCCTCGCTCCTCACCTATGCGATTCCCGCGTCGTTCCTGATCTTCCCGTTCCATCGGATCATGCACGACTACGGCCTCTCCAACGATCCCTGGGCCGTCATCGCGGCGCAGGTGACGTTCGCTACCCCGTTTGCGATCTTGACCCTGCGGCAATACGCGAGGCTGATACCGCTCGAACTCGACGACGCCGCGCGTGTCGACGGCGCCTCCAGCGCCCAGGTGTATCGGCGCGTGTATCTTCCGTTGATGACGCCGGCGCTGGCGGTGGTCGCTACCTATGCGCTGGTGCTCGCCTGGAACGACTACCTCTATCAATTCGTGCTTCTCGCGTCAGAAAAGCACATGACCGCGGCCGTCATGCAGGCGCAGCTGTTCGACGACGCCGACCCGCCCTGGAACGCCATGATGGCCGCCGCCATCATTTATGCGCTGCCGCCCGTCGCGATCTTCTTCGCGCTTCGCCGCGTCATGATGGCGGGCCTGACGAGCTGGTGGCGCTGAGGGCCCGGCTGCCGCGGTCAGCGCCTCAGGACTTGGGCGATGTCGCTATCGCGGCGGCAATCGCATGCTCGAGGTAGTCCGAGTCTACCGGCTTGCTCACGTAGTCCAAGGCGCCCGCCGCGAGTACCCGCTTGGCCTCGTCCTCGTCGCGGTTTCCGGTCACCATGATCACAGGAAGCGATGGCGTCGAGGTGCGCAGGCGGACAAGAACGGTGTCGCCGCCGATACCCGGCATGCGTATGTCCAGGAGGACAACGTGTGGAAGAAACTCGCGCACGGCCCGGAGTGCTTGCGCGGCGTTGCTGGCTGTTGCCGTGCGGTAGCCGAAGGTCTCGACCATGTCGCTCAGCATCGAGGCCACGTTCGGATCGTCGTCAACGACCAGCACACGGTAAACGTCCACCATAGTTCACAAGTGTATCCAGAATCTCCGGCTGACAGAAAGAAATGCACCCACTCGATACGCTCCGCGAGGACGTTCCCGTTGGCGTCGAGCGCCTGCGCGAGCACCCGCACCTGCCCGCGGGCTCACCGTAGGTGTTCACGAGGTAGCCGCGCAGGCGAACCGAGCCGTCGCGCCCCGGCGCCGTCTCCCAGCCCAGCTTGAACCACCGTTCGGCGTCCGGCATGAGCGTCGTCACTGACGCCGACGGTGTCACCTCCGCGGTGCTGCAGCCGGCCAGCACAGTGGCCGCAGGCAGACGCGGCACGGGAGTAGGATGAAGGCGTGCGCAGGGCGATGGTCGTGGCATTCGCGGTGCGACGAGCAGGGAATCTTGAATCGGCCCGCCGATCCCGCCGGGACCTCGGGATAGTACCCCTGGGCGCAGCGTGTCGCAGTTGGCGAAGACGTTAGCGATCTCGCGGTCAACTGCCGCTTGTGTCACCAACCGTGCCACCCACACGTGTCAATTTCGCTCGCGGGATGCCAAAAAGCCCACCGGCGAACGGTCATCATCGTCGCCGAATCAGCGGCTTACACGCACGGCCGAAGGCTTGCTACGCGGTAGGTGCTCTTTCGCCCATGCCGGGCACAAGGAGGGGTGAATGTTCGAGCTGATTCAGCATATTCCAGAACCCTGGCGTCAGCCGGTGGACGTGCTGATGGCGCCGCTGGCGTGGATCCCGCGCATGCAGCACATGCTGTGGGACTTCTTCTTCGCCCCTGGTCCGCTGTGGCTCGTCGTCGCGAAGTACCTCTTCCTCGTCTTCCCGGCTCTGCTCGCCATCGCCGCGGTCTGGTGCACGCAGCTCTCCCTCTACACGTTGCCGTTCCGCTCGGGGCGCGCGCAGTTCATCCCGACGATGATGCTGACGTGGTGGGATGCCGTGCGCGCCGTCTGGCTGTACTGGGTGGGGATGTTCCGGTTCGTCGGGGTGGCGCTCGGATGGGCGGTGGCGTTCAGCACCTTCGTGGCGAAGCTCGTGCTCGAGGTGATCCGCCAGATCGCGCTCATGCCCTTCACGATGACGGGCCGCATGACGCAGACCTACTTCACGCCGGGGGTGCCCTGGATCGCGTTCGTGATGCTCATCTTCTGGTGCGTGCTCGAAGCCGCCATCTTCAGCTACACGCTGATGCCGACCGTGACCGAGCTCCTCGCCGACCTCGTGGGTGGCGAGTCGACGGCACGCTACACGGGCCCCATCCTTTACTTCTTCCTGCTGCTGCTCATCATGGGTAGCTTCGCGTGCATCCAGACCCTGATGGACGCCGTGAAGAAGCGTGAGTGGAAGTTCATCGTCCAGATGGTCGCGGTGGAGCTGTTCGTGATGTTCTTCGAGGTCATGTTCCTTTACCGGGAGCTCATCGACGCGCTGACGCCGTGGATCGCGCAGCAGACGGGCATGAAGATGGGCCTCACGGTCACGCTCGGGCTGTCGGCGTTCGGATGGGTCGGTATCCGCGGCATGACGTGGTTCCTGTTCGGCCAGTACGGAACACCGCCGATGCTCGCCTTCATCTCCCGCAGGCCGCTGGTGGACGAAGCCCACCCGCGCCCCGCCAACGCCACGCCGGAGCCCCCCTGGTGGCGGCAGCCGGTGGCGGAGCTCAAGAAGGAGATCGAGTGGCTCCACGCTCGAAGTGAAGAGCTCGTCGATTACCTGGTGCTGCCGGTCTTGCAGATCGCGGCGGCCGCGCTCAACTTCGGGATGGTCCTGGTGGCCTCCCGCCAGGTCTTCTCGCTACCCTTCAAGGACCGCAGTGAAATCACGCAGACCTGGCACATTTTACAGACCTTGCACATGCAGGCGACGCCGAGGAAGCAGGCGACGCTATGAGTCGCCTGCGCATCTCGCTCGCCGCTCGCCTGGTCGCGGTCGCTGTCATCAGTGCCGCCGTCGTGGTCTCGGCGGCGGCGGAGGACAACAAGCCGCCGCGGTCGACGCTTTTCGTCGGCATCGACACCAGCGGATCCTTCCGATCCGCCTATGACGACGCCCTCACGTTTGTCGCCCATTACCTCTACGGTCACATGCGCGAGTTCGGCGGCCTCTCGAAGCCGCGCGATCTCTTCGTGACGGCCATCGGAGGGAAGGACAACCGCGAGCCGAAGTCCTTCCACCCGATCCACGAGTTCAACAACAAGGACGTCAGGCAGCTCGAGACGGACCTCCGGAAGTGGTTCCCGCCCACCGACACGCTCACTGACTTCAACGTCTTCTTCGAGCAGATCGCGCGCACCGTGAGGGAGCGGAATCTCGTCCTGGCGCCGATCACCGTGATGGTGGTCAGCGACGGCGTCCCCGACGTGCACGACGCGAGGATCAAGTCGGGCTCGCCCGCGTCATACCAGCAGATCGATCTCAGCCCCCTCGACTACCTCTCGAAGAACGTCACCGTCCGCCTGGTCTATGCGAGCCCGAAGGTCGGCGACAACTGGCGAAAGCTGGTGAAGCGAGACCGCGTGCGCTTCTGGGCGGTGGAGTACGATGTCATGAAGGGCTGGCGCGCCCAGATGAAGCCGGATACCGATCTCGCCAACCAGGATCGCCTCTGGAAGTGGGTAAGGGACAACGTGGATTACCGCGTGCGGCGCGGCGCCTGATCCACAGCCCTCTCAGCTCGCCGATTGAAGACCGGCGATGTTTGCGCTAGGCTCACGAGCGTGAACTTGATACGGCCCGTCGTGGCGATGGTTCTCATTACCATCGCGCTCCTGCTCACTTCGTTGGCGTATGCGAGCCCGCCGGATCCGACGTGGGTCGGCGGGTTCTGGGATGACGGCGATTTCGATGACGTCGTCATTGCTGTAGGATCGGCCGTCGCCATCCCCACCTGGAAGACGGTCGATCAACCACCGACTCCGATCGTTCTCGCCGTCGTCCGCGAGGAGCCGACGCCCGCGGAGCCATACGACGGTTCGCTCCACCCTGCTCCCCGCTCCCCGCCCGCTCGCTAGACTCGCTCGCCGCGCCGTCGCCTGACGATCTCTGGAAATCGGACGGAGCCCCGCGCCGCGCGCGGGCTGGTGGAGCTAGCGATGATCTCGACCGAACTCGATTCTGCCTCGCCCTCGCATGGGAGAGGCCGCTGACGAAGATGCGCAGGGGAGGGGGGAGGCTCATGACCCGCCGGTTCCCGGATTCGGCCGGCGTGGGCGATCAGTCGGCGGTCGGCCCACGGGGGGTCCTCAAACGTGGCATCCAGCGCATCTTCAAGCGCTTCGGCTATCAGATCATGCGCTTCCCCGCGCTGCATTCGCACGAACGGCACATTCGCAGACTGCTCTCGACACTCGCCGTGAACTGCGTCCTCGACGTCGGCGCCCACGAAGGCGAGTTCTACCAGCTCTTGCGTCAGACCGGCTACGGCGGCCGCGTCGTGTCGTTCGAGCCCGTGCCGGACTCGTTCGCGCGGTTGCAGCGCGTGGCGGCGGGCGACCCGCACTGGCGCGGGTACAACGTCGCGCTTGGGCGCGAGGCCGGCACGCTGCCGATCAACGTCCCTGACTCGACGATGTTCGCCTCGTTCCTTCGGCCGAACGACTACTGCCAGGAGCGCTTTCCCCATGCGCATTGGGACGGCCGGACGGAGTCGGTCCGGGTCGAGCGGCTGGAGAGCCTGTACGCGGAATTCGCCGCCGGGATCGAGCGCCCTCGCGTGTTTCTGAAGATGGATACCCAGGGTTGGGATCGTGACGTCCTCGCGGGAGCAGGCCCGCGGCTCGCGGACGTCGTCGCCTTGCAGTCCGAAGTCTCGATCATCCCGATCTACGACGGGATGTGGAGCATCGCGGAGTCCATCGCGTACTACACCGCGCTCGGTTTCGAGCTCACGAATCTCTTCCCGGTGACCTTCGACGCCGAGGATATGCGCGTCATCGAGTACGACTGCGTCATGCGCCGGATGAGCGTCGTCCCGGTCGGCGATGGACAGGATCGGGAGGCTGACTGAGTCTCGGCGAGCGTGAACGCGCCCGAAAACCCCATAAAAGAGTTGTGATACGCCGCGAGCCTGTGCCACCATCAACCGCCATGACCTTCTGCGCGGAGGTAAGAAGGGCATCGGGTCTCTTCGTGTTCCTGACCGTCACGATATTCGGGACGCCGGCGATGAGTGCGAGCCTGCCGTCCGGGGCAGCCCCGGCTGACCAGGCGACCCAAGCCCGGCTGACCGAAGCGTATCGATCGCTTTCCTTCAGCTTCGAGCCGAACCTTGGGCAGAGCGACGCGCGCGTGAAATTCCTGGCCCGCACGCGCGGACTGACCGTGTTCCTCACCGCGACCGACACCGTGCTCTCGACGGGACGGACCGCGGTTCGCGTGCGGCTCGTCGGCGCGAATTCGGCGGCTCGGATCCAGGGGCTCGACGAGCTGCCCGGGCGAAGCCACTCGTTCATCGGCCGCGATCCCAGGCGCTGGCGCACGAACGTGCCGACGTACGCGCGCGTGGCCTATCGCGACATCTACCCCGGCATCGACCTGGTCTACTACGGCACCCAGGAGCGGCAGCTCGAATACGACTTCGTCGTCGGTCCGGGCGCCGATCCGCGGGCGATCCGGCTGACCTTCGACGGCGTGGACCGGCTCGAGCTGAACGGGACCGGCGATCTCGTGCTGCACGTGGGCGACACCTCGCTTCGCTTCGGCAAGCCGCTCGTCTACCAGGGCTCGGAGGGCGCCAGGCGCAAGGTGGCCGGCCGGTGGGCGTTCGAGAACCGGACGACGGTCGGATTCCACGTCGGCAGCTACGACGCGCGCCGGCCCCTCGTCATCGATCCCACGATCGCGCTGGCCACATACGTCGGCGGCGCCGGCACCGACCAGGCGTTCGCGATCGCCATCGACGCTTCAGCCAACGTCTACCTCACCGGCAACACGAGCGGGGGCGTCTTTCCGACGTCGGTGGGCGCGTTTCAGACGACACCGCAGGGCGGATCCGACGCGTTCGTCGTGAAGCTCAACAGTGCCTTCACCGCGAGGACGTATTCGACATACCTCGGTGGAACGACCGGCGATGACGCGGGTAGGGGAATCGCCGTCGACGCGACCGGCAACGTGTACGTCACGGGCTTCACGGCCTCCACCGATTTTCCGACCAGTCCTGGGGCGTTCCAGACCACGTTCGGCGGCGGTGGATTCGACGCGTTCGTCGTGAAACTGGATCCCACCGGCTCCGTCCTTCTCTACGGAACATATCTCGGCGGCTCCGGCCCGGACGTCGGTCTCGGAATCACGATCGACATCTTGGGGAACGCGTACGTCACCGGCGGGACGCGCTCGGCGAACTTTCCGACCTTTGGCGCGTTTCAGGGGACGCTCGGCGGCGGACGCGACGCGTTCGTCACCAAGCTGAACGTCACCGGCACGGCGCTCACGTACTCGACATATCTCGGCGGAGCCGGAACCGATGTCGGCAATGCGATCGCGACCGATGGCACAGGCGCGGCGTACATCACCGGCTCGACCACATGTGCCAGTCTGCCGTGCGTTTTGCCGCCCGCCGATTTCCCCACAACGGCGGGTGTCGTCCAAGCCACCCGACCGGTGGGAGAAGCGGCCGGGGTGACCGACGCCTTCGTGACCAAGCTGACGCCGGCTGGCGCGCTGAGCTATTCCACCTTTCTCGGGGGAACCTCCGGGGATGAGGGACTCGCCATCACGGTCGACGGCGGCGGCAATGCGTACGTGACAGGCGGCACGTCATCCGGGGGCGCTCCGCCCGCGGGCTTTCCGGTCACGGTCGGCTTCGCCAACTTCACCGGTGCCACGCAGGCGTTCCTCACCAAGCTGAATGCGACGGCTACAGTCATCGCGCTCTCGCGCCCGGTGCCGACGGGCACACTGAACAGTGTCTTACGTGACCCCGACCTGGCGCTGCCCAGTGTCAGCACGAGCATCGGTCTGGACGCTGTGGGCAACGTCTACGTCTCCGGCTCCGAAACTCGCGCCGCGCCCCGGCTGACGGACGCCTTCATCATCGTGTTCGACCCGGCGTTCACGTCGCCGAGTGCCGAATTCTTTGTCGGCGGCACCGGCGACGATTTCGGCCTGGCGCTCGCCGTCGACGCCGCCGGCAACGTGTTCCTCGCCGGAGAGACGACGTCGGGCGATTTTCCGTTCACCCCGGGCGTCGTCCAGGCAACGCTCGGCGGCGGGACTGATGGGTTTGCCGTCAAGGTCACGGAAGTCACCACGGCCACCGGTGGCCGCAGCTCGTCCGGCGGCATCAAGTGCTTCATCGCCACCGCGGCGTTCGGGTCACCGCTCGCGCGCGAGGTGGTGACGCTCCGCACGTTCCGCGATCGTGTGCTCGTCCCGCATGCCGCCGGGCGCGCCTTCGTCGCCGCGTACTATCGCGTGAGCCCGCCGTTCGCCGCCGTGGTGGCACGCCACGAGAGCCTGAAAGTGGTGACGCGCGCTGCGCTTCGCCCC
>Ga0209377_1001743_pt1 | contig 14435 bp, 14 predicted proteins | sample GraSoiAngelo_141_FD_185898 | JGI IMG/M metagenome (GOLD analysis project Ga0209377, IMG submission 185898) | Grasslands soil microbial communities from the Angelo Coastal Reserve, California, USA - 14_0929_12_40cm (SPAdes) (version 2) | ecosystem: Environmental > Terrestrial > Soil > Grasslands ...
TTCCGACATTCCGTACATATTCGGTCAGCACGTATCGCTCCTCGTTCCCGAGCGCGACGCGCGCGGCATCGCCGACCGCCTGCAGCGCTACGCGGAGGTTCCCGAAACTATGACGAGGGAGGGCTTGGCGCTTAGGGAGCGGATACGGAACGCGTTTAATGTGAGGGCGTGTGCGGCTCGGCTTAGCGACCTCTACGACGGGCTCCGTTCAGGCAATGGCCATCCCTGAGGCGGCGGGCCGGCGGCTGCTCGTGATCACGTATCACTTCCCCCCCGACGGCTCCGTCGGCGGTTTGCGCTGGGCGGGCATCACGAAATACCTGGCGCGGCTGGGCTGGGAGGTTGTGGTCGTAACCGCCGTCCCTCCGTCCGGGAGCGACGCGGCGGTGGGCGTGCAGGTGGAGTCGTGTCCACGCTTCCGGACGCTCCTCGACGCTTACCAGGGGCTCCGTCGGCTGGCCCAGCGACCGCGCGCGTCGTTTCCGGACGCATCGTCGGTGGCGCGCCCGTCCGAGCCGGCGGGTCTGCTGCGCCGACTGCGCAGGGAGGTTGAGGCCCTCCTGACCCTCCCGGACCAGAGCCGAGGTTGGGTCCTCCGCGCGGCCCTGCGCGCGCGCTCGGTGTGCCGGCAGTTCCAGCCCCAGGTCGGATGGCGACGATGGGGAATGCGGTGCGTTGGTTTGTCGACCTCCGCGATCCGTGGGCGGGACCCATTGCGACGGCTTGGCAGTCACATCCCGTGATCCAGACCCGGGTGTTTCGGGCCCTAGTGCCGCGTGCGGAGCGCCTAGCCTTTCGGGCTGCTCACGGCGTCATCGCCAACACGCCGCAGCTTGCGGAGGCGCTCGCCGCCAGGTATCCCGACGTGGCGGTCACGTGCATTCCGAACGGCGTCGACCCGGAATGCCTGCCGCCTCCCGCCTCTCGTCTCTATCCGGGGTTGGGCGTCGCGTATGCCGGCACGCTGTTCGGGAGCCACGATCTCGGACCGGTGATGCGGGCGCTTCGGCTGTTGTTCGAGCGCCACCCAGAAGCTGCCCAGGCCGGTTCGAAGTTGCGCGTTGTAGGTCACGCCGACGCGTCCTGTGCTGTCGCACTCGACGAGCAAGTTGGCTCCTTGGGACTGGAGCAATACGTCGAGGTACTAGGCCCGCTACCGCGCGCTCAGGCGCTGGACGTGGTGTCGCGCTCGCGCCTCGCCGTGGTGTTGGCACAGGAACTAGAGATGCAGATCCCGGCCAAGCTGTATGAGCTGGTAGCGATGGGTATCCCAACGCTGGTCCTGGCGGGAGAGCGAAGCGCAGCAGGAGTCGAGGGAAACCGCCTCGGGGCCGTCGCCCTCGATCCCAATGACGTGGCCGGGATCGCGTGCTTGCTCAAGCAGCTCTGGCGGGACGATTCGCAGCAGCGATCTCCCTGCCCCGCGTCCATCACGTACGACGCGATTGCTGCTAGGGTGGACACGCTCCTCAGGGGAAACGGGGCGGCGCCCCAGCTCCCGAGGGGTGGGCGGAACCGCCGCACGTCGGGGCTCGCCGCCGGACCCTGTTAGAGGCGCTCGGCGCGTCCGTCGGGGTGGCATCTCAGGAAGCGGACACCTCACCTGCCGTCGGGGGCAACGCGCGCATCGCTCGCAGGCTGCGGGAAAACGAAGCTAGGCGCTCGCCATGGAGCGCAATGCACGCGAGGCCGTAGACGACCGCTCCGGTAACAACTTGAGCGCTGAAGGTCAGAGCCCGCGGCGCGTGCTCCCCGGCAATCAATTTGACCGCGAGTATGGCTGCTGCCATGAGCAGCGAGGCGCTGGCGCCCGGCCACAACGCCCGGAGGTATGCTCGACTCGAGAGCGCGATCGTCTGCAAGACCCGTCGATATGCCGGGAGCATGAGTATCGGGAATACAAACACCCAGACGAGGGCAAGTCCCACGGTGCCCCAGCGTTTGCCCAGCAGACAGAACCCCGAGGGGAGAACGACGGCACACAGCACACCGTATCGCATGCTGAGACGGGATTCTCCGATCGCGATCAACACCTGGGACAGCAGGGGAGTGACGGCACGGAATGCCGTGCTCAGGGCGAGCAGCTGCAACGGAGCAATGGCACCGTGCCATTTATCACCGAGCGTGAGGAGTACGAAATCGGGCGCGACGAGGGCTAGTCCCAGACTCGCGGGGAAGGTGATCAGAGCCAGGCCTTCAGTGATTCTCAACAGATAGCGCCTGAGCGCTGCATGATCCGTCTGCACCGCTGAGAAGACGGCGGGGGTCACCTGGCCCACGAGGCTCGTGATCTTGTCGATCGGGACGTTTGCCATGTTCCAGCCTACCTCGTACAGGCCGAGCGCGGCGGTACCTAGGAGCCGGCCTGCAACGAGAAAGTCGGCGTTGGAATACACGTACCATGCGAGCCGGCCGACGAGGATGTGCCTGCTGAAGGTCATGGCGTGCGCCAGAGAGTCCCGACGGGGCCACGCGAAGCGATGCCCCCGGAGTGCGAGCGCCGCTCCCGTCGAAAGCGCCGAGCTCAGTAACCAACCGAGGACGAGCGTCCAGTAGCGCAGACCGAACAGGGCGAATGCAATCATGCTGGCCGCCAGCAGCACGGCACACCCGGTTTCTACGAGCGCGAGCGCCCGAAACCGCATCTCGCGGTACAGGAGTGATGAGGGGACGGTTTTGAAGGCTGTAATCAGGAAGGCAACACTCATCGCCACGACGACGCCCGGCAGCTGAGGCGCCTTGAAGAAGCGCCCCAGTGGGATCGCCGCGGCGCACGCCACGGCGAAGCAGCCCAGCCCGACCAGCACCGCGAGACCGTTGAGCTGTGCCACCTGCTCCTCGCTCAAGTTGCGCAGCGTGATCACCGTGGATCCCAGGCCGAACTCGCTCACCAAAGTGATCAATCCGAGGTAAATCGCGGCCATTCCCACGAGGCCGTAGTCCTCGGGGGTGAGGAGTCGGGCCACGATCAGCGTTGAGGCCCAGGCTAGGAGCTGCCCAGCCCACTTGGCCCCGCTGGTCCAGGCAATGCTGTGCACCAGCGAGCGGTCGAGTGCGCGCAGGTCACCAACTGAATCCGGCGCGGTCAGGCCGGAGATGGGTAGGCTGGCCATGCAACGACGCTCTTGAGCAAGAGGGAGACCAGAAGACGCAGCCCCGCGGACGTCACCAAGGGAGGGGGACTGATGCGGAAGCGCAACATTGTAGGGGCCCGCCCTGAGTGCTCGCGTGGATGGCACCTGATTTGCGCCGTGCTGAAACGGCCGGGCTGGCTCGGTTTACTCCACTTAGCAAGAGACTGCAAATGACGAACTGGGTTGGGTGCAGTACAAACAGGGACGTCGTCCCCCAGTCATGCACTCCAACAATGGATGAGCAACGGCGGTTGTGGGACTGGCATTGGCAACACTGGCGGGAGCGGAGAGCCATCAACGCCCTGATGCTCAGGCGCGGCCAACGAGTGCTCACGATTGTTGCTTCTCTCGCGCTTGAGCGTCCCAAGATTCTGGATCTGGGTTGCGGCAACGGATGGTTCAGCCAGGAGCTGTCCCGGTTCGGCCTTGTCACTGGAGTCGATCTCTCCGCCGAAGCCATCGCGATGGCCGAAGCGAGCTATCCGCACATCCCTTTCCTGGCAGGGAACGTCCTAACTGACACTATCCTGTCGGGACACTTCGACCTCGTGGTTTCGCAGGAAGTCCTCGCCCACGTCGACGACCAGGCGAGGTATCTGGAGGTGGCGGCTGAGGTGCTCCGTCCCGGCGGTTATCTGATCCTCACCACCGCCAACAAGTTCGTCATGGACCGCCTCGGGGCCTCCAGCTGGGATCCCTGGCCTCGCGAACACATTGCAAGGTTTCTCGACATGAGGGACGTGAAGCGCCTCCTCATTCCCAACTTCCGGGTCCTGCGGACAAGCACCTTCCTTCCCATGGGGAGCGCCGGGGTGCTTCGCTTGATCAACTCCTACAAGCTGAATAAGGTGCTGAGTCTGCTGATTCCGGAACGCTATTTGGAGACCTTGAAGGAGCGAGCCGGGTTGGGATACTCCCTGCTGGTACTAGCGCAAAAGGCACGTTGAGCGGCAGCTTCGGTCGGCACGATCCGCGGATGGGAGACGTTTCGATGGCCACTCGGCGGTCCGGTAGGCGAATCGGCATTCTTGGTCATGTCGGCAACAAGAACCTCGGCGACGAGGCCATCATTGCATCCGTCATCAGACAGATCCGAGATCGGTATCCCGATGCCGAGATCAGCGCGTTCACGAGCCACCCCGAAGACACGCGGGAAAGGCACGCAATCCCGTCGTTCCCCATTCGGAGAGGCGACCCACAGAGCGGCAGTGCCGGCACTTCGCGACCCAGCAAGCTCTCCCGGCTTGTGGCGAGGATCCGAGCGACGGGCAAGGCCGCCCCCTGGCTGTATGGGCTTCTGAAGCTAGTGCGCAGAAGCGCGCGCCTGTGCTGGGGTGCTTTCGCCGAGGTGAGATTCTTGGCGCAGTGCCACAACCGCCTGAAGGACATCGATCTTCTCATTTTCGCCGGAAGCAACCAGCTAAATGACTATTGTGGAGGACCCTGGATTTTTCCGTACGACCTTCTCAAATGGTGCATTCTTGCTAAATGGGTCGGGGCAAAGGTCGCCTTCCTATGCTGCGGAGCCGGCCCACTCGATTCATGGCTCGGCAAGCTTTTTATCAAGTGCAGCCTCTCGTTGGCGGATTACCGATCCTATCGTGACGAGGGCTCCCGCAGACTCATCGAAAGCATCGGTGTTGCGGGCGACAACCCCGTCTGTACTGACCTGGCCTTAGGCCTGGAGCTGCCTCACGCCGCCCAGCCGGAATCGGCCACGTCCCGGTTGATTGTAGGTATCAATCCGCTGCCATTTTGCGACGCGCACCACTGGCCTGAACACAATGAGCAAATCTACCAGGGGTACGTCCGCAAACTCGCTGCCTTCGCCCGGTGGCTGCACGAAAGAGGTCACAGCGTCGTGTTCTTCCCTACTCAACTTCGCGCGGATCCGTCGGTCATCCAAGATATCCGAAGATTCTTGAAGGGCAGTGGGGCTGCTGACCTCGAGAATCCGCTCGTCGATCGACCGATCAGGTCTTTGGAGGACCTCATAGTCAGCATTTCCGCCATGGACATCGTGGTGGCCACGCGGTATCACGGAGTCGTCCTGTCCGTCGCGCTCCACCGGCCAGTCCTCGCCATTGCCTACTACGGGAAGACAGGTGACCTCATGGCCCAAGTTGGGCAGTCCGACTACGTGGTGGACATCACTTCCTTTGATCCCAATGCATTGGCGGAACGTTTCGTGGCGATGGAGTCCAGAACCCAGACTATTCGCAGAGAACTCGCGCAGCGGACGCCGCTCTTGCGACAGGCCTTGGCAAGGGAATACGACCGGGTATTCCGATTGTTGGAGGAGGGGAGCCGCGTGGGCGCTGTGGACGAGCAGATGGCTGCCCTGGCGAGGCCGAACGGATGAGTTCACGGCCTGTGCCAATGGCGCGACTCGAATCAGCGCGGGACGTCCGACATGTCTGATCCGCAGTCTCCCCGAGCCCGGGGGGCGATTCGACGGGCCGGGTCCAAGCTGGCCCGCTATGCGGATGCGTCTGGCGTGGTCGCGCTCCATCTGGTGAGGGGGTTTTTGGAATTCAGTGAGACAAAGCTGGGAGCATTTGTGATGCTGCTCTCCCCGAAGCAAGCAAAGGCATTAGCACGGCGCCGGCGGGAGCGCCCCCGCGAAGGGCTCCGTTGGTTCACCGCTGGCGAGTCCGCACTCGTGGAGACCTTGGCCAATCTGATTGCGCCGTCGGACGCAACAGGCCCCGGCGCCGAACAGATGGCGCTGCTGGGTCGATCCGCAGTGGAGACGGTCGATCGGCTCGCGGCAGGCTCGCCCTGCCGGCAGGCCCTCTATGCGCGCGGGAATACAAGTCTGCGTTCGTCGAATTGTCGCGAGAGCATCAGGTGCATCTGCTTCAGTGCATCGACCGGCTGCACCACAAGTGGTCCACGCCGACTTCGCTAACGGCCAAGATCAGGAACAGGACCGTCATCCTCTACCACAAATGGAGCGGTCTGTTCCCGGCCGTGGAGATCTTCCCAAGGCTTGTCGAGGATGTCTTGCAGGCCTTCTACACAGATCCAGTGAGTTGGGTTTGGCTCGACTACGACGGTCCACCCATGCCGCAAGGATACCCTGACCTACTCGACCGGCGTTGGCGGGCGCGAGCAGCCGAAACGCAGAGCTAGCGAGGAGTCCTCGTTTGGTGAATTTGCCGCCGCACAAGCAGACTACAGACGTGGTTGTCATCGGCTGTGGCGCTGGAGGTGGCGTGATTGCCAAGGAGCTTGGCGAGGCGGGCTTATCGGTCGTGGTGCTGGAAGCCGGCAGGCGCTATGACCCAACGACTGACTACCACACCGACACGGTGGATTTTGAGATGAGAGCGAAGACTGTCTTCGCTCCCGACGACGATCGCAGAGATCGGTATACGTTGCCCAGAGGAGACTCGTTTGCGTACAGTCGCGTGAAGGGTGTCGGGGGCTCAACCCTCCACTACCGGGCCATTTCTCCGAGATTACACGAATCCGATTTCCGAGTCCGCAGCGAGGATGGGGTGGCCGATGACTGGCCGATCAGTTACCAGGATCTTGAGCCCTTCTATACACAGGTCGAGTATGAACTCGGCGTTTCCGGGCCGGACGGCGCCCAGGCCAACCCCTTCGACCCCCCCCGCAGCAAGCCTTATCCCACCCCGCCACATGCGTTCAACTGCGCCAGCAAGGTGGTGAAGCGTGGAGCCGATAGGCTGGGACTGCACATGGTGCGTGATCCCCTCGCCATTCCCACCAAGGCCTGGAACGGCCGGCCGGCCTGCATAGGTGCTGGCACGTGTCACCTGGGCTGCTCCATCGCTGCCAAGTCCAGCATTGACGTGACCTACGTGCTCAAGGCCCAAGCCACGGGACGGGTGGACATTCGACCCGGATGCATGGCTCGTGAGATCACCGTCGGGCCCGATGGCAAAGCGAACAGGAAATCAGTGCGCGGGCGATCGTGGCGGCGGGCAACGCAGTTGAGACGCCCAGACTGCTGTTGCTGAGTACTTCGAGCCGGTTTCCGGACGGTTTGGCCAACTCCAGCGGACTGGTCGGGAAGTACTTCACGGAGCACCTCGGGGTCTTCGCGTACGGACTGTTTTCCGAGCGTCTAGACCCGTGGCGCGGCGCTCCCTCCGGCGGTCTGATCCAGGACTATTATGCAACCAACGCGCGCAACAACTTTGCGCGTGGCTGGACGATTGTGGTGACCAATAGCTCTCATTGGCCGCTGTCCGTGGCGCAGCGCGTTCCGGGTTGGGGAACCGAACACAAGGCTCGCACTAAGCAACTCTTCGCCCACTTCACGGGCGTCGCCTCGATAGGTGAGCAGTTGCCCGATGTGCGCAACCACGTGACGTTGGATCCCATCGTCAAGGATAACCTCGGCTTGCCGGTGCCCCACTTGGTCAACAGGGTCCATGCGAACGACCAAGCGATGATCACGGCGATCTCCGTGCGCCTCAAGGAACTCTTGGAAGCCGCGGGGGCGATAGAAATCTGGGGAAATGAGCACGGGCCTGGCGAGTCGGCGCACTACCTCGGCACCTGTCGCATGGGCACGAACCCGTCAACGTCGGTGGTGGACCCGTGGTGTCGGGCGCACGATGTACCCAACCTCTTCATCGGCGACGGGAGCGTGTTAGTGACGTGCGGCTCCGTCAACCCGGCGCTGACCATTTCCGCGCTGGCCACGCGTACCGCGGAGGGCATTGGCACCGCATTCAGGCGCAGAGACCTGTGAGGCCAGCACGCCGCTCCGGCCCCAAGTCGGGCTGGCCACCTGGGGTGATGCACCTACGCCACGGGCGTGGCTTCCGCCACCGTCGCTAAAGCTGTTCGAGCACCTGCCGTGCCACCGCACCGCCGATCGCGAGGGAGGCGGTAGCGGCGGGCGAGGGCGCGTTCAGCACATGGAGGGTTCGCTTCCCGACCACCACATGGAAGTCGTCGACCAGTTGCCCGGCGCGGTCGACGGCCTGGGCCCGGACGCCGCTCTGCCCCCGCACCAGATCGTCCGACCCGACGCGTGGGACGAGCTGTTGCAGCGAGCGGACGAAGCGCTGCTTGGTGAGGGAGCCATGCAGCTCGGCGAGACCGGTCCGCCAGTAGCGGCGCGCGAGCCGCCAAAACCCCGGAAAGGCGAGGGTCTCGGCGAAATCCCGTGGAGACAGCGTCCAGGGTGCGTACCCCTCTCGACTGAAGGCGAGGACCGCATTGGGACCCGCCTCAACGCGGTCGTCGATCGTGCGAGTGAAGTGGGCGCCGAGAAAGCTGAGGGCCGGGTCGGGCATGGGGTAGATCAGACCCCTGACCATCGCTCGACGCTCGGGCACGAGTTCGTAGTAATCGCCCCGGAACGGCACGATTTGGACCTGCGGATCCAGGTGGCACATGCGCGCCAGCCGATCAGCGTGCAGGCCGGCGCAGTTGACGAGGAGTCCCGCGCGCACCGGGCCAACCTCCGTTTCGATGTGGAGACCGTTCGCCTCTCGCCGCACGTCGGTTACGCGGGCGTTCGTCTTGATGTCGCCGCCGCCGCGCTCCACTTGGCGGGCGTACGCGGCCGCAACCAGGGCAAAATCCACCACGCCTGTTTCCTCGACCCACAGCCCCGCCAGTCCCGCGACCTCGGGCTCCCGCTCGCGGAGCGCCTCTGAGCCGAGCCGACGGAGCCTCTGCAGGCCGTTCGCGCGTCCCCGCTGCTCGAGCAGCTCGAGCAGGGCGAGCTGCTCCGGTCGCGTCGCGACCACGACTTTCCCGCAGCGGCGGTGCGGGATCCCTTCCTCAAGACAGAAGCGATACAGCGCTTCACGTCCCGCGGTGCAGGTTTGGGCCTTCAGCGATCCGGGCTTGTAGTAGAGCCCGGAGTGGATCACGCCGCTGTTGTGCCCGCTCTGGTGCGCCGCCAGCCTGCCTTCTGCCTCCAGCACGACGACCGAGCCTCGGCTGCGCTGGACCAGCGCCAAGGCGGTCGCGAGACCGACGATGCCACCGCCGACGATCGCAACGTCGTATCGTGGACTCATTGCTCGCTTTCCGCGGCCGTGCGGGGGACGGGGGATGCGTTCCAGCGGCACTTCTCAAGAAGTGTACCGGAAGCGTACCAGCCTGCAGCTCGCGCCGAGAGCCTGCCCAGCCCGGTGGCATTCATCTTGCGGCTCTGGCTGCCGACAACTCAAGTCACCACTAGGACTAACGGTGCCTGTCAGCACGTCCGACCCAGTCAGCCGGCAGGCCGGATTCGCCCCGCTATCGCAGCATCCCGAGGCGCCCGGATGCTGCCGGTTCTGTCGCGCCCTGCTGCGGCACACGTTCGTGGACCTAGGCATGTCACCGCTGTGCGAAAGCTACGTGAGCGCCGAGCGGCTCGACGAGATGGAGCCGTTCTATCCGCTGCACGTCTACGTTTGCGACCAGTGTTTCCTGGTGCAGTTAAGGGAGTATGTGAGCCCCGCAGTGCTGTTCACGGAGTACGCGTACTTCTCCTCGTATTCGGACTCGTGGCTAGAGCACGCACGACGTTACGTCACCGCGATGGTGGACCGGTTCGCGCTCGGGCCGCACAGCTACGTGGTGGAAGTGGCGAGCAACGACGGTTACCTGCTGCAGGACTTCGTCCGCCGAGGCATCCCGACTCTGGGCATCGAGCCCGCGGCGAACATCGCGCGGGAAGCTGAGCGGAAGGGAGTGCCGACCCTCGTCAGATTCTTCGGGCGCGACACCGCGCGGGAGGTCGCGGCTGAGGGGCGCCGGGCGGACCTGTTGGTCGGTAACAACGTGCTGGCCCAAGTGCCCGACCTCAACGACTTCGTCGCCGGGATGAAACACCTGCTCGCGCCGCGGGGCGTGATCACGATGGAGTTCCCCCACCTCATGCGCCTCGTCGCGGAGAACCAGTTCGACACGATCTACCACGAGCACTTCTCCTACTTCTCGCTGCTCGCGGTCCGTAGGATCCTGGCGGCGCACGGTTTGGTGCTGTTCGACGTTGAGGAGATCGCGACGCACGGAGGCTCGCTGCGCGTCTACGCATGCCATGCGGAGGACTCTTCCAAGCCGCTGACGCCGCGCGTGACGGACCTGGTGCGCCAGGAAGAAGAGGCCGGGCTGTCGGGGCTAGCCTACTATGGCTCGTTCTCCGAGCGCGTGCAGGAGACGAAGCGTAGGCTGCTCGAGTTCCTCATCGCGGCGAAGCGAGCTGAGAAGACGATCGTCGGGTATGGCGCGCCCGGCAAGGGGAACACGCTGCTGAACTATTGCGGCATCCGGACCGACTTCCTCGACTACACTGTCGATCGCAGCCTGTACAAACAGGGGAAGTATCTCCCGGGGACGCGCATCCCCATCCACCCGCCGGAGCGCATTCGGGAAACGCGGCCCGACTACGTGCTGATTCTCCCGTGGAATCTGAAGGACGAGATCGTGGAGCAGATCGCCTACGTCCGCGAGTGGGGTGGGCAGTTCGTCGTGCCGATTCCCGCGGTGCGCGTGTTCGTGTGATCTTCACGGCGACGCCCCTGGCAGCGGTGTTCCTCATCACGCCCGAGCGGAAAGAGGACGTTCGCGGGTTCTTCGCGCGCATGTGGTGCGAACAAGAGTTCGCGGCGCACGGCCTGAATCCACGGATCGTGCAGTGCGACATCTCATTCAATCGGAGGAGGGGTACCGTCCGGGGGCTGCACTACCAACTCGCCCCCCATGCGGAGGCCAAGCTGGTCCGGTGCACCGCGGGTGCGATCTACGATGTCGTCGTCGATCTGCGGCCGGACTCGCCCACGTTCGCCCAGCACGTGGCGGTGGAATTGACTTCCGAGAACCGCACGATGCTGTATGTCCCCGAGGGCTTGGCGCACGGGTTTCAGACGCTCGCCGACGACACAGAAGTCTTCTATCAGATGTCGGAGTGCTACATGCCGGAGTTCTCTCACGGCGTGCGCTACAACGATCCCGCCTTCGGCATCCAGTGGCCGATCGCGCACCCGGTCGTCCTGGAGCGGGACGCGACGTATCCGGACTTTCCGCTCGTCCGCCGTTGACAGCCGCTGGCGCCCGCTCCCCGAGCGATTTGGATCGAGTCGGTTGCGAGTTGCATCGGCTCATCGCAGAACTGTACCCGATGTGTCGCAGCATCACGGGGAACGGCGTGCGAGACACGCTCCGCGTGCTCCAGCGCCACATTCCGCTGACCGTTCACGAAGTGCCGAGCGGCACGCCGGTGTTCGACTGGACGGTTCCCAATGAGTGGAACATCCGGGACGCTTACGTCAAGAACGCGCAAGGCGAACGGGTCATCGATTTCCGGCGATCGAATCTTCACGTGATGAGTTACAGCGTGCCGGTGCACCGCACCGTGTCGCTGGAGGAGCTCAAGGCGCATCTCCACACCCTGCCAGCGCAGCCCGACTGGATTCCGTATCGCACTTCGTACTACAAAGAAGATTGGGGGTTCTGCCTCAGCCACAGGCAGTTGAGCGAGCTCCGCGAGGGCGAGTACGAGGTCTGCATCGACGCGACGCTTGCGCCGGGGCACCTCACCTACGGCGCATGTTATCTCCCAGGCGCCAGTGCCGCCGAGGTGCTGGTCTCCGCGCACATCTGCCATCCATCTCTGTGCAACGACAATCTTTCGGCGGTCGCGCTCGCCACATTCCTCGCGAGGGAGTTGCGACCGGTGAGGCAACGGTACTCTTACCGCTTCCTCTTTGCTCCCGGGACCATCGGCGCGATCACCTGGCTGTGTCTGCACGAGGCGGACGTCTCGAGGGTTCAGCACGGCCTGGTGCTCAGTTGCGTGGGCGACGCCGGACATCTCAGTTACAAGCGGAGCCGGCGGGGCAACGCGGAGATCGACCGGGCCGTGCATCACGTGCTCCAGCACTCGGGGCAAGCGCACGACGTTGAGGACTTCTCGCCGTACGGGTACGACGAGCGCCAGTTCTGCTCCCCCGGGTTCGATTTGCCCGTGGGACGCCTCTCCCGCACCCCCGGCGGTCGATTTCCGGAGTACCACACATCCGCCGACAACCTCGACTTTGTGCGACCCGAGGCCCTCGCGGATTCCTACGCGACGTGTCGCAGCGTATTCGACGTGCTGGAAGGCAATCAGACCTACCTGAACCGGAATCCGAAGGGCGAGCCCCAGCTGGGCCGGCGCGGCCTCTACGGCGCGATCGGCGGGCAAGCGGGGGAGCGGGTGGAGGAGCTGGCCCTGCTGTGGGTTCTGAGCCTCTCCGATGGCAGCCGTAGCTTGCTGGACATTGCCGAGCGCGCGCAGATGAGATTCGACACCATCAGAGCGGCCGCAGATGCACTTATGGCGCAGGGCCTGTTGGCGGAGGTCGCAGTGACTTCGAGAGGCAACGCGAGCGCTCCCCCGTAGCGGCAAGGTCGTTGTGCAGCCGCACAAGGCCGTTGCGCGGTCGCAACACGTGCGACGTTCTCTGGTTCCCATAAACGCGCAAGCTAATTCGGCCGAAGCGCTTATTGCGAGTGCCGCCGCGCATACGTCTTGCACATCCAAGCTTCCGACCTGCCGGCTAGCGCGGTGACACAGGAGGGACACCGGTGAACAGCGTTTTTGTTGATCCTGCCATAAGCGACGACCTGCGGCGCGAGCGCCTCTACAGCGGCCAGCTGTTCCTGTACTCCCCCTGCTCGAGCTCCTTGGCGCTGTGCGATGTTGCGCGCGAGCTGATTCAGGAGGCGTTTGGCCCGCTGGATCCCGAACTGGCGCAGCAGCGCATGCCAGTCGAGGAGTATGCCGCACTGCTGGCCGAGCTCAAGCCGAGGTTCATCCATCATCCCAGGTCGAAGGAGTGCATCCGGGAAATCCTGCGTGAGTTGGGGTGCGAGTTGACCAAGACGTACTTCGACGTGCCGCGACTGAGGACGGCGACGAGTGACAGCTACCTCACTTCGGGAATCGCCTACGCCTTTCACCCGCACCGCGATACCTGGTATTCGGCGCCCTTTTGCCAGCTGAACTGGTGGCTACCCGTCTACGAGATCGTGCCTGAGAACGCCATGGCGTTCCATCCCGCCTACTGGAGCCGGGCGGTTCGCAACGGATCGAGGAGCTACAACTACGTTGAGTGGAACCGAGAGGGCCGGAAGAACGCGGCTAAACACATCAAGACCGATACCCGCACGCAGCCTCACGCCGAGGAGCCACTAGAGCTCGATCCGCAGCTCCGGGTCATCCCCAGAGTGGGGGGGATCATCATTTTCTCGGCCGCCCACATGCATTCGACCGTACCCAACGTTTCAGGGCGTACCCGGTTCAGCATCGATTTTCGGACGGTACATATCGACGACGTCGTGGCCCGTCGCGGTGCGCCGAACCTTGACTCCGAGTGTACAGGAACCACCATGCGGGATTACCTGCGCGCGACAGATCTCTCGCACATTCCCGAAGAGATGTGCCTGCTCTATGACACGCTGCCCCGGCCGATGGATGGATTCGTCGCTGAGCATTCCGCGTCAGAGTCTCACTGACGCGGCGGCGAGGCCGCTGTTGACTCTCGTGTGAACGCTCATCATGGGAACCTTCGATGGTCAGGTCGCCGTCGTCACAGGAGCGAGCGGTGGAATCGGCAAAGCCATCGCCTTGGGTTTGGCGGAGCAAGGTGCAGCGCTGTGCATCGTGGGCCGCCAACTAGAGCGGCTGGAGGAAGTCGCGGCGTGCGCTCGAGCAAGAACCTCCCGGGTTCTCAGCTACCGCGCGGACTTGAGTCTCGATCAAGACATTGCGAAGTTGAACACGGATCTGCGGCGCGATTGCGGGCAGCTTGACATACTGGTTCACTCTGCCGGCATCATCTTCTTGGGCCCGCTTGGACAAGCCCCCGTCGAGGAGTTTGACAAGCAGTATCGCGTCAACCTGCGAGCTCCCTACGCCCTCACCCGGGCGCTGTTGCCCATGATCCGGTCCGCTCGAGGCCAAATTGTGTTCATCAACTCCACCGTAGGCCTAGCCACCAGGGCCAACGTCGCGCAGTTCTCCGCAACCCAGCACGGGTTGAAGGCCATGGCCGACTGCCTCCGCGAAGAAGTGAATCCCGACGGTGTCCGCGTCTTGACGGTGTTCCCAGGGCGCACCGCAACCGCACGCCAGGCGGCGATTCACCAGCTGGAAGGCAGGCCCTACCACCCGGACCGGCTTTTGCAGACACGGGATGTGGCTGCCGTCGTGCTCAATGCGCTCGGCTTGGACCGGACTGCGGAGGTCACCGATATCAGGGTCCGGTCCCTGATCAAACCTTGACCGAGACCGCCTGATGAAAGTGCTGGTAACGGGACACAAGGGTTACATCG
>Ga0209377_1001744_pt1 | contig 14433 bp, 12 predicted proteins | sample GraSoiAngelo_141_FD_185898 | JGI IMG/M metagenome (GOLD analysis project Ga0209377, IMG submission 185898) | Grasslands soil microbial communities from the Angelo Coastal Reserve, California, USA - 14_0929_12_40cm (SPAdes) (version 2) | ecosystem: Environmental > Terrestrial > Soil > Grasslands ...
ATTAGGGCACGAGGGCCGCGCGCGTGATCGTGGTCGTCTCCCGGTTGTGCCACTCCGAGTCGGCGAACGCCTGATTGATCTTTTCGAGCGGGTACTTGTGCGAGAGGAGCCGGTCGAAGGGGAAGCGCGCCCGGTTGCGCACGAGGAAGTCGAGCGCGCGGGGGATGACCCACGGATCGTACTGGATCACGCCCACGATCTTCTTCGACCCCCAGACGAGCAGTGATGGCTCGAGCTCGACCTTCGCGCCGCGGCTGATCGTGCCGATCTCGAGGTACGTGCCGCCCGAGCGGAGCATCTCGATCCCCTCCGGGATGACCTGCGGGAAGCCGACGAAGTCGCAGACGACGTCCGCGCCGCCGCCGCCCGTCCACGTCCGCACGAGCGCGACACGCTCCTTGCGGTCGGCGACCTCCTTGAGGTTGATCGTGTGGTCGGCGCCGAACGCCCGCGCCAGCTCGAGCCGCCCCGGGAGCTGATCGACGACGATCACCGTCGCGGCGCCCATGTCCCGGGCGACCGCCGCCGCCTGGATCCCGAGGCCGCCGGCGCCCTGGATCACGACGCTCCCGCCGAAGGCGAGGCCCGCCCTCCCGAGCCCGAAGATCACCTGCGAGAGGGCGCAGTTCACCGGCGCAACCATCTCGTCGGGCAGCGCGTCGGGGACGAGGAAGAGCGCGCCGCGCGGCCGCAGATAGTAGTACTCGGCGAACGCGCCGTGGAAGTGCGGGAACTCGGACGGCCCTCGCGGCCGCTCGATCTTCGCCGGACACGCCGCGGGCTCGTTGGCGAGGCAGGCGTAGCAGCGCCCGCAGGGGTAGAAGTAGGTGTAGGCGACGCGGTCGCCTTCCCTGAGCGGGCGCCCCAGCGAGTCCGTCTGGACGCGCGCGCCGAGCCGGGACACCCGGCCGGTCATCTCGTGGCCGAAGATCCAGCCGTCGTCGGGCAGGCGCAATGGCGCGTCGCCCCGCCAGAAGTGGAGGTCGGAACCGCACACGTTGGCGAGCGCGACGCGGATGAGGACGGCGTCGGGCTCCACCTCGGGCAGTGGCAACTCCCGGAGCTCGAACGGCTTGCCGGGACCGAAGAAGACCGCGGCCTTGCCCCGGCTCATCGGTTGGCCCCCTTGCCGACCTCGAAGGCGTCGTGGAGGGCGCGGACGGCCAGCTCCGCGTACTTGTCCTCGATGACGCACGAGATCGCGATCTCGGAGGTGGAGATCATCTGGATGTTGATCCCTTCCTTGGAGAGCGTGGCGAACATCTTCGCGGCGACGCCCCCGTGGCTCCGCATGCCGACGCCGACGATCGAGACCTTGGCCACGCGCTCGTCGTGGACGACGCCGAGGGCGCCGATCGACCGCGCGACTTCCTCGAGCGCGACGACGGCGCCGGCGTGGTCGCCGCGCGGCAGGGTGAACGACATGTCGGTGTACCCGTCGCGGCTGATGTTCTGGACGATCATGTCCACGACGATGTTCTTCGCGGCGATCGCGCCGAACGCCTGGGCGGCGATGCCCGGCCGGTCGGGGACCCGCAGGATGGAGATCTTCGCCTGGCTCCGGTCGTGCGTGACGCCGGTGACGACCACTTCTTCCATGCCCTGCTCCTCTTTCGTCACGAGCGTGCCGGGGTCCGGCTTGAACGTCGAGCGGACGTGGACGGTCACGCCGTACTTCTTCGCGAACTCGACGGAGCGGGACTGCAGCACCTTCGCGCCGAGGCTCGCCATCTCGAGCATCTCGTCGTACGAGACGCGGGCGAGCTTCTTGGCGTCGGGGACGATGGCGGGGTCGGCGGTGTAGACGCCGTCCACGTCGGTGTAGATCTCGCACACCTCGGCTTTGAGGGCGGCCGCGAGCGCCACGGCGGTGAGGTCCGAGCCGCCGCGACCGAGCGTTGTGATCTCGTCCTCGTCGGACAGCCCCTGGAACCCCGCGACGACGGCGATCTCGCCCGCGTCGAGGGACTGGCGGACGCGCTCGGTGCTGATCTGCGTGATCCGTGCCCGCGTGTGGGCGCGGTCGGACTGGCGGACGCGCTCGGTGCTGATCTGCGTGATCCGTGCCCGCGTGTGGGCGCGGTCGGTGCGGATCGCCGCCTGGAATCCCGTGAACGAACGCGCCCGCAGCCCTAAGGACTGCAGGGCCATCGCGAGGAGGGCGATCGTGACCTGCTCGCCCGTGGCGAGCAGCATGTCCATCTCGCGCGGCTCGGGCGACGGCGACACCTGGTGCGCGAGGGCCACGAGGCCGTCGGTCGTCTTGCCCATCGCCGAGACGACGACGACAAGCTGGTGGCCGGGCGCGCTCGCCGCGACGCGCCGGGCGACGTTCCGGATCTTCTCGTCGTCGGCGACCGACGAGCCGCCGTATTTCTGGACGACCAGCGCCATAGCGTTAGAAATCTACCACGAGCGCGCCCGCAGCAGGCCACCCACGGCGCGACCCAGGCACGCGGTCCTCGCCTGGAATGAATGGTGGCGGAGGAGCGCAGCCGGGTCGCACCTGGCGTCAGGCCACCCACCGACCGCGCCGGCCGCGCGACCTCGCTTGGAGTGGATGGTGACAAGAGGGACGGCGCCGGGTCGCACCTGGGCCCGGGCGTGCATGGCCTCGCCGAGGTGCAGCTGCTCACGGAGGAGGTAGACCCACCCGAGCGCGATCACGGGCAGGATCTGGCTCGCGTGGAGGACGAGCGCGTAGCCGACGGCGGCCGCCGGGGCGACACCGAAGAGGCCGACCGCGAGCGCCGCCGCGGCGTGGAAGACGCCGACGTAGCCGGGCGCCGACGGGATTGAGATGCCGAGCCCGACGAACGCGAGCACCGCCCAGCCCGCGATCCAGGGCAGGCTGAGGTTCATCGCGGTGAGCATCATCGATGCCGCCGCCGCGGGGATGACCCAGAGGATCGCGGTCCAGACGAGGATCGGGAGGGCGTGGGAGGGCGCGCGGATCCCGTCGAGCCCCCGGACGAACGTCTCGAAAACGCTCAGCGCGCGCTGCCGGAGCCGGGGCCAGCGCGCGGAGAGCCGCTCGATGAGCCGGGCGCAGCGTGCGGGCGCGGCCACCAGCGCCACGAGGACGGCGATCCCGGCGAGATCGATCGCGAGGACGGCCAGCGCCGCCGCCTGCAGAAACGCCGGCACCGGGACGACGAGAACCAGCACCGCGAGCATCAGGACCACGGCGAGGCTGTCGAGCACCCGCTCGACGATGAGCGTGGCGAGCACCGTCCAGAAGGCGTGGCCCGTGCCGCCAGCGCCGACGGCGCTCCAGCGGCGCGCGACGACGTACACACGCACGACCTCACCGGCGCGCAGCGGGAGCACGTTGTTCGCCATGTACCCGATCATGACCGCCGGGACCAGACCCGGCGGAACCGAGCGTGGCGGGAAGAGGTAGCGCCAGCGCCGGGCGCGTGCCCAGAGACCGAGCGGCGCGAAGGCGGTGGCGAGGGCCGCCCAGCCCCAGCGGGTCGCGCGGAGCTGGCGTCCGAGCTCGGCCAGGTCGACGCTCCAGAAGAGGTAGACGAGCAGAACGACGCTGACCGCGACGCCGAGGAGGACCTTCGGCCGGCTCAGAGGCCGAGCTGGGCGAGGACCGCGTCGATCGCCGGCGGCACCGTCGTCGGCCGCGACGCCGACTCGAGCGCGGTGTCCGGGTCCTTGAGCCCGTGCCCGGTGAGGGTGAGCACCACGGTCGAGCCGGGCTCGAGGCGCCCCGCCTTGACGCACTTGATCAGGCCGGCGAGGGTGGCCGCGGACGCCGGCTCCATGAAGATGCCCTCCTCGCGGGCGAGCATCCGGTAGGCGCGCAGGATCTCCTCGTCACTGACGACGTCGATCCAGCCGTGCGAGTCCTTCACGGCCTCGAGCGCCGGCCCCCAGTTCGCCGGGTTGCCGATCTTGATCGCCGTCGCCACGGTGCGCGGCTCCTCGATGACGCGATTCTCGTAGATCGGCGCCGCGCCGGCCGCCTGGAAGCCGACCATGCGCGGCAGCTCCTTCATGCGCCCCGCGCGGTGGTATTCGCGGTACCCACGCCAGTACGCGGTGATGTTCCCGGCGTTGCCGACGGGGATCAGGTGGTAGTCGGGTGCGCGGCCGAGCTGGTCCACGATCTCGAACGCGGCGGTCTTTTGCCCCTCGAGCCGGAACGGGTTCACCGAGTTCACGAGCGTCACCGGGTGCCGCTCGGCGATCCGCCGGACGATCGTCAGCGCCTGGTCGAAGTTACCGTCCACGGTGAGGACCTTCGCGCCGTGGATCGCCGCCTGCGAGAGCTTGCCGAGGGCGACCGAGCCCTTCGGCACCATCACGAAGGCGCGGATCCCGGCGCGCGCCGCGAACGCCGCCGCGGAGGCCGAGGTGTTGCCCGTGGAGGCGCAGATCACCGCCCGCGAGCCCGACTCGAGCGCTTTGGAGATCGCCATCGTCATCCCGCGGTCCTTGAACGAGCCCGTGGGGTTGAATCCCTCGCACTTGAGGTAGATCTCAAGGCGCGCGTCGGTCGCCTCGGCGAGGCGCGGCGCCAGGATGAGCGGCGTGTTGCCCTCACAGAGCGTAACGACCGGCGTCCGATCCGTCACGGGGAGGAAGTCGCGGTACTGCTCGATGACGCCGCGCCAGGCCTTCATGCGGGCCCGCCCTCGACGCGGATCGTCGTCGACGCCGCGACGTCGGGCAAGCGATCGATCGCGGTGAGCGCCTGGCGCATGTCGCGCTCGCGCGCCTCGTGCGTCAGCATGACGACGGGAACGGCCTCGCGCGTCCCGCGCCCCTTCTGGATGACGTTCGCGATCGAGATGTTGTTGTCCCCGAGGATCCCCGCGACCTTCGAGAGCACGCCGGGCCGGTCCTGAGCCATCACGCGCAGGTAATAACAGCAGCGGATGCGCTCCATCGGGGTCAACGGCAGCGCCGTGGGGCCCGCGGAGGGCAGCTCGAGCGCGAGCGCGGGGATGCCGTGGGCGATGCGGCGCGCGATGTCGAGCGTGTCGGCCCACACGGCCGAGGCGGTCGGGAGCTGCCCCGCGCCGCGACCGTAGAACATCAGATCGCCCACCGCGTCGCCGGTCACGAAGACCGCGTTGAAGACCCCGGAGACCGCCGCCAGCGGAGAGCCCGCGGGAATCATCGTCGGGTGCACGCGGACCTCGACGCCGCCGTCGGCCGCCTTGGCGATCGCGAGGAGCTTGATCCGGTAGCCGAGCTCGCGCGCGTAGCCGATGTCCTGCTGCGTCACCCGCGTGATGCCCTCGGTGTGGATGTCCTTGAGGTCGATGAAGGTGCGGAACGCGAGCGTGACGAGGATCTGGAGCTTGTGCGCGGAGTCCATGCCCTCGATGTCGAGGGTCGGGTCGGCTTCGGCGTACCCCGCCGCCTGCGCCTCCTTGAGGACCATGGAGAAGTCCAGGCCCTCGTCGGTCATCTTCGACAGGATGTAGTTCGACGTCCCGTTGACGATGCCGAAGACGGTCTGGATGCGGTTGGCGACGAGCCCCTCCTTGACGGCCTGGATCAGCGGGATGCCGCCCGCGACGGCCGCCTCGAAGGCGAGCGTCGCGCGGCGGCGCCGCGCCTCGTCGTAGAGCTCGCCGCCGTGGTGGGCGAGGAGCGCCTTGTTGGCGGTGACCACGTGTTTGCCGGCGCCGAGCGCCTTCATGATGAACGAGCGCGCGGGCTCGAGCCCGCCGACGAGCTCGACGACGATGTGGATCGAGGGGTCGGCGAGCACGCGCCCGGCGTCGGGCGTCATCGGGAGCTTCGCGAGATCGAGCCCCTCGCGCGGGCGGGTGAGATCGGTGTCGGCGACCGCGGCGAGGGTGAGCCGGCACCCGGCACGCTCCTCGAGCATCGCACGGCGCGACTCGAGGATCTTGACGACCCCCGCGCCGACCGTGCCGAGGCCGAGCAATCCGATCCTGACTTCCTTCATCTCACTGGACATCTCACTGGACCCCGCCGCGGTAGGAATGGGCGGTCAGCGGGCGAGGTGCTTGAGCCCGCGGAGCGCCTGCTTGATCCGCTGCTCGTTCTCGACCAGCGCGAACCGTACGAAGCCCTCGCCGTACTCGCCGAACCCGATGCCCGGCGAGACGGCCACCTTCGCGTCCTGGATGAGCAGTTTGGCGAACTCGAGCGAGCCCAGCGTGCGGAACGGCTCGGGGATCGGCGCCCAGACGAACATCGTGCCCTTGGGCTTCGGCACCGACCAGCCGAGCTTGTTGAGCCCGTCGACGAGGACGTCGCGGCGCTTTCTGTAGACCTCGACGATCTCGGCCACGCACGTCTGATCGCCCTCGAGCGCGATGATGCCGGCGATCTGGATCGGCTGGAAGGCGCCGTAGTCCAGATAGGACTTGATGCGCGCCAGCGCATGGATCATCCGGGCGTTGCCGCACACGAAGGCGAGCCGCCAGCCGGCCATGTTGTACGACTTCGACGTCGAGAAGATCTCGACGCCGATCTCCTTCGCCCCCGGAATCTCGAGGAACGACGGTGGCTGGTAGCCGTCGAACGCGAAGTCGGCGTACGCGAGGTCGTGGACGACCATCAGCCGCTGATCGCGCGCGAAGGCGACGACTTTCTCGAAGAACGCGCGGTCCACGCACATGGTCGTCGGATTGTGCGGGAACGAGAGAATCAGCAGCTTCGCCTTCGGCCACGCGAGCTTCGCGGTCTCTTCCAGCCGTGCGAAGAAATCTCCGTCCGGTGTCAGCGGGACAGACCGCAGATCGCCATCGGCGATGACGACCGAGTAGGAGTGGATCGGGTAGGTCGGGTTCGGCACCAGCGCGCCGTCGCCGGGCTGAAGGACTGCCAGCGCCAGGTGCGCCAGGCCCTCCTTGGCGCCGATCGTCGCGATCGTCTCGGAGTCGGGATCGAGCTCCACGCCGTAGCGGTCGCGGTACCACTTGGCGATCGCGACCCGCAGGCGGGTGATGCCGCGCGACGCGGAGTAGCGGTGGTTCTTCGGGTTCTGGGCGGCCTCGATCAGCTTCGCGACGATGTGCTTGGGCGTCGGAAGATCCGGATTGCCCATGCCGAGATCGATGACGTCCTCGCCGCGCGCGCGCGCTTTGGTCTTGAGGTCGTTGACGATTGCGAAGACGTAGGGCGGAAGCCGCTTGATCCGGTAGAACTCGTCCATCGAACTCCTCTTGGGGGCCTGTCCCGCGATGATACTGCGCGGCGACGCAAAGTGTCAATAAATGCCGATCTCACGCGGGGTTACGGCCCGATACACCTTGTCATGATAGTGACACGAAATTGCCCGCTCGGTTGCCGGAATGGCAGCCCATGCGCTCCAACTGCCTGATTGTGCGTGCCCATCCCGCCTGGTACGGCGTTTGCGGTGGGTCTTCCGGCATGCGGCCTGAGGAGTGTTCTGTTGACAGTCTGGTCGAGGAAAGACCTGAGCCCGCTCGAGCGCCCCGACCGGAGCCTCCGGGGCCGCGGGCACGCGTGAAGGGCCGCGATCAGTTCAGTCTGCTGATTGTCCGGGGCGACGGCACCAAGGTGGTCCGGTTCAACTTCACGCGACCTGTCGCGAGGGGCGCGTTCGCCGGGGTCGCCCTCGCCCTCTCCGTGGTCGGCGCCCTCACCACTGACTGGGTGGAGCTGCGCGAGCTGACGCGCGAAGCCAGGACCTTCGCCCGGCAGATCGCCGAGCAGCGCGAGACGATCGACGCGTTCAATCGCCGCGTCGTCGAGCTCCGGCAGGAGATGGTGGGATGGCGCGAGCTCCACGCGCGCATCTGGGAGCCGTTCGGTCCCGAGCTCGCTCCCGGCGCGCGCGACAAGGGCATCGGTGGCGGCGCCGTGAAGGTTGCCGCGCGGATCGCGCCGGGGGACGAGCCCCTCGGGCGAGTCGTACGGGGGAACGAGCTGGAGCGTCTCGCCGAGAGCGTGAAAGAGCAGGGCGACAATCTCCGGGCTCTGGACCGCCTGATGGCCCGCGCCGGCAAGGCGCTGGCGGCGCTCCCGTCACGCTGGCCCGTGCGCGGCGGTGTGAACTCCGAGTTCGGCAATCGCGTCTCGCCCTGGACGCGCGTCACCGAGTTCCACAGCGGTCTCGACATCAACGCCCAGCCCCGCACGCCCGTGCGCGCGCCCGCCGGCGGCACCGTCTTCTTCGCCGGCGCGCAGCCGGAGTACGGCAACACGGTCATCCTCGACCATGGCCAGGAGGTCCGCTCGCTCTACGGCCACCTCTCCCAGATCGGCGTGAAGCAGGGCGAGCGGGTCGAGCGGGGCCAGGTGATCGCGTACAGCGGGAACACCGGTCGCTCCTCGGGCCCGCACCTCCACTACGAAATCCTCGTGAAGGGTCACTCCGTCAACCCGCGCGCCTATCTCTGGGATTAGTTCACTCGGAGGGGGCTTCGCCCCCTTCCGACGGTCGTCGCGCGCCTCACGGCGCGCTCCTCCCTGCCTCCCCCAGATCAGGATTGCGCCGGCAAAGCCGGCGCTCGAACGGTTACGACTTCTCAGATCGGCGGTGAGAACAGGGGAAGCGGGTGATCGCGGCGGGGCGCGGGCGTGGCGACAGCCCGGGAGCCCGCGCCCTGTTCAACGGATCGCGACGCCCGTGCGCACCTGGCAGGCGACCCAGTGGCCCCGGGAGACCTCCTTGAGCACCTGCTCGTTCTCAGAGCACGACGGCACGCGGAGCGCGCAGCGCGTATGGAAGCGGCACCCGGAGGGCGGGTTGATCGGGCTCGGCACGTCGCCCTCCAGCAGGATCCGCTTGCGCTTCATGGTCGGGTCCGGGATGGGTACGGCGGAGAGGAGCGCCTCGGTGTACGGATGCTTCGGGTTCGTGTAGAGCTCCTTGGCCGGAGCGATCTCGACGATCTTCCCGAGGTACATGACGGCAACGCGCGTCGAGATGTGCTCGACGACGGACAGATCGTGGGCGATGAAGAGGTAGGTGAGCCCGAACTTCGCCTGGAGGTCTTCGAGCAGGTTGATGATCTGCGCCTGGATGGACACGTCCAGGGCCGAGACGGGCTCGTCCGCGACGATGAGCTTCGGGCTCACCGCGAGCGCGCGCGCGATGCCGATGCGCTGGCGCTGACCGCCGGAGAACTCGTGCGGGTACCGACGCAGGTGGTCGGCCGCCAGGCCGACGGTGTCGAGGAGCTGGACGACGCGCTCTTCCCGCAGCTTCCGCGTCGCGGCGAGCTTGTGAATCACGAGGGCCTCGCCGATGATCGACCCGACCGTCATTCGCGGATTGAGCGACGCGTACGGGTCCTGGAAGATGATCTGCATCTCCTTGCGGAGCGCGCGCAGCGAGCGCTTGTCGAGCGTCGTGACGTTCTGCGCCCCGAACCAGACCTCGCCCGACGTCGGCTCGATGAGCCGGAGGATCGAGCGGCCCGTGGTGGACTTGCCGCAGCCCGACTCCCCGACCAGGCCGAGCGTCTCGCCCGGCAGGATCTCGAACGACACGTCGTCCACGGCATGCACGCGCGCGACCTCGCGCGAGAGGAGGCCGCCGCGGATCGGGAAGTACTTCTTGAGGTTCTTGACCCGGAGCAGAGGCTCTGGCATGGCGGGCCTCAGTAGAGGAAGCAGGCCACTTTGTGGCCCGGTCGGATTTCCTTGAGGGGCGGATCGTTCTCGAAGTGCATCGGCTTGGCGAGCGCGCAGCGCGGCGCGAAGCGGCACCCGGGCTTGATGTTCCCGCGCAGAGTCGGGACCGTGCCGGGGATCGCCTCGAGCCTCTGCCGCTGGGTGGCGGCGAGGTCGATGCGCGGGATGGAGCGCAGGAGCCCCTGGGTGTAGGGGTGGAGGGGCTCCTTGAACAGCTCGCCGACCGACGCCTCCTCGACGATCTGGGCGCCGTACATGACGGCGACCCGCTGCGCCGTCTCGGCGATGACGCCCATGTCGTGGGTGATCAGCATGATCGCCATGCCGAGCTTGGCCTTGAGCTCGTTGAGGAGCTCGAGGATCTGCGCCTGGATCGTGACGTCCAGCGCCGTCGTCGGCTCGTCGGCGATGAGGAGGTTGGGGTTGCACGACAGCGCCATGGCGATCATCACGCGCTGCCGCATCCCGCCCGAGAGCTGGTGCGGGTACTCCTTCGCCCGGCGCTCGGCGTTCGGAATGTGGACGAGCTTCAGCATCTCGACGGTCTTGTCCATCGCGTCGCGGCGCCCGAGCCTCTCGTGGAGGCGGACGGCCTCGGCGATCTGCTCGCCGACCGTGAAGACCGGGTTCAGCGAGGTCATCGGCTCCTGGAAGATCATCGAGATCTCTTTACCGCGGATCTTGCGCATCTGGGCGGGCGGCAGCTCGAGCAGGTTCCGGCCGTTGTAGGTGATCGCGCCGGCGACGATGCGGCCGGGCGGCGTCGGGATCAGCCGCATGATGCTGAGGGCCGTCACGCTCTTGCCAGAGCCGGACTCACCGACGATGCCGAGCGTCTCGCCCCGGTTGATGTGGAAGTCGATCCCGTCGACGGCGCGGACGACACCCTCGTCGGTGAAGAAGTACGTCTTCAGCCCCTTGACCTCGAGCAGCCGTTCGGCCATGACGCCCCCTCTAGCCCGCTACCATAACTGGCTCGCCTCGGAGCGGGGCCTGGATCACAGACTCGCCTCGCCTTTGGCTGCGGCTCGCACTGCGGCCCCGCGACGTCCTCCGGCTCGCACTACCGGGGTCACAGACTCGCCTCGCGGCGCGCGTCGCCGAGCCTCCGCGGCCGCCGCTCGGCTCGCCCTACCATCGACTGGTGATCTCGCCGAACGCCTCGAGCGCGCGCTCGACGTCCTCGGCGTCGATGTCCTTGTGGGTGACGCAGCGGATCGAGGTCGGCCCGATCGCGTGGATCTTCACCTTCCGCGCGGCGCACTGCGCCACGAGCTCGCTCGTCGCCGCCTGGCTCGCACCGACTTCCCCCGGACGCTGGACGCCGAAGATGACGATGTTCGTCTGGACGGTCACCGGGTCGACGGCGAGTCCCGGCAGCCTCGCGACGCCCTCGGCGAGCCGGCGGGCGTTGGCGTGGTCCTCCGCCAGCCGGTCCACCATCCGCTCGAGCGCGACGATCCCCGCGGCGGCGAGGACGCCCGCCTGCCGCATGCCGCCGCCCACCATCTTGCGCACGCGCCGCGCCCGCGCGACGAGCTCGCGCGAGGCGCAGACCACCGAGCCCACGGGCGCCCCCAGCCCCTTCGACAGGCAGAAGGTCACCGAGTCCGCGTGCCGCGCGAAGTCGCTCGCCGGGCGCCGTAGCGCGACGGCCGCGTTGAAGATGCGCGCGCCGTCCAGATGGACCGGCACGCCCGCATCGTGCGCGACCGCCGCCACGGCACCGATCTCCTCGGGCGTGCAGCACGTTCCGCCGTGGCGGTTGTGCGTGTTCTCGATGCAGACGAGCCCCGTCGGGGGGATGTGGATGTTGGCCGGCCGCAGCGCCTCACGCACCTGCTCGGGCGTGAGGAACCCGCGCGCCGTCTTCACCGGGCGCGTCTGTACCCCGCCGATGACCGCGGCGCCGGCGACCTCGTAGTTGAAGATGTGCGAGTCGAGGTCGAGGACGACCTCTTGGCCCGCGCGCGTGTGGCTCACCACCGAGACGAGATTGCCCATCGTGCCCGACGCCACGAAGAGGCCCGCCGCCTTGCCCAGCCGCTCGGCGGCGATCGCCTCCAGGCGCTTGACGGTCGGATCCTCCTCCCAGACGTCGTCGCCGACCTCGGCGCGCGCCATCGCCTCGCGCATCTCGGGCGTGGGGAGAGTCAGGGTGTCGGAGCGCAGGTCGACGATGTCGTGCACGGGATTTCGCCTCGTCTCACCGCTGGGCCCGGAGCCGCTGGACGGCGCGCCGGCCCCACTCGGTGTAGCCGTACTCGCTCGAGAGCCCGCGGAGGAGGTCGGCGGCCTCGGCGTTCTTGCCCTCGTAGAAGTTCACTTCGGCGAGCAGGTAGAGGGCCTCGGGGATCACGAGCGTGCGCGGATAGCGCTTGAGCACGAGCTCGAGCCGCTGGCGCGCCGCGCTCGGATTGCCCTGCGTGAAGTAGTAATTGGCGACCCACACTTCCTTCTGCGCCAGCCGCCCCCGGCAGACGTCGATCTTGGCGAGCCCCTCGGTCGCGTAGCGACTCTCCGGGTACTCCTTGACGAGCTTCCGGAACTGGTCGACCGCCTTCTGGGTGAGCCCCTGATCCTGCTCGACCGGCTTCATCTGATCGTAATAGCTCATCGCCAGGCGGTACTGGACGAGGTCGGCGATCTGGTGGCGGGGGAAGAACCCCACGAACGCCTCGAACTCCTTGATGGCCTTGTCGAACTCCGCCTCGCGATAATAGGCCTCGCCGATCAGAAAGCGCGCGCGCGACGCGTAGGACGAGTTCGGGTGGCGCTCGACGATCTTCTTGAAGTTCTCGCGGGCCGCGTCGTAGCGCTTCGCGGTCAACTCCTGCTCTCCGGTCGAGTAGAGCTCCTCGGCGGGGAGGATCGGCGTCGGGGCGGGCCGGAGCCAGCTGCAGCCGCTCGCGACCAGGAGCAGGCTTGCAAGAAGTATCCGCGCGCGCCGGGCAGGGCAGCTCAGCATGGAAAATCGGCACTTACATATAGCATATTCCGCCGCCAAAAACTCTTTGACTTCCGGGGGGCTGCCCGGTATTACGAGAGCACTCAGGAGGCGTCTCCTATGGCGTGGCCCCGCATGCTCAAAATCCGCCAGACCTTCCCTCGTCCCCGGGTGACCGACATCTCCGCCGCCGTCGCCCAGGCGCTCGGCACCGCGGAGCTCCCGATCAAACGCGGCGACACCGTCGCCGTCGGAGCCGGGAGCCGCGGGATCGCGAACATCGACGTGATCGTCGGCGCCACCGTTCGGTGGCTCCGGGATCTCGGCGCCAGGCCGTTCGTCTTCCCGGCGATGGGCAGCCACGGGGGCGGGACCCCCGAGGGGCAGCTCTCGGTGCTCGCGCACTACGGCATCACCGAGGCGGCCATGGGCTGCCCCATTCGGGCGACCATGGACGTCGTCCAGGTGGGTGAGGCGCTCGGCCTGCCCGTCTGGCTCGACCGCTACGCGGCGGAGGCCGACTGGATCGGCCTGGTCAACCGTGTGAAGCCCCATACCGACTTCAAGGGGTCGATCGAGTCGGGCCTCTTCAAGATGATGACGATCGGGCTCGGTAAGTACCAGGGCGCGATCCAGTACCATCGCGCCAACATCCACCACGGCTACGAGACCGTCATCACATCGGTCGGCCGCGAGGTGCTGTCGAAGTCGCGGATCGGCTTCGGCCTCGGGATCGTCGAGAACGGGTACGACGAGACCGCCCGGATCGAGGCGTTCACCGCGGAGAATCTCGAGGCCGGCGAGCGGCGCCTGCTCAAGGACGCGCGCGAATGGATGGCGCGGCTGCCCTTCTCCCCGATGGACGTGCTGATCGTCGAGGAGATCGGCAAGAACATCTCCGGCGCCGGCATGGATACGAACGTCATCGGTCGACCGTCCAACCCGCACGAGCCGTTTCCGGCCGATCCGAAGATCCTCTGGATCGTCGCTCTCGACCTGACCGCGGAGAGCTACGGCAACGCCGTCGGCATCGGCAACGCCGACTTCACCACGCGCCGGCTCGTGGACAAGATCGACATGAAGCCGACGCTCATCAATGCCATCACCGCCTGTGCACCGGGCGGGGCCAAGGTGCCGCCGACGTACGACGTCGACCGCGAGGCGATCGAGACCGCGCTCTCGTGCATCGGGCTCACGCCGCCCGAGCGGGCGCGGGTCATTCGCATCAAGAACACCCTGATGCTCGGCGAGATCGAGGTGTCCGAAGCGTTCCTGCCCGATCTCGCCAAACGCCCCGACCTCACCCAGCTCACCGACCCCGCGCCCCTCGCTTTCGACGCCGCGGGACGGCTCGCACCGATCGGCCGCGATTAACGCTCTCCTCGCGCGCCCGGTCGCGACGGCGGTGCTCCTGGCGTGAGGACGAGGCTCCTGTGGGCACTCGGCGCCCTCGCCGCGCTGGCCGCGGTCACCTACGCGGGTTGGGCCTGGCACTACGCGGTCCACTACGTCTCGACCGACGACGCGTACGTCGAGGGCACGATCACCCCCGTGAGCGCCAAGGTGTCCGGCCACGTCGCCGCGCTCCTGGTCGGCGACAACCAGCCCGTGAAGCAGGGCGAGCTCTTGCTCCGCATCGACCCGCGCGACTACCAGGCGCGGGTCGCGCAGGCGCGCGCCGCCGTGTCGATGGCGGAGGCGAATCTGAAGGCGGCGCGCTCGGAGCTGCCGCTGGCTCGGGAAGAGACGCGCGCGGCGATCGACCAGGCGCGCGCGACCCTCGAGGGGGCGGTCGTCGCGGTGCGCGCGAGCGAGTCGGCGGTCGACGAGGCGCGCGCGCGGCTCGAGTCGCGGCGCGCGGCGGCCGCCGCGATGCGCGCCGA
>Ga0209377_1001746_pt1 | contig 14415 bp, 16 predicted proteins | sample GraSoiAngelo_141_FD_185898 | JGI IMG/M metagenome (GOLD analysis project Ga0209377, IMG submission 185898) | Grasslands soil microbial communities from the Angelo Coastal Reserve, California, USA - 14_0929_12_40cm (SPAdes) (version 2) | ecosystem: Environmental > Terrestrial > Soil > Grasslands ...
GGCCGCGCAAAAGCACGTCACCACGGTTAGCGCGGGCTCGGTGGACACCATCGGCGTAGCCGATCGCGACAGTCGCGACGCTTGCCTGGCCGCCGGCGCGCCACAGGGAACCGTAGCCCACGGTCGCGCCTTTCTCGACGGTCTTGAGGTGGGTGACGACCGAGCGCAACGCGAGGGCCGGCTTCGTCCCCGGCCACTCGCAGCCGTAGATGGATATGCCGCACCGCACGGCATCGAGCGCAAAGTCCGGATGGTTGCGCGCGCCGGCCGAGTTGCACGCATGGCGGATGCCAGGTCCAACGCCCAACCGCGAGATCGTGTCAAGAAGGAGCTCGAACTGCCGGCGCGTCATCGCCTCGTCCGACTCGGACTTCGCGAAATGCGTCCACGTCCCGCCCAGTCGCATACCTGGAGACTCGTCGATGTACCGAGCAAGCCCCGGAGCCTCTTCAGGGGAGCAGCCGAAACGGCCCATCCCGGTGTCAATCTTCAGATGGACTGGCACCTGCTCGGCCGTGCCCGCCAGCGCCTCGGCGAGCTTGCGGCTCGAGACCGCGATGCTGCAGCGAGTCGCGGCGGCGCGGCCCGCCTGGGCGGGCAGCAGCCCGCCCATGACGAGGATCTGCTCTGGATCCACCAGGCCCCGGAGCTGCGTGGCTTCTTCGAGCGTCGCCACCGCCAGGCCCGTCGCTCCGCCCTCGAGCGCGGCATGGGCGACCGGCACGGCGCCATGCCCGTACCCTTGGGCCTTCACCACCGCGAACAGCCGCGTGCCCTTCGGCAGGTGGCGGCGGATGAGATCGCAGTTGGCGCTGACGGCGCCGAGATCGACCTCAGCCCAACGCTGGGAGGTGATCAGAGGCCGCCCATGCGCAGAACTTTCATCACCAGCGGGATCTCCGGCAGGAGGTCGCCGGCCAGCAGGCCCGAGTCACCGACCCGCTCTGAGATGCGCCGGCCCGCGGCGGCGTGGACGTAGACCCCCGTCACGGCGGCGGTGAAAGGGTCGGACCCCTGCGCGAGGAGCCCGCCGATGATGCCGGACAGCACGTCCCCCGTCCCCCCGCTGGCCAGGGCGGGCACCTCGTGCGGATCTTCGCTGAGCCTGCCATCCGGATGGGCCACCACCGTGTGGGCTCCCTTGAGAACGACGACGGCCCCCCACTCCTTGGCCGCCTTGCGGGCCGCGGCCGCGCGGTCGGAGTTGATCGCCTCGACGGTCTTGCCGGTCAGGCGCGCAAGCTCGCCAGGATGCGGGGTGAGCACGCGGGTCGGACCGAGCTTCCCCTTCGACCGCGGCGAGTCGGCGAGCGCATTGAGTCCGTCGGCGTCGACGACGAGCGGGCATTTCGCGTGAATGGCAAGATCCAAGGCCAGTCTCCAGGTCGAGCTGTCGCGGCCGAGCCCTGGTCCGATGATCCCCACCTCGGCGTTCGCGAGCTGGCGGAGGATCGAGTCGTAAGCGGCGTGGCCGACCGCGCCTGGCGCAACCTCGGGCACCGGCGTGGCCATGACCTCTGTGCACTTGGCGGCGAGGATCGGGTAGATGCTGTCCGCGACCAGAAGCCGCACAAGCCCGGCGCCCGTGCGCGCGGCCGCCGTCGACGAAAGGTAGGCGGCTCCGGTCAGGCCAAGGCTGCCGGCCAGGACGACAGCGGTACCGAAGGTGCCCTTGTGCGCGTCCTTCGGCCGGACGGGGATGGCCACGGCATCGGGCGCAGGCAGCATCGTGCCGATGTCGGGAATCTCGAGGTGGGCGGTCGCCACCGCGAGCCGGCTGTGGTGGGTGATGCTGACCTCGACCTGGGCGCCGCGGTCGTTGCCGAGCAGCCGTGCGCGGGGTGCGCCCTTCGGCCCCGGCAGCACCTCGATGCGGCGGCGGGGGAAGCAGATGCCCGTGCCGTCGAAACACTTGATCACGGCCTCCTTGGCGGCCCACCGGCCGGCCAGGCGCTCGTCGTTGCCGGCGCAGTACGTCAGCTCGGCCGGTGTGTAGACCTTGTCGAGGAAGCCGCGACCGGAGCGCCTGACCGCAAGCGCGATTCGATCAACCGAGACTGCGTCGACGCCGATCCTCTGCACTTGCCAATTATTCGACGGTCACCGACTTGGCGAGGTTGCGGGGCTGGTCGACGTCCTGCCCCAGCTTGACGGCCACGTGGTAGGCGAAGAGCTGCAGCATCACGGTGTTGAGGATCGCCAAGGAAGCCTCCTCGACCGCTGGCATCTCGAACACGTCCGTGGCGACGCCGTCCAGGGACCTGTCGCCTTCCGACACAAGCGCCAGAACGGGAGCATTGCGGGCGACGATCTCGTGGACGTTGCTGACCATCTTGTCCTTGGTTGAGCTGGCGGTGCAGACCGCGACGACCGGAAACTGGTCGTCGAGGAGCGCGATCGGCCCATGCTTGAGCTCGCCTCCCGAAGTCCCTTCCGCATGGACATAAGAGATCTCCTTCAGCTTGAGCGCACCCTCGAGTGCCACGGGGTAGCCCAGACCGCGGCCCGCATACATGAAGTTGCGGTACTTGCTGTACTTGTGCGCCAGCTTCACGATCTCTTTGTCCCGGGCGAGGATGGCGCGCACCTGCTCGGGCAGCACGCGCAACGCTTGGACAAGCTCGCGACGGCGCTCGAGCGAGATTCGCCCGTTGGCCGAAGCCATCTGCATCGCAAGCAGATAAAGGCTGACGAGGTGGGAGTTGAAGGTCTTGGTCGACGCCACGCCGATCTCCGGTCCGGCGTGCAGATAGATGGCTCCGTCCGAGTCACGCGCTGCGGAGCTGGCGATGACGTTCGTCACGGCGACGCTGAGCGCTCCGCGAGCCTTCGCCTGATGCAGCGCTACGAGCGTATCCGCAGTCTCGCCGGACTGCGTGATCACCACGCTGAGCGCCTTGTCGCCGAAGGTCGGACGGCGGTAGCGGAACTCCGACGCGTCCGCTGCCCGGGCCGGAAGGCCGACCCAGTCCTCGAGCACGTACTCGCCGATCATCGCCGCGTGCAGCGAGGTGCCCATGCCGAGGAGAACGACCTCGTTCAGGTTGCGCAGCTGCTCATTGGGAACATCGAACTCGCGAAACGAGATCAGGCCTTCGTCGGAGAGCCGTCCCCGCATCGCGTTGGCGATCGCCTCTGGAGTCTCGTGGATCTCTTTGAGCATGAAGTGGGCAAAGCCGCCCTTCTGCGCCTGGGTCACGTCCCAGTCGACATGCACGATCTTCGGCTTGATGGTCACGCCGTCTAAGGTCGAGACCTCGGCGCCGAGCGGCGTCACCGCGGCGACCTCGCCCTCGCCCAGCACGAGCACGCGCTTGGTGTAGGGGATGATCGCGGTGATGTCGGAGGCGATGTAGTACTCCTTCTCACCCAGACCGACGACCAGCGGCGCGTTGAGCCGCGCGCCGACCAGCAGCTCGGGGTCGTCGCTCGAGAACATCGCCAGCGCGTAGGCGCCCTTGATGCGCTTAAGGGCCGCACGCACGGCGGCCAGGAAGTCGCCTTTGTAGTTGGCCTCGATGAGGTGCGGGACGACCTCGGTGTCGGTCTCGGAAGGGAACTCGTGGCCCGCCGCCTCGAGCTCGGCCTTGAGCTCGGCAAAGTTCTCAATGATGCCGTTGTGGACAACGAAGATCTTGCCGTGGCAGTCGGTGTGCGGATGGGCGTTGATGTAGGTCGGCTTGCCGTGGGTTGCCCAGCGGGTGTGTCCGATGCCCAGCCTGCCTGAAGGCATGTTGGACTCGAGCTTTTCGATCAGCGTGTCGACCTTGGCCTCTGACTTGGTGACACTGGTCCGGGTGGGGTCCCCGTTTTTTGGGAGCTCGAGGACGGCTACGCCCGCGGAGTCATAGCCCCGGTACTCGAGGCGCTTGAGGCTCTCCATGAGGATCGGCGTCGCTTCGCGGTCGCCGAGGTAGCCGATGATCCCGCACATTCTCTTTTTACCTCTACTAGAACACCTGGGGCGGTTATTTCGACTGGGGTGAAACGGCTGTGGAGGGGGTCAGGTTACTCCTAAGGGCTGGGGGTAACGTTCGGGTTCCGCGAGATCGAGTATTTGACGGTGGCGTTGGCAACCGATCCGCTGACGCCGTTCGGATACGTGATCGTCACCGGGAAGGTGGCGTCTGACGTGCTGTTGCTTAGGTCGACCGGCGGCAAAGCGATGTTGCGTACCCGCAGCAGCACGGTGGGATCGCCGCTGATCGTTACCAGGAGCGGCGTGATGGTGATCGCGGTCACCCGGTAGCCCGGCGGCTGCGGGTGGGAAGGCGGCGAGTCAACCAGCGGAACCGACGCGCTGGTGGTTCCGGCGACTGCTTCCACATGAATGTCAGCTGTGGTCACGTCAACGACAAAAGTAGGTACGGTACGCACCGACAGGTCGAGATTGCCATTCGGGGTTTGCAGCTGAAGAGGTTGGTTCAGCGAATCCTGCTTGCCGATCGCCAGACCCGGAAGGGTGGCAACCGCTCTCAAGCCGGTTTCCCAGCTGACGGGCCCGCTGAAGTGGACTGTGCACGGGTTCTGGTTGGGCGCACCAGGGCACGTCGCCAGAGTCTTGGTCGGATCGATGCTCCAGCCGGGTGCAGCACGCGCGTTGACCTGGACGCGGAGCGCCACCGTCTGGAACGTGTCGACCGTGACCGCGATCGGCGAAGGGTTCTGGACCTGAACGCCAGGAATCAACGATCTTGCGGTGACATTCAGCCGCACCGCCGATCCGGGCAGAGCGCGCGTGGCGTCGACCGTGGCGATGAGGTTGCTCGCATCAACGCGCTTGATCACGTCTGCGAGACCTGAGTAGGTCACGTCTGTCTTGACGGGCGGATTAACGAGGACGATGTTTGGCGGGACCGTATAGCTCAAAGGCACGGTCTTGCTTCCAGTTGTCGGTGGATTCTGCGAGAACGCGACCGCGCCCAGCATCAGAATGCCAAGGCCGAACGCCAGCAGCTTCAACCGCCACTCGTTGGTGACGAGGCTCCAGCTCACCTGCGGAACCTGAAGCGGCCGTTGCCGTTCTCCGACGCGACCTTGATCGCCACCCTCCGGCGAAGACTGTCGGGGTCGAGGTTGCGGCTGATCTTTCCCTCTTCTATGACCGAGATGTTTCCTGTCTCCTCGGAGACTACGAGCACCAGCGCGTCCGACGCGAGCGAGAGTCCGAGCGCCGCGCGGTGCCGCGTCCCCAACCGTTCACGCACAGTGCCTTCCTCGGGCAGCGGCAGCAGGCAACCGGCCGCAATGATCCGGTCCCCGCGAACGATCACGGCGCCGTCGTGCAACGGCGAGTTCGGATAGAAGATCGACTGCAGCATCTCGGCGGAGATCTCGCCGTTGATGCGGACACCCGTGGCGGCGTAGTCCTCGAGCCCGACATCCCGTTCGAACGCGATGAGCGCTCCCGTGTGCTTGTTGCTCAGACGCTCGGCGGCACGGATCGCTTCCGAGATGGCCTGGTTGTATTGGCGCGTGTTGTAGCGGGACAACGGCCGGCCTATGTGGCCGATACGACCCAGTTGGTCGAGCGCCCGGCGCAGCTCTGGCTGGAACATGACGATGACCGCGATGACGATGAAGAAGGTCGCGTTGCGGAACAACCACGAAAGCAAGATGAGGTTGAAGGTGGTGGACACCACTCCAACGACCGCGAGCAGGATGAGCCCGACCAGGATCTGCGTGCCCTGCGTTCCCCGCAATAGCCGGAGCAATTGGTAGAGCACGAAGGTGACAACCGCGACATCGATGATCTCGAGGGGGCCGAGGTGACGGATCACCTCGAGCAGCTGCAGCCAGAAAGACTCGATGAAGCTCATCCGCCGAGCAAACCCGCCAGCAAGGCCATCTGCGCGTAGAGCCGGTTCTCAGCCTGCTGGAACACGACCGACCGCGGGCCGTCCATGACCTCGTCGGTCACCTCCTCCCCACGGTGAGCAGGAAGGCAGTGCATGAAAACGGCATCCCTTGCGGAGTCCATCAACCGCTGGTTGACCTGATAGGCGCTGAACACCTTCTGACGCACCGCCCGCTCGTCTTCCTGTCCCATGGAGGCCCAAACGTCGGTGTAGATGGCGGTCGCGTGCTGCACATTGATCTGGCTCGTCAGCGTGACGTGATTCTTTCCCGAGTTGATCCTACGAGCCCTCTCCACGACCGATGCGTCGGGGTCGTAACCGGGCGGCGTGATCACAGTCAGCGCCAGGCCAGTCAGTACCGAAGCTTCGATCAAAGAGTTCGCAATGTTGTTTCCGTCGCCGATGTAGACGACGTGCTGCTGGGCCAGGTCGCCGCGGAGCTCTTCGAGCGTCATCAGGTCGGCGAGCACCTGGCACGGGTGCGAGTGGTCGGTCAGGGCATTGATCACCGGCTTCACGGACGATCGCGCCAGCTGGAGCAGGTCCGCATGCGAGCGCAAACGTGCAACCACGGCGTCGACGTAACGGTCGAGCACGCGAGCCGCGTCTCCGACTGACTCGCGAAACCCAAGCTGCACATCCTGGCCCGTGAGCGTCGTCGTCGTGCCACCCAGCCGGGCGATCCCGACCTCGAAGGAGACCCGGGTGCGGTGCGAAGGGCGCTGGAAGAGCATGGCGACGTGCTTCCCCTTGAGAGCCTTTTCCGCCCAGCGGCCGGCTTTGATCTCGTGGGCCCGGTCCAGAAGCCGCCGCAGGTCGCCGGGCTCGAGGTCGGCCACGTCGATGAAGTCCAGTCCTCTCAACGAGATCACAGGAGCGATCATGATCGCTCGACGGACCGCCGAGCGCGCGCAGGGCGCACTTTCAGACTAGAGTCGGGGCTCTATTAGCTCCCCGGCCACGACCGGCGAGGTCGACAGGTCGCGCACGGAGTCGAACTCGGGCAGCCTGGCCCGGACCTTGGGCTCGTCACGCAGGCGGACGATCAGATCGCGGCACGTTGCCGGCGCGAGCCCGAAGCTGGCTGGTTTCAAGACCAGCGGCGGCTCATTCTTGAGCTGGATCGTCAGGTGGTCGGTGACCCTGACGTGCGGCCAGGAATGGGGCTCGGAGAGCGTGACCGCCTCCATCGCCGTCCACACCGCGCGCATCTCGTGCCGGCCTTCGATCACCAACAGCCGGTCCCGGAAGAGGCAAAGCCTCGCCGGCGGCCAGCTCAGGAGCTGCAGCGCCGCCCGCCCGGCCAGCACCGCGCCGCCGATCGCGCCGACGGCGAGCGCCAGGCCCGCAACCCCGCCTTCGGGCAGACTGAAAGCGCCGATGGCCAGCACGCTGAACACGGCTGTCCAGGCCAGGGCCGCCGCTCCCAGCGCCAATATCGACCTGTGCGAGCGAACGTAGATCAGGCTCTCCCCACCACCATCAAGTAGTGTATTCCCGGTAATGGACGTGCTCGCGGAGCGGGCTGCGATCGATGCCGCGGTGTCCGGGAAAACGATCTGCACCCTCTTCGCAGACGCGGTCGAAAAGTGGAGTGACCGGCCCGCACTTCACTGGAAAAGCAACGGCGACTGGGAGACCCTGACCTGGCGCGGTTACCGCGACCTGGTGGCGGCCGTCACGCTCGCGCTGCGGTCGTTGGGGTTCGGGCCGGGACAATTCGGACTGATCATGGCCAGGAACGCCCCGGAGCATGTGATCGCCGACCTCGGCATCGTCCACGCCGGCGGCGCCGCGATCAGCGTCTACAACACGCTTGCCCCGGAGCAAATCCAGTATGTGGCCAACCACTCGGAGGCGACGGTTGCCTTTGCCGAGGACGAGGGCTTGCTGGAGAAGTTCCTCGCCATCCGGCCCTCCACGCCGCACCTTCGCCACCTTGTTCTAGTGCGCGGGTCGGCGCCCGAAGGCGTGATGACATGGGAGTCTCTGCTGGCAAAAGGCCATGAGCTGATGGAGGCCGAGCCGAAGAGCTTCGAGCAGTCATGGCGAGGCGTTGGACCGGAGGACACCGTGTCGTTGATCTACACCTCGGGCACCACCGGGCCTCCGAAAGGCGTCGTCTATTCCCACAACAACATCCTCTGGACGCTCGAATCGGTGCAGCGCTTCTGGGAGATCGAGCCGGAGACCTTGGTGAGCTACCTCCCTCTCGCCCATGTGGCCGAGCGGTTCACCTCGCAGTGGCGCGGCATCCACCTTGGTCACGAGGTGTGGCTGTGCCCGGATCCGAACCTCCTGCTTCCTTTCCTGCTGGAAGCGCGGCCGACGTTGTTCGTCGGGGTGCCAAGGGTCTGGGAAAAGCTGATGGCGGGACTGCAGGCGGGCATCGCTGCGGAGCCTGACGAGAGCAAGCGCCAGATGGCGCAGGGCGCGCTCTCGACGTCGATCTCCGCATACCGGTTGCGCCATGAAGGTCAACCCGTTCCGCCCGATGTGGCGGCGGTCGTAGAACGCGCGACGCCGCTCTTCACGCTCCTGCGCTCCAAGGTCGGTCTGGATCGCTGCGCGACCGCAATCACATCGACTGCGCCCTGCCGGCCGGAAGTACACGAGTTCTGGGCCGCGCTGGGTTTGCCCTTGTACGAAGTCTGGGGCATGAGCGAGCTCACCGGACCCGCGACGGTCGTGCCCATGGACGACCACCAGGCGCCCTCGATTGGAAAGCCGATGCCGGGCGTTGAAGTGCGACTCGGCGAGGATGGCGAGCTGCTGGTCCGGGGCGGCAACGTGATGGTTGGGTACTACAAAGAGCCGGCCAAGACCGCGGACATCATCGACGCGGAGGGCTGGGTGCACAGTGGAGACATCGCCGAGCATGGCCCGAACGGGCAGTTCAAGATCATCGACCGGAAGAAAGAGCTGATCATCACCTCGGCGGGCAAGAACATCTCGCCGGCCAATCTCGAAGCCCTCGCCAAGTCGAGCCCGATCATCGGCCAGGCGGTGGCCGTGGGCGACGCGCGCAACTTCATCTCGGTGCTGGTCGTGCTTGATCCACAGGTCGCCCCGGCGTGGGCGAAAGCGCGCGGCATCGCGGCCACGTCGATGGCCGAGCTGGTCGAGCATCCCCTTGTCATAGAGGAGGTCCGGCGCGCGCTGACCTCCGCCAACACGCACCTCTCCCGGGTGGAGCAGTTCAAGCGCTTTACGATCCTCCCGACCGAGTGGTCGCCGGAATCGGAGGAGCTGACTCCCACGATGAAGCTGAAGCGCCGGGTCATCCACAGCAAGTACCAGCCTCAGATCGAGGCCATGTACAGCAACCCGCCCGGCGGCCACGCCGTCGATCCCGAGAGGGAGGCCGGCTAAGCCCTAGAGCCGTTCCTGGACCTGGTCGCGGACGGCTTGAAGCTCATCACGGCCTCGGTGAACAATCGGGTCGCGATCCGGGTCTTCGGTTCTCCGGTACGCGCGGCAAGTTTGCTGAGCTGGTCGATCACACGCGGTTCGACGTTCAGGCGATAGAGCTGCTTGGTCACGGTTTTTTCTTTCATGGGCAGGATTCTGGCCGGCAGGCAGACCAGCGACTACCCCGCCTGTTAACAGCTCCTACGCAAGCTTTGCGCCGAGGCGAACGATGCTCGAGGCTTTCATCCCGGCTGCTTCGAGGTAGCCCTCGACTCCACCCCACTTCGTCTGTATATGCTCAAGCACCCCAAGGATCCTTTCAGGCGGGCACCGCAGTTCTTCACGAAACGCGTCGCGCTTCTCGGCCGGGGCTTCCGCGACCCACACGTCGTATTGCTTGGCGAGCTGGGCGTCGGTTTCGCCGTAGTCGGCCGCGATGTGCTCAGGTGGCACATCGTTCAGTGCCAGCAGCATCGCCGCGACAAGGCCCGTGCGATCCTTGCCGGCAAAGCAGTGGAACAGCACCGCGCCCTCGCTTTCGGCCAGCGCGTTGAAAACGTCGCCAAAGGCGTGCGGCCGGTTGTTAACGATGAACAGGTAGCGCTCGAACATGCTCTCCGAGTCGCCGATGTTGTTCATGTTCGCGTCGTCCACGAGCTCGCGGTGGATGTAAGCGGCGGCTGAGTCCTCGGCATACGGACTCGGGCTCTTTATGGTTTCCGAGGTGCTTCGCAGGTCGATGACCGTGGTCACACCGTAAGCACTCATGGCTTCGCGGCCGGAGGCGTTGAGGTGGCCGAGGTGATCCGACCGAATACAGACCCGCGATCTTGTCAAGCCACCACGACGCGGAAGACCACCAAGGTCGCGCGTGTTGAGGCAGTCCGGCCAGTCGAGCCGGCGGCTTACCGCTTCGTGTACTGGGGAGCCTTGCGCGCCCGCTTCAGTCCGTACTTCTTGCGCTCCTTCATGCGCGCGTCCCGCGTGAGCAGACCGGCTTTCTTGAGAGGCGGGCGAAGATCGGGATCGTAGCGGCAGAGTGCACGAGCGATACCGTGCGCGATCGCACCGGCCTGGCCGCTCGTCCCGCCGCCGATGACCTTGATCGTGATGTCGAACTTGCGCTGCGTGCCGGTGACCCGCAGCGGAGCGAGCGCCGCCATCTCGAGCACGCGGCGGCCCAGATACGCGAGCGGGTCTTTGTCGTTGACGGTCACTCGGCCTTCGCCCGGCGACAGCCGTACGCGCGCGATCGCGTTCTTGCGCCGGCCGGTGCCTCTGTTCAGCGTGTCAGCCAATCTTCAGATTTCCTTTTGCATCGAAGGTGAGAACCTTCGGTTTCTGGGCCGTATGCCCGTGTTCGGCGCCCGCGTAGACGCGAAGGCGCTTCAGCATATCGGCGCCGAGCGTGTTCCGCTGCAGCATGCCGCGGACGGCGGTCGTCACCGGGAACGTCGGATCGTGTTGCTGGGCGCGCTCCATGGTCCGCTTCCGCAGGCCGCCTGGGTAGCCCGTGTAGCGCGTGTACTCCTTGGTCTGCAGCTTGCTGCCCGTGACCTTGACCTTCGAGGCGTTGATCACGACCACATGGTCGCCGCTGTTCAGGTGCGGTGTGTAGGTCGGCTTGTGCTTGCCGCGCAGGATCGCGGCCACACCTGAGGCCAGGCGACCCAAAACCTGGTCCGTGGCATCTACCACGTACCAATCACTTTTCAGATCCGCGGCTTTCGCCGTCCATGTCTTCTGTTTGCTCAATTGAATTTCCTAGTAAATCACTTCCATCAAAGTCAGCCCCCCGGCAGGAGCCGTGCGTGGCGCCTGACGGCGATCCCGCGCTTCGAGGACCTGCCCCACCCACTCGGGCGGACGCTGTCCGCGGCCCACCTCGGCCAGCGCGCCCGCGATGCTCCGCACCAGCCCACGCAGGAAGCCCTCCGCCACCAGCTCCAGCTCGACGAAGTCCCCGCGCCGCGCGACCTGGGCGGAGCGCATCTCGCGCACCCGATCGCGGGCCGGCTCGGAGGCCGAGCAGTAGCTGGTCCAGTCGTGCTTGCCGATGAGCGCCCTTGCCCCCACCGACATCGTTTCGACATCAAGGGGGGCCGGGATGTGCCAGCAGCGTCCGCGCTCGAGCGCAGGGCGCGACGTGCGGTCGACATACCGGTACCGGTATCTCCGCCACCGCGCCGAGTAGCGAGCGTGGAAATCGTCCGCTACGGCCTCGGCGGACAGAACCGACACGTCCCCCGGCAATCGGGCATTCAGCGCCGCCGTCAACCGCCGCGGCGAAATCCGCCCGTCGGTGTGGAAGTTTGCCACCTGGCCTTCCGCATGCGCACCCGCGTCGGTGCGCCCAGCGGCGTACACGGTGTGGTCCTTACCTGTGACGGCGCGCAGAGCCTTCTTGAGCTCTGCCTCCACCGTCCTGCCGTGGGCCTGTTGCTGCCACCCGGCGAAGTTCGACCCGTCGTACTCCAGCACGATTTTGATATTCAGTTTTTAAGACTAGTCAACTAATTCGATGATCACCATCGGTGCCGCGTCGCCCAGACGCGGGCCCTTGTGGATGATTCGCGTGTAGCCTCCAGGCCGCTCGGACAGTCGCGGCATCAGGTTGGAGAAAAGCCGCTCGACCACCTCCGGCTTGGAGATCTCGCGGCTCACCCGACGGCGCGCGTTGACGTCGCCGTCCTTGGCCGTCGTGATCAGTCTTTCCACCCAGCGCCGCAGCTCCTTGGCGCGGGCCTCCGTGGTCGTGATTCGTCCGCTGGGGCTCTCGAGCAGCGACGTGCACAGGTTGCGCATCAGCGCCTTGCGGGCGTCGGTGTCGCGGTTGAAGCGCCGGCCGCTCTTCAGATGACGCAATGAGCTCTCCTAGCCGCGAAGAACCGTGCCCATCTCGTCGGGCTTGATGAATCCCTTCTCGACGAGCTTTTCCTTGATCTCGTCTAGCGACTTGCGCCCGAAGTTGCGCAGCGCGAGCAGCTCCTCCTCACGCTTCTGGAGCAGCTGGCCGACGGTCTGGATCTCATTCGCCTTCAGACAGTTGAACGCGCGCACGGAGAGGTCGAGCTCCTCGATTGGCGTGTCCATCAGCCGGCTCTGTCCGGTCTTCTCGCCGCGCAGCTCCTGCTCGTGCTTCTGGATCGCGGCGTTGAAACCGACGAACAGGCTCAGATGCTGAGTGAACAGCTCGGCCGAGTGGCTGACCGCCTCCTCGGGAGACATCGTGCCGTCGGTCCAGACCTCGATGATCAGCCGGTCGTAGTCGGTCGACTGGCCCACGCGCGTCTTCTCGACGACGAAGTTCGCCTTCTCCACCGGGGAGAAGATCGAGTCGATCGGGATCACGCCGATGGGCTGCCCCTCGCGCTTGTTCCGATCGGCCGGGACGTAACCCTTCCCGCGCTCGACGTTGAGCTCTATGCGCAGGTGGCCTTTGGCAGCCAGTGTGCAGATGTAGAGGTCGGGGTTGACGATCTCGACGTCGGACGTGGCCTGGATGTGCGACGCGCGCACCTCGGCCGGCCCCTTGACGTCGAGGAGCAATGTGATCGGGTCCTCAGTGAAGCTCTTCAACCGAAGCTTCTTCAGGTTGAGGATCACCTCGGTCACGTCTTCCTTGACGTGTGGGATCGCGGTGAACTCATGGGCGACGCCGTCGATCTGGATCGACGTCACCGCCGCACCCCACAGCGAGGAGAGCAGCACGCGACGCAGCGTGTTGCCAAGCGTGGTGCCAAACCCAGGGTCGAGCGGCTCGATCTCGAACTTGCCGTAATTCGCGCTCGTTTCGAGCTTGCGGACCTGTGGGGTCACGGTCATCTGAGTGTCAATCGCCAACTGAACTACCTAGCCTCCGTGCACTTACTTATCTTGAATAGAACTCGACGATCAGCTGCTCCTCGACGCCCGACTCCATCTCGTGGCGCTCCGGGCGGGCGAGGACCCTGGCGGACTTTTCGTCCGTGTTGAAGGAAAGCCATGAGGGCACCGGGCGCACTTTCGACGCCTCGAGCACCACGTCGAAAACACCGTCCGAGCCCTTCACCTTGAGCTCGTCCCCAGGCTTGACCTGGAAGGAAGGCACGTTCACGAGCTTGCCGTTCACCTCGAAGTGCCGGTGCGTGACGAGCTGGCGCGCCTGCTTTCGGGAGGACCCGAGCCCGATACGGTAGATCACGTTGTCCAGGCGCAGCTCGAGGTGGCGCAGCAGGTTGAGACCCGTCACTCCCGGCTCGTTCGACGCCTGGTCGAAATAGTTGCGGAACTGCTTCTCGAGCAGGCCGTAGATGCGGCGAGCCTTCTGCTTCGCCCGCAGCTGCAGTCCGTAGTCCGACGTCTTGCGCTTGCGCGCCTGGCCGTGCATGCCTGGCGCGAACGCGCGGCGCTCGATCGCGCATTTCGGCGTGTAGCAGCGCTCGCCCTTGAGGTAGAGCTTGGCGCCCTCGCGGCGGCAGAAGCGGCAGACGGGTCCGCTGTAGTTCGCCATGCGCTAGACCCTCCGCCGCTTGGGCGGTCGGCAGCCGTTGTGCGGGATCGGCGTGACGTCGGTGATCGCGCTGACCTCGAGGCCCGTCGCCTGCAGGGAGCGAATCGCCGCCTCGCGACCCGCACCCGGCCCGCGGACGAATACCTCGATCGAGCGCATGCCGTGCTCGAGCGCCTTCTTGGCCGTGGCCTCGGCGGTCGTCTGGGCGGCGAACGGCGTCGACTTCCGGCTGCCCTTGAAACCCTGCGCACCGGCAGAGCCCCAGGCGATGACGTTCCCTTCGATGTCGCTGATCGAGATGATCGTGTTGTTGAAGGTGCTCTGGATGTGGGCCTGCCCGTTGACCACGTTCTTGCGCTCGCGGCGCCGCGTGCGGACGACCTTCTTCTGCTTCGCCACTACTTGCCTGCCTTGACCTTCTTCTTGCCCGCCACCGCGCGCTTGGGTCCGCGTCGGCTGCGGGCGTTGGTGCGGGTCCGCTGGCCCCGCACCGGCAAGCCGCGGCGGTGACGCTGGCCGCGGTATGAGCCGATCTCGGTCAGGCGCTTGATGTTCATCGCGACCTCGCGGCGGAGGTCGCCCTCGATCAGGATGTCCTTGGCCGTCGCCAGGCGGTCGATGACCTGGCGAAGACGGCCGACCTCGTCTTCCGGA
>Ga0209377_1001748_pt1 | contig 14413 bp, 13 predicted proteins | sample GraSoiAngelo_141_FD_185898 | JGI IMG/M metagenome (GOLD analysis project Ga0209377, IMG submission 185898) | Grasslands soil microbial communities from the Angelo Coastal Reserve, California, USA - 14_0929_12_40cm (SPAdes) (version 2) | ecosystem: Environmental > Terrestrial > Soil > Grasslands ...
CGGCAGCCCGTTCGACCGCGGTCACTCGTATTTCGGCGGCACCGGGCTCGACGTGAAATACGGCGTGACCTCAAACCTCACACTCGATGCCGCGGTGAACCCCGATTTCGGCCAGGTGGAATCGGATCCCGCGTTCGTCAACCTCACGACCGTGGAGCAGTTCCTCCATGAGCGGCGGCCGTTCTTCGTGGAAGGCGCGAGCATCTTCGATTTCGGCGGCACTGGTCCATACATCCAATTCGGGAATACGCCCCAGTACTTTTATTCACGCCGCATCGGCCGTGCCCCGTCGCTCGAACCGGACGCGCCGCCAGGCGGGTTCATCGACCTGCCGACGCACACCACCATCCTCGGCGCCGCCAAGCTGACGGGTAAGACGCCGGGCGGGCGGTCGCTGGGCGTGCTGGACGCGGTGACGGCGCGGGAACAGGCGAACTTCGCGTCAGGCGGTTCCGGGTGGCACGAGGATGTCGAACCGCTCACGAATTACGTCGTCGGGCGCGTGCGGCGCGAGATCGGGGGCCATACGGGATTCGGCTTTCTCGCTACCGCGGTCGACCGCCGCAGTAGCAGCGCTTCGCTCGATTCTCTCCGGGGCGGCGGATACGTCGGGGCCGCGGACTTCTACCACCGTTGGGCCAACAACGCCTACTCCGTATACGCCTCCCTGGGGGCCTCGCACGTTACCGGCGACACCCTCGCCATGCGGCTCACCCAAGAACAGCCCACTCGGTACTACCAGCGGCCGGATGCGCCCTACCTGAGCCGGCGCTACGATCCACACCGCACGTCGCTCTCCGGGGTCGGCGCGGACTTCTCCATCAACAAGGAAGGCGGCAACTCCAACTGGGGCTTCGCGCTCAGCACCACCACGCCCGGCTTCGAGGTCAACGACCTGGGCTTCCAGCGTCGTACCGATCGCACCGCGGGAGACCTGTTCGTGGGCCATCGCTGGACGACGCCCGGCCGCGTGTTCCGACAGGCGAGCATCGGCGTGGATCCCCTCGCCTTTGCCTGGAACTACGGAGGGGACCGCATCCAGCTCGGCCGCGACATCAGCGTGTTCGGACAACTCCTGAATTACTGGAGCGTCAACGTATTCGTGTATCAGCAGCAGCGGGGGATAGATGACCGGCTGACGCGCGGCGGGCCGGCCGCCGCGGCGCCCGCGCAGTGGCAGGCCGGCGCGACCATCACCTCAGACAATCGCCAACCCGTGAACGGTAGCCTGAATGCTCAGTACTTCCGGGACGCCGGTGGCACCTGGTCCTTCACGGTGAACCCGGTGGTCAACCTGCGTCCCAGCGCGGCGGTTTCGCTCCAGCTCGGGCCGAGCTATGTCAGAGGCTTCACCGTCGCGCAGTTCATCACGTCGCAGGACGACACGGCCGCCGCTGCGACCTACCGCGCCCGCTACGTCTTCGGGGAGCTCAGCCAGCGCCAACTCGACTTGACGACCCGCCTGAACCTCACGTTCAGTCCGACACTCAGCTTCCAGTTGTATGCGCAGCCATTCACCTTCGCGGGACGCTACACGAACTTCAAGGAGCTCAAGACACCGCGCACATTCACCTTCAACGTGTACGGGCGGGACAACGGCTCGACCATTACCTACGACCCCGGTACGGCCGCGTACACCGTGCACCCGGCCGCCGTCGCGCCGACCGACAGCTTCCAATTCTCGAACCCCGACAGTCGTGTGCGCTCCTTCCGCTCGAACGCGGTGTTGCGGTGGGAGTACCGGCCCGGCTCCACGCTGTTCTTCGTCTGGAGCCAGTCGCGGTCCGTCAATCTGCTCGACCCCACGCTCGACCTCGGACATTATCTCGGTCACGAGATGTTTCTCGATCCCCCGACCAACGTGCTCTTGGTGAAGTTCAACTATTGGCTGAGCCTTTAGCCCCCTTCCCTCCACCGCCTTCCCTTGTTGTCTTTCCCCCATGCCATTCTGGACCCTGCGCCGCAAGGTCGTCGCGACGGTGACGCTGATGATCGCGCTCACCTTCGGCTGGGCGGCCGTCGTGGTCGCCGTGGCGCTCACGGGCGCGCACGACGAGGCGCGCTCCGCCGATGCGATCGCCGTCCTCGGCGCCGCGCAATACAACGGCCGACCATCGCCCGTGTTCCGCGCGCGGCTCGACCACGCGGCCGCGCTGTACCAGCGGGGACTCGCACCCGTGGTCCTCGTGACCGGTGGGGTCGGATCGGGCGACACGGTGAGCGAATCGGAGGTCGGACGCCGCTACCTCCTCAAGGCCGGACTGCCCGAGGGAGCGGTCGTCGGGCTGCCGGCAGCGGCGAGCACGTCGGCCTCGCTCGCCGGGGTGGCCGAGTGGTTCTCGGGGAAGGACAATCGCCGCGTCCTGCTCGTGTCCGACGGCTTTCACATGCTGCGCCTCCGGATCATCGCCACCCGGCTGGGACTCCAGCCGTTCACCTCGCCAGCCCCCAATTCTCCCATCCGATCGAACCCGCGGCGCAACGCCGCCTACTTCCTCGCCGAAGGCTTCAAGGTCCCCATCACCTGGGTCTTCAACCGCTGAGGGTGCCCATGCAGCTCGAGAGCCGCCGGGTTTACACCGGCCGAGTCGTGCGGGTCGACGTCGACACGGTGCGATTCCCCGACGGCTCCACGGGGGAGTTGGAGATCATCCGCCATCCGGGCGCCGCCGCGATCGTGCCGTGCGCCTCCGACCCACAAGGGGATCCCGATCCCACGATCCTCCTGATTCGTCAGTTCCGGTATGCCGCAGGGGGGCCGCTGTGGGAGATCCCGGCTGGCACGCTCGACCCTGGCGAAGATCCCGAGGCGTGCGCCCGTCGCGAACTGCTCGAAGAGGCGGGGGTCACCGCCGGCCGCCTGCAGCGGCTGACCTCCATCTGGACCACGCCCGGCTTCACTGACGAGGTGATCCACCTCTATCTGGCGAGCGGGCTCACGCCGGGGGAACCGTCGCGCGAGCGCGACGAGTTCATAGAGGTGGTGCCACAGCCCCTGTCGCAGGTCCTGGCCCGCATTCGGGACGGCGAAGTGCGAGACGCAAAGACCATTGTGGCTATCCTTTATATGGCCGGGTTCGTCCTCAAGATGTAGCAACCTGCTGTCCCCCGACGAGGACGGACGTGTCGAGCCGACTCGACGCTGGGCTGGTGAAGCTGTGGCCGGATCGATGGTTACGTGGGTGATGCGACGGGTACGGTTCGTGCCGTATCTTTTGTAGGAGAGGAAGTGCAGGCTCGAACTGGGAGCGCTCCATGCCAGCAACCCTCAAGCGGAATGGCCAGGTAGTCGTGACGCCGCGCGCCCTCGAGCGCCAGGCGCTGCACGAGTTGGACGATGGCCGGCTGGTGCTTGAGCACCTCTCGGGCGACCACCAAGCCTTCGGCACCCTGGTGGACCGCTACCAGACCCGGCTGCTCAACTTCATCAATCGGACCATTGGAGACCGGGAACGGGCGGAGGACCTCGTGCAGGAGGTCTTTATCCGCGTGTTCCGGCATCTCCACCGCTTCGATCAGACCAAAAAGTTCTCGACCTGGATCTACACTATCGCGTCGAACCTCGCGAAGAACGAGCTTCGGAACCGCAGCCGTAACCCCCTGGTGCTGTTCCAGACGATCAAGAAGCACTGGGAGGCGGACCACCGGCCACTCCAGTTCGAAGACACCACGGCCCGGCCCGACGACCTGTACCGCAAGCGGTTCCTGAAGGAAGCCGTGGACCAGTGCGTGGAGCAGCTGCCCACCCACCATCGGGCCGTCTTCGTGCTCCGCGAGCTGGAAGGCAAGAGCTACGCCGAAATCGCCGACATTACGGGCTGCAACCTGGGCACCGTGAAGAGCCGCCTCAATCGGGCCCGGAACAGCTTCGCCCAGCTCATCGGGCCCCTGCTGGAGTAGGCACCCCACAAGCCCTGACCCACCCACCCCACCCCCCTGCCAGGGGGTGGCTGCGGGCATAGGCCGGGAACCCGGTCCTCGTCTGACGGTAGTAAACTCTCGCCATGACGTGCGCCGAATTCCTCGAACGCTATACGGATTTTCGTGATGGCCTGATCACCGCGCCACGAGAGCTGCGCCGTTTTGAACGCCATCTCTTGCGTTGCGCCGGTTGCCGACGGTACGACACCGCCGTGCGGCGCGGCGTGCTTGCGTTGCAGGCTGCGGGGACAATCGAGCCCTCACGCGATTTCAGACGGCGGCTCGACGCACGGCTGGACCGCGAGCGCCGCGCGGCACGGGACGTACCGGCGAGTGCAGGCGTAGCGGCAGCGTTGGTCCTCGCGGCGGCACTCGCGATGCTGGCTCTGGAAGGCGTCCGGCGCCCCGAAGTAGCGCGCGCCCCGGTGCTCCCGCCCGTCCCATTCCCCAATCCGGTCGTACAAGCCGGTGTGCCGTTCGTCTCGTTCCAGGACCCGCGCGCGAGTGTGTTCGCGGGACCCCAGGCCGCCGACGGCGCCGCGCTCGTCGAGCCCGCATCCGCGGGGCGGTAGGCTTTCTCTCGACTCGAGCCCACGGTAACTTCCGCCCCGTATGGGGGCTCTCACCTTTGACGCGCTGCTCCGGAGCCTGAAGCAGGGCGCGCCGGATCCAGTCTACTATCTCCATGGTGAGGAAGACGTGCTGAAGGACGAGGCGGTGCGCGTGCTGCTGGAACGCGCGGTGGACCCGGCCGCTCGCGACTTCAACGTCGACCAGCGTACGGCCGCCGACCTCGATCCCGAGGCGTTCAACGCGCTGGTGAACACGCCCCCGATACTCGCCGCCACCCGTGCCGTGGTCCTCAGAGGGATGGAGCAGCTCCGCAAGACCGCCAAGGTGCGCCAAGAGCTGCTGCACTACCTCGATTCACCCAATCCCAGCACGGTCCTGGTGCTGGTGCATGGGACCCCTGAGCCACCTGACGCCGAGCTGTTACGCCGGGCGACCGCGGTGGAGGTCGCGGCCCTGCCCCCGGAGCGAGTCGTGCGCTGGATGACCCACCGCGCCAAGCAGTTGGGTTTCACCCTCGCGCCTGAGGCTGAGGAGCTGCTCCTGGCCAGCGTCGGAAACGACCTCTCAAGCCTCGCCCGCGAGCTCGAGAAGCTCGCACCGCTCTGCGCCGGGCGGCCGGCCACCCGGGACGAGGTGGCTGCGCTCGTGGGCGTGCGCCGTGGCGAGACGCTCCAGGATTTCGTCGACGCGGCGCTCGAGCGACGCGCAGCGGACGCTGCCCGGCTGGTCGAACCCGTGCTCGAGCAGGCAGGTATGAGCGGCGTCCGCATGCTCAGCGCGCTGGGCACCGCCCTCGTCGGCACGGCGCTCGCCCGGGCGGAGCTCGATCGCGACGCCCGGCGACGCGATCGCCTGGAGGGTGCGTTGCTGTCGCACCTCCGGACCGCGCGACCGTACGGCCTGGGCAGCTGGGAGCAGACGGCTCTCCGCTGGGCCCGCTGGGCGGAACTCTGGACCAGGCCCGAGCTGCGCGGCGCCCTGCGACTGGCCTTGGACGCCGATCGCGCTCTCAAGTCGAGCACGTTGACCGACGAAGCCGGCATCCTGGAGCAACTGGTGCTGTCGTGGGGCGTGCGGGTGAGGGAGGCGGCGTGACAGGCGGACGGAGACTCGTGCTGGCGGCCGCGCTGCTGACGCCAGGACCCCTGCTTCACCTGTCCGCCCAAACCGACACGGTCCGGGTGGCCGCCCTCCGGGTCGCCCAGACGCGCCCCGACTCGGCCCGCGCCATGGTTCGCCGGCTGCTCGCGAGGCTGTCCCCACAGGATTCCATCTATCCTGGCGTACTCTTCACCGCGGGCCGCATCGCGGCCGACGCGACGACTGCCGCGACCAACCTGCAACGCGTCGTGGTCGAGTACGGACGGTCGGCATGGGCCGACTCCGCGCTCGTGCTGCTCACACAGCTCTACTTCGCTCAGGGCGATCCGGCGGCCACCGTACAAGCGGCAGAGCGGTTGCGCCTCGACTATCCCGACTCTTCGTTGCGGCCTCGGGCGGACTTCTGGGGCGCGCGCGCCTACTTCGACCTCAAGGACGACGCACACGGCTGCTCGTTGATCCGCGAGGCGCTGGACGGCGCGGGTGCCGACGTGGAGTTCAAGAATCAGGTCACCTTCTACGCCTCGCGCTGTGCCTCTACCACGCCGGCCCCCCCGGTCACCGCGCCCGCTACGGCGGGCGACACTCAGGCGAAGCCCGCGTCTCCGGCCGCGACGTATGCCGTCCAGGTGTTGGCGGTGAAGAGCGCGGCGCAGGTGGACGAGATGCTCACGCGTCTGAAAGTGATGGGCTTCGACGCCCGCGTGGTGCGTGACACGAGCGGCTTGTTCAAGGTGCGCGTCGGGCGGTACGCGTCGCACGACGAAGCGGCGCAGGCCCAGCGGCGCCTCAAGACCCGGCTCGGAGGCCAGCCGTTCGTGGTGGAGGAGCCATGACGCCGCGCGTCGAGGCGGACACCCCGCTGATGCAGCAGTATCGCGAGATCAAAGCACGACACCCCGACACCATCCTGTTCTTCCGGATGGGTGACTTCTACGAGATGTTCGAGGACGACGCGCAGCTCGCCGCTCGCGAACTGGGTCTCACCCTCACGTCGCGGAACAATGGCGGTGCGTCGGAAGTGCCCCTCGCCGGCGTTCCCGTCAAGGCGGCGACGGAGTACCTGCGGCGGCTGATCGGCCTCGGTCACCGCGTGGCGATCTGCGAGCAGGTGGAGGATCCCAAGCTCGCGAAGGGCCTCGTGCGACGTGCGGTCGTGGAGACCGTCACCCCCGGCAGCGTCCTCGCCGACGACTGGCTCGAGCGCGGCCGGAACAATTTCCTGCTGGCAGTCGACGCTCGGAGTGCACCGGCCGGAATTGCGGCGCTCGATCTCACCACCGGCGAGCTCCTGCTCGAGACTGTGGCGTCGGAGGACCTCGCCGCGGTGCTCGCTCGCTACGAAGCCCGGGAACTCGTGCTTCCCGGCGGCACGCCGGCTCCCCTCCCGCTTCCGAGCGCCGTGCGCACCGAGCGCGAGGCGTGGGAATTCGACCCCGAGCTGGGGCGCGAGGATCTGGCTCGCACCTTCCGGATGGCATCCCTCGACGGGCTCGGCGTCGAGCCGGGCGACCGCCCCGCCCTGGGCGCGGTGGGGGCGCTGCTCCGCTACGCGCGGGAGCTCAAACCGGGCGGCCTGCCACACCTGGCCCGCCCCCGCATGCTGCGGCGCGGCGACCTGCTGCCGCTCGACGAGATGACCCGGCGCAACCTCGAGCTGGTGGAGCCGCTCCGCGCCGACCCGCCCGGCCACCCGGGCGCGGCGGGGACCACGCTGCTCGGCGTGCTCGACCGCACCATGACGCCCATGGGGGCCCGCCTGTTGCGCGCATGGCTTCTCGCGCCGCTCGTCGACCCCGCGGCCATCACCGCGCGCCTGGATGCCGTGGAGGTCCTGGTCGGCGACGTACGCGGGCGGGACCGCCTGCGCGAAGCACTCGACGGGGTACGCGACGTCGAGCGCCTGGCGGGTCGTGCCGCGCTCGGGCGCGCGACCCCGCGCGAGCTGGGGGCATTGCGGGATTCCATCCTGCGTCTGCCCGACGTTCGCGCGGCGCTCGACGGCCTGGAAGCGCGGGGGCGGGCATCGCTGCTCGAGGAAGCCGCGGACCGCCTCGATCTCCTCCAGGACCTGGGCGACGAGCTCACCCGGGCGCTGGTGGAGCGCCCGCCGGCCCAGGCGTCCGACGGCGACGCGATCCGAGCCGGGTACGATCACGAGCTCGACGAGCTCAAGGACGCTCGCGACGGCGGGAAGCAGTACATCGCCGGGCTCCAGGCGCGCGAGCGCGAGCGCACCGGCATCTCCTCGCTCAAGGTCGGGTTCAACAAGGTCTTCGGCTATTACCTCGAGATCACGAACCCGCACCGGGACCGCGTGCCGGCAGATTACGAGCGGCGCCAGACGCTGTCCGGCGCCGAGCGGTTCGTCACGCCCGAGCTGAAAGCGTACGAGGCCAAGGTGCTGGGTGCCGAGGAGGGAATCGCGGCGCGCGAGGCGCAGCTCGTCGACGCGTTGCGCGTCCGCGTGGCCCAGGCGATCGCTCGGGTGCAGACGACGGCCGGGGTGCTCGCCCGGCTCGACGTCTGGGGCGCCCTCTCCGACGTCGCCCACCGCGAGGGCTATGTGCGGCCCGAGGTCAATGACGGCTTCACCGTCGTGCTCGAGGGCAGCCGCCATCCGGTCGTGGAGCGCATGATGGCGCGCGAGGCCTTCATCCCGAACGACGTGCTGCTCGACGAGGCCGGGCGCGTGATCCTCCTCACCGGGCCGAACATGGCGGGGAAGTCGACGCTGCTCAGGCAGGTGGGATTGTGCGTCGTGCTCGCTCAGATGGGCGCCTTCGTCCCCGCGCGGCGCGCCGTCGTCGGCGTCGTGGACCGCCTGTTCACGCGGGTGGGGGCGTCGGACAATCTGGTGCGCGGTCAGTCGACGTTCATGGTGGAGATGAGCGAGACCAGTGCGATACTCCACGGCGCGACGGCGCGGAGCCTCGTGCTGCTCGACGAGATCGGACGGGGGACGTCGACATACGACGGCGTCGCGATCGCGTGGGCCGTGACCGAGTTCCTGCACAACACGGTCGGGTGCAAGACGATCTTCGCGACCCATTATCACGAGCTCACGCAACTCACGGAGGAGCTCGCTCACGCGCGCAACTTCAACGTGGCTGTGCGCGAAGCGGGGGACGAAATCGTGTTCCTGCATCGGCTCGAGCCGGGCGGCACCGACCGGTCGTACGGCATCCATGTGGGGCGGCTGGCGGGACTTCCCGCAGCGGTCGTGGGGCGGGCCTGGCAGGTACTCGCACTCCTCGAAGCGGGTCATCATGTGGCGCACCAGCCTCCGCCCGCACCCCCCGACGCGGCCCAGCTCGGCCTGTTCAGCTCGTTGGGAAGCCCGCATCCTCTGCTGGAGGAGCTCGATCGACTCGACGTGAACACGCTGTCGCCGCTCGACGCGCTAAATCGGCTCGCGGCGTGGAAGAAGCAGCTGGCGGAGGGACCATGAGAGTCTGCACCGTCGCGTTCGCCGGGCTCCTGAGCGTCGGCGCCGCCGGGTGCCGCCAAGCACCCCCGGCCGAGCAGTCGGGAAGCGGGTCGCCCGGCGTTCCGCCGGACCAGGAGCCGCCGGTGGCCCTGAACGCCGACTCGCCGATCCAGTACCCGCCCCGGCTGTACGACCAGAAGGTCGAGGGCGACGTGATCCTGCGCCTGTTCGTCGATTCCACGGGACGCCTGCAACCCGAATCGACCCGCGTGGCCGAATCGAGCGGCTATCCCGCGCTCGACTCGGCGGCGCTCACGGGCGCGCGCAAGCTGCGCTTCGCTCCCGCCCGGCGCCACGGCCTGTCCATCGCGACGGCATTCCTCCAGCCGGTCGAGTTCCGCCACCCGCAGGCGAGCGGGGCCGTGTCGAAGGGGGAGCCGGACACCACGCGTCCCCGACCTGCGCCGGTCCCCCCGCCGGTGGCTCCGGTCCGCCCGGCGCGGCGTGACACGACGCCTCCGAAACGGGACACCGTCCCGCAGCGCCAGGACTCGACGCGCACCGTCCCGGACAGCGCGGCGAAGCCGGACACGAATGCCGTCCCACGCTAAGCCATACGGCAATATCCTCGAGACCATTGGCTGGACGCCGCTGGTCCGGCTGAACCGCGTCACGCAGGGGATCCGGACGCCCGTGTACGCCAAGGCGGAGTTCTTCAATCCCGGCGGGTCCGTGAAGGACCGCATCGGCGTGGCGATGATCGAGGCGGCCGAGCGCGAAGGGCGCCTCAAGCCCGGGGGCCTGATCGTGGAGGCCACGTCGGGCAATACGGGCGTGGGGCTCGCGCTCGCCGCGGCGGTGAAGGGGTACCGCTGCGTCTTCACCATGCCGGACAAGATGTCGCAGGAGAAGGCGCGGCTGCTGCGCGCGCTCGGCGCCGAGGTGATCATCACGCCGACCGCGGTGCCCCCCGACCATCCCGAGAACTACATCATGAAGGGGCGGGCAATCGCCGCGGCGCACCCCAACGCGATCTTCGCCGACCAGCACTACAACCCGGTGAACCCGGAGGTGCACTACCGCACGACCGGTCCCGAGCTGTGGGAGCAAACGGCGGGGAACATCACGCACTTCGTGTGCGCACCGGGGACGGGCGGTACGGTGAGCGGGGCGGGTCGGTTCCTCAAGGAGAAGAACCCACGGGTCCGCGTGATCGCCGGTGACCCGGTCGGCTCGATCTACACCGAGTACGCGCGTACCCATCAGAAGACCGAGGGCCACCCCTACAAGGTGGAGGGTATCGGCGGCGACAAACTGCCGACCTCGCTGCACTGGGACGTGATCGACGAGTGGATCACGGTGTCCGACAAGGACGCCATGCTGATGGTGCGGCGCCTGGCCAAGGAAGAGGCCCTGTTCGCCGGAGGCTCGACCGGCGTCAACGTCGTGGCTGCGCTAGAGGTGGCGCGGCGGGTCAACGATCCGCAAGCGCTCGTGGTGACCGTGCTGGCCGACACCGGAGAGCGGTATCTGTCAAAGGTCTTCAACGACGAGTGGCTGCGGGAGAACCAGATCCTCGAGGCGGAGCGCGTGTCGGTGGCCCAGCTCCTCGAGGCGCGGAACTCGGGTGCGCCCCCGCTGATCTCGGTCGCTCCGACGGCGACGGTGCGCCAGGCGTTGAACCTGATGAGCACGTACAACGTGTCGCAGCTCCCGGTGCTGGACGTCGGCGACGGGGTGGGCGCGGTGTCCGAGCAGGGGCTCATGGCCCGGGCGCTCGAGGACCCGGCGACGCTGGACCAGCCGGTCCAGGATGTGATGGATGCGCCGTTCCCGGTCGTGGATGCGGACCTTCCCGTCGAGCGGCTCACCACCCTGCTGTCGCGCGAGACGCCGGCGGCGCTGGTGCGACGCGAGGGTAAGATCGGGGGGATCGTCACGCGGTACGACGTGCTCCACCAGCTCGCCGGAATCCACTGATGCGGATCGCGGTGATCACGGGCGGTGCGACGGCGGAGCGCGCGGTCGCGTTCGCCGGCGCCGCCCAGATCGTGGAGGCGCTGCGGAGTCGCGGGCATACGGTGCGAGTCGTCGATACGGTGACCGGGCTCCTCTCCCCCCCCGACGAGCAGCGGCTGCTCACGACCGCGGTCGGCCGGGAGCCGCCCGCGGTGGCGGAGCTCGACGGGCGCGAGCGCGCGATGCTCTCGAACGGGCTCGCGGGGCTCAAAGAGGTCACCGGTGCGGACGTGCTGTTCCTGTGCCTGCACGCGGGGCGTGGTGAAGGGGGGATCCTGCAGGCGGTGCTCGACGTGATCGCCGTGCCCTATACCGGCAGCGGGGCGCTGGCGAGCGCGCTCGCCATGGACAAGGACCTCGCCAAGCGGCTGTTCCGCGCGGCGGGGGTGCCCGTACCCGCGTGGTTCATGGCCCCCGTCGCCCCTGAGGATGTGACGACGGCGCTGGGATGGCCGGTGATCGTCAAACCGTCGAAGATGGGCTCCTCCGTGGGGATGACGCTGGTGCGCAACGCCGAAGGGTTGGACGCGGCGGTGGAAGTCGCGAAATCGTTCGATACCGAGGTGATGGCGGAGCAGTTCATCCCCGGGCGGGAGCTGACGGTGGGGGTGCTCGGTGACGTGCCGTTGCCGGTGGGTGAGATCATTCCGAAGCACGAGCTGTTCGACTACGAGTGCAAGTACACGCCCGGGATGTCGGAGGAGATCTTCCCCGCGAAGCTCGATACGACGTTGGCGCGCCAGCTGCAGGAGCTGGCGCTCACGGCTCACCGGGCCCTCAAGCTCGGGGGGTACTCGCGCGTCGACTTCCGATTGAGCCCCGAGGGCGACATCTTTTGCCTGGAGGCGAACACGCTCCCCGGCATGACGCGCACCAGCCTCCTCCCCCAGGCCGCCCGGGCTGCGGGGATCGAGTTTCCGGAGCTGTGCGAGCGGATCTGCCGGCTCGCGGGGAACTCGGGGAGCGCGCGCGGGGGATAACTACGCGATGGACCCGCAGCGGATGTTCGGCATGACTCCGTGGGTGCGGCGGCTGATCGTCGCCAACCTCGTTGTCTTCCTGCTCCAGGTGACGCTGTTCGTCAGCCCGGGGTTCGTGGCTACGCTCGGGTTCGCCCCGCTCTCCGCCTTCCGGCAGCCGTGGACGTTTTTCACGTACATGTTCGTTCACGCCAACCTGCTGCATCTCGCTTTCAACCTGCTCGCGCTGTACGTCTTCGGTCCCGAAGTGGAGGAGCGGATGGGTGGCGGGGCGTTCGTGCGCTACTACCTGCTCTGCGGATTGGGAGGGGCCGTCCTGTCGCTGGTGCTGGGGTGGGGCTTCGGCAGGATCAATCCGGTGGTCGGCGCGTCGGCCGCCGTGTACGGCGTGCTGCTGGCGTTCGCGTGGGCGGCGCCGGACGCCCCGATCAACGTGTTGTTCTTCCCCGCGCCGATTGCGGCCAAATGGCTCGTGACGTTCCTCGTGGCGGTCTCGCTCATGCTCGCACTGTTCCCCACGAGCGACGGTGTGGCGCACCTCGCGCATTTGGGCGGCTTCGCCGCCGGCTTCCTCTACCTGAAGGTCAGCGACTGGCGGCTGGGACGAGCCGAGCGCAACCTCCGGCGCCGGAGCGAGCCGAGCGTGCTCGTGCATCCGGGGCGCGCCGCCCGGGCCAGCGACGCGCCCAAGCCGCCGCGCCGTGTCGAGCGTGACCCCGCGCAAGCGGAGATCGACCGCGTGCTCGACAAGATCTCGGCGCGCGGCATCGACAGTCTCACCCCCGCCGAGCGGCGGTTCCTCGCCGATATGAGCCGCAAGATGCGCGACCACACCTGAGCGCGGTCCCTCGAACAGTCGCGTCGTAGATTGTCAAGCCGGGCGTGTTCCGTCGCACCGGGCCCCCGGGCGGGCGCGCGCTTGTCTCCGGCGGGGCTGGTTCCCAAATTGGGGCCGGCCGCCTCATGCTCGTCAATCTCGTGCCGGAGTTCCTGGCGATCCTCGCCGCGCCCGACCCCACCGCGGCCTATCACGAGTATCTCGACCGCCACAAGCCCGTGCTGCAGAGCTACTGGCACAACTACGTGCTGGACCCGACGTCGCCGCACGCGGAACAGGTGATCGCGGCCACGTTGCGCGCCGAGCGCGCGGATCTCGAGCGGCTGCTCGAGGACGTGGACGTCGCCGCAATCGCGGAGGATGCGCTGCAGCGTTCGCTCGAGCGCTTCGAGGCGGACTGCGCCGTGGACCTGTATCTCATGGTGGGCGTGGGCGCCGCCAACGCGGGCGAGCTGGTGGTGGGCGGACGCGGGATTGCCTTCGTATGTCTCGAGCATTTCACCGGCCGGCCGAATCCCCAGACGTACGGCATGGGACTCGCGCCGCACTTGTTGCCGCTCTGGATCGCGCACGAGGTGGCGCACGCGGTGCGGTACACGTCGCCGACGAGTCGCGCCGACCTGAAGCGGCTGGTGACCGACCTGCGCGGCTACTACGACTATTGGGACACCGGCAGCCGGGCCACCTTGCGGGAGCTGCTTGCGAACGAGGGGGCGGCCGTCGCGGCGGCGCAGGCGGTGGCGCCCGGGTTCGAGCCGTGGGAATACTTCGGCTACACCCGTCGGCAGTACCGTCGCATCCGGGAGCTCGACGCGTTCCTGCGACGCACGGCAGCGCCGTTACTGGACGAGACGGGCCTGGGGCTGCGCCTGCGTTTCCTGTCGGGGGGCATGAGCCCCGCCGCCCGCCTGACGGCGGGGAAGGTGCTGCCGGAGCGCTCGGGGTACTATCTCGGCCTGCGACTGGTGGAGAGCTACCTCGCCGAGCGGGGCCTCGCCTCGACGGTGCGCGCGGCGGCAGGGGAGTTCCGGACGGCGGACGAGCGGGCGCTCGGGATCCAAACCGCATGAGCCCGCGGCCCCGCGCCGAGCGTCGCCAGAACCGGCCGCTGCGGGAGGTGCTGGACGACCTGCTCGGCCACGCACGCGAGATCGCCCGCCGGGCGAAGGAGATGACGCCGGCGGAGCTCGACTACGCGCAGCAGCGGTTGGAATGGCTCGCCGACGAGGTGTGGCGGGTCGCCACGGGCGAGGTACCGCCGGCGTAGCCCCCGAAAAAGTTCCATTCTGCGGGCCTGGTTCGCGGGCTTGACACCCGTGGGAGCGGCCGGCAGGTTAGCACCCCATCGATACGGTTCAGTAGGAGCTACCCGCAGACGCGGGACGGCGTGGCTTTCCACACCCCTCTGGCTACGCTGCTCTCAACGCCGCATTCGTGACGGCCGGCAAGTGAAACTCGTGGACCCCATCCGGATCGGGAGGTAGTTATGGCAGCGGATTTCTTCCTTGGCGAGTCTCTGGTAGGCGACGGGAATGAGGTCGCCCACATCGA
>Ga0209377_1001750_pt1 | contig 14411 bp, 12 predicted proteins | sample GraSoiAngelo_141_FD_185898 | JGI IMG/M metagenome (GOLD analysis project Ga0209377, IMG submission 185898) | Grasslands soil microbial communities from the Angelo Coastal Reserve, California, USA - 14_0929_12_40cm (SPAdes) (version 2) | ecosystem: Environmental > Terrestrial > Soil > Grasslands ...
TGATCTTTCTCCAAACCTGGCGCGCGGCAATCATTCCTCTCATCGCGATCCCAGTTTCGCTGATCGGCACGTTCGCGGCGATGAAAGGCTTCGGATTCTCGATCAACAATCTCTCGCTTTTCGGCATCGTTCTAGCGATCGGGATCGTGGTTGACGACGCCATAGTGGTTGTGGAGGCAATCGAGCATCATATTGAAGATGGTCTGAGTCCGCGCGACGCAGCGCGCAAGGCGATGACCGAAGTTGGCGGAGCCTTGGTTGCGATCGCGCTGGTACTTTGCTCGGTATTTATCCCGACCGCGTTCATCACCGGAATTTCCGGCACATTTTTTCGCCAATTCGCGCTGACCATTGCGGTCTCGACCGCGATCTCCGCACTCAATTCGCTCACACTGTCCCCTGCCCTGGCTGCCCTGCTCCTCAAGCCGGGCGGCGCGAAGAAGGATTTGTTCCAACGAATTATCGATGGGTTGCTTGGATGGTTCTTCAGAGGATTCAACAAGACATTTTCCTGGGCGTCGAACGCATACGGCAACACGGTCGCGCGCCTTGTCCGACTAGCCGTCATCGTTTTATTTGTCTATGCAGGTTTACTTGCGCTGACCGGTGTCGGTTTCAAAGTTGTGCCGGGCGGCTTTCTGCCGACGCAAGATCGCGGTTACGCCGTCGTGTATGCGCAATTACCTGATGCTGCTTCGCTCGAGCGGACCCAGGCGGTCGTCGACAAGATTTCCAAGATTGCGCACGAAACGCCCGGCATTCTCAACGCCGTCGAATTCGCGGGATTCAATCTCTTCGGCGGCAATCAGCCGAACACGGCCGCGGTGTTTCTTCCATTCAAAGAATTTTCGGAGCGAAAAACGCGCGACCAGAGTCTGCCGGCGATTCTGGCGAAGATCAATGCGCGCGTACGCGCAGAGATTCCCGAAGCTCTGGTGATTGCTTTTCCGCCGCCGCCCGTGTCCGGCATTGGTAATGCCGGTGGTTATAAATTGTTTATTCAAGATCGCGGCAACGCCGGTCTCGACGAACTGCAAACGCAGGCTTTCGCCATGATGGTGAAGGCAAATCAAACGCCCGGTTTGGCAAACAATCTGACGACCTTTCGCGCGAACGTTCCGCAGCTTTGGCTCGACGTCGATCGCGTCAAAGCCAAAAGCATGGACGTGCCGCTCAGCAACATCTTTGGCACGCTTCAGACTTATCTTGGATCGACGTACGTGAACGATCTCACATTGTTCGGCCGCACCTATCGCGTTACGGCACAGGCCGATTCGCAATTCCGTCTAAGTCCCGACGACATTCGCTTGCTCAAAACGCGCAATAATTCGGGTGGAGTTGTTCCGCTCGGCTCGGTCGCAACGGTGAAAGAAGTAACCGGCGCCGACCAGATCACGCGTTACAACATGTTTAGTGCGGCCGACCTTAGCGGCCAGCCTGCACCCGGCGCGAGCAGCGGCCAGGCGCTCTCTGCCGTCGAACATCTCGCCAAACAAACTCTACCAACCAGTTTCGCGACCGAATGGACTGAGATAGCACTGCAACAAAAGCTCGCAGGCAACAGCGCGATTTACATTTTCCCGCTTTGCGTTCTGTTCGTTTTTCTGCTGCTCTCGGCGCTTTACGAGAGCTGGTCGTTGCCACTCGCAATCATTCTCATCGTCCCCATGTGCTTGTTCAGCTCGATCTACGGTGTCTGGCTGCGTTCGATGGAGAACAACATCTTTACGCAGATCGGCTTCATTGTGCTTGTTGGGCTGGCTTGTAAGAACGCCATCCTCATCGTCGAATTCGCAAAACAGATTCAGGACCGCGACCACAAAGACCGTTTCACCGCCGCGGTCGAAGCATGTCGTCTCCGACTGCGTCCCATCTTGATGACTTCATTCGCGTTCATCTTCGGCGTTGTTCCACTTCTTGTTAGTTCGGGTGCCGGCGCCGAAATGCGGCAAGCCCTCGGCACCGCGGTCTTTTTCGGAATGCTCGGAGTAACCGGCTTTGGCCTTTTTCTCACGCCCGTGTTTTACGTCGTAATCATGTGGTTCAAAGAGCGCCGCGCCAAAACCGCACCTGCACTAACACAAGCTGCGCCACCGTTAGCGGCGGAACCAGCACTTCACTAGTGTCGTGGACGCGAATCTCATCACCGCATTAGCCGGAATACTCGGCTCGATTAGTGACGCCTCCGCGGGGCAACCGAAGCGGTTGCCCTACAAATTTTTCTTTGTCCAATCGCTGACCCGATCGAGCGCTTCCCTGATGTTCTCGATGGAATTGGCGACGCTGAACCGCAAGTAGCCTTCGCCAAAATCGCCAAAAGCCGTGCCGGAGAGTGCGGCGACACCGGCGTCGTCGAGCAGTGCGTCCGCAAGCTTTTTCGATGGCCACCCGGTCTTCGTTACGTTCGGGAAAACATAAAATGCTCCCTTGGGAAGGCGGCAGGAAAATCCTTTGATCTTGTTTAGACCGGCAACCATTACGTCGCGCCGCTTTTGGAACTCCGCGCGCATCGTGTCAACCATGTCCTGCGGCCCGCGGAGCGCTTCGATGCCGGCAATTTGCGTAAAGCTGGCGGTGCACGAGTTGGAGTTAGTCATCAGACGCGAGATGTGCGCCGCCAGGTCAGCACGCATCACGCCGTAGCCCATTCGCCAACCGGTCATCGCATAAGTCTTTGAAAAACCGTCGAGCAAAATTGTGCGCTCCTTCATGCCATCCACAGACATAATGGAATGATGCTCGCCCTCAAAAATGAGCCGGCTGTAGATCTCGTCGCTCAACACCATGATGTTGCGATCGCCGATCGCGCGCGCGATTGCCGCGATGTCGTCCTTTGTCAGCACGCCCCCTGTCGGGTTCTGTGGCGAGTTCAGAATGATGAGCTTTGTGCGATCGTTGATGAGGCTGGCTAATTCATCAACATCGAGCCGAAAATCCAACTCCTCGCGCAAACGGATCGGCACGGCCTTCGCGCCGACGTAGTTGATCATCGATTCGTAAATCGGAAACCCCGGATTTGGGTAAATGATCTCATCGCCTTCTTCAGCCAGGGCGAGGACACTAAAAAAAATGATCGGCTTACCGCCGGGGACAACCACCACTTCATCGGGTGTGACGTTTACTCGACGGGTTTCGCTTACGTATTGCGCGATGACCTCGCGCAACTCCATCAGCCCTGCCGAAGGCCCGTAGTGCGTGAAGCTCCGGTGAAGGGCGTCGCATCCCGCCTCGATGATATTAGCCGGCGTATCGAAATCCGGCTCGCCGATCTCGAGATGGATGATATCGCGGCCTTGCGCCTCGAGCGCTTTGGCCTTCACGAGAACTTCGAACGCAGTCTCGGTGCCGAGACGCGTCATTCGTTTGGCAAGCTGAAGGTCGTGGCGTGCGGTCCTATGCATTATGACGAATCAAGCAGTTCTCGCCGTTTCTCTCAACTCTCGACCGTCAATTGCTGCGCCTGGACTAAACGCTTTCTCTCTTATGATTTCAATCATTGCAGTCGCCCTGCGCATGCCGCCAGAGCCTAAGCTGTCGCGAAAACGTCTTCACTGTCCTGATTTTTCTTGGCAGAAATATGATGATTGTTGTCATTGCTGCCACTAACATGTCATCCGAAAATCGGATCATGAATGCACCTACAATCAATAAAATAGAGTTCGTTTACCGGGCAGCTCGATTTGGTTTGCTGCTTGCACTCGGCGTATTAACGCTCACCACCCTTTTCACGACGGCAGCTCCGGTCAAAACCGACGAACATTCGAATCCAAACGCCGTCGCAGCCGACACAGCTTCGCTAAAGCCGCCGGATAATGGCCAGCTTCCAGTCGCCTTTCTGATTTCCGATGGCGCAGTCGTAATCGATTTTTGCGGGCCTTGGGAAGTTTTCCAGGACGTCATGATTCCGGGTCGGCAAGATATGCCGTTCCGTCTGTACACGGTGGCCGAAACGAAGAAACCGATCCGCACCAGCGGCGGAATGCAAATCGTTCCCGATTACACGATTCAAAACGCCCCGCCGCCGAAGGTGATTGTGATTCCCGCGCAGAGTCAACCGAGCCCGGCGGTATTGGAATGGATCAAAAAATCTTCAAAAACCACCGATGTCACGATGTCGGTTTGCACAGGCGCATTTGTCCTGGCAAAAACCGGACTGTTGAGCGGCAAATCCGCGACCACGTATCACGGCGCGTTTGGACGCTTTGCCATAGAATTTCCGGACATTCAGCTCAAGCGGGGCGCGCGCTTCGTCGAGAATGGAAATCTCGCAACCGCTGGCGGACTTTCTTCCGGAATCGATCTCGCCCTCCGTGTGGTCGAACGCTATTACGGTCGCGAGGTTGCCCGGAAGACCGCTTACAACATGGAATATCAGGGAGAAGGCTGGATGAACCCGGATTCGAATCAAGCCTATGCTGTCATGCCTGTTTCCACAGCGGAGCATCCGCTTTGTCCGGTGTGCGGAATGGATGTCGATCCAAAGACCGCGCCGACGTCTGTGTTTAAAGGCACGACTTATTATTTCTGCTCGGACGACGACAAGAAAACGTTCGACGCTGGCCCGGAAAAATATGTGAGCGCCACCGCAGGAAAAATTCAGTGACGCCAAACCAAAACGACGGCAACCTTGCTCGCACAAGCGCGACGCGCCGGATCGTGTTCGTGGCGGCACCTGGCGTCGAGATTCTCGACCTGGTAGGCCCGCTTCAAGTTTTCGCCCGCGCGTCGGATATGCACAGCCGGACGAATCCCGGATCGCCTCGAATCTATTCAGTCGAAGTGGCGACCATTTCTTCGCGTCGGTCGCTGATTGCCAACTGCGGCCTGCGCATCACCGCGGATAAAACCTTTCGGGAAGTGCGCGGAAAGATCGACACGCTACTGGTAGCCGGCGGGAATGCGATTGAGCAGAATGAAATCAATCCGGAAGCGGTGCGCTGGCTGAAAAAAGTCGCCGCGCGAACCCGCCGAGTCGGGTCGGTTTGCACCGGCGCGATGTTCCTTGCCCGAGCCGGTCTGCTCGACGGCCGCCGCGCCACGACGCATTGGAACTGGTGCGAAGTCTTGATCAAACGCGCACCGCGTGCCGATGTTGATCCCGATCCAATATTCGTTCGTGATGAAAATGTTTATACGTCGGCCGGAGTGACCGCTGGAATGGACCTCGCCCTGGCGTTAGTTGAAGAAGACCATGGTTCACGACTGGCGTTGAAGGTCGCGCGCAACCTGGTCCTGTATTTGCGGCGGCCCGGTGGCCAATCGCAGTTCAGCGCCGCTCTCTCGCTGCAACTGACAGATCGAAAACCTTTGCGCGAATTGGAAGCATGGGTGCTCGATAACTTGCACAAACCGCTGACCGTGCCAGTGCTCGCGCAACGCGTGGCAATGAGCCCACGAAATTTCGCCCGCGTCTTCACCAAAGAAATGAAAACGACGCCTGCAAAGTTCGTCGAGCGCCTGCGGGTTGAAGCTGCGCGCCGGCGGCTGGAAGAAAGTCACAACAGCATGGAAATGATCGCCAGCGAGTGCGGTTTCGGAAATGTGAATGCCATGCGCAATGTTTTTCAGCGAGCGTTAAAAATTCCACCCGGCCACTATCGGCGCCACTTTCGCCACGTAAAACAATCCTCAGAGGCTAAAAAGAAAGGCTAAACAGGATTTTCCCGATTCGTGTAAGCCATGATTTTATGAATTCTGATAACCCTGTGGACAAAAATTCGGCTGTCAGTTTACGACTATGGCTTTTTGTTTTGGCCCGCGTTTATCTCGGAATCAGTTTCCTCTTCAGCGATCACGGGAATGCACAACCCAATGAATTAGCCGGGTTTCTGAAATTCGCACTGAAGAACGGGTACGGCTGGTATCAGAACCTGCTTAAGTCGGTTGTCATTCCGCACAGCTCGACGTTCGGCACACTCGTTGTCACCGCTGAAATTTACGTGGGCATCGCGCTTCTGCTCGGATTCACCACGCGACTCGCCAGCTGCGTCGCTCTGTTTTTGCTTCTTAATTACATTTCCGCCAAAGGCGCGTTACCCTGGGGTCCTGGCATCGATCAATCCGACATTGTTCTCGCAATTATCATCCTTCTCAGCGATGCCGGACACATCTTCGGGGTCGACAAGTTAATCGCAGACCGTTTCCCGAAACTCTGGATTCTGTAACGGAGGTGAATTTGACGTCTATTCCTGACGAGCGGCGTCACCCGCCAACCGTCTCTAGTTACGGGCAATAGACGATTTTTTCTGTGGCTTTACAGGCAGCATCGCGGCGTAGATTTTCCGAACGACCAATGAATCGCGGGAATATTTTCGCCGAGTTAAAACGGCGCAACGTTTACAAAGTTGCGGTCGCTTATATCGTCGCTGGCTGGGCCCTCGCCCAGGGAATCGCGCAGGTGTTGCCGGTGTTCGAGATTCCAAATTCGGCCATCCGATTGATCGTTTTCCTAATTATCATCGGCTTTCCTTTTGCACTGATTTTCGCATGGGCATTTGAAATTACTCCGGAAGGAGTCAAACGCACGGCGGAAGCCGACGCGATGCCGCGATCGACGCGGCCATTGAATCGTACCTGGATTTACGTCGTAGTTGTCGGAGCCGCGATATCGGTCGCGTTGTTTTTCCTCGGCCGTTACACGGCCGGAAACAGGGCAATGTCGCCGAATGATAGGAAATCGATCGCCGTCTTGCTGTTTGCGAGTTTAAGCGAAAACAAGAACGACGCTTACTTCGCCGAGGGCGTCCAAGACCAGATCCTGACCAACCTTGCGAAGGTTTCCGATTTGAAGGTGATCAGCCACACCAGTGTGCGTCAATACAAGACCGGCGCCGAACGCAACATGCGCGAGATCGGCCGCCAGCTGGGTGTCGCTTACATCATGGAAGGTTCCGTCCGGCGCGCACGGGATCGTCTTCGCATTAACGCAGAGTTAATCGACGCACGCACCGACGCGCATGTATGGGCCGAAACCTACGATCGCACCGCGGCCGATTTGTTCGCAATCCAGAGCGAGCTGGCTCAATCGATCGTTACTCAGCTCAAAGCCAGGCTATCGCCGCGACAGAAGGCGGAAATCGAAGAGCGGCCGACTCAGGATCTGGACGCGTTCGAGCTTTACGTTCAAGCCAAGGCAATCGTCGACAGCTACATCAACGCGACCGACGTGCGCGCGGCATTGCTCCAGGCGCTGAAATCGCTCGATGAAGCGATCCAGCGCGACCCGAACTTCGTCTCCGCATATTGTTATGCAGCCCGCGCCAACAGCCTTCTTTTCTTTTTCGATCTTGATCCAACCCCGGACCGCATTTCGCTCGCCGAAGCTGCGCTCAATAACGCGCTGCGGCTTCGCCCCGACTCGGCTGAGGCGCATTTCGCCCGGGGCGATTATTACTTCCGATGTCTGCGCGACTACGATCGCGCGCAGGAAGAACTCGCAATTGCGCGACCGGGTCTGCCAAACAGCACGCCATTTTTTATTCTCTCCGGTTACATCAATCGCCGCCACAACCACTTTGGCGAAGCCGAGCGCGATTTTTCCACTGCCTTCGCGCTCGATCCGCGAAATCCGAATGCTTACAATCTTCTGGCCGATACCTACGTGCTCGAACGCCGGTTTCCTGAAGCCGTCCACGTCTATGACAACGTGCTTGCTGCTGGCGAACAGACGCCAATCGTCGGCTTCCGCCGCGCCTCATCCATACTTTGGGGGAGCGGCGACACTGGGCCGTTCCGGGATATTCTGACGAAATTTCCAGACATGGAGTTTGCCGGCGGCCAAACTCCGGCACGCGTTTGGATGGCGATGCTCGACGGCAATTACGCGGAAGCGGAACGCGTCCTGATTGCTTCGCCTCGGCAAGATTTTCAAGACATCGACTTTAGTTTTTATTTTCCGAAGAGTTGGTACAGAGCGATGGTCGCGCGCGCGAAAGGCGATTCTGCGGGTGCAATGGCTGCGTTTCGCGAATGTCGAGAAATTCTGGCTCAGCGATTGATCGTCAAACCGGAACACGCGCGCACGATTGCTGTTCTCGCTCAAGTCGATGCGGGCTTGGGCCAGAAAGATTTGGCCATCCGTGAAGCGCAACACGCGATCGATCTGATACCCGTTTCGAAAGACATTTACGACGGCGCGTTGGTCCTGGAAGGTCTCGCCCAGGTTTACACATGGAGCGGCGACCGCGATCGCGCGCTTGAGTTACTCCAGAAACTTCTGACCATGCCCGGCTACACCAACTACGGCCGGCTCAAGTTACACCCGCTCTGGAGTCCCCTCCGCGGCGATCCGCGCTTTGAAAAGATCGTGACGTCTCTTGCGCCGAAGTGAAAACCGGCGGCGATCCGATTCAAATGAAAACCCTATGGCTACCGGACGGCAATCGCGTTCCCGTGCTGGGACAGGGCACGTGGCGGATGGGCGAGAGCAAACGTGGACGCGACAGTGAAGTTGCGGCTTTGCGTGTGGGCATCGAGCTCGGGATGACGTTGATTGATACGGCGGAAATGTACGGAGACGGCGGTGCAGAAAGGGTTGTGGCCGACGCAATCGAAGGGCAACGCGAGCGCGTGTTTGTTGTGACGAAAGTCTATCCGCATAATGCGTCGCGCAGTCGATTGCCCAAGGCATGCGAGCGTAGCCTCGAACGTCTCCGCATCGATACGATCGATCTTTACCTGTTGCATTGGCGCGAAAAGACACCGCCTCTGGAGGAAACGGTGGAGACATTCGAGAAGCTCCGCTCCGCGGGCAAAATCAAACGCTGGGGCGTGTCAAATTTCGCCGTCGATGATATGCGGGAATTGTTCTCGATTGATGACAGCCGCAACTGCGCCGCGAATCAGGTTCTCTACAATCTCGAAAACCGCGAAATCGAATTCGATCTTCTGCCATTCCTCAGTGAACACTCAACTGTCAACAAACAACTGGTCCTAATGGCTTATTCTCCTGTCGGCCACGGCCGCGGATTGCTTGAAAATGCGACGCTTAAAAAAATCGCAAAACGGCATGACGCGACCGCCGCGCAGATCGCGCTCGCCTGGGTTTTGCGCCAGCCGGACGTCATAACGGTTCCAAAAGCGAGCAATGAAAAACACGTCCGTGATAATGCGCGCTCGGTCGACCTCAAACTGACGAAAGAAGATCTGGCCGACTTGGATCAAGAATTTCCGCCGCCCAAATCGAAAGAGCGGCTGCCGATGCTCTAAAAACAGAGTCAGTGACGGTTAGCTCGAAAAAATATTGACCAGCGGTCGAACTCCTGTCTCGATGGGACACATGAAAACGAAAACTTTTGGATTGATCCTATCCTTCTTCTTTTTCGGATTGGCGATGTGTTTCGCCGCCGACCCGCACATGGGCACGTGGAAACTGAATGAAGCGAAATCGAAGATCACACCCGGGACAGCGAAATTCACGACCGTGACCTTCAAAAATACGTCGGGAAACATTAGAGTGACTGGCGACGGCATGGACGCGAACGGGAAACCGATGCACGTTGAGTGGTCGGGCAAGTTCGACGGGAAAGATTATCGTGTTACCGGCGACCCGAACGCAGACACTCGCGCCTATAGAAAGGTGGATGATCGGACGCTGGAAGTGACCATTAAGAAAAAGGGGAAGGTTACCGTCACGAGCAGGACTGTGGTATCCGCTGATGGCAAAACCCGTACTGGTAACGTGTCTGGAACGAGTCCCAACGGGAAAAAGTTCAAGAACGTCGCGGTTTACGACAAGCAATGAGCGGAGCGCGGCCGCCACGAAGCCATTGTGACGACGGACCGCTGAAAACCTGACAACTCAGGTCGTTATTTCATTATCCGCGCTTCGAGCGTAAACCACGCTGGATTCAAATGTGCCAGCGGCCTTTTCAATTTTTCGAGCTCTTGCGCGGGCCCGTGCACTTCAACCCGTGTCAGATCGGCCACTTTGAGCATCTCCGTTAGTAGCGCGCTGACGTTATCCAGATGAGCAAGCAGACCGTTGGCGCTCTCGTACGCTTCGCGGCAGAAAATTTCGTCGCCATTGATGCTGAACCCGAAGAAAAGATTTTCTTTCTCCGTTGCAGTTTTCTCGACGAACCCCGACAACATCATCTTAGCCGAGTCGAGCTTCCCGGGATGCGCTTTGAAATAAGGATGAAGACTGACGAAGTGCGACTTCATAATTCGCAAATAGCATTGCGCATCTAAAAGCCCAATGCGGAGAGAAGCGTGGAATATCGGTTCACGAACGCGGCCAAATCGGGATGAGACGCTTCGAACTTTTCAACGGATTCCTTTAGTTCGCGCACAGCTCTCTCGACGCGTTCCGGGCGTTTGTTTTCGCGAGCTGCCTCGTGCGCCGAAGCTTCGACAGATTGACCGATGCTCTGGGCATCCTCCGGATGCGTTTCCGCAACTTTGGCGATAGCTGGCTTGAGGTTCTCGAGGAGCGCCAGCAGCTCCGCCTTCTTCTCGGCCGGAATATGATCGGCCGTTTCAACCGCTGACTTAATTTTCTCAATGCGTTCGTCGGTCATGTATGAATATCATCGTGCGTCCACGTTCTCACAGTTTTCTGAGGAGAAAATCGCCAGCGGTATCTGTTGCTCCATATATCAAGCGAGCTCAAATCAATTTTTTCACAAATCTTAAGAGCGCTTAGGACGATCTCTGTACGTCATGATTCCATTCGATGAGGCACATCGCGCGGTGCATTACCCGCCGGACCGCCGTTTTCGGATCTGGATTCGGCCGTTGGCTCTTGCCATCCTTGCCGTCATCGTACTGCTTCCTGTGATCCTCGCCTGGATCCAGGCAGCGATGTTCGGTCTGCCGCATGTCCCTCCATCGTCGGTTTCTGCCGAAGCAACGGCTTCGGGCCCGCACGGATTTCCGGGCTGGGTACGGTGGAGCCACTTTTTCAACATGCTCTTCCTCTTCATGCTGATGCGCAGCGGCTTCTCAATTCTAATGGAACATCCGCGGCTCTATTTAAACGATCACTGCACGCCGGGCACTGAGTGGTTGCGATTGACTCCGATAAAGGTTCCGAAGGACAAACTCTGGACCGCGAAGGAAGATGCGCGCTACATCTCACCGATTGTAGCCACGCCAGGTTATCGGCACACGGTGGGGCTGGCTCGATCCTGGCACTTCCTCACAGTCTACGGATTTGTACTGACGGGTGTCTTCTTTGTTTGCGCATGCCTGACGAGTGGTCATTGGCATCGGTTGGTGCCTGCTTCCCTGAGCGTGTTCCCCGAGGCCTGGAAGTTTTTCGTTTATTACGCCAACCTTCGGCTTCCGCCCGAACCAAACTCCTTCTACGCTTATAACCCCCTCCAGCAGCTGGCCTATGCCGGAACCATCTATGTGATGGCTCCGCTTTCCATCTTCACTGGCCTCGCCATGTCCCCAGCGATCGTCAATCGGTGGCCGGTTTACGGCAAACTGTTTGGAGGCCGGCAATGCGCACGTTCGATTCATTTCCTGATTCTGGTTGGGTTTACTCTTTTTGTCGTCGTCCATGTGGCGCTTGTCGTGCTAACCGGGTTGCGGCGGAACATGAATCAAATTGTTCTGGGAACGGACGACGAGAGTTGGACTGGCTTGGCGTTGGGAACGATCGGCTTGGCAGTCGTGGTGATTACATGGATCGCGGCTCACTACCTATCGTGGTACGCACCTCGCCGCGTGCAACGCACTTACCGTTTAGTATCCGAACCGTTACTATCGGTAACTCTCGACCGACTGACGCCGCCGAAAAGAATTTACAGCCCGAGTGATATTTCGCCACGCTTGTGGCCAAACGGGAAACTGCCGGTGCGCGACGATTGGAAACAGATGGCAGCGAACGGATTCAAGGACTTTCGATTGAAGATCACCGGATTGATCGACAATCCGATGGAGTTATCGCTCGAAGATCTGCGCGCCATGGCAACGGAGGATACTATTACGCTGCAACATTGCATTCAGGGATGGTCGGGCATCGCCGCCTGGCGCGGAGTTCTGATTCGGAAGCTGGTCGAGCACGCAAAACCAAAACGGGACGCGAAGGTGCTGGCGTTCTATTCATTTGGCGAGGCGCTCTTTGGCGGCTGTTATTATGACACCCAGCGCATCACCGATGCGATCGAGCACAATGCCATCCTGGCGCTGGAGATGAATGGAGCGCCGCTGACCGAGGTTTACGGAGCGCCTCTCCGGCTTCGGATCGAGAACCAGCTTGCCTACAAAATGGTGAAGTGGATTGAGCGAATCGAGTTTGTCCAGTCGGTGGAACTTCTCGGCAAAGGCGAAGGCGGATCGAGCGAAGATGACGATTTCTACGATGTGCTGCCAAATATCTAATGCCACCAACTCGGTGAAATTGGTGGATTGGAAGGCAGTCAGTCGCTCAGTCATGCTTCGGTCTCGCTGCCAATGACGAAACAAAAGGATCTAGGATTGCTGCTTTTGCGCGGATCCGGACTCTTGCTCGCTCTAAGTTTCGGAGTGCAAAAGATCGGCTGGTATTGGACCGCACTTCACGCCGGAAAACCTTTTTCAAAGGCTGCGGGTTTTTGACAAGATTACTTGCAGCCAGCCTCGCACTCGGAATGGCCGGGGCGCTCTATACCAGTGTTCGACTCGAAGAAGACTGGCTCAGGGCCGCGCTTTACCTGATCATCTTCAGTGCTCTGGTATTGACCGGTCCCGGCGAATTTTCGCTGGATCACCTTCTAAGGCGCAATAAATCTGTTGCCGAATCGTAGCGAATATCGAAGCGCCATCGCGGCCGCTCGTCTCCACTTAATCAGGAAACCAGGAACGCAGGAAATATCTTTTTCCGGGGGGAAGTGGGTTCCTCATTTCGAAATCTAATTAGGAAAGCAGGGAGGCAGGAAGAACGACGAACGAGAATTCTTTTGAATAGGCGTGAAGGTTCGTGGCTTCCAGATTCAAAATTTCTGGGACCAAAGGGTTCGTTCGTTCCTGATTGAAATTTCTTCGAGGTCAGCGGCCGAGAACCGATTCGAGCGGAAGATCCGGGTCGAGGTGATTGGAGGCCAGCCAGTCGCGATTGAACAGCGTTGACTGATATTTATGGCCCGAGTCGCATAGAATTGTGACGATCGTTTGACCCGGGCCAGATTCCTTGGCGAACCGTACCGCACCGGCAACGTTAATGCCGCTTGATAAGCCCAGGAACAGACCTTCTTCACGCAGCAGCTGGTAAACGATCGTCAGGCCGGTCTGATCTGGAATGCGATAAGCGCGATCGACCTTGATGCCTTCGATATTCTTTGTGACACGGCCCTGACCGATCCCTTCAGCAATAGAATCACCGTCGTTGGTCTCCAGATTGCCATTGGTAAACCACGACCACATCGCCGCGCCGTACGGATCGGCGCAGACGATTTCAATTTTCGGATTTTGTTCCTTGAGATAACTGCTCACGCCGGCAAGCGTGCCGCCCGTGCCGACGGCTGCGACAAACGAGGAAATCTTGCCTTCGGTTTGTTTCCAGATTTCAGGGCCGGTGCTGCGATAATGCGCGTCGCGATTAGCCGTGTTATCGAATTGGTTCGCCCAGAACCAGCCGCGTTCCTCTGCAAGGCGACGCGCAATGTGATTGTAATTCTCCGGATCCTTGTACGGCTTTTCCGGCACCGCCTTTACGTCCGCGCCGAGCGTACGCAGCAAATGCATCTTCTCCGGCGACTGATTATTCGGAATCACAATCACAGTGCGATACCCTCTGGCGCGCCCGATAACGGCAAGACCGATCCCAGTGTTACCGGCGGTCCCCTCAACAATCGTTGCGCCTGGTTTAAGTCGACCCGCTGCTTCCGCGTCAGTGATGATTCCGTAGGCCGCTCGATCTTTCACCGACCCGCCTGGATTCATGAACTCCGCCTTTCCCAAAATCTCGCACCCCGTCAATTGGGACAGGCGTCGCAGTCGAATCAATGGCGTGTTCCCAACATATCCATCGATTCCGGAGTATCTCGCAGTCATGCGATCTGGATCCCTTCGGCGTGAAATGTAGGATTCGCCGCCCGAATTGTCTTCGCCAAGAAAATTCTTTCTGCTTGAATCGGCGGTACGTCCGGTCCAGCTAGGTGAACCACGCTGCGTTCGCGGCCAGCGCAGCATCTACATCTGGGAAAATCCAAAATATTCGATCAAGCCGCGAAGTTTCCAAAATCGAACGTATGGTTTCCTGCACACCACTCAGGAAAAACTTCCCGCCATACTCTTTAACCTCTCGCATGGCTAAAATAAGCGCCGCCACCCCTGCGCTATCGATATAAGTCGCTCGGGAAAGATCTATCACTATCCGTTCCGGTTTTTTCTTGATCATTGCGTTAAGGGCCTCTGTGATGGCAGGCGAAATGTGCAGATCGATATCGCCTTCAATCGCCAGGACATTCGCGCGGTCCTGA
>Ga0209377_1001751_pt1 | contig 14409 bp, 9 predicted proteins | sample GraSoiAngelo_141_FD_185898 | JGI IMG/M metagenome (GOLD analysis project Ga0209377, IMG submission 185898) | Grasslands soil microbial communities from the Angelo Coastal Reserve, California, USA - 14_0929_12_40cm (SPAdes) (version 2) | ecosystem: Environmental > Terrestrial > Soil > Grasslands ...
ACGACCTTGAGTGTGGTGGTCTTTGCGGCGTGCTCGCACGGACCGCCGCCCGATTTCGCCCCCGACCCGGGCCTCATCGCGCAGATCCGCGACATCCGGATCGTGACCACCCAGGACCGGGCCTGTCCCGGTGGGTGGATCCAAGCGAGTTACGAAGCGGTGCTCGCCGACGGCGCGCGGGTGCCGTTCGCGCGCAGCTATGACAAGAAGCATCCTCCGCGACTGCACGTGGTGTTCCTCGAACGGTCGAGCCCGGACGCCGTGAGCCGGGAAAGCGGCGACTGGGTGACCAACGCGAACCCGCTGTGGACGGCGGCATCGGGGTTTCGTCTCACCGCCACCCTGAGCGCCAAGCCGGCGGTGCAGCACACCATCGTCATCCCGCCCGAGTACAGCTGCATGGGGCACGGCTTCCAGTTCAGCGGTGAGCCGGGCGGCGCGGGGCAGGCGGGTGGCAACGGGCCGGACGTGACCGTGCGGCTCGCCATCCTGAGATCGCCCTTCTACGACAAGCTGATCGTAGCGGCCGTCGAGATCGGCTACTCCCGGCCGTACTACGTGTTCGCCGACGGCAACACCATCCCACCCGCCAATTGGCTCTGGGTCGAGTCCCGCGGGGGGCGGGGCGGCCCAGGCACGCCGGGGCAGAACGGCGGCGACGGCGCCGCCGGCCAAGGAGGGTGCCCGCCCCAACCCGGCGGACCGGGTGGCAGCGGCGGCAACGGCGGCCCCGGGGGGAGCGGCGGGCGCGGCGGCCGCGTCAGCATCATCGTCCCGGCCGAGAATCCTTTCCTCGCCGGCTTGATCGAACCGCGCAGTCCTGGAGGCCCGGGCGGGGCGGGCGGCACGGGTGGGAACGGTGGCAAGGGTGGTAAGGGCGGCCAGGGCGTGATCGACAAGGACAACCGTCGCTGTGCCGATGCCGCAGACGGCGCAACCGGGCAGAAGGGATCCGCGGGGCCGAACGGCTCGGAGGGTGCGCCCGGCGCGCGGACCCAGATCGTCACCCTCCCGACCTCCGAGCTGTTCGGCCCGGATGTCCCCCCCGAGCTGGCGGCGCTGATGGAGCCGGCGGCGCGACGCCCGCGCCGTCCTTGAGGGCGGCCCCCCCCCGGCTACCGCACGACCAGGTGGGAGTGCGGCAGCAGATTCTCGACGGTGAGCTCGAGCTCGTCGCCGGGCCGGACGCCGGTGAGCAGAGTGGAGAAGGATTCGCGCCCGGCCAGCGGGCTGGCGACGAGCGTCACGCTGGCCGCCTCGTTGAGCACGTCGGGGGGGATCTCGAAGACCGCGCTGTTCTGACTCGTCACGGACCCGAGGCGCATCACCAGGCCGCCCCGCGTCAAGTAGATCCGGACGTCGGACCAATTGGCGTTGTACACGTGCAGCGTGGCGGGGAGCTGGAGCGGCGCGGGAGTCGTATCGCGTGCGCGTCCCGACCGGCAGGCGGCGCTCACTAGCGGGTGCGCCGCGCAGCACCCGATCACCACCAGTTGCAGGAACCGCGCCGGTGTGTACGTCATCGGCCCTCGTTTCTAACATAGCCCGCGCGGCGGAGCGGCAACAGGGATTCTATGTCCGGTTCGTACGACATCATCATCGTCGGGGCCGGCCACAACGGCCTCGTGACGGCGGCCTATCTCGCGCGCGCGGGGATGCGGGTGCTGGTGCTCGAGCGGCGCGAGCTGGTCGGTGGGGCGTGCGTCACGGAACAGCTGTGGCCCGGGTTCAAGGTGTCCACCGCGTCGTACGTCAACAGCCTGCTCCGCCCGGAGATCATCCGGGACCTGGAGCTCGCCCGGCACGGCTTCGAGCTCCTGCCGCGCAGCCCCTCGTCCTTCACGCCGTTCCCGGACGGCCGCTTCCTGCTGATGGGACCGGACAAGGAACTGACGCGCCGCCAGGTGGCGAAGTTCTCGCCGCGCGACGCCGCAGCGCTGCCGCGCTACGAGGCGATGCTCGAGCGGGTGGCCGATTTCATCGAGCCCACCCTGCTGCGCACCCCCCCCAACCCCTGGGCGCTGCGGCCCCGCAACCTGGCGCAGCTGGCGAAGCTGGGATGGAGCTTTCTCAAGCTCGGGACGACCGGACCGCAGGCGATCGAGATCCTCACCGGCGCCGCGCGGCCCATCCTGGACCGCTGGTTCGAGTCCGAGGAGCTCAAGATCGCGCTCGCGACCGACGCCATCATCGGCGCGATGGCGTCGCCCTCCATGCCGGGCACCGCATACGTGCTGTTCCACCACGTGATGGGGGAGTGCAATGGCGTGCGGGGGATGTGGGGATACGTACGCGGCGGGATGGGCAGCCTGAGCGACGCCCTCGCAGGGGCGGCGCGCGCGCGCGGCGCGGAGATACGGGTGAACAGCCCGGTGGCGCGTATCCTCACCCGGGACGGTCGCGTGGCAGGTGTGGCGCTGGTGGACGGCACCGAGCTCCGTGCGCCCCGGGTCGCCTCCAACGTGGACGCGCACGTCACGTTCCTCGAGCTGGTGGACCCGCAAGCGCTCCCGGCCGAGTTCGTGGCCGCGGTACAGGCGATCGATTACTCGAGCGCGTCGCTCAAGATCAACGTCGCGCTTTCGGAGCTGCCGGACTTCAGCGCGGTGCGGGCCAGCGGGCTCCCGCCCGACGCGCACATCCGCGGCACGATCCATATCGCGCCGACGCTCGATTACATGGAGGAAGCCTACGACGACGCGAAATACGGGCGCCCCTCCGCGAATCCGATTCTCGAGTGCACCATTCCGTCCGTGGTCGACTCGACGGTCGCCCCTCCCGGCAAGCACGTCATGTCGTTCTTCGTGCAGTACGCGCCCTACCGGCTCAGGAACGGCGGCTGGGACGACGTGAAGGACACATTCGCCGATCGCTGCTTCGACATCCTCAACGAGTACGCTCCGAACTTCAAGCGCTCGGTCATCGATCGGCAGGTGCTCTCCCCGCTCGACCTGGAGCGTCGCTTTGGACTCACGGGCGGGAACATCTTCCAGGGGGCGATGACCCTGCCCCAGCTGTTCTTCCTACGGCCCGTGCCGGGCTACGCCGACTATCGCACGCCGCTCAAGGGGCTCTACCTGTGCGGCGCGGCGACGCACCCCGGCGGCGGGGTGATGGGTGCGTGCGGCTACAACGCGGCGCGCGAGATCCTGCGGGACGGGAAACGCTGAGGGATGCCGTCGGCCGTCACCCGCCAAACGCTGGTCCGCAGTGGGACGGCTCTCCGGACAACGGCTGACGGATGACGGACGAACGGCGACTGGCCTTAAACTGCGCATAGTGCGCACCGCCCGCAACGCGTGCGTCGGGGGGGGTCAGCGCGCCAGCGCCCGCCGTCCCAGCCAGTAGATCGGCAGGCCCGCCAGGATGAGGGCGGTGCCCACAGCCGAGTCCGCCGGCTTCTCCTTAATGGTGTTGCCCACCAGCCAGGCCGCGAACGCGATGAACACGATCGGCGTGAGGGGATACCCCCACGTGCGGTACGGGCGCGCCAGCGTAGGGGCCGTGCGGCGTAGGCGCAACACCGCCCCGCAGGCCATCGCGTAGAAGAGAAACTGTGCGAAGATGACGTAGGTGAAGAGTTGGTCGTAGCTGCCGGCCAGCGTCAACGCGATCGCGATTACGCCCTGCACCACGAGCGAGGGCACCGGCGTCAGCAGCCGGGGATGCACGTGACCCAGCCACCCCAGCCAGCGCGGTAGGATGCCGTCGCGCGCCATCGCGTACGGGACCCGCGCCGCCGTCAACACGATGCCGTTGTTGGCTCCCAGCGTCGAGATGAGGATCGTCGCCGCCACGAGCGCCGCGCCGCGCGGGCCGAGGGTCACCTGGGCGGCGCTCGAGGCGACGCGCGGGGACAGCGCCATGTTCCCGGGTGACAGCACGTACGTGTAGGACGCGGTGACGAGACAGAACAGCGCGATCGTGATCAGCGTGGAGAGCACGAGGGCCTGCGGGAGGTTGCGCTCCGGGTTCTTCACCTCACCGCCCACGTAGCACACCTCGATCCACCCGTCGTAGGCCCACAGGACCGCCACCATCGCCACCCCGAACGGCCCGATGAGGCTGCCTACGCCTGCGTCCGGCCAGAGGGGCCGGAAGTTCGCGACGCTGCCGCCCGGCAGCGCGACGCCGACGACGATGAGCACCGCGACGAGGCCGATCTTGAGGAGGGTGAGAACGTTTTGCGTGATCGCCCCAGGCTTGACGCCGATGCAGTTGAGCGCGGTGAGCGCCACGATCGACGCCACGGCGACGAGCTTCACCTCCCAGGGGCCGAGCGGGACGAAGAAGCCGAGATAGGTGGCGAACGCGACCGCGATGGCCGCGATCGAGGCCGGGTTGATCACGACCCCGCTCGTCCAGCCGAACAGGTAGCCCCACACCGGACCGTATGCCTCGGTCAGATACACGTACTGGCCGCCCGCCTTGGGCATCGCGGCGCCCAGCTCCGAGACGGACAGCGCCCCGAGCAGCGAGACCGCGCCTCCCACCACCCAGACCAGGATGGTGAGGGAGGAGGCGTGGAGCTGGGCCGCGATGTCCGAGGGAACGAGGAAGATGGCCGACGCGATGATGGTGCCGACGTTGATCATCGTCGCGTCGAGCAGGCCGAGCTGGCGCTTGAGCTCGGCCATCAGCGCTTCAGCCAGGCGCGATACGCGTGCTTCAGGAGTTTCTGGAAGTGGTACACCCCTCCTCGAACCGCACCGAAAAGCGGCCCTTGTCGTACGCGCGCGAGCCGAGCCCCTGCTGCACCCGCTCGCAGATCTCGGCGTCCTCCCGCTGCACCTTGTCGGAAAACGCGACGTCGGCCTCGATCCGCTCCCGGGCCGGGGCCGACGTGACGTCGTCGTAGTAGTAGCGAAAGATCACCTTGCAGCGGTCCGCGGCGACCGGGATGACGACGTTCGATTGCAGCCGCCCCGGCACGACGTTCAGCATGAGGTTCGGGAAGATCTGGTAGTACAGCGCCTCGCCGCCGCCCGCGGTATAGACGTTGCGCTCCCGCTGGAGCGGTCCGACCTGCACGCTGTACCAGTCACTCACCTCGGTCCGATAGCTCTGATAGTCGGCGTACAGTTTGAGCAGCTCCGGGTGCACGTAGGGGATGTGATAGCCCTCGAGGTAGTTGTCGACGTAGACCTTCCAGTTTGCCTGCACGTCGTAGTCGACGCGGCGAGCGAACTGCAGCGCCCCCGGGCGCGTCGGCGCGATCCGCTCGCGGACCCCGTGGAAGTAGTGCTCGATCGGCTGTGGCCGCTCGGCGAGATTGACGAACACCAGCCCTTCCCACAGGGCGAGTGGCACCGATGTGAGGCCGTAGTCCCGCTTGTCGAACAGCTCCGCGCGATCGAAGTGCGGCACGCCGCGCAGCATGCCGTCGAGCCGATAGGTCCAGCCGTGGTATTTGCAGATCAGCATGTCGGCGTTGCCGTCCTTCAAAGCGAGCGGTCCCCCGCGGTGGCGGCACACGTTGAAGAAGGCCCGCAGCCGACGGTCCTTGCCACACACCACGATGATCGGCTGGCGCGCGACGTCGGTCACGACGTGATCGCCGGGGCTCGTGAGCTGCCGGACGTCCGCCACATACTGCCACGTCCTCGCGAACACGGCATCGAGGTCGAGGTCGTGGAACTGCGGGTCGGTGTACCACGCCGACGGGATGGTTTCGGCGCGCGGCAGCGGGCGCACGCGCAGGTCCGCGGCCTTGAGAGAGAGGGAGCCGCGGCCGCGCGGCATCAGGGATTGAGCCGGTTGTACTTGCGCAGCACCTCGCGCAGCCGGTCGTGCGGCAGAGCGGTGACCTTCAGGTCGTCGGCGCCGGTCATCGTCTCGGCCGCGAGCAATGCGTTGATGATCGCTTCCTCGGTGGCCTGGACCGTGGCCTCGAACAGCGGCGTGATGCGCTCGTTGGGCAGCATTGCCAGGCCCGCGAGCCCGGTGTCGGCCGCCGCCCGCGGGTTGGCGGTCGAAAACGCGATGAAGATGTCCCCCGAGGAATTGCCCCCGACCCCGCCCATCTTCCCTACGCCGAGCGCCGCACGCTTCGCGACCCGCTTCAGCTGGTGGGGGAGGAGCGGCGCGTCGGTCGCGACCACAATGATGATCGAGCCGACGTCGGCGGCGAGGCGGGCGTCCCGTGCGGACCGAGGCGATCCGCAGGGCTCGTGGCATGGGAGGAGGTCGGGGATCTCCCTGCCGACCGGGACGCCGGCGATGCGGAGCTGCGGGCGGGCGCCGTAGTTGCACTGCACCAGCACGCCCACGGTGTACCCGCCGTCCTTCGAGTCGAGCCGGCGCGACGCCGTTCCGATCCCCCCCTTGAAGCGATGACAGATCATGCCCGTGCCGCCGCCCACGTTCCCTTCGGTGACGGGTCCGCCGTGCGCGCTGTCCAGCGCGGCGAAGACGTGCTCTTTCTTGACATGAAACCCGTTGATGTCGTTGAGCGAGCCGTCCCACGTCTCGGCCACGACGGGGAGCGACCAGTCGTACTCGCTCAGACTGCGGGCCTGCTTCACCAGCCACTCGATGACTGCGTCCCGCACCACGCCCACCGAGTGCGTGTTCGTGATCATCACGGGGCCCCACAAGAAGCCCGATTCCTCGAGCCAGGTGGTACCGGTCATCTCGCCGTTGCCGTTGAGCGTGAACCAGCCCGCGAAGACGGGATCGCCCGAGCGCTTGCCGCGCGGCAGGACGGCGGTGACGCCGGTGCGAACCGGTCCCTTCCCGACCACCAGCTTGCCGCTCCCCGAGACGAGCGTCGCGTGCCCGACCTCGACGCCGGGGACGTCGGTGATGGCGTCGAGCGGGCCCGGCGTACCGTCGAGCGGAATCCGCAGGTCGCGGGCGCGCTCCTTCTGCTGGGCGTAGGTGGCGACGGGCGCGGCGAGCAATGCGAGGCACAGCGCAACCTTCATGGGCGTGCTCCCGTAAGGTCGCCTAGGATACCGGCCGCCCCCCACGCTGGCAAGTTCCCTGTGCGCGAGTCCCGAGCGATACTTCCTACCCGATGACCGATCGTTTCGCCACGTTCAGCGCGCCCAACTCCTACTGGCAAGCGAGCCGCGCGCCGCGCTACAGTTTGCTGTTCGCCCTGCCGCTGCTCGCGTTCTATCAGATCCTGGCGGTGCTGCTCTCGACGGGCCCGCGCTCCATCCGCAACGGCGCCGACGTGATCTTGCAGGGTCTCTTCGTGGCCGTGGCGGGCCGCTGGGGCCCGCTGCTGTTCATGATCTGCCTGATCGGCGGCGGGCTGTGGCTCGTCGCCCGCGACATACGTGCCCACGGCTCGCGCCTCAGGGGCCGCGTGTTCTTGGGGATGCTCGGCGAGTCGCTCGCGTTGGCGCTCGCGTTCGGGATCGTGGTCGGCGGCATCACGTCGGGCGTGATCGGGCTGTTGCAGACGCTGGCGCTGGCCTCCCCCGGCGACTTGACCTGGTGGACCCGCCTGATGGTGTCGCTCGGCGCCGGGATCTACGAGGAGCTGCTATTCCGCGTGCTGCTCGTCACCGCACTCGCTGCCACGGCGCGCGCGTTGTTCGGGTGGACGCCGGTCGCCGCCGGGGTCGCGGCCACCGTGCTCGGGGCCGCGATCTTCTCGGCCTTCCACTATCTCGGCCCGTACGGCGACCGGCTCCAGGTGTATTCGTTCGTCTTCCGGATGATCGCGGGGCTGTTCTTCTCGGCACTGTATCTGCTGCGCGGGTTCGGGATCACGGCATGGACACATGCGCTGTACGACGTCTCACTGCTGATACTGTCGTGAACAGGGAACACACGGAGCAGACGGACCGGAAAGGCAAGGGCTAGACGCGCAGACGCACAGCGGTAAACAGGTGTGAGGGAGCGGGAAGGGCTTCTCCTGTTTTCCATTCGCTGCTCACCGCTGCGCGCCTGTGCGTCTAGCTTTTGCCTTTCCCGTGCGCCTGTGCGGCTGTTTCCCGTAGCCTAAAACGTTGGATCTTGCCTGTCGCCGTCTTCGGCAGCTCGCCCACGAACACGATCCAGCGCGGGTACTTGTAGACGGCGAGCCGCTGCTTCACAAACGCCTTGAGCTCATCCTCCAACGCCGGCGTTGGGGGGTGACCGGCGGCGAGCACCACGAACGCGAGGGGTTTGACGAGCTCGTCCCGGTCCGCGGCGCCCACCACGCCCGCCTCCACCACCGCGGGATGCTCGGCGAGGGCGCTCTCGACTTCCGCCGGCGACACCCACATCCCGCTCACTTTGAGCATGTCGTCGGCGCGGCCCGCATACCAGAAGCTGCCATCCGGTTCCCGCCGGTATTTGTCGCCCGTCCGCACCCACTCGCCTACGAAGGTCTGCAGCGAACGCTCGTGCTGGTTCCAGTAGCCGGCGCAGGCGCTGTCGCCCTTCACGAGCAGGTTTCCCACCTCGCCCGGCGACACGTCGCGACTCTGGTCGTCCACGACACGGGCGTCGTAGCCCGGCACCAGGGTGCCGCTCGAGCCGGGACGCACCTGCCCGCGCCGATTGGCGATGAACGTGTGACACAGCTCGGTCGAGCCGATCCCGTCGAGGATCTCGAGCTTGAACCGTTCCAGCCACCGCTCGTAGATCGGCTTCGGCAGCGGCTCGCCCGCCGAGAGGCACAGCCGGACGGAGCGCAGGTCGTAGGTGCGCTCGGCATCCGCGACCTGCAGCATCGTGGCGAACGCGGTCGGGACGGCAAAGAACAGCGTCGGCCGCTCCCGGGTGAGGATCTCGAATACCTTCACCGGCTCGGGACGCCGGGGAGACAGCACGGTCGAGGCACCGACGTGGAACGGGAAGTAGAGCGAGTTGCCGAGCCCGTAGGCGAAGAACAACCGGGCCACCGAGAAGCAGCGGTCGTCCGGGCCGATCTCGAGCACGTGCCGCCCGAACCCTTCACAGCACACGACCATGTCGTGATGCAGGTGCACGGCCGCCTTCGGAGTGCCGGTCGTGCCGGACGTGTACAACCAGAAAGCCACGTCGTCCTTCGTGGTGGTGGCGGCGTCCAGCTCCTCCGACTCCGCACCCACCAGCTCGGCGAGTCCCACCTGCCCCGGCCCGGGTCGGCCCGCCACGATGAGCTCGTGCAAGAACCTGAGGCGAGGCCGAATCGCCTCGATCGCCGGCGCGAGCTCCTCGGCCGCGATAGCGACCGCGGCGCGACTGTCGTTCAAGATGTATTCGTAGTCGCAGGGCGTCAGCAGCGTGTTCGTCGGGACCGGCACGGCGCCGATTTTCAGCGCTCCCCAGAACGCGTATACGAACTCCGGACAGTCGGGGAGCAGCAGCACCACGCGCTGCTCCATCCCGACGCCGAGTCGCCGCAGCGCGTTGCCGCAGCGGTTCGTCCCGGCGAGGGCGTCGCCGTAGCTGATGCTCCGCCCGTCGTAGCGGATGGCGAGCCGATTGGCGCGACCCTCCGTCACGTGGCGGTCCACGAACCAGCAGGCGGCGTTGAAGTCGCGGGGGATGTCCATGACTTCCGCTACGGACCGACTCGCGCCGCGTACGCGGCGCGCGCCTCCCTGAGGAGGCGCAGCACCGCGGCTTGCTCTGCCTGCGTGTTCCACGCGGTGCTCGTCTGTACGGCTCGCTCGATCCGATCGATCCAGCGTACGAAGAACTCGGCGTCCTCGCGCGAGCGCACCGGCTCGTTCCCCGCGCGCACGTAGATCGGGCTGGTCGAGGCGAACGGGTACAGGTCGAGCACCGGCAGCTCGGCACGATCGCTGTACGCGCGCAGCACGTACCAGCCGCTCCGCGTGACCGGAATCGAGACGGTATCGTGCGCAGTGGTGCGCTCGCCGCGCAGCGGTACGGTGGCCACCACCGCGCCGTTTCCCACGATCTCGAGGTGGTCCACCGGAACGTTCGACTGGAGCCCCACACGAGCCGTGAGACGATGCGACCCGGGAGCCAACTTTACTTCATCCCCGATTTCCCGACCCCCGAGCGTGAACGCGAGCAGCGGCGCGTTGCTGACGAAGGTCCGTCCCGCCTTGATCCCGGCGAGCCAACCCCGAGGATCGAGCGCGGCGCCGGTCTTCACGAAGACCCGCACCAGCCCCGGCGGCCCGCGCAGCGAGGCGAAGTTCGGAAACGCGTCGGTCCCCGCGCCCGCCGGCAGGCGAAAGCCGCAGTTGAGGAGTCGATACCAGATCTGCGACGTGATGAGGTGATCCGAGTACCCCATGACTTCGATGTAGTCCACCTTGCCGAGCGCGACGTCCACCGGCAGCTCGTAGGTGAGCGGCGTCACCGTGTCGGCCGGATCGGGGCGCGCATCGAACGGGTGCACGTAGCCGAACAGCGCGCCCTGCGCGTGGGCCAGGTCCGCGATGTCCGCGTTCGTGGGGTAGAGGCTCGCGGCCGCGGTATTGGGGTAGCCCGCGTACTCGGGCAGGATGTAATGGTCCGTGAGCCCGAGCAGCCCCGTGTGTCCCCAGTAATTCGTGTGGAACTCCTGGCCGTGCATCAGCAGGAACCCCGGACCGGAGACCGGATCCGGACCGGTGCGGAAGTAGGCGATGTCCGGGATGCGCTGCTCCTTGTTGACTACCAGGTTTGCGACGACGTGCAGATCCTCCGCCCGGGCCTGCGACGCGAGGTGCGTCGGTGTGTTGCGGTACGCCCCGCCGTAGTTCATGTGCACGTGGAGGTCACCGCTCCACCACCCCTGCGCGGGGAGGTCGGCGAGTCGCTCGAGCTTGACGCGGTGCACCACGGATCGGTTGGCGGGAACGTCGACGTCACCGTGGGAGACCCGGTACTCGGGGCCATGCCACACCTCCACCTGCAGACGACCCGCAGGCACCGTCAGCTCCGCCGCGCCGCTCGCGTGGAAGTACCCGTATTCGAACCCTCGCTCCGATCGATCGAACGCTTCGTCCGCGTGCCACCAGACGTCGTCGGGGGCATAGGCCCGCCCATCAGGTCGGGCCACCGCGACCCGGGCCGCCACCGGGTGCCCCAGTCGGTCCGTGATCACGATCCGCAGCCGCCCCACGGGCTCGCGATACCGCCGCTCGGTCGCGGTGACGCGCTGCCGGCGCCCCCCCGGCAACTCCATGATCCAGAGCGCCGTGTTCCCCGCTTCATTGGAGATGTAGGCGATCCGCTTCCCATCGCGCGACCAGCGCGGCGCCGTCGCGTCGAATTCTCCGTACGTAACCGGAAAGGGGTCGCCCCCCTCGCTCGTCATCAGCCACAGCTGGTGCCATTGTCGGCCGAGGTAGGAGCTGTAGACGACGCGCCGGCCGTCAGGGGCCCAGTCGGGACGTGCCTTCCAGGTCGTCTCCTCGTAGCGCAGCTCGCGCGGCTGCGCCCCCGGCTGCGCGGCCATGCGCCAGAATCCGCCTGTTCCGTGGACGTGCTCGCGGTTCGAGACAAACAGGATCTCGCTGCCGTCCGGAGACCACGCCGGCGAGATGTAGTGGTCCCACCGGCTGTAGTAGTATCGGGGCAGCCGGCTGTCCGAGTCCTCGGTCAACCGCACGACCTCGCCGCTCGGGAAGGCAGCGAGGAAGATGTGCCACCGCCCGTGGTACACGGACGAGACGAACGCGATGCGCGCGCCGTCCGGCGACCAGCGTGGCTCGACGTTCACGGCGCCGTTGGCGGTGACGCCTCGCTCGGTCCCGGTGGCGAGGTCCAGCAGCTCCAACTCGATGGCGTCGTGCGCGTAGCGCGCGAAGACGATGGATCGACCGTCGCTCGACCAGTCGGGCTGGTAGTCGTACCCGGGGCCCGACGTGAGTTGCTGGGCGACCGCGGAGCCGACGCGCTGGCGCCACAACGATCCCTGCATCGAGTAGACCAGCTCGGTGCCGTCCGGCGACCACGTCACCGCACTCGGCCCGCTCGTCGCCTGGGGGATGTACATCTCCCGCCAGTAGTAGGCGTGCGGCACATCGACCTGGTGCAAGACCGGCTCACGCTGGGCGGGTGCGCGAGGGGGCGCAGCGGCACCCCACACCAGAGCGATGGCTAGTGCGCTGCCGCGAGCCATCGCTCGATCTGCTCGCGCAGCATCGGCAGCGGAACCGCGCCATCCTGGAGCACGTGGTCGTGGAAGGCCTTGATGTCGAACTTCGCGCCGAAGGCCTGCTCGGCGAGGGCCCGCAGCCGACGGATCTCCAGACGGCCGAGCGCGTACGACAGTCCCTGGCCCGGCCACACGGGGTAGCGGTCGACCGGTACCGCCGCGCGAGCTTCCGGAACGCGGGTGTGCGCTTCGAGGAACTGGATCCCGTCGTCGCGCGTCCACCCGAACGCATTGATGCCCGTATCGACCACCAGCAGCGCCGCGGAGAGGGTGAGGTCGGCGAGCGCGCCGAGCCGCGTTGTGTCGGAGGAATACAGGCCCATCTCGTCCGCCAGCTGCTCGGCGTACTCGGCCCAGCCCTCGCCAAACCCCGGCGACCAGAAGTAGCGGGCGATGGCCGGAATGGCGGCGCCGCGTTCGAGCGCGATCGTCCCCTGCAAGTGGTGTCCCGGGATGGTCTCATGGAAGGTGAGCGGCTCCAGGTCCGCCCGGGCCTTGTGCTTCGGGTCGTACGTACTCAAGAGATATGTGCCGGGTCGGCTGCCGTCCTCGGCGGGAGGGACCCATTCTGCCACGCTCTCCTGCTCGCGGAATTCCGGATAGGGGCGGATGACGATGCCGGCCCGCGGCAGGATGCCGAACCAGCGCGGCATGGCCGCCTGCGCCCGCTCGAGCGCCGTCTGCGCGACCACCAGCATCTCCTCCCGGGACCGGAAGGCGTACTTGCGGTCGTTCCGGAGGCGCTTGAGCACCGGGGTGACATCGCGCGAGCGGAAGCTGTGCTCCGTGATGGCGCGCATCTCCGCCTCGAGCTCCGTGACCGTCGCGCGACCGAGCCGGTGGATCGAGTCGGGGGTGAGCGTGAGTTCCGTGGTGGCGCGAATCGCCCCCCGGTAGCACGCCGCGCCGTTGGGGTTCGCCGAGACGCCGAGCACCTTGCGGGCGCGCGGCAGATACTCCTTGTCGAGGAACTGCCGATACTGCCGAACGGTCGGCAGGATCGCGTTCTCGATGAAGCGCCGCAGCTCGTCGCGGAACGCCGGCGTGGAATCGCGCAACGCCGGCGCGTACAGGGGCGATCGATCGAGCCGCTGGTCGAGCAGCTGGTCGAGCTGCTTGATCACGAGGCGGACGTTGCCCTGCGGCGCCGAATAGCCCAGCCGCAGCCCTTCGCGTTGGTTCGCCATCTCGCTGGCGATGTAGAGCGGTATCCCCCGCCAGCGCGCGAGGGCCTGCGCGCGCAGCTCTTCCGTGCCGACCGGCTGCACGGCGGCCAGCGACGTAACGATGGGCAGCCAGCCACGATGCACATGACTCACATTCCAGATCTCGTAGCGGCACACACGGGTCGCCACCGACCCCTCGAGTGACGCGCGCATGACGCCGTAGGCCGTCCACTCAGGCCGCCCCACGAGCGGGGTCGGATCCATGCGCTGCAGTTCCGCGAGCCACCGGTCCTCGCGCGCCTGCCAGCGCCCCCGTGTGATCGGCGAGTTGTCGGGCAGCTGGTCGTGGCGAACGCCGGCCACCCCGTCCAGGGTGGCTTCGTCCGGATGCCGCTCGAAATACGCGGCCACGTAAGCGTCCGCGATCTTGCGCATGCGTGCGGCGAGGGAGTCGGTGTCAACCTGCGCGGGCACGCGCTGCGCGGCGGCGAGCAGCAACAGGGCGACCAACGCGCCGCGCCTCATCCGCGGAGGTACAGCCGCTTGGGGTCAAGCACCTCCCGGAGCAGCCGCAGCTCCGTTGCGGTCGGCGGATCGATGCGCGCGAGCCGCGGCCGGCAGCGGAGCGGCCACCCGACGCCGGCCCCTACCTCGGCCTCCTCCACGCCGGGGTACAAGGCGGCGAGCACCAGCTCGCCGGTCGCCGCGTCGGCCTCCAGCACGGCCTTGTCGGTGATCACCTTCACGGGTCCCGCACCCGGCATCCCGAGCTCGTGGCGGGTGACGCCGTCGCGACGCATGCCCGGGCTGGTGACGAAGTCCACCCGCGCCGGGAACGTGCGTGCCGAGAGTTTCGAGACGACGAGCGTGCGGCGCGCGTGGATCGCGATCTCCGCGGCTCCCCCGCTCCCGGGCAGCCGCACCGCCGGATGCCGGTAAGATCCGATCACGGTCGTATTGAGGTTCCCGTACTGGTCCACCTGCGCGCCCCCCAAGAACCCGACCTCGATCCGGCCGTTCTGCAGCATCAGCTGGAAGACGTCCGCCATGCCGCAGACCATGAGCGATCCGGTGACGAGCGCCGGATCACCGATGGACATGGGCAGCCGCTCCGGCACGGCCCCGACCGCGCCCGACTCGTAGATCAGCACCAGGTGCGGCGCGTGGGTCCGGCGGGCCAGGTTGCAAGCGAGG
>Ga0209377_1001753_pt1 | contig 14407 bp, 14 predicted proteins | sample GraSoiAngelo_141_FD_185898 | JGI IMG/M metagenome (GOLD analysis project Ga0209377, IMG submission 185898) | Grasslands soil microbial communities from the Angelo Coastal Reserve, California, USA - 14_0929_12_40cm (SPAdes) (version 2) | ecosystem: Environmental > Terrestrial > Soil > Grasslands ...
GTGCTGCAGTACAAGTGGAAGAAAAAGGAAGCGCTCGCATACGCGCAACGGTTTCAGTTCGAGCAGGACAGTGTCGCGCAGTTCAGGGCGGACTCGGGGTGGCGTGCCGACGCGGCGCGGCACTCGAAAGACGTCCGGCAGTGCGCCGCGGACCCGTCGGGTGATATGACCGGCTGCTTGCTGGGATTGGGGTGGGCCGAGCCGCGCGCCCGAGCGACCGAAGACTCGACGTGGCGAGCCGACGGCTCCAAGCACCGGCAGGAGATCACGGGCTGCGCACGGCGGCGCGACATGCAGGCGGGGGCCTGCCTCCAGCTCTACTACAAGTGGAGCCCCGCGCGGGCGCTCGCCGTGGACGACTCGATTCGCCGGGCGCAGATGAGGAGGTAGTGGGTCACCCCGTCCTCGTCGCCGCCGAACTGAAAGGCCTGCTCGAGCCCGGCCAGCTGGCCGGGCTCGACGTCACGTGGATCGCCGCGCATCAAGCGACGCCCAAGGGCGAGTACGTGGCGATCGTGCCGCTCCTGTCGCGCTGGGTGGGCGGCACGGAGCTCAAGCACCTCCCCAAGCTCAAGGTCGTCGCCAACTGCGCCGTGGGGCATGACAACGTGGACGTGGTGGCCGCCGAGCTGCGCGGCATCACCGTCACGAACACGCCCGACGTGCTCACCGACGCGACGGCCGACCTCACGTGGGCGTTGATCCTCGCCTGCGCGCGCCGGCTGGTCGAAGGCGTGGACCTGATCCGGAACGGGACCTGGACCGGCTGGCACCCGGAGCAGCTCCTCGGGCTCGAGCTGCGTGGCAAGACCCTCGGGCTGTTCGGAGCTGGGCGGATCGGACAGGCGGTGGGCCGTCGCGCGGTGCCGTTCGGGATGCGGGTCCTGTACGCCGCGCGCAGCCCACGACTCCAATTCGAGCGCGAGACCGGCGCCGCGCGCGTCGCGTTCGGCCGGCTGTTGAGCGAGAGCGACGTCCTCTCGCTCCACGTCCCGTCCGTTCCCGAGACCAAGGGAATCATCAACGCGGACACGCTGCGGCAGCTCAAGCCCGGCGCTATTCTGATCAACACGGCGCGGGGGGATCTAGTCCGCGAGGAGGCGCTCGCCGTCGCGCTCGAGGAGGGGCGGCTCGGCGCCGCCGGGCTCGACGTGTACCTGGACGAGCCCGCGATCCATCCGCGGCTCCGCGCGGCGCCGCGCGCCGTGCTCTTGCCGCACGTCGGGAGCGCGACCCGCGAGGCGCGCACCGAGATGGCGGCGATCGCCGTCGCCAACGTGCAGGCGGTGCTCCGCGGCGATCCGCCGCTGACACCAGTGTTCCGGTAGGCCCGCGATCCCGTCCCGGCGAGCCAGGCGTTGCCCGCCGCGGCCCCGAGTGTTATTGGATAGGTTCGCCGGAAACCACACATTTGCTCGCCAGGCACTAGGCAAAGACACTTCGATGACGGTCAGCGGCTCATTCTGCGCGCGCTGCGGCTCGCGGGTCGGCCCCGGGGCCTACTTCTGCCCGCGGTGCGGGACGAGCATCCCGGTCGCGCCGGCAGACGCGCCAACTGTCGCGACGGCCCCGCCGCCACCGCACGACGCCGGGCGCGAGGCCCTGCTGGACGCCCTCCGTCAAGCCGCGCTGGGCGAGTACGAAATTCTCGCCGAGCTGGGGCGTGGCGGGATGGCCACCGTGTACCTGGCACACGACGTGGCCCTCGACCGCAAAGTCGCCATCAAGGTACTAGCGCCGGCGCTGCTCCAGATGGGGGAGGGAATGGTAGAGCGGTTCAAGCGCGAGGCCCGCACCGCGGCCGCGCTGAGCCACCCCCACATCATTCCGATCTATGCGGTCAAGGAGAGCGAGCGCGTCCTCTACTTCGTGATGAAGTACGTGCAGGGACGGCCCCTCGATTCCGTGCTGCGCGACGTCGGGGCGCTTCCCATCACGATGGTGCAGGCGATCATCGCGCAGGTGGGCGACGCCCTCGGGTATGCCCATCGCCATGGTGTGATTCACCGCGACATCAAGTCCGCGAACATCATGCTGGACGAAGAGGGTTGGGCCGTGGTCACGGACTTCGGCATCGCCAAGGTCGTCCAGGCGGAGGGGCTCACCGTGACCGGGGTGACGGTCGGCACGCCCACCTACATGAGTCCCGAGCAGTGCGAGACGCGCGAGGTCACGGGGGCGTCGGATCAGTACTCCCTCGGCATCGTCGCGTACGAGATGCTGACGGGACGGCTGCCGTTCCAGGCGGAGTCCACGATGGCGGTCATGTACGCCCACTTCAACGAGCGTCCGCGCCCGGTCACCGAGCTCCGACCGGACTGTCCGGCCAATCTGGCCGCTGCCGTCATGCGGATGTTGGCCAAGGATCCGGCGGGCCGCTGGCCCAGCATGGACGACGTGATCGCGGTGTGCGGGCGCCCGTCCTTGCGGCACGACGATCCCGTTCGGGGCGAGATGATCACGCTCGCGCGGGCCGGCGGTCGCTCACCCGCGCTCGCCCAGATCAAGACACCGACGAGCCCGCTCGCGCTTTCGAAATCACAGACCCACCCGCCGCCGGTCGCCGCGCGGTCTCGGCACGGGCGTCCGCGGCTCTGGTGGGCGCTGGGGGCGGCGGCGGGGGCGGTCGTCGTCGCGGCCGCGCTGTGGTGGGCCGGGCCGTGGCGGACGGCGACCCCACGTGACACCGGCACGGCAGCCGGGTCTGCCCCCGCTCCCGCGGAAACGACCGTCGTTGCCGCGCCGCCACCGCCTGCGACCCCGACTCAGACGAAACGACCGGTGGCGCACCGGACGGCTCCAGCCGCCGCCGCCCCCGCCGCCCCCGCCGCCCCCGCGGCCGAATCCACCGCCCGCGCCGCGGCGCTGCAGCGGGAAGACAGCCTGGTGCGCGCCCTGCGCACGGCGGCCGTCAGCGCGCTACGGCGTGCGCTCGAGGCAGGGGCCACGCCCACCGACTTGGCGAAGGGCGACACGGTGCTGAAAGCCGCGGAGTCGCTCGCCGCCGCGGGGCGCTCGGCCGAGGCCATGGTGCAGCTCGCCATGGCGGCGTCGCTGTGGACGGAGGCGGAGCGGGCGGCCCGCACTCGGGCGGCGCGCGACACCGTACGCGAGCGTCCCGCGGCGCCGCCGGTGGCGCATCCCGCGGCGGACCCGCGGGTGGAGGTCAAGGCGCTGCTTGCAGACTACGGGCGCGCGCTCGAATCGCGCGACGTCAAAGAAGTGCGCCGGGTGTATCCAGGATTGACCGCCGTGGAGCAGGAGACGTTCAGGCAGTTCTTCCAGTCGGTCCCGGCGCTCAAGGCGGCGCTGACGATCAACCGGTTGGTCATTGCCGGCAGCTCGGCGGACGCCACCGTGAACGGCGTGTACGAGTATCTCGACCCCAAGACCGGCCGGAGCAAGCGGGACACCACCACGTTCCGGGCGATGCTGGTGCAAGACTCCACCGGCTGGCACCTCAGCTCGATCCACTCCCTGCGCTAGCGCCGGCTCAGAAGTTGTACTCGAGGCCGGCGGTCCACAGCACGTTGGGCCGGAGCCCGCCGCGGTTCAGCGGGAACAGCGTGTTGGCCACCAGCGTGATCCCCGAGCCGGTCGTGAACTTGAAGCCGAACGACCCGTTGATCACGTCATCGCGCTCGTTGGGGAGGTTCGTGACGTCGATCGTCCGCCGGAACGGCGCGTCGTAGGTCACGGGGCCGGGCAGGCGCAGCTTGCTCTCGCCGACCTGCAGCTCCGAGACCAGGTCGACCGCCATCGTCGCCCAGGGGGCCATCAGGTGATCGAAGCCGACGGTGGCGAGCACGGCATTGTTCTGGAGGTCGCCGCTCCGGAAGAGGTATCCCACGTTGGCGTGTGGCGAAAATGCGCCGAATCGCGCCGACAGGATGCCGAGGCCGCGCGCGGCGAGGTGGCCCGAGCCGAGCAGGTCGTCCTCACTACCCGTGGGAAAGCGGATGTCGCCCAGCAGCGCGAACGTGGTGCGCTCCGACTGGGTGACGCTGACTTTGACGCGCGCAGCGATGTCTCCGATGCCGGTGGCCGATCCTTGCACGAAGCGGGACGTGGAGAGTTGCGGGTTCGTCGGCGTGCCGCCGAAGAAGTGCTGCGCGGTCGTCCCGCCGAACGGAATGATCTGCGCGTCGCTCGTGCCCGTGAGCGAGGTGGAGACGATCGGCAGGACGACGCCGATGTCCATGCGATCGAGCAGCCCGAAGCTCAGGAAGACCGAGCTGACCGTCATGTCGATGTCGAGCGCGAGGCGCAGCGCGATCACGTCGTTTTCGTGGGCGGGGACGCCATACGGGTCGCAGGACGTGCCCTGGATGCTGTCGCACAGCGGCCCCGTGACGTTCACGTGTGTGAACGTCATGTCGATGGCGTTCAGGCTCACGCCGCGCAGCGTCTCGAAGTGCAGGCGGTTGACGTTGGCCCCCACAAAGACCCGCCCGCGGCCCAGCGCCTGCGCGCGCTCGGCGAACACCGGCCCGGGGGAGACCGAGGTCCTGACCGGGACGCCGCCTTCGAAGCGAAACGTCGAGCCGCCGCTCGTCGCGCTCACCGGGATGTTCGCGACGTTGCCGCTGATCGCGTTACTGATGAAAGAGATGAGGGTGCCGTTCTCCGCCCGGGCGGAGGGGATGAAGTGGTCCGCGTGCAGCGCGGTGGCCGAGTCCGAGCCGGCGGTGCCGCCCAGGAAGAGCGGGTCTTGGCCGGCCGTGAAAATGAACAGCTGGGAGATCTTGTCGCGCAGCCCCTGCGCGTCGAGTGCGGTGGCGGTCAGCGCAAGCGCTACAAGGCTCCACAGCAAGCGTCGCATGAATCCTCCGAGCCCGGGTTGTCTCATCTCGTCGGGTCGAAGAGACGCCGCGCGTACGATTGCGTCAACCCCGCCCGGGCGGCTTGCCCGCGCCCGCCGTTGACCCAGAGGTCCCCCAGGTTAACTTCCACGTCTGAGATGAGCCGGCCCGAACGGACCACCATCCTGGACGCCCGCGCTTTGTCGCGGGCGCTTCAGCGTATGGCGGTCGAAGTGCTCGAGCTGGCCCACGGCACCGACGACTTGGTCCTCATCGGCATCCAGCGGCGCGGCGTCGAGCTGGCCGAGCGGATCGCCAAGCTCATCGAGAAGGAAGAGGGCGTGCTCGTCCCCCGCGGCGCCCTCGACATCACCCTGTACCGCGACGACCTCCAGACTGTGGGCCCGAAGCCCGTGATCGGCGAGACCCGCATCCCGGGCGACCTCTCGGACAAGCACGTCGTGATCGTGGACGACGTGCTCTACACCGGCCGCACCGTGCGGGCCGCGCTCGACGAGCTGGCCGACTTCGGACGCCCCCAGCGCATCTCGCTGTGCGTGCTGGTGGATCGCGGCGGCCGCGAGCTGCCGATCCAGCCCGACATCGTGGGGAAGCAGGTGAAGGTCAACTCGAACGAACGGGTGGACGTGCTGGTGGAAGAGGTGGACGGGAAGGATCAGGTGGATCTGGTGAAGGGCGGAGTGACGTGAGGACCCTGACCCGGAGCCCTCAATGACCGCCGCGCTCGGCAAGGACCTGGTCGGCCTGGAGCACCTCTCGGCGGACCAGATCCGCCTGATCCTCGACACCGCCGAGCCGTTCAAAGAGGTGTCCGAGCGGCCCATCAAGAAAGTGCCCGCGCTGCGCGGCAAGACCATCGTCAACCTGTTCTTCGAAGCCTCCACTCGCACCCGCATCTCCTTCGAGTTCGCCGAGAAGCGGCTCTCCGCCGATACCGTGAACGTCGCTGCGTCGGGCAGCGCGGTGCAAAAGGGCGAAACCCTCGTCGACACCGCCAAGAACCTCGAGGCGATGCGCATCGACATGGTCGTGATCCGTCATCCGTCGTCCGGCGCCGCGCAATTCCTCGGGAATCGCATCCGCTCCAACGTGATCAGCGCCGGCGATGGCAAGCATGAGCACCCCACCCAGGGGCTGCTCGATCTGCTCACCATGCGCGACAAGCATGGGAAGATCGAGGGCCTGAAGGTCTGCCTCGTGGGCGACATCCTGCACTCCCGCGTCGCGCGCTCGAACATCTGGGGGCTCTCGAAGCTCGGCGCCGAGGTGGCGGTGTGCGGGCCCGACACCCTGATGCCGCGCGGCATCGAAGAGCTCGGCGTGTGCCGGTTCCGGCGCATCGAGGAAGCGATCGAGTGGGCCGACGTGTTGAACGTGCTGCGGCTGCAGCTCGAGCGCATGGAAGCGGGCTTCATCCCTAGCCTGCGCGAGTACTACCGCGTCTTCGGCGTGACGGTCGAGCGGCTCGACAAGGCGTCCCGCCCGCTCACGATCATGCACCCCGGCCCGATGAATCGCGGCGTGGAGATCGAGTCCCGCGTCGCCGACGGGCCGCACAGCGTGATCCTCGACCAGGTGACGAATGGCGTCGCGGTGCGGATGGCGGTCCTCTATCTGCTCGCGGGGGGGAGACCCGAGCTGGCGGACGCCGCGAAGGGGCCGTCCGGAGGTAATGAATGACGCGGCCGCTCGTGCTCCGCGGCGGGCGGGTGATCGACCCGAGTCGCGATCTCGACGAGACCGCGGACGTCCTCATCCAGGACGGCAAGATCGCGGGGCTGGGCGCGGGGTTGGGCACCCCCGACGGCGCCGAGGTGCGCGACGTCCGTGGCAAGGTCGTGGCACCGGGGCTCGTGGATGTGCACGTCCACCTGCGCGAGCCGGGCAACGAGGACGTGGAGACGATCGCGACCGGCGCGCGGGCCGCGGCGGCGGGCGGGTTCACCGCGGTGTGCGCGATGCCCAACACCGATCCGGTCACCGACAACCAGGCGGCGGTCGGCTTCATCGTACGGCAGTCGGTGCGCGCCGGGCTGGCCCGAGTCTATCCGATCGGCGCGGTGTCGGTGGGACAGCGGGGGGAGCAGCTCTCCGAATTCGGTGAGATGGTGGGCGCGGGGGCCGTGGCGGTGTCGGACGACGGGAAGCCTGTGGTGTCGAGCCACCTGATGCGCACGGCGCTCGAGTACGCGCAGACGTTCGGAGTCCCCGTGGCGGATCACTGCGAGGAGCCGACGCTCGCCGCGGGCGGGGTGATGCACGAAGGCCTCGTCGCGACGCGGCTCGGCCTGAAGGGCATGCCCCCCGCCGCCGAGGAGATCATGGTCGGCCGCGACATCCTGCTCGCCGGGCTCACAGGCGGGCACGTGCATCTGTGCCACGTGTCCACCCGTGGCTCGGTCGAGTTGATCCGCCGCGCCAAGGAGCAGGGGATTCGCGTCACGGCGGAAGCGACGCCGCACCATCTCACCCTCACCGACCGCGCCTGCGAGGGCTACGACACGCATGCCAAGATGAACCCGCCGTTGCGCGAGGGCGCGGACGTAGCGGCGCTGCGGGCGGCGCTCGCGGAGGGCGTGATCGACTGCGTCGCCTCCGATCACGCGCCCCACGCCTACGACGCCAAGGAAGCCGCGTTCGACGACGCGCCGTTCGGCATCGTGGGACTCGAGACCGCGTTCGGCGTCGCGCACACCGAGCTGGTGTTGGGTGGCGTGCTGTCGCTCCCTGAGTTGCTCCGCCGCATGAGCAGCGTGCCCGCGGCGGTGTTCCAGCTCCCCGGTGGCTCGCTCCGGCCGGGTGCGCCGGCGGACGTCACGGTGCTCGACGCCGCCGCACAGTGGACCGTAGACCCCGCGGCCTTCTTTTCGAAGAGCCGCAACACCCCGTTCGCGGGACGCACCCTCACCGGGCGCGCCGTGCTCACGCTGGTGGGGGGGAAGATCGTGCACGACGCGGCCTCCTCCGGTGACCCGTGAGCGCGCGCGACGCGGCCCGACAGATGGCACTGTGCTGCCGTCAGCTCGCCGAGCGGGGTCTCATCGCGGGGCAAGACGGGAATCTCGCCGTGCGCGTGGGGCGCGACCGAGTCCTCGTCACACCGCGCGGAGTGATCAAGGCCTTGGTCAAGCCTGCCGACATGGTGCTCGTCGACCTGGCGGGGCGAAAACGGCGCGGTCGCTGCAACCCTACGAGCGAATTGGACTTACACCTGCGGATCCTGCGACGCCGACCCGACGTGTGCGCCGTGGTGCATGCGCACCCGCCGACGGCGACGCAGTCGCGGGCCAGGGGTTTGAGACTTTTGTGCTGCCGGAGCTTATTTTGCAATGCGGTCGGGTGCCGGTCGTGCCTTATGGCACGCCCGGGACCGCCGAGCTGGCGGACCGGATCGAGCCCTATCTCGCGGGGCGCGAGGCTTGGCTGCTCGCGAACCACGGTGCGGTGACGGTTGGAGTCACGCTCGATGCCGCGTGGATTCGAATGGAGAGCCTGGAGCACGCGGCCCGGATCCTCTTTACGGCGCGAGCCCTCGGCCGGGTGAACGAACTACCGCCCGGCGCGGCCGCGCGCCTCGCGGAGCAACGGAATGCCTAAAGGGTCGTCGAAAAGCACGGCCGTGATCCAGCGCCTGCTGGAGGAGCGGCGCCAGTACGAAGCGTGGATCGCGCGGCTCGAGAGCGCCGCGGACGCCACCCCCGCGGAGGTGCGCGCCCGCGTGCGCGCCGACTACGAAGCCCGCCTCGCCGCCGTCACCGAGGAGCTCACCGCCCACGCCGAGAGCGCGCGCCAGGCGATCGACCAGAAGAAGCACCTACGTGGCGAGCTGCAAAAGAAGGAGGCCGGCGTCTCCGAGAAGCTCAAGGAAACCGAGCTGCGCCACGCCGTCGGCGAGTACGACGAGGCGCAGTGGGGGCAGGTGCACAAGGATGTCCTCGCCGAGCTCGTGTCGGTACGCGAGGAGCTGCAGGCGGTGGACGCCGACATCGCGAAGCTCGAGGAGCTGGACGCCCTCGTGGGTGGGAAGGCCGGGAGGGTCGGCACGCCGCGGCCGCCCGCGGCGAAGGCGGACCACGTGGACGAGCTCGAGTTCATCAAGTCGGTCACCGAGGACGAGAAGGGCGGGGCGCCCTCGGCGCGCCGCGCGAGCGGTGCCCAGTTCCAGCCCGTGGTCCCCGGCGAGACCCCCCGCGCCGCCAGTTCTACCCGGGCGGCCACGCCCGAGCCCGCTAACGTCGTCCCCGAAGTGTCGAGCGACAACGGGAACGAGGAAGCGGCGAAGACGCTGCGCTGCAAGGAATGCGGGACGATGAACCTGCCGACGGAGTGGTACTGCGCGCAGTGCGGGGCTGAGCTCGCCGCCGTCTAACCCTACTTGGCGATCTTGCGCACCGCCGCGGCCAGCCGGGATTTGTGGCGGGCCGCATTATTCGCGTGGATCAGTCCCTTGCGGGCAGCGCGGTCGAGCAGTTGGGCTGCCGTCCGGTACGCCGTCGCCGCCTGCTCGGCGGTCGTGGCGGTGCGCACGCGCTTGAGCGCGGTGCGTAGCGCGGAACGTTGCGCCTGGTTGCGCGCGTGGCGGGTGCGCCCCTGGCGCATGGCCTTCTTCGCGGACTTGATTCTCGGCACCGGTGGTCTCCTGTCGAGCGCGGAACATAGAGGGTAAGTGCAGGTCGGTCAAGGCGCTACGCCGTTGACCGGGCCCCTCCCTGCTCATTATCTTGGGGCGTCACCGACCCCGAGCCCGAGTATCTCGTACGAATTCCTGGTCTGGGCCCCGGTCCTCCTTTTTTCCATCGTGGCCCACGAATACGCGCACGCCGAGGCCGCCTACCGCCAGGGCGACGACACGGCGTACATGCTCGGGCGGCTCACGCTCAATCCCCTCAAGCACATCGACCCGTTCATGACCGTGTTGTTTCCGGTCATTCTGTGGTTCGCGTCGGGCGGCCGGTTCACCTTCGGCGCGGCCAAGCCGGTGCCGGTCACGCCGCGGAAGTACCGCAACTTCCGCAAGGGGGACATCATCGTCTCACTGGCGGGGATCGCGACGAACCTGGGCCTCTTCGTTCTGGCGGCCGTGCTGTTTGCGGTGGTCGGCTTTCTGGGCGACGCGCTGCCGGGGCTGACAGGCACGTGGGAGATCGTCCAGCGCATGCTCGTCTACGGCATGCTGATGAACGTGTGGCTCGCCATCTTCAACCTGCTCCCGATCCCGCCGCTCGACGGCAGTCACGTCTTCAAGTACATCCTGCCGCCCGAGGCGGGGCTCAAGTACCGGCAATTGTACGCCATGGGGTACCTGCCCATCCTCGCGTTCCTGCTGTTCGTGAAGCTCGTGCCGGCCGCGCAAGCGGTGTATCTCTGGCCTGCCCACGAGTTGATGCACGGCGCGCTCAGCGTGGTCGGGCGGTTCGGCGTCTCCGACGGAGCCTTCCCCCAGTGACGAATCCGCCGCTCGCGGCCCCCGACCAGAACGGCTTCGTCGTCGAGCTGGAGCAGTTCTCCGGCCCACTCGACCTGCTGCTGCACCTGATCCGCGAGGACGAGGTCGACATCACCGACCTGCCGATCGCGAAGATCGCCGACCAGTTCCTCGCGGTCATCAACGAGCTGGGCTTGAACCAGGCGGCGGACTACCTCGAAATGGCGGCGCGGCTGCTGCGCATCAAGGCACAGCTGCTGCTGCCGCGCCGCGTCGGGGACGACGAGTGGGAGGACCCGCGAGCGGAGCTGGTGCGCCGGCTGCTCGAGTATCAGCAGATCCGCGAGCTGGTGGACTGGCTGGGCCAGGCGGCCGCCCGGCGCGCCGAGCAGTTCGGGCGCGGCTTCGCCCCGGAACCTGCGGCGGCCCCTCCCGCGCCCCTGGTGATCGAGCTGAACGACCTGCTCGCGGCCGCGGAGCGAGTGATCGCGCTCATCCCCGAGCCGATGCTGCACCGCGTCGTGCCGCGGCCGCTCGATGTGGAAGGCGCCACGGCGCGGATTCAGACGTTGCTCGCCGAGCGGGCGCAGTTCGAGTGGCTCGACGTGGTCGGCGCGCGGCCCGCCCTCGTGGACGTACTCTCCGCCTTCATCGCCCTGCTGGAGCTCGCCAAGCGCGGGTCGCTCAAGCTCCGCCAGGACGGTCCCTTCGCGCCGATCGTGATCAGCCGTGAGCCCCCTCGCCAGGCTGCTTGAGGCGGCGCTGTTCGCGGCGTCGCGCCCGCTCACGGTCGAGGATCTGCTGACCCTCGAGCCCCAGGCGGGGGAGTCCGTGGTGCGCGCCGCGCTGCGCGAGATCCGCGACGCCTACGCCGCCGCGGACCACGGCGTGGAACTGATCGAGATCGCCCAGGGGTGGCAGTTCCTGACGCGCCGTGAATACGCCGAAGCGATCGAGCGCGCCCAGTTTGCGCTGCGCCCGCGGCGGCTCAGCCCCGCGGCGCTCGAGACGCTCGCCATCATCGCCTACCGCCAGCCGGTGGGACGGCTCGAGGTGGATGAGATCCGAGGCGTCGACTGTGGCGCGGTGATCGACAAGCTCGTGGAACGGGGACTGGTGGAGGTCGTGACCCGGGGCGAGGGTCTTGGCCGGCCGCTGCTGTACGGCACCACGCCGCAGTTCCTCGAGATCCTCGGGCTCAAAGACCTGGACGAGCTGCCGCGGCTGGAAGAGCTGTCGGTGGCGCTGCGCCCCCCCCCGGCCGCCACCGCCGAGTCGGAATGACCCTGATGCGCCTGCAGCGCGCCTTGGCGCGCGCGGGCGTGACGTCGCGGCGCAAAGCCGAGGCCTTGATCCGCGCCGGCCGCGTGCGCGTGGACGGCGCCGTGGCGGCGCTCGGCTCGAGTGTCGACCCGGCGCGGCAGCGCGTGACCGTGGACGGGCGGCGCGTTCGCCCGGCGCCCGTCGCGTGGCTCGCGCTCAACAAGCCCGTCGGCTACGTGGTGACCCGGAGCGACCCCGAGGGGCGACGGACCGTCTACGACCTCCTCCCCAACGTTCCCGGGCTCACGTACGTTGGACGGCTGGACGTGATGACATCGGGGCTGCTGCTGCTGACCACGGACGGCGCGGCGGCGCACCGGCTGATGCACCCGCGGTTCGCGGTCCCGCGGACCTACTGGCTGCGAGCGCATGGGCTCGGCGCGGCGGAGCTGGAGGCCGCACTGAAGCGTCCGCCGGCGATCGACGGCCGTCCGGTCCGCGTGCTCGACTCGCGCGTGCGCCCCGCCGCACAGAGCGTCGAGGTGGAGCTCACCCTCGCCGAGGGTCGGCAGCGCATCGTGCGACGGCTGGCGGAGGCGCTGGGCCTCAAGGTCGAGTGGCTCCACCGGGTGGCGTATGGGCCGGTGCGTCTCGGGCGACTCGCCGAGGGCAAGCATCGGCGGCTCTCCCAGCACGAAGTCGAGGCCATCGAGCGACTCCATGGAACTGCGTGATCGGACGGCGATGATTCTCGGAGGGAGCGGGCTCGTCGGGCACGCCGTGGCCCGTCGCCTGCTCGCCGCCGCGCCCCGGCGGATCGTGCTCGTGGCGCTGTTCGAGGGGGAGGTGAAGGCCACCGCGCAGGCGCTCGAGCCCTATCGCGGCCGGACCGCCATCGCCGTGGAGTGGGGCAACGTCTTCGTGCCGGCGGCGCTCGCGCGGCTCGAGCATGGCGCCATGGTGGCCGACGCCGAGCACCGGGCGCTGCTGGTGCGCGACGTGTTGGGCGAGCTCACCGACGATGTCTTGCACCGCAGCTTTCTCTATCAGCTCCTCATGAAGTACCGCCCCGACGCGGTCGTGGACAGCATCAACACCGCGACCGCGTTCGCGTATCAGGACGTCGTGAAGAGCGCGCAGGAGTTGCTGACGCTCGCGGCCGCGGGCACGGTCGATCGCGCGGCCGTCGAGCGGCACGTGTTGGTGCTCCCCACGCCGCAGCTGATCCGGCACGTGCAGCTCCTCGTCGAGGCGCTGCGGCGGGCCGAGACCAAGGCCTACGTGAAGGTGGGCACCAGCGGCACGGGCGGGATGGGCTTCAACATCCCCTACACGCACTCCGAGGAGCGCCCCAGCCGGACGCTGCTCGCCAAGTCGGCGGTGGCGGGTGCGCAGTCGTTGCTGCTGTTTCTGCTGGGACGCACACCCGCCTTGCCCGCGGCGGTGGAGATCAAGCCGACCGCCACGATCGGGTGGCGCGAGATCGGCTTCGGGCCGATCCGGCGCCGGGGCAAGCCGATCCCGCTGGTCGACTGCCCCGAACCGGTCCCGCTGGCGGACGCGTTCCGCGCCGACGCCAAGCCGTGGTGCGATCTCGGAAGACCGCTCGAGGGCGTCTTCATCGACGTGGGGGAGAACGGGCTGTTCGCGCGGGACGAGTTCGAGACCGTCACGGCCCTCGGCCAGATGGAGTTCATCACCCCGGAAGAGATCGCGGACTACGTGCTGATGGAGCTCGAGGGTCGCCCCACCGGCCGCGACGTCGTCGCCGCGCTCGACGCCGCGACGGCCGGCCCGACGTACCGGGCCGGTGTGCTGCGGGCACACGCCCTCGAGCAGCTGCGGGCGCTCGAGCTCCAGACCAAGAGCCGCAGCGTCGCCTACGAGATGCTGGGGCCACCCCGGCTCACCAAATTGCTGTGGGAGGCGCACCTGTGCGCGCTGCTGCGCCCCAGCGTGCAGGCGCTCGCCCGGTCTAACGCGGAAGATCTCGCGACCGCGGCTCATGACCTGGTGACCCGCGACGCGGCGCTGCGCCGCCATATTCTGTCGGTCGGGATCCCCATCCTCGCGCCGGACGGGGAGGCCGTGTACCGCGGCCCCACGGTCGCGGTCGCGGTCGCGGGTGACGGGACGGACCCGCACGCCCCGGCGGCGCGGGGCTGGGTAGACCTGCGTCCCGAGCACTTCGGGACGTGGATCAAGCGGGCACGAGAAATGGTGGCGCAGGCGGAGCGGCGCCCCGGGCGCGCCGCCGAATCGGGCTCCGGCGTCGACTGGACGGCGCTCGGCGCCGACGACGCCATCGAGCCGGCGCGGTTCGCCACCTGGGTGTTCCGCTACGAGGACCGAGGGGAGCGCATCAAGCGTTGACGCATGGCTCTCGATACCGCAGCGATCGACCGCGCGCTCGGCGCCATCGGGACGACGTTCCGCCTGACGCGGCTCTACCCGCCCAGTCACCCGGCGGTGGCGGAAGCGCTGCGCCAGATCGCCGAGACGCTGCCCACCCTCGCGGCGCTCGGCACCGTCGAATGGAAGGTCGGCGTCACGGGGCTGCACTGGCAGGGCCAGCACTTGCTGCCGCGCAACAGCCAGATCGCCGAACTGGCGGGCCTGCTGTACGCGCGCGGCGTACGCGCGGTGACGCTCGGCCCCGGCATGACTCCCGATCAGGTACTGGCGCTGTTCGAGGTCGCCGTCGGCACCATCCCGCCCGACGACGCGACGCTGGGGCGCGTCACGCTGACCCTGGGGCGTCGCTCCTCGACGCGGCTCGAGCCGCTACGCACGCCGACTCCGGGGCAGGGTGTCCCGGCGGTGCCGGACGCGGCGCCGGCTGCCGGGAAGCGGCCGCCGGCGGGCGCGGCCGTCTCTCCACCGCCGGCCGCGGGGG
>Ga0209377_1001758_pt1 | contig 14382 bp, 11 predicted proteins | sample GraSoiAngelo_141_FD_185898 | JGI IMG/M metagenome (GOLD analysis project Ga0209377, IMG submission 185898) | Grasslands soil microbial communities from the Angelo Coastal Reserve, California, USA - 14_0929_12_40cm (SPAdes) (version 2) | ecosystem: Environmental > Terrestrial > Soil > Grasslands ...
ACCGTTCGCCGATGGAGAGGACTTCTTCTCGGTTCCGCGCCATGATTTCTACGAGTTGCGGATCAAAATGCCTGCCGGCGTGCTCCTCCATGTAGACGAGCGCTTCCTCCACGGGCCAAGCCGGTTTATAGGGGCGGACCGAAGTGAGCGCATCGTAGACATCCGCGATGGCGACGATCCGCGCTTCAAGCGGAATGTGCTCGCCTCTCAAGCCGGTCGGGTAGCCGCTGCCGTCGTACTTCTCGTGATGGCCGAGCGCGATCACTGCGGCCATTTGCAAATATCCGGAAGAGCTGTCCTTCAGCATGTCGTAGCCGATGCGCGCGTGGGACTGCATGACCCGCAGGTCCTCGCCGTCCAGCCTTCCTGGGTTCTGCAGGATTCGGTCCGGTATGCCGATTTTTCCGATATCGTGCATCGGCGCGGCCAGCTCGATCGCATCCTGTTCGGCTGAGGACAGCCCGATGCCCTTGGCGATCAGCGAGGAGTACTTCGCCATCCGCACAAGGTGCATTCCGGTCACCTTGTCGCGCTGCTCTGCGGCCTTTGCGAGCCGAAACAGCGTCTCGACCTCGCGCCGCCGCAACTCGCGGGTGGCCTCGTCGATCTTCTGCTCGAGAATCCGCGTTCGGTTCTTCTTGAGAATTTCATGGCGGCGGAGGCTCAGGAGATTGCGGCAGCGCGCGCCGCATTCGAGCCGGTCTATCGGGCGGATCAGGAAGTCGGTAGCCCCGGCCTCCAAGGCACGGTAGCGGACTTCGCGATCGTTGACCACCGTGATGCAGACGATCGGAACGTCCTCGTAGCCGAAAATGCGGCGCAAGCGCCGGATGACCTCGATTCCATCCAGGCTCGGCATCTTGTAGTCGGTGAGCACCATGTCCACGGGGTGCTTGCGCGCGTATTCGATGCCCTCCAAGGGATCGGCGAACGTGGCGACCTCCAGACTCGCGTCGAGACTCCTCATGATCTCGCTCAGCACGATGCGTCCGGTGGACTGGTCGTCGATAACCAGGATCTTGAGCGGCGCGAGCTTGGTTTCGATCGAGTCGTGAACCAGCGTAAGCGGTCTAGACGACGTGGTGGTTTTCATTGGAACTCCCTGCCGGCCCGATTGGGAGGCTCCTCGATCCACGCTCCCAAGTCCAGGTCGAATTACACTATATTTGGCGGGAAATTGCGAGAAATCCCAATTCCCTGCGTTTCAGGGCCCTCCCCCCTCTAGGCCGCGCGCTGTTTCGGAGAGAGGAACGCCGATTCCATTTCGCGGCGCACCCGCACCGCCTCGGCGCCTGCGTCGTGGGCGACGTCGGCCCAGCACAGGACGCGTCCGGCCTTGACGGGATTGACGAGCTTCACCTGCTGCGCCAGGCCGAGCGGCAGCGCGCCAGCGCGCAGCGAATCCTCGGCGGGCATAAGCCTGCCCACCACCATGTATCCGCCTTCGCCGTCGAGAATCTCGCCGGCCTTGAGGTCGCGCTTGGCGCTCGCCACCGCATCGGCACGAAAACCGGTCGCGCAGCCGGTCGGCTCTCCGCGCAACCCGACCGAGGCGACTGAAATTCCGACCTCGAGTCCGATCAGGTGCCAGCGCTTGTACATGGCCGCATAGCGGCCCGAGGGGTCGGTTCGCACCCCGTATTCCGTGAAGCAGCGCCGGATGTAATCGGACTCGCCCTCGAACACCACCCACACGCCGAAGCGGATGTCGTAAGGAATCGTCCGCCCGTCGCGATCGAGCGATGACACGACCTCGACCTGCCCCTTGTGATGCAGCTGCCCCCCTTCGGACTTCGGGCGCATCACCATCGGCAGCTCTTCTATGGATGCGGGTGGATACGCGAGGCCCTCCGGCGCCGGCGTAAGCCCGGTTGCGTTGCACACCGCGGTGGCTTCGATCGCCGGCTTCGACCCGTCGAGAAAGGAATTGAACATCTTCGGGTTGAGTCCGCCGACGCGCGCTTGCTCGGGCGTGAGGCCGTAGTAACCCCAGACGGTCTCCGGCGTGGACTGCGCAAAGTGCGGCAGCCATTTGTGGCCGCGCCCGGCCGCGACCACCGGGAATCCCGCCGCTCGCGCCCAATCGACGAGATCGCAGATGATCGCGGGCTGATCGCCGTATGCTAGGCTGTACACGACGCCCGCCTCCTTGGCTCTTTTCGCGAGCAGGGGCCCGCAGAACGCATCCGCCTCGACCGTCACCATCACCACGTGCTTGCCGTTTCGGAAGGCAGCGAGGGCATGCTCGACTGCAGCGATCGGATTCCCGGTGGCTTCGACGACGATCTCCACGGCCGGGTGCGCGACAAGCGCATTCCAATCGTCCGAGATGTGCGTCCGCCGCTCCTTGAGCGCCGCATCGAGCGACGCGGCAGCGTACTGTTCCGGCTTCCAGCCCACGCGCTCGAGGCTGGCGCGCGCATTCGCCGGCGAGAGGTCGGCGATGCCCGCGAGATGCACCCCCGGCGTGCGCGGCACTTGCGCAATGTACATGGCGCCGAATTTGCCTGCGCCTATGATGCCGACCCGCAGCGGCCTGCCCTGCGCTTCGCGCTCCTGGAGCTTTGCGAACAGATTCATGCGGCTTTAAGCTCGCCGTGCAGCTCTTCCGGCGGAGTTGCGTCCCTCCACGGAAGCGGCACGTCGTAATGAGCGAGCAGGCAGTCATCGGGGAGGCACTTCAATGGGGTAAAGTCGCGGTGCGCGATGTACCCCGGACGCTTGAAGCGCCGTATGTGGTTCGACACCGCGCACAGGCTCAGATACACGCTCACCCGATTCCAAGGGGAGAGGTTCGAAGTCGAGGCGTGCACCAAGCAGGAATGAAACAGGATCATGGACCCCGGCGGACCTTTTGGCGCCACGATGCCGCCGCGCTCGACGAGTTTCCTGATGGTATCGTGGTTGATCGTCCAAAGCGGGTAGCTGGTCGTCAAGGTGTCGTGATCGGCTTCGATCACACCCAGCTTGTGGCTGCCGGGAATGAGCATCAGCGGCCCGTTGAACTCGTTGACCTCGTCGAGGAAGATCGCGACGTTCATCGCGCGCGCGTCGGGCATCAGGTCATCGTTCTTCCAGGTGCCGTAGTCCTGGTGCCACTGCCAGACGTCGCCGTCGAAAGCCATCTTGCCGTTGATCTTGAACTGGTGCATGTACAACTCCTCGCCCAAGAGCTGCATGATGGGCTCGACCATGCGCGGATGGCGCGCGAGCTTCGCGAAAGGGTAGCTGTACATGTGCGCGGCGAAGTTCGTGCGCACGGCGTCGCTTCCCTTCTCGCGCACGTTCTCCGGCCGGCGTTGGGCGTACAGGCGCGGCACCTCGTCGACCAGTAGCTTTATCTCATCCGGCCTGAACAGGTTCGGAAAGAAAAGATAGCCGTCGCGCTCGAATTGCTGGGTTTGCCGCGGATTGAGCTTCACCGGTGCGATTTCCTGTGCGGACCCCGGATTGAGCAGCACCGATTATAGACCGGAAAACGCCCGGATTTCAGCGGCCTCCGTCCTTCGGCGACAGCCCGATTTCCGGGGCCGGGCGTGGGGTAACGACTTGAAAGAAGACCTCGTCCTGCTTGATCAAGCCGAGCTCGTAGCGGGCGCGCTCCTCGATCGCCTCGAAGCCCTGCTTCAGGTCACGCACCTCGGCATCGAGCGCGCCGTTGCGTTGGCGCAATCTCGCGTTCGCTTCTTTCTGCTCCTGCACCTGCTGGTCGAGGCTCCATACCCGGAGCCATCCGCCCTTCCCGAGCCACAAGGGATACTGCAGCAAGAGGATGAACGCGGCGAGGGCAAAGGCGAGTATTTTCATCTCAGCTGATAGAAGGCTTCCCGCCCCGGGTAGCGGACCGCGTCGCCGAGGTCTTCCTCGATACGCAGCAGCTGGTTGTATTTTGCGACCCGATCCGAGCGCGACAGCGACCCGGTCTTGATCTGCAGCGCGTTCATGCCGACGGCGATGTCGGATATCGTCGTGTCCTCGGTCTCCCCCGAGCGGTGCGAAATCACGGCCGTGTAACCCGAGCGCTTCGCCAGCTCGATCGCCGCGAAAGTCTCGGTGAGCGTCCCGATCTGGTTCACCTTGATGAGGATGGAGTTGGCGACGCCGAGCTGGATTCCCTCGCGCAGGATCTTGGTGTTGGTAACAAAGACGTCATCACCCACCAGCTGTACCTTCTTGCCGAGCTTCTCGGTCAGGGCGCGCCAACCGTCCCAGTCCGACTCGGCCATCCCGTCTTCGATGCTGACGATCGGGTATTTGTCGGCCCATCTTGCGAGAAATTCACCGAATTCCGCGGAGCCGAGCTTTTGCTTTTTCGAGTCGATAACGTATTTGCCGTCCCGATAGAACTCGGTGCTGGCGCAATCGAGTGCGAGCGCGACGTTCGTGCCCGCGTGGTATCCCGCGCGCTCGATCGCCTCGAGCACCAGCTGCAACCCCGCTTCGTTGCTCGGCAGGTTCGGTGCGAACCCGCCTTCGTCGCCGACCGTAGTCGACAAACGTTTGCTCTCGAGAAGGCTTTTCAGCGCGTGGAAGATCTCGGCGCCGCATCGCAGGGCTTCGCGAAAGCTGGCCGCGCCGATCGGCACGATCATGAATTCCTGGATATCGAGGTTGTTGCTCGCGTGAGCCCCGCCGTTGATGACGTTCATCATCGGTACCGGCATCTGCATTCCGCCCGAGCCGCCGAAATACCGGTAGAGCGGCAGCCCCGATTCCTCGGCCGCCGCTTTCGCGACGGCCATGGACACCGCGAGAATGGCATTCGCGCCGAGACGGGATTTGTTGTCGGTACCGTCGAGCTCGATCAGGGTTTTGTCGATGAAGCTCTGCTCCTGCGCGTCCAGACCCATGATCGCCTCGGAGATCTCGGTGTTGATGTGCTCGACGGCTTTCAGGACGCCCTTGCCCCCGTAGCGCCCCTTGTCCTGGTCGCGGAGTTCCAGCGCCTCGCGGCTGCCGGTCGAGGCTCCCGAAGGCACGGCGGCGCGACCCATGACCCCGGACTCGATCAGCACATCGGCCTCCACGGTCGGGTTGCCCCGTGAGTCGAGAATCTCCCTTGCGACGACGTCGACGATCGAGCTCATTTATCCGCCCTTTTTCTGCGTTTTCAGTTTCTGTTCCGCGAAGCGCCCGCGCTTCACCAGCGCGTCGAGCTCCTTCAAGGTGGCCAGCAACTCCTTCATCCGGTCCAGGGGCCAGGCGTTGGGGCCGTCAGAGAGCGCCTTGTCCGGGTCCGGATGGGTCTCCATGAACACGCCGGCGATGCCGCTCGCCACCGCTGCGCGGGCCAGCACGGGCACGAACTCGCGCTGTCCACCGGAAGAAATCCCCTGTCCGCCCGGGAGCTGCACCGAATGCGTGGCGTCGAACACCACCGGACAACCGGTCTCGCGCATGATCGCGAGCGAGCGCATGTCCGATACGAGGTTGTTGTAGCCGAACGATGCGCCGCGCTCGCACACGAGGATGTTGTCCTTTCCGCTCGCCTCGCGCGCCTTGTCCACCACGTTCTTCATTTCGGCCGGCGACAGGAACTGGCCCTTCTTGATATTGACCGGTCTTCCCGCCGCGGCGACGGCGTGGATGAAATCGGTCTGGCGGCAGAGAAACGCCGGCGTCTGCAGCACGTCGACCGTCGCCGCGACTTCGGCAATGTCGTCCTTGTCGTGTACGTCGGTCAGGACCGGCACGGCGAATTTCCTCTTCACCTCGGCGAGAATCTCCAGGCCTTTCTCCATCCCGAGGCCGCGGTACGACTTTCCCGAGCTGCGGTTGGCCTTGTCGTACGACGATTTGTAGATGAACGGCACATCGAGCTCTCTGCAGATTTCTTTCAGCGTGGACGCAGTATCGAGCGCCATCTGGCGCGATTCGACCACGCACGGACCGGCGATGAGGAACAAGGGCTTGTCGAGGCCGACTTCGAAGCCGCAAAGCTTCATGCTCTCAAGCCGCGATCGCGGTCTTGGTCTTGCTGGCCTGGTACTGCAGCGCGGCCTCGACGAACGCCGTAAAGAGCGAATGGCCGCCGCGGGGCGTCGACGTGAATTCAGGATGGAACTGGCAGCCGATGAACCAGGGGTGCGACGGCAGCTCGATCGTCTCGCAGAGCTGCTCGCGCTGGGTGAGCCCGGAAACGCGCAGGCCCTTGTCTTTCAGACGTTGCACGTACTGGTTGTTGACTTCGTAGCGATGGCGGTGGCGTTCGTTGATCACGTCCGCGCCGTAGACCTTGCGCGCGAGGCTCCCGGGCTCGAGCACGGCGCCCTGGGCACCCAGCCGCATCGTCCCGCCGAGATCGGACTTTTCGTCGCGGCGCTCGACGCGGCCGTCGCGGTCCTGCCATTCGGTCACGAGCGCGATCACCGGGTGCGGCGTGTCGCGGTCGAATTCCGTGCTGTTCGCGCCCGCGAGCCCGACGACGTTGCGCGCGAACTCGATCACCGCGAGCTGCATCCCCAGACAAATACCGAGGTACGGGACCTTGTTCTCGCGCGCGTACTGGATCGCCTTCATCATGCCTTCCACGCCGCGCTTGCCGAAACCGCCCGGAACGAGTATCGCGTCCACGCCTTTCAGGAGCGCGCCGATTCCGTCCTTCTCGATCGTCTCCGAATCCACGTAACGGATGTTGACTCGACTGCGCGCGTGGATCCCGGCGTGGACGAGCGCCTCGTTCAGCGACTTGTAGGAATCGGTAAGGTCGACATACTTGCCGACCATGGCGATGGTGATCTCGTGCTGGGGATGCTCGAGCGCCTCGACCAGCTTTTTCCAGACCTTGAGCTCGGCCGGCTTGGCGATGATGCCGAGCTTGTGGCAGACGATTTCATCGAGCATCTGCTGGTGCAGCATCCAGGGGATCCTGTAGATCGAGTCCGCGTCCCAGACGGAGATGACGGCATTGGCTTGAACGTTTGTAAACAGCGCGATTTTCTTCTTTTCGTCCTCGGGAATGGGCCGATCGGAGCGGCACAAGAGTGCATCGGGCTGGATGCCGATCCCGCGCAGCTCCTTCACGGAGTGCTGCGTGGGCTTGGTCTTGATCTCGCCCGCGCTCTTGATGAAAGGCACGAGCGTCAAGTGGACGTAGCAGGTGTTGTGCGCGCCGAGCTCCAGGCCCATCTGCCGCACCGCTTCGAGGAAGGGCAGCGACTCGATGTCCCCGACCGTTCCGCCGATCTCGACGATCGCCACTTCCGCTTCGCCTGCGCCGCGTGCAATGAACGCCTTGATCTCGTCGGTGACATGCGGGATCACCTGCACGGTGCGGCCGAGGTAGTCGCCGCGGCGCTCTTTTCTTATCACCGAATCGTAGATCTGGCCGGTCGTGAAGTTGTTGTTGCGGTGCATCCGCGCCGACTGGAAACGCTCGTAGTGGCCCAGATCGAGGTCGGTCTCGGCGCCGTCCTCGGTGACGAACACCTCCCCGTGCTGGAAGGGGCTCATCGTGCCGGGATCGACGTTGATGTACGGGTCGAGCTTGAGGAGGGTGACTTTGATGCCGCGCGATTCGAGGATCGCGGCGAGGGAGGCGGCGGCTATCCCCTTCCCCAGAGAGGAAACCACGCCGCCCGACACGAACACATACTTGGCCATCTAAAACCAGGGGGATGGGATGGAGAATGGTACATGAAAACCCCTCCCCGCTCAATCCGAGCGCCGCTTCGTTATCATATCCGCATGATGCAGAAACAGCTCTACGCTGCGCTCTAGGGCTGGGCTAGCTCCGGTCGATTCCGGAAATGCGCGAGCGCCTCCGGATTCGCGAGCGCCTCGAGGTTCTTCACCGGTTGCCCGTGCACGACGCTGCGCACGGCGAGCTCGACGATCTTATTCGACTTGGTGCGAGGAATATCGGGCACCTGCAGGATTTTCGCCGGCACGTGCCGCGGAGTAGTATGGGTGCGGATCTGGTTCTTGATCCTTGCAACCAGCGCGTCTTCGAGGACAAGGCCTTCGCGGAGCTTCACGAACAGCACCACGCGCACGTCGCCGATCTCGCCTGGCGGCCAAGTCTGGCCGATCACGAGCGACTCGACCACCTCCTCCAGCTGCTCGACCTGCCGGTAGATCTCGGCCGTGCCGATGCGCACGCCGCCCGGATTGAGCACCGCATCCGATCTGCCGTAGATGATCATGCCCTCACGAGCGGTGATCTCGCACCAGTCGCCGTGGGTCCAGACCCCGGGAAATCTCTCGAAGTAGGCGGCCCGGTATTTCGTTCCGTCGGGGTCGTTCCAGAATCCGACCGGCAGCGACGGAAAGGGCCGCGTGCAGACGAGCTCGCCTTTTTGCTCTTTCACCGAGCGGGCGTTTTCGTCGAACACCTCGACCCTGAGGCCGAGAGCCCGGCACTGGATCTCGCCGCGCCACACCGGCAGGATCGGGTTTCCGAGCACGAAGCATCCGCAAATGTCGGTGCCGCCCGAGATCGACGAGAGGCACACGTCGCGCTTGATCGCGTTGTAGACGTAGTCGAAACCCTCGGGGGCTAGGGGGGAGCCGGTCGAGAGCACGGTGCGCACGTGCTCGAGCCGGTGCGTTTTCGCCGGCTCTACGCCCGCCTTGGAGATGGCGTCGATGAATTTCGCCGACGTGCCCAGGTGGGTCATTTCCTCGGCGTCGGCGTAGTCGAAAAGAATGCTGCCGTTGTGGACGAAGGGCGAGCCGTCATAGAGCAGGAGCGTGGCGCCCGAAGCGAGCGCCGAGGCGAGCCAGTTCCACATCATCCAGCCGAGCGTGGTGAAGTAGAACAGCCGATCTCCGGGCTTCACGTCGCAATGCAGCTGCTGCTCGCAGAGATGCTTGAGCAGCGCGCCGCCGGCTCCATGCACGATGCACTTGGGCACTCCGGTCGTGCCGGAGGAAAACAGGATGTACAGCGGATGGTCGAAGGGCAGCTGCTCGAAGGCGATGTCGCTTGCCGGCCGACCGGCGATGAAGTCCTCCAGACGCTGCGCGCCCGGAATGGCGGAAACGTCCGGCTGATCGCTCACGTAGGGAACGACCACGACGCGCTTCAGGCTCGGCAGGCTCGCAGCGATTTCTCGCACCTTTTCGAGCGAGTCGATTTCCTTTCCGTTGTAGAAGTAGCCGTCAGCCGCGAAGAGCACCGCTGGGGCGATCTGGCCGAAGCGGTCGAGCACGCCCCGCACCCCGAAATCAGGGGAGCATGTCGAGAAAGTCGCGCCGATGCTGGTCGCGGCGAGCATCGCGGCGATCGCCTCGGGCAGGTTGGGCAGATAAGCGGCCACCCGGTCGCCGGGTTTCACGCCCAAGGCGCGCAGTCCCTGCGCGACTCGCGAGACTTGCTCGTACAGCTCGCGATGACTGAGGCGTCGCTTTACCTTGTCTTCGCCCCAGAACGCCATCGCGGTGGACGCGTCGCGCCGCCGCAGCAGGTTCTCGGCGAAGTTGAGCCGCGCCTGCGGATACCAGCGCGCGCCCGGCATCCGGTCGCCGTTCACGAGAACCCGCGCGCCCTTCGCGCTCGCGCGCACGCTCGCGAACTTCCACAGCGAGTCCCAGAACTGCTCCGGGTGATCTATCGTCCAGCGGTAGAAGGCCGGATAGTCGTTCAATCCGAGCTTCCAGTCGCGGATCGCCTGGCGCGCGAAACGCGTGAGGTTCGCTTCTTCGATGCGCTCGGGACCCGGCGTCCAGAGCGGTGTCTCGGCCATGGCGGCCTCCTCTCGCCTCGTGGTTGGACATTATAATTTGCGCCGGATCGCGCTTGATCCAGATCGGGAGAAGCATGGCACGCGAATCGATGCAGTTCGATGTGGTCGTGGTGGGCGGCGGGCCGGCAGGACTCGCGAGCGCGATCCGGCTGAAGCAGCTCGCAGCGCAGAACGCGGTCGAACTGGGCGTGTGCGTGATCGAAAAGGGCTCGGAGATCGGGGCACACATCCTTTCCGGCGCCGTGATGGACCCGCGCGCGCTCGAGGAGCTCTTCCCCGACTGGAAGCCCCGCGGCGCCCCGCTCACGACCCCGGTGAGCGAGGACCGGTTCCTTTTTCTCACCCGGTCAGGCTCGCTCAGGGTACCGGGCTTTCTCCTGCCCGAATGCTTCAGGAACCATGGCAACTACGTCGTAAGCCTCGGCAACGTGTGCCGCTGGCTGGGGCAGCAAGCCGAAGCGCTGGGCGTCGAAATCTACCCCGGCTTTGCCGCCGCGGAAGTGCTCTACGACGACCGCGGCAACGTCTGCGGAGTCGCTACCGGCGACATGGGCGTGGGACGCGACGGCAAGCCGACCGCCCAGTATCAGCCGGGGATCGAGCTGCGCGGCAAGTATGTCTTCTTCGCCGAAGGCTGCCGCGGCCATCTGGGCAGGCGGCTGATGGAGCGCTATCGGCTGAGCGCGAACTCGGATCCCCAGGTGTACGGGATCGGCCTGAAGGAGCTGTGGGAGATCGAACCGAAAAGGCACCAGGCGGGGCTCGTCATCCACTCTGCCGGCTGGCCCCTGGTCGCGGATACTTACGGCGGCTCCTTCCTCTATCACATGCAGGACAATCTCGTGTCGGTCGGCTTTGTCGTCGGACTCGCCTACGCCAACCCTTACCTCGATCCGTACGAGGAATTCCAGCGCTACAAGACCCATCCGGACATCCGTTCGTTCCTCGAAGGCGGCAAGCGCATCGCCTACGGCGCGCGCGCCATTGCCGCCGGCGGCCTGATGTCGTTGCCCAGGCTCACGTTTCCCGGCGGGTGTCTTGTCGGCGACGAAGCGGGATTCCTCAACGCCTCGCGAATCAAAGGCAGCCACGCGGCGATCAAGTCCGGCATGCTCGCCGCGGAGGCCGCGTTTGGCGCCCTGCAGGCGGGACGATCCGCAGACGAGCTCGACGCTTACGGCACCGCGTTCCAGGAATCGTGGCTCTTCGACGAGCTGTACCGCGCGCGCAACTTCAAGCAGTGGATGTCCAGGGGACTCTATTCGGGCACGCTCATGGTGGGCGTGGAGCAAACCCTGCTCGGGGGAAAATTCCCCTGGACGCTACACCACCGCCACGCCGACCACGAATGTCTACGTCCCGCTTCGGAGTGCAAGCCCATCGACTATCCGAAGCCCGATGGAAAGCTCACATTCGATCGCCTCTCCTCGGTATTCATCTCCAATACGAACCACGAGGAGAACCAGCCCGGCCACCTGGTTCTCAAGGACGCGACCGTTCCCGTCGGCTTGAACCTCGCGAAATACGCGGGCCCCGAGAGCCGCTACTGCCCGGCGGGCGTATACGAATTCGTGAAAAACGGCGACGGCGCCGACCGCCTCCAGATCAACGCGCAGAACTGCGTTCACTGCAAGACCTGCGACATCAAGGACCCGACCCAGAACATCGTCTGGGTTACCCCGCAGGGTGGGGATGGACCGAACTACCCGAACATGTAGGCAGATCGCTAACTCTTCAAAGAGAAAGAAGTAGTTGCAAATAACGAACGTTCGTACTATTGTGTGCGCATGCGAAAAGGCGAGCAGACGCGCACTTTGATCCTCAACGAGGCGGTGGCCCTCGCAAGTCAGGTCGGTTTGGAGGGATTGAGCATCGGCTCGCTCGCCGCACGCCTGGCCATGTCCAAGAGCGGGCTCTTCGCTCACTTCGGCTCCAAGGAGGATCTGCAGCTCCTCACTCTCAAGCAGGCGCAGACGCTGTTCTTCGAGCAGGTTTTCTCGCCCGCGTTGAAACAAGCCCGCGGCCTGCCGCGCCTCAGAGCTCTTTTCTCGAACTGGCTCGCGTGGGTTAAACGCAACGATGATCTCGCGGGCGGCTGTCTGATGCTTGCTGCCTCGGTCGAATACGACGATAGGCCCGGGGCGGTGCGCGACCTGCTCGTCGCCGGGCAACGCGAGCTGCGCGGCGCTGTCGCCAAGGCCATCCGCCTTGCCATCGACGAAGGGCACCTCGAACCCCACACCGATCCCTGGCAGCTCACCTTCGAGATGTTCGGGATCGTCCTCGCCACGCATCACGACTTCAGGCTGCTCGGCGATGCGCGCGCGCCCGAGCGCGCGGGCGACGCTCTGGAACGGCTGATCGAAGCGCATCGCGCCGCGGCGCCACGCGCCTGAGGGCCGACATGCGCTCCCGCAACGCCACGGCACCGGAGTTCTCCGCGGCCTATCCCGCGCACCTGGTCGCGTCCTGGCCCCTGGGCGTCGCGCACTCGATCACGGTTCGCCCCATCCGCCCCGAGGACATCGACCTCGAGACGGCCTTCGCGCAAAAGCTCTCGAAAGAGACGCGCTACAACCGCTTCCTCGGCGGCGGCGTCCGACTCACAGCGGAGATGCTGGAAAAATTCACCCGCATCGATTTCAGCCGCGACATGGCGCTGATGGCAACGGCGACGATCGAGGGAGCCGAAACCGCAATCGGCGTCGCGCGCTACGTGCGCCTAGCGGACGGCGTCAGCTGCGAATTCGCGATCACCATCGCCGATGCCTGGCAAGGCCGCGGCATCGGCAGGAAGCTCCTCGCCATGCTCGTCGACGCAGCCCGCGGGCACGGCATGCGGCGGATCATCGGTGACGTGCTCGCCACGAACACGCCCATGTTGCGCCTCGCCCATTCGCAAGGATTTCGCATCGAGCGGCATCCCGAGGGCGCGGAGCTGCGCCGCGTGGTGCTCGAGCTTGTCGTTGACCCGCCGCGCATTCCAATTTCTGCGGGAAGCTGACACAATTGCGCAACAGAGGAGGCCCACTTGTCATGAAAACATCAAGAATCGAGCTGTGGACGTTGCTTTTCGTCTTCGCCTTTTTTCCCGCGGCGGCGGAGGCCCAGAACGTGTTCCGTCTGTACGGCGGGCTCGCGCCGACCAGCTACAAGATTTCGTTCGACCAGAACGCCCCCGTCGGCTATAGCAATCAGACTGCGAAATCCAACTACACCGCCGCCAATCTCGGCCTGACCTGGATATCACCCAAGGGAATCTATGTCGACTTCGCGGCTTCGCAAAGCCTCAGCGCCACGCACGACTTGTGGAATTCCGTACCCAACACCCCGCCGCAGGATTTTTCGCACGATACCTACACCTTGACGGGGGGCTACAGTCATGCCTTTGCCCAGGGTGCGAGCGTCTCGGGTTTTGGCGGCTACACCGCAAGCAGCACCGTACTTCACGCACCCCGCCCGCCCCTTACTTTTTCCAAGGACACATTCGACAGCCAGGGAATCTTCGTCGGAGCGGGCGGGGGGATTCCTGCGCTGCGCGGCCAGTTCAGCGGGAGCGTCGCCATTGCCGGGATGAAGGGCAAGTGGAAGGACGACAACGGCTTCAGTAATACCGCCGATACCACGTTCGGTTTCAGCCTCGGGGGGGCTTATACCTACCCGATCACTCCGGCGTTGGGTGTAACTGCGGATTTGAGATACCAGCAATACAAGTACAACTTCGACGTCGTCGCCGGCACGGCCGCGTACACGGTCACCGAGAAAATCACCAGCCTCGGGGTCAGGCTCGGCTACCGGTTCTGATTCACCGCTAGAACGTCGGCGGCACGATGATCGTCGACTTCTTCTTTTCCCCTTCTTTTTGCTTCTTGGCGGCCTCCTCCAACCTGGCGCTCTCCAATTCAAACATGCGCTGGCGCGCCGGTTCCGCATACTGACCGTTTGGGTAACGGTTGAGGTATTTCTGAACGTCGGCGGCCTTACGGCTGGATTTGACTGACTCCCAGAGCGACGTCTCCGCAGCCAGCTTCGCCTTGCTCTCGGCGTCGCGCTGCGCCTGCACCTTCGCCTCGCGCTGCGCCCTTTCTTCCGCTTCGCGCTTCGCCTGTGCCTCCGCCTCGCGTTTCGCTTGCGCTTCGGCTTCGCGCTTCGCTCGCAACTCAGCTTCGCGTTTCGTTTGCGCTTCGGCGTCCCGCTTCGACTTCAGCTCGGCCGTGCGTTGCGCCTCCGCCTCGCGTTTCGCCTGGGCTTCAGCGTCACGCTTCGCCTCGGCCTCGCGCTGCGCCTTCACCTCGGCATCGCGTTTCGCCTGCGCCTCGGCCTTTGCCGCTTCGGCGGCATCGCGCCTGGCCTTTGCCTCCGCCTCGACCTTCTGAGCAGTCAATTGCTGGCTCGGCTTCATCACAAAGAAATAGGCGGCGGTGCCCGAAAGTACCAGTACCCCGAGGATCGCCGGTACGAGCATCGAGTGCCTCTTCCCCGCTGCCGCGGGTTCCGGCGACGGCGCGTCCGCGAGCTTGACCGTCTTCTCGACCGTCGCTCGCGCGCTCTCCCCGGCTTCGGCGCGCGGGACGCTCCTCTGGAGCCGCGTCCTGTCGGCTCCCGCCATGGTGCGGGTGCCGCTGTCGTCCGCGGGGGAGCCGCTGCGTAGTTTGGCGGCCTTGCGTGCCGCGAGCGACGCATACACGCCCTGCGG
>Ga0209377_1001770_pt1 | contig 14324 bp, 20 predicted proteins | sample GraSoiAngelo_141_FD_185898 | JGI IMG/M metagenome (GOLD analysis project Ga0209377, IMG submission 185898) | Grasslands soil microbial communities from the Angelo Coastal Reserve, California, USA - 14_0929_12_40cm (SPAdes) (version 2) | ecosystem: Environmental > Terrestrial > Soil > Grasslands ...
CAAGCCGGGGCGGGGCGCGATCGCGAAATGCATGAAGGCTCACGAGGCCGAGCTTTCCCCCGCGTGCCGTGAAAGCGCGAAAGCGCGCGCCGAGAAAGCCGAGAGGGTGCGCGAGGAATGCAAGGCCGACGCGGAGAAATTCTGCAAGGGCATTGCGCCCGGGGGCGGGCGAATCCTGTCCTGCCTGAAGAGCCGGCAGCAGGAACTCCAGCCGGCGTGCGCGGTGGAATTCAAGCGCGCGAAGTGACCGGCACGCTGAAAATCCGTCCCGCCACCGTGGCCGATGCGGCGTCCCTTCTCGCCATCTATCGGCCGTTCGTGGAGTCGACCGCGGTCTCGTTCGAAACCGTCGCGCCAACCACCGACGAGTTCGCCGCCCGCATTTCAAAGGCGCTCGCGGGCTGGCAATGGTTGCTCGCCGAAAGAGGCGGGCAGTGCATCGGCTACGCATACGGCTCCGCCCACCGCGAGCGCGCCGCTTACCGCTGGTCAGTCGAAGTGTCCGCCTACGTGCATCCGGGTCATGGCCGCCAGGGCGTGGGGCGCGCGCTGTACGAGCGGCTGCTGGAAGACCTTGCTCAGAAGGGCTTCTGCAACGCGTACGCGGGCGTCACGATGCCCAATGAAGGTAGCATCGCATTGCATCGGAGAATGGGCTTCGAATCCATCGGGGTCTTCAAGGCCGTGGGCCGCAAGTTCGGAAGATGGCACGACGTCGCCTGGTTTCAACGGTCTCTGCGAAGCTCGCCGCCGCAGGAGTAACAACAAACCCTGACACATCGAGGTAACGCCTATGTGCAGAAACATCAAGACCCTCTTCAACTTCGAACCCCCCGTGACGGACGAGGAGATCCGCGCGGCCTCGCTGCAATTCGTGAGGAAAGTGAGCGGCTTCAACAAGCCATCCAAAGCGAACGAGGCCGCGTTCCTCGCGGCAGTCGACGAGATAGCGGGAGTTTCCAAAAACCTACTCGACTCGCTCGAGACGAACGCAGCGCCGAGGAACCGCGAGGAAGAGGCCGCCAAGGCACGGGCACGCGCCGCCCAGAGGTTCGCGCCGACCTGAGCCGTGCCGCGGATGGAACCTTTTCAGCCGCGCAGACGTGTAAGCTAGGTTATGCCGCCTGTTTTGCCGTTCCGAACCCGGTCCGCCGTGTCGCCGTACCGGCGCGCCCGGCCCGACGCCTTGAATTTCGAGGATTTGTTGCGCCCGCAGGTCGAATACCTCTATCGGCTGGCCTGGCGATTCACCGGCAGCGTGGCCGACGCCGAGGACCTCGTCCAGGACGTATTGATCAAACTCTTTCCCCGCACCCAGGAGTTGCTCGAGATCGACCGGCTCCGGCCCTGGCTGGCCCGGGTGCTCTACCACCAGTACGTCGACTCGGTCCGCAAGCGGGCCCGCTCTCCGGTCGTGGAGCTCGTGACCGAGACCGAAGGCGAGGACAACCCCCTCGATGCCCTGCCTGCGACTAAGGATGGCCCGGAAGAGCAAGCCGAACGCAGCGGGCAGCGCGAGCGCATCCTGCGCGCCCTCGACCGGCTCAATCCCGAGCAGCGCGCGGTGGTCGCGATGCACGACGTCGAGGGGTACAGCCTCGAAGAGCTCGAGACGATGCTGGAGACGCCCCTCGGCACCCTCAAGTCGCGCCTGCACCGGGCGCGCCAGCGGTTGCGCGCCCTGCTGCCGATGGAACCTTTTTTAGCGAACGAACGTGTTAAGGGATAGGAGAGCCATCAAATGGAATGCAGCGAGTTCGCACTGCGATTGGACGACTTGCTCGACGGGCGGCTCCACGCCCTCGGGCGCAAGTCGATCGAGGAACACCTGGGGCGTTGCCCGGACTGCCGCAACCGGCATGAGCACGCGGTGGCGGTGTTGGAATCGGTGCGCAAGCTTACCCCGCCCGCCGCACACCCGGGCTTCATAGACCAGGCTCTGTCGCGCGCGACCCGTCCGGTGGCCGGCGCAGCACGCTCCAGGTGGCGCCCCGTGCTCGGCATGGCGCTCGCGGCGTCGCTAGTGCTGGGCGTGGCCCTCGGCGTGTTCCTCGCGACGCGGCCGGAACCGGTGCACGCGGTGGCGCTGACGATCGATCGGCCCGAGACCGTGCGCCTCATGTTCAACAGCGCGAAGCCGCTGAAAGCCGCCACATTGAGCCTCGCGCTGCCCGAGAACGTGGAGCTCGTCGGCTACAACGGCCGGCGCGAGCTCTCCTGGCAGACGGATTTGCGCGAAGGCGGGAATCTGATGCAGCTTCCTTTGGTCGCGCGCGGAGTAACGAAGCAAGAACTCGTGGCGAGCCTGTCGCACGGCGGGAGCACCAAGATGTTCCGCCTGAAGATCGAAGTCGACAATGCAAGCAGGCCGGGAATGTGACACGTAAGACGCTGGGCCGGCGGAAGGGAAGTCATTTGCAAGCAGGAGGCATCATGAAGCGATTCACACGGTATGCGATCGGTGCGATTCTCGTTCTCGGGACGTCGAGCGCGTGGGCACAGCAGCGCGATCTCGAGGTGACGATGGACGTCGTGCCTGCCAATGCGTCCGCCGGCGCAGCCGGCGAGATCAAGCTGCCGATCACGCTCGACTCGGCCTCGCCCCGGGGGCAGGCATCCTCTTCCTTCGGCCTCGGGACTGCAACCTTGGCTCGCGACAAGGGGGCTCTCACCGGCAGCGAGTTCGGCAACCGAGTATCGGATGATGCGCGCAACCAAAGCCGCACCCCGAACCTCCCGCCGCAATCCAGGCGCCCGTAACGCACTCATTCCGTTGAATGCACGCCGCGCCGGGGTACACTCCGGCGGGTGCGCGCGTTTACTCGTCGTCGAAGGACGCAAAGGGAAAAAACAAGCGACTTCCGGCTTTCCTGCTTCGTCGTCGTTTTACTTCTGAATATCATTCCGTGGCAGCCTGTCCGCGCCGCCGCGGACGGCGCGCTGGCTGCCGAGCAGGGCGTCACCGCGTTTCGCGCGGGCGACTACCAAGCGGCGCTTCGATCGTTCCTCGATGCGCTGCAGGCGGGCCTGGACACTCCGGGTCTGCACTACAACCTCGGCGCAACGTACTACCGGCTGCAACGCTATCCGGAGGCGGAGCGCGAGTTCCAGGGGCTCGCGCCCGACCCCAAGTGGGCTCCCCTCGCCCACTACAACCTCGGCCTCACCGCGCAGCGCGCGGGTCGCCCGCAGCAGGCGATCGAATACTTCGAACAGGCGTACCGCACGACCACCGACCCGAACTTGCGCGTTCTTGCGGCGACGGCACTCGAGCGGCTGGGCGGCGCGCTGCCATCCGCGAAGACGAGCGCCGTGATGTCCCTGGCCGGCGGCTACGACAGCAACGCCACGCTGTCACCGGACGCGTCGACGGTCGGGGTCAGCCACCAGGGCGACCGATTCGTCGAGGCTCTGGCCGTGGCGAGCCACCGTCTCGCCGGAGACAACGCGCGCGCGTGGATTGCCCACGGCAGTCTGATCCTGAGGAGGTACGCAGAGCTGAACCAATTCGACGTGACGGGATCGCGCGCCGGCTTGAGCTACGAGCGCGATTCAGGTCGCGTGCAGACTGGCGTCGGAGCTTATTTCGACACGGCTTTCATCGGCCGTGACCGCCTCGAGCAAGTCGCGTCGGTCGATGCGCAGGCGAGCTGGCGCCTGGACGCCGGCGGCGAGCTGCGCGGGCGCTATCAGTTCGGGCACATCGCCGGCGGCGGCGGCTTCGAGTATCTCGACGGCCGACAGCAGCGTTTGTCGACGGACGCCGGGTTCACGCTGGCGAGCGCTCTTCTGCGCGTCGGCTATCAACTCGAGCTCAACGATCGCAGGGATCTCCAGCAGGGGAACGAATTCTTCAGCGTCTCGCCGACGCGGCATTCGCTCTTCGCGACCGTCGCTCTGCGCAACGTCAGCGGCTGGCAGGCCGACGCGCGCGGTGAATATCGCGTCAGCCGCTACCACGATCCCAATCTCATCGACGCCGGCCCGACTCTGGGCATCCTCGAGGTCACCCGCAGGGACCAGCGTTACGGGTTCGCTTTGCGCGCGAACCGTCGAACGACCGCTGCGTGGCGCGTGTTCGTCGACTATAGCTACTATCGAAACGAATCGAACCTGGACACCTACGACTACAGCCGCCATCAGTTGATGGCTGGTATCGAAGCTGCTCTGGAAAAATAGGCTTCAGCGTCGATTTTCTTTGTAATAGGATGAGGGACTCGCAGGTGACTGCGACCCGGGGGAGGCGCGATGCAAGGCCCAAGCCCAGTCGAAACTGGAGAGGATCCCCTCGCCCCCTATCGCGGGCGGATCCTGTACGGGCTCGCGAGCGCGGCGGCGGTGTGCCTCCTTCCGTTCTCCGTCAACGCTTTCGTGCAGGGGAATCCCGGGCTGGGAGCGGGAATTCTGGCAGCGTTCCTCGTTCTCGCCATCGACGCTTTCGCCATCTACCTGAAGAAATCTCCGCCGATTCCGCTGATCCTGCTGCTCGTCCCCATCGCGGTGGGCACGGCGGTCTCCCTCAAGGTCCAGGGTTTTTTCGGCGCCCTGTGGGCCTACCCCACGGTCCTGCTCTTCACTTTCGGTCTGTCGCGGCGCATGGCCTATGTAGGCAGCATCCTGCTGCTGCTGATCATCAGCGCGCTGGTCTATCACTACATCGGCTTCGCGTACACCATCCGGTTCTTCGTCACGCTGACCCTCACCATCGTGCTGGCCAACATCGTCCTGAGCATCATCGTCGACCTGCACCGCAGGCTGCTCGACCAGGCGCTCGTGGACCCGCTGACCGGCGTCTTCAATCGCCGCTACATGGAGCGCTGCCTGAGCGACGCCATCGAGCGGTTGCGGCGCAACTCCGCCCCGACTTCGCTCCTCCTGATCGACGTCGATCGCTTCAAGAGCATCAACGATCAATACGGCCATGCGACGGGCGACAGCGTGCTGAGGGGCATCGTCTCGCTCATCCAGAAACGCTCGCGCAAGCTCGACCTGCTCTTTCGCATCGGGGGCGAGGAATTCATGTTGCTGCTGCCCGGCACGCGGGAAGCCGCGGCCGCGCTCGTCGCCGAGGACCTTCGCGCTTCGACCGCGGAGTCGCGCTTGCTCGAAGACTGGCAGGTGACGCTGAGTATCGGCGTCGCCGAGCTTCGGCCCGGCGAATCACCGGATTCCTGGATGAAGCACGCCGATGACGCTCTGTATGGGGCGAAGAAGGCGGGCCGCAATCGAGTGGTTTGCGCCGGCCTGTCTCGACCCCAGCCGGAGCCGGTGCCCCGCGACGCGAAACCGGAGACCCGATCCGGTGCGGAGCGCGCTTGACGCGTCCGGAGTGCGCGTGTATAAGGAGCGCGCAGGATTCTCCAAGTCGAGATCGTCTGGTCCAGCTGCAGCCGCTTAGGCACGCTCATCTCATCAGGTCGTCGTTTTCTCTCTCCCCTTGAAGTTCCCGCGTTCCGGGCGTAAGCCCTCTTACAATTTCTTAGGAAATGTGCAAATGAGTACAGGTACTGTCAAGTGGTTCAACGACTCCAAGGGTTTCGGGTTCATCACCCCCGACGGCGGCGGCAAGGATCTGTTCGCCCACTTCTCGGCGATCCAGGGCAGCGGCTTCAAGTCCCTGAAGGAGAACCAGAAGGTGTCCTTCGATGTGACCGCAGGCCCGAAAGGCGACCAGGCCGTCAACATCAAGCCCATCGCGTAACAAGCGTCGCAGGCAGAGAAAAAAGCCCGGTCAGCCGGGCTTTTTTCATGGGGGCTCCGAAACGGGCGGGGTCGATTTGCTCGCCGCGAACGCCCACTCCTCGACAGAACGGGGGCGCTTCCATTATCCTGCCGCTCCATGGACAAACGAAAAGCGTGGCGGGAACAGGAACAGCAACTGGTCGAGCGTTGGAACGCGGCGGCGGTCCGGCTGCGCGACGCTCAGGCAGCCTTGTCGTCCCCGTCTTCGGAGAACGGCGACCCAGCGCCGCACGAAGAAAAGGTGCTGAAGGCCAAGGCGGCCCGGGCCGAGCTCGAGGCCGTGCGAAAGCAGGTGGCGCGCCTCAAAGTGGAGTTCAGCGCAGGAAAGCGCTACTAGGAAGCGCAAGCGCCTCTTGCGCTGCTCGGCGCTCCCGAGCGCTACTCGTCGCTGCGGATTTCGGGATAGGCGTCCTTCGCTTCGTGGCGCTTCCCGCTTTCGTCGTACCAGTGGAGCTTCCCCGGAGTCTCGCCCTTGGTGAGCTTGTGCGAACTGTCGCAGAAGGGCAGGTTGCCCGAGAGTCCGCAGGCGCAGATGTATTGGGCCTCGCCGCCTATCTTCACTTCATAGGGATGGTCGCGGTTGCGCTTTACGATTCGTGCCATGGGGTCTCCTCAACTGTCTGTATTCATAATAGACGTAAACTCGGCGCTCGGCGTTCCCCGCAGGGGAGGGAAATGACAGCTCGATCGACGGCCTTCGCCCTCGCCGCGGTTCTCGCGGGCATCTCGGCCGCCCAAGCCCAGAGCTACCCGTCGCGGCCGGTCACGATGGTGGTGCCGTTTGCCGCGGGCGGGCCGGTGGACACGATCGCCCGCATCGTCGGCATCCCCATGGGGAAGGCGCTCGGCCAGACCGTCTTGGTGGAGAGCGTTGCCGGAGCGTCCGGAACCCTAGGGGTGGGCCGTGTCGCGCGCGCCGCACCCGACGGCTACACGCTCAGCATCGGCCACTGGGGCACGCACGTCATCAACGGCGCGGTCTTCCCGCTCTCGTACGACCTGCTCAATGACCTGGAGCCGGTGGCGATGATCGCAAGCAATCCGCTGATGATCGTCGCGAACGCTTCCCTGCCGGCAAAGGACTTGAAGGAATTGATCGCGTGGCTGAAGGCCAATCCGGGCAAGGCCTCGGCGGGAACGGCAGGATCGGGATCGGCGACGCACATCGGCGGAATCTACTTCCAGAACGCGACCGGCACCCGGTTTGAGCTCGTGCCCTACAGGGGGTCGGGGCCGGCGATGCTCGATCTCGTCGGCGGTCGCATCGAACTCATGATCGACCAGGCTTCGAACTCCATTCCGCAGCTGCGCGGCGGCAAGATCAAGGCTTACGCGATCACCGCGAAGACACGCCTCGCGGCGGCGCCCGAAATACCCACTGTGGACGAAGCGGGCCTGCCCGGGCTGCATGTCTCGGTGTGGTACGGAATCTGGGCGCCGCGCGGCACGCCCCGCGACGTCGTGGCGAAGCTGAACGCAGCCGTCGTCGCTGCGCTCGCCGATGCGACAGTGCGAGCGCGCCTCGCAGATCTGGGCCAGGAGATCCCGCCTCGCGAGCAGCAGACCCCGGAGGCTCTGGGCGCGTTTCACAAAGCCGAGATCGAGAAGTGGTGGCCGATGGTGAGGGCCGCGGGCATCAGGCCGGAATGAAGTCCTCCGTGACCTCCAGGACGGAAACCGCGCCGGACTCGGCGAAGCTCGAGTCGATGCGGAACGAAATCAGGCTTCACCTCGAGAATCTCAGGCGCGCGCTCGCCGCGGAGATCCGGAACTATCCGACGCCGATCCCGCGGTGCGATGCGCAGTTCAATCACCTCTACGAGCAGCAGGCGAGGCTCGCCCGCGATCTGGACCGGATCGGTGCGTTCGCGGAAAAGAATCCGGGGAGCGAAGACTACATCGAGTTGATCGGCCGATTCATTGCCTCCGCGCCTTACACGGACGAGGCCGGGGAGCGCGAGCTGAGGTCTCGGCTGAGAACCGAGCTTCCCGCGGCCAGAAAATAAATTGCACCGACCTTACGCTCGCGTGTTGTGCTGGCTAGAATGCTCGGAAACTCCCGCCGCCGGCGGAAAAAAGGCGAATAGTCTTCTCGAAGGGAAGGACAGATCATGATACAGCGGACGGGCTCACGCTTCAGATTGCTCGGTATTGCAGCGCTTGCGCTCCTAGTTTCCGGGTGCGGCACGATCAAGTACATGCAAGAAATGCCGGCGGGAACGGCGGTAAAGGCTCCCGCGCCGGGCAAGGCGATCGTGGTGTTCATGCGATCCTCGTTCCTCGGCCAGGCGATTTCGTCGAGCGTGTTCGAGATCCGTAACGACAACCCCGTGCTCGTGGGCCTGGTCGCAAACAAGACCATGGTCGCATACGAGGTCGATGCAGGACGGCGCCTGTTCATGACGGTGTCGGAAAGCGCTGATTACATGTCCGCGGACCTTACACCGGGTCGGGTCTATTACGCTTTCGTCACGCCGCGCATGGGCGCGTTCCGCGCCCGCTTCTCGCTCGCCCCGGTCAAGAAGGGCGGAGAACTTTCCAAGGAGGCCGAAAGCTGCCTCAGGGAATGCCGGCAGGTTGCAAACACGCCGGAGTCCGAGGCCTGGGCACGCGATAACATGGCCGACATCCGCTCCAAGCATATCGAGAACTACCCGCGCTGGAACCAGAAGCCGGAAAACGAAAAGCCGCACCTCGCGGGCGCAGACGCAGTCTGACAATGGGACTGGGCGCGGCCGCAGAGGTTTTCGGCGTGCGGTGAAAACGAAAAAAATGCACAGCAGGGAGCTAGGCCTGTTGCTGGCGCGGCAGCTCCTCGACGTGGAAGACCTGCACTACGGGCTCTGGGACTCGGACCTCGAGCTCAAGCTCGGCAACCTCGCTGCCGCCCAGCAGCGCTACAACGACCTGCTGATAGCGCAGCTGCCGCGGCCCGAGCGCGGGGTCCGAGTCCTCGACATCGGCTGCGGCGCGGGACAGCTACTGCGCCAGCTGCTCGACCGCGGCTACAGCGCGGACGGCGTCATCCCGCTCAAGGACCTGGGCGACGCAGTGCGCCGGAAGCTGGCGGACCGCTCGGGCCATCGATCCAGGATTTTCGAGGGCCGCTTCGAGGACTTTCCGGTCGCAGAGTGCCGGCGCAGCTACGACGTGACCCTGTTCAGCGAGAGTTTTCAGTACATCTCTCCATCGGTTTCCCTGCCGATCCTACAGGCGATCCTGAAACCCGGAGGGCTGCTGCTCATCTCCGATTTCTTCAAGAGCGACGCGCCAGAGAGCGCCTCCCTCGATCCCGGCTTCGGCGGCGGCCACCCGCTGAACGAGTTCTACGCCTCGATGAAACGAACGCCCTTCGTCCTCGTCAAGGACGAGGACATCACGCGGCGCGTCAGTCCCAACATGGAGCTGGTAAACGATCTCCTGATGAACAGGATCAAGCCGGCGACGCTATCCGTCGGGCGCTACGTCGAGGGCCGCTATCCGCTCCTATCGCGGCTCGCGCTCGGGCTGTTGCGGAAGAAATTGGACGGGCTGAACAACAAATATTTCTCCGGACACCGCGGCAAGGAAGTGTTCGAGCGCTACAAGACCTATCACCTGCTGCTCTATCGCCTTCCTTAGCGAAGCGGCATTTGAACGCTTCGCGCTCACGCGTTCGTTTCCGCGGGCGGGGTGCGTTCGAACCGGAGGATCGCCCGCTTGATCGGCTCGGGCCACGGGGCCGATTTCCTCGTTTTCGGATCGGCGTTGACGTAGATGAGCTCGCCGCTCGTGATGTGCTCCGCGCCGCGCCAGATGCCGAACACGAGGTGCATCGAGGAACGGCCGATGCGCCCGACGCGGCAGCCGATGTCGATCAGCTCGTCGTAGGTCGCCGAGCCGTGGTATTCGGCGCTCGCTTTCGCGGCATAGATGTCCGTGCCAAATTTCTCGACGATATCCTGCGGATAGCGGAAGCCGATCGCGCGCCAGTATTCCGCGACGGCGACGTCGAAGTAGAGAAAATAGTGCCCGTTGAAGACCACGTCCTGCCGGTCGACTTCCGCCCAGCGCACCCGCAGGCTGTGGACGAAGGTGAAATCCTCGCGCTTCATTCGGGGCGGGACAGTCCGGTGGATTAGACTTCGAGCATACCAGAGGCCCGATGGACGAGATCGTATTGCGCTCGATGCTGAAATGGCCGGACGTGCCGGCTGTGTACGGCTGGCTCTCGCTCGACCGGCGCGGAAGCTGGATGATCAAGACCGTCGCGGGGCGCTTCGAGCGCATCGCCCATGCCGCGGTCAGGGAGTTCATCGGCAGGAATTACGCGTCGGATCCGGAGGGCCGCTGGTTTTTCCAGAACGGCCCGCAGCGGGTGTTCGTCGCGCTCGATTACACGCCCTGGGTCTACAGGCTCGACGACGCGGGGCAGGGGCTCCTCGCGCATACGGGGGCCGTGCCGCGCGCGCTCGAAGGGGTATTTCTCGACGACGCGGGCGCGCTGCTTCTGAAGACGGAGATCGGCATCGGAGTGTTGCTCGACCGCGACCTCCCGGGTTTTCTCGAGCGCCTTGCAGACGTCGGCGGCCGGGGGCTCGAGGGGCTCCTGGAAGAGGTCGCGCGGGGCGCGGTAACGCAGGCGATACTGCAGGGCAGGAAGGTGCCGATCGCTTCCGTTCGCTCCGCGGACGTTCCCAGCCGGTTCGGATTCGTCGCAAGGCCCGCGCCTCGGGCGGGCGAGCCGGAGTGCTGATCGAGCCCGGATGTAACGAGGTGTAAAAGGTGTAAAAAGTCGACGCGGGCTCATCGCTGGCGTTACACTTTCTCCAGAGCCCAGAGTTCTCCCTGAAAGGGGGCTCAGATGAAACGACCGATTGCGATTCTGCTCGGAGCGGCGCTGCTGATAAGCGCAGACGCCGTCTTCGCGCGCGGCGGCGGCAGGGGCGGCGGAGGTCACGCGGGCGGAGGATTCCACGGTGGCGGCGCGTCCATGGGCGTTCACGGCGGACATGTGGGCGGAATATCCGCCGTCGGGTTTCACGCCGGACATCCCATCGGACGGCCTTTCGTGGGTGTTCGGCCTGGGTTCGTCGGCCGTCCTCCCATCCATCACCACCGCGTATTCGTCGGCGGCACGGTCATAGTCGGCGCGCCGTTCTTCTATCCCTACTATCCCTATTATCCTTACTATCCTCCGGCGTACGCGGCCCCACCCGTGTATGCGGAGCCGCCGGTCTATATCGAGCAGGGCGGGGGAGTGTATTACTACTGTCCCGAATACAACGATTACTACCCCAACGTGCCGAGCTGCCCATCGCAGTGGGTGCCGGTGTCCGCAGCCGCGAGCGAATACCCGCGCTGACGCCCACCGCGGCTAGCCCGGAGTCAGCACGACTTTTCCCTGAACCTTGCGGCTCATCATGTCGTTGAGCGCGTCGGCGGCGCGCGCTAGCGGGTAGCTCGCGCTCACCAGCGGCTTGATCTTCCCCGCGCGCAGCCACGCGGTGAGCTCCGTCAAGTTCGCCGCGTTGAGATCGCGCTCCCGCCTCGCGAACTCGCCCCAGAAAACGCCCACGATCGAGCAGCCCTTGAGCAGCGTCAGGTTGAGCGGGATCCTGGGGATCTCGCCCGAGGCGAAGCCGACCACGAGGTAGCGTCCCTTCCAGGCCATTGCGCGCAGCGCGGGCTCGGAATACTTCCCGCCGACCGGGTCCAGGGCGACGTCGACGGCGCCTCCCAGATTCCTGAGCGCCTCGCGCAGGTCCTCGCGCTCGTAGTTGATCGTGACATCGGCGCCGAAACGCCTGCAGGTCTCGAGCTTCTCGTCGGAGGAGGCGCAGGCGATCACGCGCGCACCGAAGAGCTTGCCGAGCTCCACGGCGGCAAGGCCGACCCCGCCCGCCGCGCCGAGCACGAGCAGGTTCTCGCCCGCCTTGATTCGCGCGCGGTCCTTGAGCGCGTGCCAGGCCGTCGCGTAGACCAGGCCGAACGAGGCGGCGACAGTGAAATCGAGACCGGCCGGAACCGGCGCAACGAGCGCTTCGTCGACCACGGCCTCCTCCGCATAGCCGCCCCAGCGGATGTGCGCCATCACCCGGTCCCCGGGCATGAAACCGTGCACGCCCTCGCCGACCTGCCTCACCACGCCGGCGATCTCGCTACCGGGCGAGAAGGGCAGCTCGGGCTTGAACTGGTACTTGTTCTGGATGAGGAGGACGTCGGGGAAATTCACCCCGCTCGCTTTCACGGAGACCAGGAGCTGTCCCTTGCCCGGCGCGGGCGACGGAACGTCTTCGACCACCAGCGAGTCGGGCGGGCCCCAGCTCTTGCACAGCACGGCTTTCATGCGCGCCCTCTTGCGATCATGCCGGCATCATAGCCGTCCTGTTGCCTCGGCTACAATTGTAGGGCTACCATGCAACGCACCCGAAGGAGGCTTCCATGATCGAGGACACCGTCAAGCGTGAGCCCAGGTACGTCGGATTCTGGAAACGCCTGGCCGCTTCAATCATCGATATCGTCATCCTGCTCGCGATCATCGCACCGATCGAAATCGCGATTTTCGGACGCGCCTATCCGGCGCTCGCGATGGAAGGAAAAACCCTCGCCGTCGACATATGGGTCCAGCTGATCCTGCCGCTCGCCGCGGCCATCCTGCTGTGGCGCTATCGCAGCGCCACACCCGGGCTGATGCTGATGTCGGCGAAGATCGTTGATGCCGCGACGCTGGCGCCCGCCTCCCTGGGCAGGTTGGCCGCACGCGCGGTGGTGCTCCTGGTGATGTGGATCACGGTCATTCTGCTGGTGGGAGTACTCTGGATCGCCTTCGACAAGCGCAAGCAGGGCTGGCACGACAAGCTCTCCGGAACCGTGGTGGTTTACGACGAGAACGACTGAGTCCACGCTCGCCCGCGACTGAACGGACACGAGAAAAGGGGAAGACATGAGTTGGGGATTCTGGATCGTCGTCGGCATCGTCGTTGCGGCCGTGGTGTGGCTGATCTCGATCTACAACGGACTGGTTACGCAGCGCAACCGCTTCAAGAACGCCTTTGCGCAGATCGACGTCCAGCTGAAGCGCCGCTACGACCTGATCCCCAATCTGGTGGAAACGGCGAAGGGCTACATCAAGCACGAGCGCGGGACGCTGGAAGCGGTGATCGCGGCGAGGAACGGCGCGCAGAGTGCCAACCAGCGCGCCGCCGCCGACCCGGCCGACGCCGAGGCGATGAAGCATATGGCGGCGGCCGAAGCGGGACTCTCCGGCGCGCTCGGAAAGTTGTTTGCTCTTTTCGAAGCCTACCCCGACCTCAAGGCCAACCAGACGATGATGCAGCTCTCCGAGGAGCTCACCAGCACCGAGAACAAGATTTCGTTCGCCCGCCAGGCCTACAACGACGCGGTCATGAGCTACAACACCGCGATCGAGAGTTTCCCGGACAACTTCGTCGCCGGCTTCGGCGGCTTCAAGGAGGCGACCCTGCTCGAGTCCACCGAGTCTCCCGAGGAACGCAAGCCCGTCAAGGTGTCGTTCGGCTAGCGCCGCGGCCGCGCCGGCGGCGCAATGGATTTCTTCGAGCAGCAGCACCGCGCCCGGCGCCGCACGTGGCTGATGCTCCTCCTGTTCGTGCTCGCCGTCATCGCCATCGTCGCGGCGTTCGACCTGGTGTGCGCCATCGTGTACATCTGGTTGTTCGACGCGCAAATCCTGTATTCGAACGGCCTGCTGCGGCAGGTTCCGCGCTCAGTTTACCTGTGGTCCACTCTCGCCACGCTGCTAGTCATCGGCTGGGGAACTGCGTCGCGGTTGTACCGGCTCTCCGGCGGCGGCGTGGCGGTCGCAGACCTGATCGGCGCGCGCCATGTGAAACGCGACAGCGGCGAGCCGGCGGAGCGCCGCTTGCTCAACGTCGTCGAGGAGATGGCGCTCGCCTCGGGCATCACCGTGCCGCTCGTGTTCGTGATGGATGACCAGCAGACGATCAACGCCTTCGCCGCCGGCTACTCTCCCAACGAGGCGACGGTCGTCGTGACGCGCGGGGCGCTTGAGCAGCTCAACCGGGACGAGTTGCAGGGGGTCGTGGCGCACGAGTTCAGCCACATCCTGAACGGTGACATGCGTCTCAATATCCACCTCCTCGGCGTGATCGCCGGCATCGTGATGATCGGGTCGATCGGGGCCTTCCTGATGACGGGCATCCGTGACGGCGACGACCTGCGCCGCGCGGGAACGGACATCCGCGTGTTCTTCCTCGGGCTCCTGCTGTGGCTGATCGGCTCGATAGGCGTGCTGGCGGGCCGGCTGATCAAGGCGGTGATCTCCCGCGAGCGCGAGTTCCTCGCCGATGCGTCGGCGGTGCAGTTCACCCGCAACCCGGACGGCATCGGGGGAGCGCTGTTCAAGATCGGCCTGCGCGGCAGCACCATCGCGCAGCGTCACGCGGAGGAGCTGTCCCATATGTGCATCGGCGCCCCCGTCAACGACTATTTCGAGTTTGCCCTGTTTCACGATCATCCGCCGCTCGACGAGCGCATCGAACGGCTGCTCGGCCCCGGCGCCAAGCGGCTGCTGCGCGAGCGCATGGAGCGCGCCGAGGCCG
>Ga0209377_1001772_pt1 | contig 14320 bp, 5 predicted proteins | sample GraSoiAngelo_141_FD_185898 | JGI IMG/M metagenome (GOLD analysis project Ga0209377, IMG submission 185898) | Grasslands soil microbial communities from the Angelo Coastal Reserve, California, USA - 14_0929_12_40cm (SPAdes) (version 2) | ecosystem: Environmental > Terrestrial > Soil > Grasslands ...
CCAGTTCTCAGAACATTTTCCTGCTGAGCCCGTCGTGGGACAGGGCGCAGTTACACCATGAGCTAATTGTACCGTGGGAAGATGGTAGTTGCTTGATATGGCGCCAGTTATGGTCGCCATCGAGAAAACGGTTGCAAAGATGAGCAGTAGTCGTATGTTAGAGATTGTTCTCAAGTTTTTCCGAGAGGGGCTTTCGGGTCTCTGCCCTTAAAAGATTATCCTCGCGCCGGAGTCAGGGTCAACCTGGAGCAAGACTGGGATATTTCTGGAATACCCCAACATTCTCCGTGTGCATCTTTCTATTCTCCTATAGAGGCTCATTGAGGACGCTCTGCTTCTTTCTCAGACGAATCAAGGCAAAGCCCACTGCAGCAATGACGACTATGCCGAGACCCGTTGTCTCCGCCAGGCTGAGTGACAAGGAGCCCCTCAGGAGCGGGTCGATTAGTTGTATGTGCGCTGATTTGATATTGTTACGAGTGATATTCTCACCGCTCAAAGGTGGCACGACTGCGTCAATTCTGTACACCCTCGGAGTGAGGCCCGAAGTGTCCAGAGTAACGGTCAACGTCGCCACTTGCTTGTAGGCTCCCAGTTGGAAGAGTTTGATGGGCGCTCCTTGGATTGTCTTACCTTCTAGATTTATGGTCAAACTACCATTCTCGGGAACTGTGCTGTTGTTAATGACTGCGGCGGTAATCTGAACAGGAGTCCCCGGGTACACATTAAAGGCTGGACTAACGGAGATGTCACCAATTGCTAGATCGACGAAGAAAACGTGGACGGACACAACAACTGTTTTCGACCAATAGATGCCGTAGCTGTCGGTTAGTGTTAGAGTGACCGAACAATTGCAGACAAGTGTGAACGTGTGGGTTGGTAAGCTTAGGTCTGTGCCGTCGATTGAATTGCCATCCCCCCAGGTCCATAGGTAAGATCTGATCGTCGCTTTGTAGTTTGTCACACTGCTAGTGGTGGCGTTGAAAGTGACTCTGCGGCCAACCGATGGTGACAAGGGAGAAACGGAAATGTCTACAGAAGGAGGAGTGCAGAGAACTTTGCTGACGCTCGGACCCGGGCAGTAAGTATCGTTGAAGTAGCCATCAACTGTCGTCAAACCGTTCGACAGATCATATTTCAGAGCTCCATTATCAAGCTCGACACCGAAAAGATGTAGCACGGAATACAAGTTGGGTAGAGAAACGCTTACGTTAAAGTCTATCTTGAATAGAAGAGCGGTCGGTGGTGGATTAACAGTAACATCCCCCAAGATGTAAAGTCCGACGTCTATGACTCCCTTCTGGTCCCCCTTACTACCACTGTCACAGTTCTGGAATGGTACTCCGTCGATGCAATTACGGAGAGACTGGGCATCGGGGCCAAGAACGCTATTGGAATAGTCAATCTTAGCCGTCTTCAAAACGGTGTAGTTGTACTGAACCTCCGCCAACCACTGATTTATGGGAGGAGAGTTGACAAGAATCACTGAAACTGAGAAGGTCCCGTTTACTCTGGAAGGATCGACAGACACGTTCGCAGGGCTCAGCCGGATGACCGGGGACGCCGTAGGGGCTGCTTGTACGCTAACCGGAGATGCATTAGAATGAATAGTATGGGAAGCAAATGGTAGGACCAGCATGATAAAAAGAAAAGCAGTGAAAGTCAAAATCGGTCGTGTCCGTCTGGAGAGTATGCTCGACTGATCCACCTTACGTTGAAGATTTATTCTGATCGGGCGAAACCTCATCGCATTTTAAAAGCTTATCCAGAGCGCGAGCCAAAAGACGACTGACTCAACAAAAATATTTGATTCAAAACCAGCTGACTTTTCTTCCCGATCTGGATCTGACAGCTAGTGGGAGTCACTTCCCCGATTCCATTGCGATAGGTTCATGCTACGACCGCCCGATTTTGTGATTACTATTCCTCGAACATTACAACTCGAGATGGCCGAAGCAATAGCAAACAACAACCGAAAAGTTGATAGTGTCTTCAAGAAAAAGCGCGATGAGAATCATAGATGCCGAGGGCGCTTTGTTCTGTCAACAGTCGTACGCACCTATAGGGTATGGCGATGCACATCCCACGGTGCTAGCCGGAGCAAGCTTTTGTGCAGCGCCGGGTGTGAAGCCCGGGTATCCTGTCGGTAGTGGGTTGGGAGCATTGCCTGCGTAAAGGATGGGATTGAGAGGTATGATGCCCTGAGGAGGAGTAGCGTTCCAAGTCAGAGCGTTCCCATTAACCGCACCTAGCCAGTCTATTGGAACACTGTAAAGCCTAATGATGCTCAGTTGGTTTGTTCCAACGGATATTCCGCAGGGAGTTGTACCTGATGGACATCCGCCTACACCGGGGGCTGTTGTTGCTCCACTGGTTCCGATACCCTGCTGCCAGTGAGCACAACTACTCACTGTAGGAGTACTGCCCAGTGTGACTGGAGCAGCACCGAAACAGCTCTTGGCGATGCTGAACCAGTTCGAGCTGAGGTTTGGACCACCCGCCCAGAGCCATAGAGCGAGATTACCGCTACTACGGAAATAGTCACCTGGGAAGGAAGGAGCAATCCCCTTACCACTACGCTGAAGCGAATAGCTCTGACCAACCCCGGGATTCTGAACGTTTCCTGGAGAACAAGCCTGGCCTAGGCCTGAACCCGACCCGCAAGTCCAAGGTCCTGAACCTATCAGAATGTGGTTGGCTATCGGGTCGAACTGAGCCGTGAGCTTGGATGGGTCGGCGCTCATGCAACTGTCAGGAACGCGGCCTATGGACACGTCGGTCAGCCATATGGAGCCTGCGCAAGTTGACCAGTAGCGTCCAGGGATGATTGTGGGAGAGGTTAGGGATTGTTTGGTGAAGGGTCCGAAGGCGTTGACGTTGATGTCGAACTGGGAGGGAGTGAGGACTGTTACACCAGTGACTGGGGCTAGTCCGCCGCACTGGAAGGCTCCTGCAGCCTTGCATGATAGATAGGTGAACCTGACATCCCAGGACGTGACTTTCGTACCGTCCTGCCAAACCAGGTTGGGCTGAAGGGTAAAACGGTATGTGAGGACAGTGCCTTGAGGTGGCGTGTACGTTAGAGCAGAATTCACCAAGACTATGCTGCCAGTGCTCATCCAATCCAGGAGCTGTCCGTTTGACAGCGGGTTGATAACATCAAGGCTGTCGTAGATGCTACCGACGACGTCAAAATCCCAGAGAGTCGTGGCCAGGTACGGATTGGTTGTGCGAGTGGACTGTTTGAAGGCCTGGCGTACAGTCCCGCTTTGAGCAGGGCTCGGATTCCACGCGTTGAGCCATGTGAAGTAGCTAGCGATCCCGCTTCCCTCATTATTAATAACCCTCTGCCAGGTCGCAGCAGAATTACCCGGGGTATGCTGCAGATACCCGAACTGGTCGCTTGTTGTGAAGACAGGTATTGTGTACGCCCCTTTCCCGAAGAGATCTTCTGCCTGAATCCCCGCACTTATCGCGGAAAGACTGTTGCTCGCGGGACAGATTCCCATTCCCGGCGACGTGGGCAGATTGGACGTTGCGCCTATGACCGGATCACCTGACGCACTGAGACAGGGAGCAAACTCCATCTTGTTGGAGAGATTGTCATATGAAGGAACACACATGTACTCGTAGTCACCTGCACTTGGAGTTGGGACAGAACTGGACGAGCAAGGGGCGGTCGGCGTTCCTCCCTTGATGCTAGATATTCCAGAGACGAATCGGCTATTGTAGCCGAGGTAGAGGCTCTGATCAAAAGGAAAGACAACGCCAAAGCCTGCCGTATACATCCCCCAGCTCATCGCCACGTTGGTTGTTGAGGTAGTAAATCCTGGAAAGCCGGTGCTCGGCCCCTCGTTCTCGCTCAGGTAGGGGAGACACCCAGTCACAAAGCCCTGTCCGAAGAGCGCGCATATCTCTTGAGCAAGTGTCTCTCCAAGGGCTAACCGAGGAGGACTATCACTTCTAACGAAGAATGGCACTGTATTAGAGGTCACAGTGGTCGAGATACCTGTGAGCACACAGTTAGCATCTTTTCCAGTAGCTAGGCCCGCATTTATGAAATGCTGGGCAGCAGCACAGAAATCCGCATCGCCATAGTAGGGTTGCCATGCCGTTAGGCCATGCGCTCCACCTGTGGCACTAGCACGGTGGTAGGCTGTGCCACCTGGGGCACCCACCTTACATGTTGAGTCAGTTTGCGGGAAAGATTTGTCCCAGAGGCATGGGTTTGGCGAAGGAAGACCACCGTTACTGGTCGATACGGGATTGTCGATCGCTATAGCAGAGCCTGCAATGTCAGGCTCATTGTTGACGAACTGGACCTTGTCGATCAAATGAGCTATTCCTTGGCGTAGCTGAACGCCTAGTCCACTAGTGTCATTGCCAAATCTCATATCAATACCCCAGAAACTGTTAGCGAGCATGAACTCTATCTCGAAATAGCCATGCTCTGAGATTGGCGCTGTAATGTAGAAGTTAGGATTCGTCGTGAATGTCGAGAGCAGACTAGACGATAACGGCCAGTCTGTCAAGTCAATGCTTGGAGAAGCGGACTGTATATTGACGAACTCGGCCGTCTCATCAGTGAAGATCGTACCTAGAAGAGTGTCCATTTCCGGTCCGGCAGGAATCCAGTAATTCGAACAGGAGCCCGCAGAGCCAACAGTTGGACACGGAGCCGAGATGGCATGGGCGAGGGTTACCGTTGGAACATGGAATCCGGTGGAAGATGCACCGGCAAGGGACGCCATGGAGAAGACCACTGTGAATATGATAACGAGCCTAACCCTGAAGCTGGCTCTCAAGATGATTCGTGACGCTGTCTGGTATCGTCCACGTAAAAAGCTATCTGAAAACCCCTCCCACGAAATGAATCCAGCGCACGAATGAGACATTTGGAGAAAGCTGGGACATTCTTCGTATGTATGAGGCAATATGAATCAACACAATAGGGTTCGATTCGTCGGCCGGAAGCTATGACACCAGAGATTGGAGATTCCTAAGATATCTATCCGGGTTTCAGGGCGAACGTGATCCATGCTATTTGACGCTCTCCAAGCACGAAGTTGTAAGAGGATTTGAACCCATGCAGATGATTTCGGGGCGGCAGGTCTACGTGAAAATCCCATAGTGCGCGATGGTGACAGAGATGTCGATGGCGCCAACAAACTGGTCATTGTTGATGTCGAAATAGGGATTGAATCGGCTGCAAACCGGGTTGGTCGGATAGAGACTGCAAGGTTGTGATCCGTACGCGTATTTGACCTGAGACACATCGACTGCTGTCGTTGACCCATCCTGATCCACATCACCCGGAGGAAGAACATGGACTGAACGCCTCACGGTCAAAGTATTATCAGCAACGTTCCCCACCGTCTCTCCTGGGGAATTGCTGGCAACAGCGTTGAGGCTGTACAGCCCAGGCTTCATGTTGAAACTCGTATTCCAGTAGAAGTTCAGCGTCAGACTAGCGCCTACGGCGAGAGAGAATGTCTGAGTGCCTAGGTTTGTCGTCGTTGTGTTTGATACACTCACCGTCAGTGTGACCGCCTCAGAGCTATCTCCTAGATTGATGAGTGTCGTTGTCAATTTCACCCATGAACTCTCGCCGATAGAAGCCAGCCCACCCGGGTAGATGAGGGTCGCATTTGCAGAGAGGGAGGTCACAGCCACATCATTCACCGGATACACCTGAGTCAGAGTTGACAATTCCCAGATCTCATCGGCACCCACCGGATCCGTGACGTAGAACATGTGTAGATACTTGTCGGTGCCCTGGACCGCGACAGGCTCATCGCTGTCTATCGCGCTAGCGCAAGATGTCATCTGAGAATCCGGAGACCAAGACGCTCCATTGTCCTTCGAAAACTTGTTGAACAGCGCATATGTCGGCGCACACGTCTGCCTCCCCCAGAAGAGCCAAATTGTGCCATTCCGATCTTGAACCATCGATGGATGCTCGTCCACCGTTGTTGAACTAGTGATCAGTGTCGAGGAGCTCCAAACAGTTCCGTTGAAATAGGAATAGTAGAGAGTTATCGCTGGAAAGATCCCTCTCGACCAGACGACCCAAATCCGCCCATCCTTGCTCGCGGAGACTGAAGACCCATAATTCCAGTTCACATCACTCGGCGGCGTTAGCAGAGACTCCAAGGACCATGATCCAAGACTGAGAGTCTTGTAATACAAGTGCTTGGAGGGAGTGCAAGTAGAGCAGGTAGAGTTCACTCGAGTCCAGACAAGATAGAGAGTTCCATCTCTACCGACCGCGGCTGACGGCTGAGTATCATTAAGAGAGGTCTGCGTGATGGAGACGGGCGCAGCCCAGGCCCCATTCGTGAATACGCTGTAGTAGATGAGACTGCTCGGGCTTGAGATTTGGCGAGCCCAGAAGAGAAAGATCCGACCGTCCTGAACCTGCGTAAGATACGGAGCAGAGTTGTACCCGTTACTCGTCATTCTCTGAATAGCAGGAGACCAGTGGCCAGCAGTCTGAGTCTTGATGTATACGTCAAATCTTGACGGGCTCCCTGTGTTCAAGTTGGACTGGTAAGCAAGCCAAAGCGTCCCATTGCTTGCCTGGAGGCCGTTGGGCTGAGTATTAACCGCCTGACCGGAGACGATCGCTTGGTTGTTTCCCCAGGAATATGGAGGCGTACCCGCAGCAAGGGTCTGGACTGTTAGAAGCCATCCGGCGATGGCTAAGACGCTCATCAGTGATGCCTGCAGGATTCTCCTTGATGTTCTCATATCGAGATCATGCGTAGCGTCTCAGGTGGATCGCACTGAGGAGCTTTGTGCAGAGTCTTCCGAAGATGAGATATAAGACTTGTCAGTTTCCCTTCTTCACTGGGATAGAAGAAGTATTCTCTGGCAGCCAAGTGCATGCTGTGGATCGACGACGCCATGGTTCAGCACCTATCGTAGTTGACGAAAGAAAGAAGGGAGTTTGGAATTTGGGTTGTAACTGTTCTACGAGACGGTGACTGTTCCGCCGGGGTGTAGGTTGCCGCTTCCGATCGCCGCGGGTGTGGTGGGTTGTGTGACCGAATTTGCTGAGACGCCGACTATGACTGTTAGAGCAAAGTGGAACGTGCCCGTCGTAGTTGAGTCGAAGCTGATGGGGATGAGATTGTTGTTGAATTGAGCGCCGTTCGCGGGCAGCTGGAATATTGCTGAGGTACCTGTCACTGTTATTGTGCCTGTAGAATCGGTCAGGGTTACCTGGATTTGTACCCAGAGGTTCGGGTTCGCGACGGGGTTCGTGAGGCCGACCTTGAAGGTATCGCTTCCAGCTCCGTTGACCAGTTTCACTGAGTGACTGTAGGTGAGCTGGTTGACCTGTACGCTGGCTGGGATTGTTGTAACGATGAGCTGCCATGTGATGCAGTGGACTAGCGAGCCGGATCCGATACACATCTGGATTGTGTAGGTGCCGGCAGGAGTCTCAGTCAGTGGGAATGGTGCACCGAGGTCTGGGCTGAAGAAGGTGGAGTTCTGACCGACAATGTACATCTCCGGAAGGAGTGTGCAACCGCCGTCGTTGAGACATCTGGCTAGGCCGGGTTCGACAAATGTCGTGGAATCGAACCTGCAGCCTGTGATCGCGCCGCCGTCAGCTATCGGACCCTGGTGTTTCAGAGTACTCAATGGAATGACGTTACCGTTTGAGTCGAAGACCTTCAACTGGCAGATAGCGTGGCCCACTTCTGGGAAGAGGGATCCGCGGGCTCCAGTGAGGCTTGACGGAAGACCGGCAATGGCATCAGTTTCCATACCTCCGAGGCTAGTGATGAAGATTGTGTTGGTGATTGATGCGCCGACAAATGTGGTTATGTCGCAAGGGGGTCCACTCGCTGGGCATCCGTCTGTGCCATTCAGAATTGGGCTTAGAGTCTCCTTCACAGTATTGAAGTTCGGGCCTGTCCCGAGAGTCATTGTCGTGAATTGTTCCGCCAACGAGAAGTCGAAGACGTTGAAGTTGAGCACTGTAGAGGATGTGAGTGCACCGCTCGTGCCGGTGATTGTGGCTTTGTAGAATGCAGTGGCGGTGCTGGGAAGAGTCAGTACGATCAGGGTCGATGGGGCGCTTCCGCCAGCTGTTAGGCTAACGGAGGCGGGGTTGAGGGTCGACGTAAGACTGGTCGAACCGGCGGAGTCGGGTATGGTTGTGTTCATGATAGATACTGTCAGGCTCACGGTGCCGGCGAAGTTGTTTGTGCTCTGCACGGTGATGACTGCAGACGCGCTCTGTCCCCTAGGAACCGAGACGCTATCTGGCACTACGCCAAGAGTGAACCCGCCTGCTCCGACCATTACGGTTATCGTTGCAGTGTGCGTACCAGTCGTGGCAGTTCCAGTCTCGTTTACCTTGTAATTCCCTGGGGCTACGCTACTGGCCACCGAGATGCTCAACGAGAAGACTGCTGGGGCTGTCACCGAGTTGGAGCTCGGAGAGGCCGTTATCCCGGCTGGCGTTGACGCGGAGAGCATTACGGTCCCGGTGAACCCGCCTAGGCTACCTACGCTTATCGTGGTGGACCCGGACGAGCCCGGGGGAATACTGACGGTGGATGGACTGGCAGAGACTGAAAAGTCCGGCGGGTGTACGACTACAGTGACGGTTACCGTGTGGGTTGGGATGATGGTTGAGAAGCTACCGGATCCGGTCGCAGTGACATTGACGACGTAGGTTCCAGTTGTCGCTGGGCCTACGTTCAATGTCGCACTGTCGCTTGAGAAGCTTACCAGATCAAGCTGAGCCTTGCTCAACGTTGGAGCTGTAGGCAGAGTGGACCCGGACACGGCTATGTTCACCAAGTCCGCATATCCACCTGTGGAGGAGGCTGAGATCGTTGATGCTCCAGTTGCGCCTGGGGTGATCGTGACGGTCGTCGGGCTGGCGGAGAGAACAAAGTCTGGAGTGGAGAATGTGGCGGCTTGAGTTGTTTCAGTGGGCGGAGTTATGGTTCCATTGGTTATCCTAGCGCAAGTGCCTGACGGGGTGGGGCAGCCGGTCTGGAAGTCTACCGGAGTACTTTGTGTACCCTGGAGGACTTGGTAGACCACCGTGAACAGGAGACCGTTGCCGCTGACAAGGGATCCCCCGACGGCGGCGAAGTGAGCTGTATCGATTGTGTCGGTGGACAGGCATGTACTTCCCGCGATGAGAACGCCTTGCAAGCATTCCACTACGACTGAGATAGGTGATGTGAGGATGGAGCCGGTCAGATCAACGCTAACCGGTTTCAGAATCGTATGATCGGCCAAGACTGTGATGTCGAACCCGTTGAGATTGTCTGAGCCCTGGACTACGACAGCGATTCTTACAGTGGAGCCTACGTTACCCGCGATAGAGACTGGGGGCGTTGGACAGGTTGTTGATCCATTAGGAGCGAGACAGACTATGCCGGTAGCGGCATGTGCGGAGGGAAGTGAAGGGACGACGAGTAGTGATCCGAGAATTATTAGTGGTAAGATTAGTAGTGTTCTGAGGTTTGTTTTCAACAAATAGCACCCATTTTTTCCGAAGTGTTATTCCGGGAAGACTCAATATAAGAGTTTTCGGAGACGAACTGTTCCGTTATAGCCACGAAACACTTGGGATTGAGAAAGACTTCCACGGTATTCTCTGAATATACAGCCTAGCGAAGACTTGTCGAGCCTCAAGCTCCGATGAAAAATCCGGTATTTCGGATTGTGAAAAAAATCTTCTAGACCGGCTATTAGCTGACGGTTCCATAGTGGGCTATTACGAAGGCGATATCCACGGTGCCAATGAAGGCGTCGTCGTCGATGTCCGCGTAGGGGTTCCAGTATTTGGCCCCAGGACTGGAACCATACCCAATCTTAGCGATCGAAGCGTCGATAATATCGATACGACCATCCTGTGTCACATCGCCGAGAGGAACGATTCGGGTCCCGTGTGCTAGACTGAGCGAGTTATCGCTGGTGTTTATCTCTCCTGGAACCGGGGTCACGCTGGCTTGTATGTTGTACCATCCGAGGTTGACAAGCGTAGTGTTCCAGTTGAAAGTGAAGATTGCAGATTTCCCGGCCAGCACTGTCCCGGAGAGTGCGGGCAGATTGTAGATGGTTGCGTTGGAAAGGGAGAGGCTTACCTGAACCGTTTCGTCGTAGCCTCCATTGTTGGCCACTGTGACGTTTATCTTCATCACAGGATTCTCACCAGCAGCTTTCATTCCTCCTGGATACCAGAAGGGTGGAGCCTGAATCTTGGTCAGTGCGACATCATGATTTATGATCACGTTGGATTTGATATAATATATCTCGAAGTCATTACCCAGCGGGTAATCTGATGAGTAGAAGATCCAGAGAGTCTTGTCGATGCCCTGAACCACCCAGGGCTCCAGATCATCTATTGGAGTGTTGACGTCTCCATAAAATGTAAGCTGGGTATCGGGCGACCAGGATACGCCAGAATTGTAGCTGTTCTTGTACCAGAGCTTCTGCTGATAGACCGCGTTCGCACCCGACGAGAGCTGCATCTGCCTAGACCAGAAGACCCAGATCGTACCGTTCCGGTCCTGAACTATGCTAGGTTCGAGATCCCATGTGTTGGCGTTGGTGAGAAGAGTCTCTGGAGACCACTGGACCCCGTTGAAGTAGCGGTAGAAGACATCATAGTTACCTGAGACATACCTTGACCACGTGACCCAGATCCTACCGTCATAAGTGGCTAGAGCACTGGGAGTGTCATCCTGATTTGTGCCCGTGCTGAGAAGAATATCGTTGGACCAGCGATTGCCGGTGAGGGTCTTGTAGTAGATCTGGTAGGAGGTTGAGGAAGTTATCCTTTCCCAGAAGAGCCAGGCCGTGGAGTTTGTGGCAACAGCCACGGTGGGGAAGAAGTCATCAAAGGCACCTGACGTTAATTGAGCAGCGTTGCCCCAGACGCCCCCTGAGTAGAGCTTGTAGAAAATATTCCAGCGTCCAGTCTGGTTCGAGGACCAGAACAGAATAATGCTGCTGTTTCGCAACTGGCCCAGCGACGGACTGATGCTGAACTGGCTGCCCGTCGGCAGCGTCTTCACGCTGGACCAGGTGTTTGAATTCCAAGTCATGTAGTAAGGTTTGTCGAAGTAGTGCTGCCAGGCAACCCAGATGGTCCCATCGCTAGTCTGGAGGGCTTGAGGATACTTGTCCTCACCGGAAATGATCTGAAGAACCTGAGGATTGGTGAAGGTATAGCTCGCAGCCACCACGTGACGCAGATCCGCCAGAGGAATCGTCATTGAAAGAGCTACTATCAAAAGTAACATGGCGAGCAGTCTTTTCATGAATTAGACCTCGTTAGGGTTCAGCTCTAAAAATAGAAGGGGAGGTTCGGGGGATCAGTTTTTTCCCCCGATAGGTTAGGGTACTACATCAAACGCGCCCGACTTCACTGTCGGACTCATCTGGTAGGTTGAACCGGTTGTCCACCAGAGCTGAGCTGTGAAGGTCACCTTCAGGTTCACGAAGCTGGTGAGATTCATCTGGCTGAAGCTGAAGGAGGTCTTCGCACCGGACGCTACCGAGACAGGTGTCAATCCTGGCGTTGCGTTGACTCCTCCTGAAGCCGTGTTTACGCAGGTGACTCCGCAGGTGATGTCGAAGGTTTCGGTCGGGTTGTTAACGGCCGAGCCTATTATTCGAACCACCAAATTCGCACTTGTCGCCAATGGGTTGGAGACGACGGCCGTCCAACTCTGAGTGGAGGACTTCATGAGGCTGAGGTGGTGTGTCCAGTGGAGCTTACCATCAGTGAACGAGGGTACTGCCGGGGCTGTGATGGTTACGGTTATGGTGACGGTGTGGGTGAGTGTCATGTTGGTGCCCGTGACGATGAGGCTGAACGTTTGAGGAGCAGTGCTCGTGCTAACGGATATTGTGAGGTTGGATGTGCTCGAGGCGCCTGCGGTGTTTATCGATACGGGGTTGGGAACGAACATTGCGAAGACTCCTGTGGGTAGAGTGTTGGTTGAGAGGGTGATGCTACCGGTGAAGCCACCGAGGCTGGTCATTGTTAGCAGATCCGGTGCCGAGGAGGAGCCTACGGATACAGTAATGGATGTGGTCGCCGCGGTTAGCGTGAAGTCATTGATTGTGAACGGCTCGCAAGCACTTGTCACGGCGTTATTGTTGGCGTCACCGCTGTAGACAGCGTTGAAGCTATAGCTGCCTGCTGTTGCAGGTGTGGTGGGCGAGGACGCGGGTACCGAGTTGCCCGCGCCAACGTTGACGACTTGGCTCGTTGCCGGCGCTGTGCATGCCCCGTTGCTGAAGAAGTTGTAGGTGACAGTTCCAGTTACACCAGTCGACGGGAAGCCTCCGGCGAGAGTGGCCTGGTCATTCACCGAGCCGCCGATAGTAATGCTGGTCGACGGGCTGACCGCTGTTGTGAGAACCACTGTGGCCTTGTTGACCGTTAGAGGCTCGCATGCACTGGTGGCACCGTTGTTGTTCGCGTCACCAGAGTAGACTGCGTTCCAGCTGAACGATCCAGGAGAGTTGAACGCCTGAGACGCGGAGTTTGGTACAACACCATTGGTTACTGTGACAGGTGTCCCGACAGTCGTAGCTGTGCCAGCGCAGGTCGAGCCTGTGAAGAATTCGTAGGTCACGGACCCACCTGCTTGGAATCCACCAGTGAGTGTCGATGAGTCTGTCACTGAACTGCCGACGGTTATTGTGGTCGCCGAGAGAGTCGTGGCGATTGTTGGGCTGACCTTGTTAACGGTTAGAGGCTCGCATGTTGAGGTAGCACCGCCATTGCTGGCGTCACCGCTGTAGACTGCATTGAAGCTGAACGCGCCTGTCGAGTTGAACGTCACGCTTCGCGAGTTCGGCACGATGTGGTTCGTGACCGTTACGACAGACACTGCCTTGCCTGGCGCAGTACATGCTCCATTCGTGAATAGGTTGTAGGTTACAGTTCCACCGGCGGTGGCGGTTGTGCCCGTAAGAGTTGCGGAGTCGAATACGGAGCCACCGACAGTTATGCTGGTTGCTGAGAGGCTTGTGCTGATCGCTATTCCGCCGGCCGGATTGACCTGCAGAGGTTCACATGGGCTGGTTGCGCCGTTGTTGTTGGCATCACCCGAGTAGACGGCTTGGAAGCTGTAGGGTCCTGTAACGTTGAATGTGACAGCTCGAGAGTTCGGGACCACTCCACCAGTTACTGTGACGGTAGAGACAATGGTGAAGGGTGCAGTGCACGCTCCGTTAGTGAACAAGTCATACTGAACGGTGCCACCAGCGCTGAAGCTGTTTGTGAGAGTGGACGAATCAGTAACGGACTGACCGACTGTGATTGTGGTCGCGGACAGGGTTGTTGCTATTGTCGGACTTGCCTTTGTCACTGTGAGGGGCTCGCATGGCGAAGTTGCGCCGTTGTTGTTTGCGTCACCGCTGTAGACTGCGTTGAAGCTGAATGATCCAGTGCTGTTGAATCTTACAGCACGCGAGTTCGGTACGACGCCACCTGTTACCGTGACGGTTGAGACGGCCGTTCCGGGTGCGGTACAGGCACCGTTAGTGAACACGCTGTAGGTGACCGTGCCTCCTGCGTTGAAGCTGCTGGTCAAAGTTGACGAGTCGGTAACTGTGTTGCCCACTACGATACTGGTAGAGGAGAGGGTTGTAGCGATGGTTGGACTAGCCTTCTGAACAGTCAACGGCTCGCATGCACTGGTGGCACCGTTGTTGTTCGCGTCACCAGAGTAGACTGCGTTCCAGCTGAACGATCCAGCAGAGTTGAACGCCTGAGACGCGGAGTTCGGTACAACACCATTGGTTACTGTGACAGGTGTCCCGACAGTCGTAGCTGTGCCAGCGCAGGTCGAGCCTGTGAAGAACTCGTAAGTGACAGTGCCGGTCGCCTTGTAGAAGTTCGAGAGAACCGAAGAGTCACTGACTGAACCGCCTACGGTTATCGTGGTAGCGGAGAGAGTCGTGGCGATGGTCGGACTGATCTTGTTGACGGTCAGGGGCTCGCACGGACTAGTCGCTCCACCGTTATTGGCATCGCCGCTGTAGACCGCGTTGAAGCTGAAGCTGCCCGTACTGTTGAAGGTGACTGCTCGCGAATTGGGAACTACAGCGTTTGTTACCGTGACTAAGGATACTACTGTTCCTGGTGCAGTGCAGGCGCCGTTAGCAAAGTCATTGTAGGTTACAGTGCCACTTGCTGTCGCCGTTGCTCCGGCGAGGGTTGCAGAGTCTGTTACGCTATTCCCGACGACGATACTGGTCGAGGATAGGCTTGTGGCTATTGTAACGCCTCCGCTCGGGTTCACGGTCAATGGCTCGCATGGCG
>Ga0209377_1001773_pt1 | contig 14319 bp, 11 predicted proteins | sample GraSoiAngelo_141_FD_185898 | JGI IMG/M metagenome (GOLD analysis project Ga0209377, IMG submission 185898) | Grasslands soil microbial communities from the Angelo Coastal Reserve, California, USA - 14_0929_12_40cm (SPAdes) (version 2) | ecosystem: Environmental > Terrestrial > Soil > Grasslands ...
ACCTCAGAGGCGATTTCCTCCTTGGAGGAAGGTTTGGCGCCTTCCACGGGAGTTGGGAAAAGTTGTTGAACCTCGCGGACGCTGGACTGGCGGATATCGTCGATCGCGGCCACGGCTTTGCCGACGGCTTCGTCGACTTGTTTGGTGACGGCCGTTTGCACCGCCTTCTCGGCGGCTTGCTGGAGTCTTCCCTGAAGGGCGTTGATGAGCCCGTCCGGCGTGATGACAATGCGTTGCGGTTTGGGCGCGTCGGCGAGCTTGGGCGGCTGGGGTTTGGCGACGACGGGCGAAGGTGAAGGAAATGTGGCGACTTCGGCCATTTTGTGTTCCATCTTTACTTCCGGCTCGTCAGGTTCGGGGGAAATAGGCGGAGCAACGGGTGCGGGCGCTACCGCGGGAGAGAATTGCGCCATTGAGGTGTTCGTCTCTCCTAGAGCCAGCCAATCCTGCGGCGGGATGGCAATTCCCCACACATTCGCGGGGTTTTCCAATTCCACGCCAACTTGCTGCAATTCGCGGGAACTGTGCGACATGTGGACCGACTTTACCCTGGCGCGCACGGCGGGCGGCTTTGGCTCCACATTCAGGCCCACCACCTGCAGCGTAACCCAGGCCCCCACGCCGTAATCGTGCCGCGAAGGGTAGCGGCAACCGTGCAAGTTGATGCTGGTCGAAACCGTTCTTTCGACGAACGGCTCGCCCATGCGGTTCTGGCCGAAGACAATCAGCGGTACAGACCGCTCGATGCGCGTACTGCGGCGCGCTTCTTCTCTGACGAAATTATCAGGAGTTTTCGCAAGAGACGACTGGCTCAAGTCGCACCTCTGGAAGCCCAATCTTAAACCTATTTCCGTGGATGGCCCTGGTTTACCGCGAGACTTTTTCCAAGCAGTAAGAATGGCTCGTTCCAGTCTGAACCAAATTACTGGGACCCACCTCCGAGCATCCCTTTCCTATGACCCCGCGGGCTGATGTTAGCCGAACCTCCGTCGATTGTCGACCATTCAGTAGAAAATCCCTTTCAGGCGAGCTGACGCTCCGAGGAAACACACTCTGCAGGCGACGAATTCCTGGCTCTCTGATAGGCTTGCGGCTCCGGAGGAGGGAATTCTCATGCGCCGCCCATTTGTTGCCGTTTTGTTGTGCTTGTTGATTCCTGGACTCGGAGCCGCGCAAGCCTCACACCGTATCGCCATCCGCGCGGGAAAATTGATCGATGGAAAGAACGACAGGCCTCTGGAAAACGCGCTCATTCTGGTGGAAGGGGACAAGATTGTGTCGGTTACGCCGGGCGGAAGTGCACCCACCGGTGTGGAAGTGATTGACCTGTCGAAGGCCACGGTGCTGCCAGGATTCATTGACGTGCATACGCACGTCCTTTTGCAGGGAGACACCACCGCGGAGGAGTATGACGCGCAATTGCTGAAGGAATCTATTCCGTACCGGGCGATTCTTGCTGCGCGCAACGCGCAAATTGCGCTGTCGCACGGATTCACTGCGATGCGCGACCTGGAGACCGAGGGCGCGATGTACGCGGACGTGGACGTCAAGAAGGCAATCGCCAACGGCGAAGTGCCCGGGCCGCGCATGCAGGTATCCACGCGGGCCATGACGCCGACAGGAATGTATCCGCTGCTGGGCTATTCATGGGAGCTGAAGGTGCCAACCGGCGTGCAGTATGTCGACGGTGTGGACGGCGCGCGCAAAGCGGTGCGCGAGCAAGTGATGTACGGCGCGGACTGGATCAAGTACTACTCCGATAGGCGCTACCATTTCGAATCGGACGGTGTGCTTCACTCCATGGTCAATTTCACGGACGAAGAAGCGAAGGCCATTGTTGACGAAGCGCATCGGCTGGGAAAGAAAGTCGCAGCGCACGCCATCGGCAGCGACGGCATTGCCGCGGCCTTGCGCGCCGGTGTAGACACCATCGAGCACGGCGACGGCTTGACTGAAGCCCTCATGGACGAAATGGCGCGCAAGGGAGTCTATTGGGTGCCGACGATTACCGTGGGCCTGTACGTTGCTCCGGGGCGAGGTGGGAATTGGCAGAAGATGGCGGACCTGCAACGCGAGAACTTTCCGAAGGCCATGAAGAAAGGAGTGAAAATCGCGCTTGGGACGGATGCCGGCGGCTTCGATTGGAAAACCGTGAATCAGGCGAAGGAATTTGAATATTACGCGCAGTACGGCATGACGCCGATGCAGGCGATTCGAACGGGCACCGCGGTGGCTGCGGACCTGCTCGGCTGGAGCGACAAAGCTGGAACGATTGAAGCAGGGAAGTGGGCAGACCTTGTCGCTGTAAGCGGCGATCCGCTGAAAGACATCACGGAACTGGAAAAAGTGAAATTCGTGATGAAGGGTGGAACGGTTTACAAAGACGAAACGCACTAATCGGGGTGCTGCTCATTAAGCATCCGTCAGTAGAAGGCCACGCCGCCGTCGACGTTGATCGATTGGCCGGTCATGGCGCTGGATTGCTCCGAACAAAGGAACAGCGCGGCGCGCGCAATTTCCTCGGCGGTCTGGGCGCGGCCCTGCAGCAGGCCATTCAGAAAACCGGCCAACTGCTCCTCTTCGTTCACACCCATTTTCTTGGCCAACACAGCGCCCAACTCCTTGGACATCCGCGTTTCGATCACCGGGCCGGGACAAATCGCATTCACCCGGACGCCCTTGCGCGCTCCCTCCGCCGCCGTCACGCGTGTCAGCCCCAGCATCCCTGCTTTTGCGGCAGCATAAGCAGAGCCCCATGCATAGGCAGCCTTTGCCGAGAGACTCGAAATATTCAGGATTACACCGGATTGTTTCGCGTACATTCCGGGCAGCACCAGCTTCGACAACAGGAACGCGGCGCGCAAATGCACGGCAATCACTTTGTCAAATTCCGCCAGCGGATATTCCTCCACCGGAACCACTGGACCGTAGTGCCCGGCGTTGTTCACGAGAATATCGATCGTGCCGAGTTTCCTTTGAGCTGCCGCCACGACCCGTTCGCAATCGTCTGGCCGCGAGAGGTCCGCTGCGGTGTAGCTGGCGCGCCCGCCGTTCCTGGAAATTTCTTCGGCGGTCGCAGCGAGTTCCTTTTCCGTGCGCGCCGTGAGAAACACCGCCGCGCCTTCTTCGGCAAACAACTGCGCAATGGCGCGGCCGATTCCGCGCCCCGAACCGGTGACAAGGGCAACCTGGTTTTTGAGCAGCATAGGGACAACGAGAATAGTAAGGAAGCAGGCACCGAGGCAAGAAGGCAGCCAAGAGCCGCTTCATAATTCGCCCAGGATGTCAAGACTGAAAACTGCAATTCAGTTCGGTTGCGGAGTTTGCGGCTCCCGGCGCTTAATGTAGATGAGCTTCTCAACCCGCGCGCAGACGGTTCCGGAGCCGTCCACCAACTCGATGACGTAGGCGCGATCAACGGAACGTTGTAATGCCAGCGCCGAACGGATGGCCGCTAGTTCCTGGTCGCCAATCGCGAACCGCGCGTGTAAAGTCTCGCGCCCCGGCTTCTGGAATTCGATTTTTGCTGCTTTGTCCCAAACGATGAACTCCGGCCCCAGCCGGTGAATCAGCATCAACATGTAAATGGGATCGACCGCGGAGTAGATGCTGCCGCCAAAAATTGTTCCCACATAATTTCGCGTGCGCCAGGAGAGCGGCAGTTCAAGCTGCACTTCACTCCAGTCTTGCGCGATGTATTTCAGTCTTCCGCCCGTTCCCCGGTAGCAGGGGAACGCGTAGAACGACCAGCAACGAAGCTTGTTGGAGATTGTTGCGGGCAAGCGCATGGCACGCGCAATCATATCCGATGAGGCGGGAGAGGCGAGCTGGAAAACTATCCAGTGGTCTTGAGCTTTCCGAGCATGTGGTGGACGAATTCGGAAATCTCATCCTGGTTGAAGGTGTCGCGGTGCACCGGCTTCTGTCCGATGGCGCGATAGGCCAGCCGATTTGTGGATTGCTTTGTGAAATCAAATACGATGGTGCCCTCGCGGAAGCGGATGTTTTCGTAGCCCACCGCGGCCGGGCCCCAGCCCCACGATTCCCAGCAGCCGAACGGCCCACAGACGAGGCCAGGGTACGCGCCTGGATAGACGCGCCGCACCGTGATGTCATGCCGCCGGACGGCTACGTGGTAATCCACCAGGAAATCCGCGCCCTGCGGGTCGCCGACTTGTTTCAATCCTTTGGACGAAAGGGTTTGTTCAATGGCCGCGCGGATTCGCTGGCGGACGATTTCCTGGTTCGCGCCGGGTTCCCGCACGACACTTTCGCGGCGCGAAATTACGTCGCGCGAGACAACCGGGCACTTGTCCGAATCCCGGGGCGGGGCAATGGGACGCCAGGCCCAGGTGCTGCCTTTCGGCACAGAAATGTCCGGATCGCGAAAGACGGTGATGTGATCCTCGCACCCTGAGAGCAGCAGCCCGCAAAACAAAGCCGAAACTGCGAGTAGCGATGATTTCCGGAAGCCCTTCGTCCAATGCGCCATAAGAGCGTCCTCCCAACGGACACCGTTCCCTGCATGATTCAACACCGGAAAAGGGAAAGAGTTGCGGCCGGGAAGCGGCTGCCAGTGGTTTTTTCAGGCGCCTGCCGAATTCCAATCTTCAGGCGGAAAAACCACCGGCCAGAACTTGGGATTCGGTTTGTCGAACTCGAAGGCTACCGCGAAGCCTCCGTCAGCGGTGTCCTCGATGCGCACAACCCGGCAGCTTTGTTCCACCTTATTTTGGGGATTTACCAGCAGCATCGGCTGCCCCACCTGCAGCTCCATCCGCATCTTCATCAGTCCACCGTGGGCATTGACGACTTGTGTCATGGCCTCTTCTTGTTGGCGTTTTCGTTCGATGTTTTGCGCGTTCACCAAGATTTTCATCCGCAGCATGACGCGTTCGCTGCGCCGGCGGTTTATCGGATTGGAAGAGGTAGCCACGATCGTCGTTCACTTCTCTTTTTGCAAGATCGCTGAGCGAGCCGTCCCTCGGCTCATTTCTGACACCCATGCCCTGAGTAATCTTGGGGCTTCTTTTCGCTCAATCCAATTCTTGAACGAAAAGGAAAACAAAAGGTAATGGGCTGAAATCTTACCTTAGAAGCTGGTCTGGTAGTCCGGGCTGGAAGCGGAAGTGTTCCTCAAGCATCAATCGGATTCAACAGGAAGCTGCGCCTGCGTTCCTGAGCGGCGGTTCGAAAGGCTTCCTTTAGCCTCCCCCGGTCGGGAAATGGTCAATGAGGATTTTTGATTTCGGGCAGGGGAGCGCTCCATACGGTTTTTCCGCCGACCATGGTCCAGAGCACCTTGGTGTCTCGCAATTCTTCCACAGGGACGGTCATCACGTCGCGATCTACAAGCACCAGGTCCGCCTGTTTGCCGGGCGCGATGGATCCAATCTTCTCAAGCTGGTTCATCGCGCGAGCGGAATTGCGCGTGTAGGCATATAGCATCGCGTCGCGCGGCATCCGCTGGTTGGGATCCAGCACGCCTTCCGGCCCTTTCCGGGTCTCCGCTTGATAAATCGCCCAGAACACATTGGGACTGGAAACAGACCAGTCGCTGGCACCGGAAATTGTCGCGCCGGCATCCAGGAGCGACCGCGCAGGATACTGCCACTCGTATATTGCCGGATCGAGGTACGGTTTTACGAGTTCGATGGTGTCTTGCGAAGCCTCAGCCCAAAACAATTGCAGAGCGGCGATGGCTCCGAGCTGGCAAAATCGCGGAATGTCCTCGGGATCGGCGAACTGGACATGGGTGAGGGTATGCGGCAAGCCGGTGTTTCCATTTGCCTTGCGCGCGGCTTCGATGGCGTTTAGTGTCTCCTTCACCGCACGATCGCCGAGAGCATGTACGTGCACGATCAAACCTTGTTTATCCGCGGCGGTCACCAGTTCGGAAAATCGTGCCGAATCAAACAGCAGGTCGCCGGAGCGGCCTGTGTTCTTATACGGCCTGGTCAGGGCGGCAGTCTGCGATGGATACTCGACCACCCCGTCAGCAAAAATCTTGAAGCCGGGGATCGTCAGATGCGGTACTCCCTGAAACTCTTTCCGTAACTTCTGGATTGTAGCCAGTTCCTGCGAAGGGTCATTACGTGGATTCACTTGAGGGAACGCGGCCACAGCGGAAACGGTGAGTTCGCCTCGTTCCGCAAGGCTTCGATAGGTGGACAGAACCGCGGCATCCGCCAGGGGATCGAGCCAGGCCGTGATTCCCATGCTGTGCAGGTATTGAATGGCGGCGCGCCCGCCCTCGAGCCATTGTTCTGTTGTCGGCTCCGGAACGACGGACATGAGCTTGTCCAGCCCCACATCCACCGCGAAGCCATTTGGTTGCAAATCCGAGCCCTGGCCATAGTAAGCGCGCTCTTTCTCTGACAGCTTGGTGACAAATTCTTTTGTGATTCCAGCCTTCTGCAATAAATTGCGATTGCCCCATCCGGTATGGCCATCCATTCCCCGGAGGAGCAGAGGCTTGTCCGCGTAGGTTCCGGCGCTGAACCTCGCGTTGAGTTCTGTTGTTTTAGACCACACCGCCAGCGGAATGCCCGTGATGCACAGAATATTGCCGCGCATTCCTTTCCGGTTTTTCACCGCCTCTGCGGCGAAAGCCGCCAGTTCGTCGATTGTGGAAACGCGCTCGCCGACGTCCGCTCCCGTCAACGAAAGGCCTCCATGCACCGCATGAACGTGGCTGTCAATGAGCCCGGGGAGCAGAGTTTTGCCTTGCAGGTCGACGAACTCCGCATTTTTGCCGGCGGCCTGTGAGACTTCCGCGCGGGTTCCCACGGCCAAGATTTTGTCGCCGCGCAGGCCTACTGCTTCCGCATAGGGATGCTGCGGTTCGGCGGTGAAAATTTTGGCGTTATAGAAAACGCGCGCCTTCGCATCCTGGCCTTGGGCCCAGCCCCACGGAGCTAGTCCGAGAATGGCCAATGCCGCGAGACCAAAACACTTGTGCCATCTATTTTTCATCGAATTTCTCCCCAACGGACCATGCCTTCCGATGCGAAACTGCAAAGCTTCGACTAAACTAAACTCTAACGGGACACCTTGGAGGCCGTTTCTCGCCGATTCCAAACCTTGCTTGATTGTGCGAGCCTATGTGGGGAAGGGGACAGTGGTCAAGCGGACGTTAGGGTGTTCACGAATTGAACATCGTTGCAAGCCTCGCTTTCACGCCCGGCCACTCCGAATCGACGATGCTGTAATAAACCGAATGGCGGATGCGCCCGCTCGCGGTGATTATGTGATTCCGGAAAACGCCTTCTTCCCGTGCCCCGATGCGAAGGATGGCTGCGCGCGAGCGTTCGTGCAGCGAATCCGTTTTCAGCTCCACGCGAATGCAGCCCAGCGTTTCGAATGCGTGTCTCAGCAACAAGTACTTGGCTTCCGTGTTCATCGCCGTTCGCTGCCATTGGCGCGCCACCCAGGTCCAGCCGATCTCCACGCGACGATTCGTGCGGTCGATATTCCCGTAGCGCGTGCTTCCGATTGCCCGCCCGGTAGCCTTCTCCACCAGCGCAAAGGGCAAAGATGCACCTCGCTCCTGCTCCTCTAGCGCCGTCTCGATGTATGCGGCCATCTCTTCCCGCGTTCGCACCGGCACGGGAATCCACTCCCACAATTCTTCGTCCAGCCCGACCTCGGCCAGCCCCGTCAGATGCGACATTGCCAGTGGCTCTAGCCGTACGTGCCGCCCTTTCAGGGTCACTGGAAAGACCGTCATCCCTGTCACCTTAGAGCGGAAGTTTAGGCTCTGCCCGGACCGCCGGCGAGCGCCAATTTGGTTAGGGGCTCGTTCGTGATATCCCCTTTGAGGAAACCGGATGCCAGCTAGAAGGTGCGTGAGGTATGATAGAGTCTTCGGAAAGTGACCAACTAGGATGGCCATGGAGAACGCAAAGAATGGAAAAGTATTGCTCCGGGTGAGGCCGCGCGGCTTCTGCGCCGGTGTGGTCCGCGCCGTGGACATCGTGGAATTGGCGCTGGAAGCCTATGGTGCGCCCGTCTACGTGCACCACGAAATCGTACATAACACGTACGTGGTCGAGCAGTTGCGCCGGCGCGGTGCCATTTTTGTCGAAGCCATCGAAGAAGTTCCCCACGGCGCCGTCCTGGTTTTCAGCGCCCACGGCGTGCCCCCCACCGTCCGTGAAGAAGCCAGGTCGCGCGAGCTGAAAGTGATTGACGCCACTTGCCCCTTAGTGACCAAAGTCCATCTCGAAGCCCTTAAATTCGCCCGCGAAAAGCGCACCATCATTCTGATCGGCCACAAAGACCATCAAGAAATTGTCGGCACTTCCGGCGAAGCCCCGGACCGCACTATCGTGGTGGATTCCGTCGCCGCCGTGGACGCACTTGAAGTCGAAGATCCTCAAAAGCTTTCGTTCCTGACGCAGACCACGCTGAGTCTCTACGACACGCAGGAAATTGTGGCGCGTCTGCGGCAGAAGTTTCCCGCCATCCAAGGGCCGGCCAGCGATGATATTTGCTATGCCACGCAGAACCGCCAGGAAGCGGCTGAGCAGGTAGCCAAGGACGTCGATCTCATCCTTGTCGTGGGGTCGCCTAACAGCTCGAACTCCAATCGCCTCGTCGAAGTGGCCCAGCGCAGCGGCGTCAAGGCCAAGCTGATCGATTCGGCCTCGGACATCGACGTACAGTGGCTGAATGGCGTTTCGCGCGTGGGCCTGACCGCTGGCGCGTCTGCGCCGGAAGTGCTGGTTGAGCAAGTCAGCGAAAGGTTGGCGGAATTCGGCTTTACCGATCAGCGCGATTTGGACCTGATTCGCGAGGATGTTCGCTTCACGCTGCCTCCGGAACTGGCCACCATCGCGCCGGCCCCGCGCCGCTAACGAGTTTGTGATAGCAGGCCCAGCAGGGACTGCCGCGCCAGACCCGAATGACTCGCGCAGGGGGACTTGGCTGCCTCTGGTCATGGGCAGGCTTATGCGGCAGACCGGAAATTCAGGACAAGGAGCCAGACCTTGGCGGTCAAAATCGTCCGTCAGCCGAAGAAGATTGCCTTGATTGGCGCGCCTTCGAGCGCCGCAGCGTTTTCCCTGGGCAGCGAGAAAGCTCCCGCAGCCTTGCGTGCGGCTGGACTCGTGGAAAAGCTGCAAGCCGCAGGTTATGAAATCACCGATCACGGCGACTGCGCGCCTCGCCTCTTCGCGGATGATGAAGAGCATCGGCGCGCGCGCAATCTCACCGAAATCGTCGCTGGCCTCAACGATCTGAAATTGCGCGTGGAACTCGCGGTAAAAAGCGGCGCGCTGGTTTTGGTGCTCGGCGGAGATTGCGCGCAGGTCATCGGCCTGCTCACCGGGGCGCGGCGCTACTACAAGCATGTGAACCTACTGTGGTTCGACCGCGATGCCGATCTGAATACTCCTGCTTCCACTCCATCGGGACGCATCGACGGGATGGTCGTCGCCCACATCATTGGCAAGGGCGCCCCCGAGTTGGTCCGCTTTTGGGGCGAGGCGCCGCTGGTTCGCGAACCGGACGTCACTCTCTTTGGGCTCGAAAGGCTCGATCCTCCGGAGCAGGAATTCCTCAGCAGGTCCCCGATGCGGCACAACTATGCCGCGGACATTCAATTTAAAGGCGGCGCCAAAGCCGCGCAGGAAGCCCTCGCGCAAGTGCACGCCGACGCGCACGACTTTGTGCTCCATCTCGATACGGATGTCATCGCCCAGGAAGATTTCCCCGCCGTCAACGTGCCGGGCAGCGACGGCTTGCGCTTCGAGGACGTCCGCTCTGCGCTCACCGAATTCGTCAAGCACAAAAATCTGCTGGGGCTTGACGTCGCGCAGTACAATCCGGACAAAGACCCCGACGGCAGCGGCGCAAATAAACTTGTCGAATTGCTAGTCGAAGTTCTCACAGCGCGCCTGCAAGCATTTGAAACCCCCGCACCCGAACCAGCCCCAGGTGCAACCGAAGTTTCCTCATCAGGAACGACGGCATAGCGATTCGAATTCCATTCCTCAGTGGCTCAAGGGTGCCATTTCCGCCTCCGTGTCGGTACTATCTCCATGCACTTTGCGTACCTCTTGAATGTTTGCCACGCAATGTGGAGAGAGGTTTAGGAAGCGGCCTGGGCGCGCTTGCGAAGATAGCGAGCCAACCCGAGAAAGGAGAGATTCAGGCCGGCGCTGAAGACGTAATGTTCGACTTCTTCGGCGGGGAGATGCTCGCTGATTTCGCCGCGCATGGTGGACAGAAACGATTCCATCGCCGCGGAATCGCTTTTGGCGGTGCGGATAATTTTCTCTGTAATCGCCGCCCAGCAGTGCAGCCGATCGCGGAACCGCGCGATGTGTTCGGGAGGATTCTCCGAAAACCCGAAATGCGTCAGAAACAGCCGCGCAGGTTTGCGCTCGAGAATCGCGGCGAACGAAGAATCCCAGATCCCCAAGTCGATGTCCGGCGGCGGAGTGGCCGGCATCACGTAGGCATGTCCCTCAATGCGGACGCCCGCCGTATCGCCCACGAACGCGACGTTCTGCACGCTCTCGAAGTAACTGACGTGGTGCGAAGCATGGCCCGGTGTGTACACCACTTCGATCTTGCGCGCACCGAGCGTGATGGTCTCCCCGCCCTCGAGAATGTGCAAATTGTGAGCCGGCATCGGAAGCGTTTCGCCGAACAGGCGCTTCAGATCGTTCGGCCAGAGGCGCGCGGCGCTCGCCAGCAGTTTTGAGGGATCGATCATGTGCGGCGCGCCGAGTTTGTGGACGTACACGGCAAGCCGGGGATTTTCGCGGACCAGCGCGCCGGTGGCGCCGGCGTGGTCCAGGTGGATGTGGGTCAGCAGGATCGCGTCGAGATCGCTGACCGAAAACCCGTGCACGTGAAGCTGCTGCCGCAATGTTTCCAGCGTCGAACCAGGCCCCGGGTCGACGATGGCCCGATGGCCGTCCGACTCCAGCAGGGCGGTTGCGATAGACCGCGGCCGTCCCATCCAGAGATCATCGAGCGTGGCAATGGCGTGCATCCGAAGCTAGTGTACCCCAGGAAGTTCGGCCCTCACCTGCTCCTGCCAGCGTAGAAAGCGCAGGAACGGCCTCCCGCGAGAAAGGAACTAGTTGCGCTGAACAGGAATTGTGGAATAACCTTGGGGCGCTGTGCCAGTGTCACTTCTTGAGGTTTCTCCCGTGAGGAAGAGAAGTTCGGGAGAAGGGCACCTGTGGGTAAGAGGTGACGTTTCGATGAGCTGCAATGCGTTCAACGGGGTCCGCCCCTGCAGCTAGCGGTTGACAAGCGGCGCGCAAATCACACGGGATTCGAATCACCATGATGTTGAGGAGGAATCAGATGCGCAATTGGTGTGCAGCCCTGGCATGGAGCGCGTTTTTAGCGTTGCCTTTGTGTGCTCAGCACAAGACCGGTGCGGCTGGCGAGGATACCGCCAATCCAGGAACGGACGCTGAAAAGCCTCCGGTCGCCGCAGCTCATGCTCTGGCGGAGAGCGGTTTCGCTTCGGCGAAAAACATCTTCGCGCTACCGGCGGTACCCCGGCCAAAGCCGTCGGCGGCCGCGAATGACACGAGGCCGCCGGGCCAGCTCGTGCCGCGCTTCGAAGTCGCCGTCGCATATCAGTACGTTCAATTCAATCCGGGTGACCCCTTCGCAAGTTTCAATAACCACGGAGCGACTGCATCGTTCACCTACAACGCGTCAAGATGGCTGGGACTCACAGGGGAATTTGGAGGCTATCGGTTTGACCGAAACCTGTTCCCGGTCACCGGGAGCAACGCGGGTGTGACCGGTGGTTTTGTCTCCTACCTTTTTGGTCCGCGGCTGAACTTGCGGAAGTTTGATTACTTCGTTCCGTTCGCCGAATTCCTTGTCGGCGGCGCCAGCGGCGGCACGGAACTCGTGGGCACAACGAACCAGAACGCGTTTGCGATTGCCGCTGGCGGCGGCGTGGACATGGTTATTACCAAGAATCTTGCCTGGCGCGTCGCTCAGCTCGATTACTTCATGACCAGTTTCTCCGGCACCCAGATGGGAGCAAGCGGGCGGCAGAATAACTTGCGCGCCGGTACAGGCTTCGTGTTGCGCTTCGGCATCCCAAATCCGCCGCCTCCTCCGAATCACCCGCCCGTGGCCGCCTGCTCGACGAACCCGGCCTCCATTTATGCGGGCTCAGGTGACGTCGTTGCTGTCCACGTCAACGCGAGCGATCCGGACAACGACCCGCTGACGTATGGTTACACGGCAACCGGGGGCACGGTCGAGGGTACGGGGCCAGATGCGCGCTGGAACTCCACCGGCGTTGCCGCTGGTTCCTACACCGTCAACGCCAAGGTGGATGACGGAAAGGGCGGCACGGCTTCGTGCTCCGCGGACATCAAGGTCGAAGAGAAGCCCAACCACCCGCCAACCGCATCCCTCTCCGTGGAGCACAGCCCGATCCTGCCCGGCGAACGCACCGGCGTCACCTGCAACGGGGCCGACCCGGACAATGATCCGCTCACCTATAGCTACACCACCACCGGCGGGCAGATCACCGGCAGCGGCTCGAACGTGCAGTTTGATTCCACCGGCCTGCAACCCGGCAGCTACACCGTGAAGTGCACTGTGAACGACGGACGCGGTGGCACGGCCGACGCCTCGGGCAATGTGGAGCTCAAAGAGCCGCCGCAGATCAAGCAACTCGAAGCCAAGCTGGCCCTGCATAGCATTTATTTCCCGACCGCGCAGCCCACCGAGGCCAAGCCCAGCGGTGGATTGCTGGCCAGCCAGGCCGCCACGCTCGATGCGCTGGCAAGCGACTACAAACAGTATTTGACTTACCGGCCGGCGGCCCACTTGATCCTTGAAGGGCATGCCGACGTTCGCGGCGCCAAGGACTACAACGTGAAACTCTCGGAGCGCCGCGTCGAGCGCGCCAAGAGTTATCTCATTGAAAAAGGCGTGCCCGCCGACCACCTGGAAACCAAAGCCTTCGGCTTTGAGAAGAACATGACCGCCGACGAAGTCAAGAAGCTGCTCGAGGAAGATCCGGACATCACTCCGGCCGATAAGCAGAAGCTCGTGAAGAATCTTCTGACGGTCCGCTTGGCCAACAACCGCCGTGTGGACGTGACCCTTAGCACCACCGGGGAACAGTCCGTTCGCCGCTTCCCGTTCAATGCCAAGGATGCCTTGACGCTTCTCAGCAGGGGTGGCGCGGAAAAGGGGAAGGCCAAGGCTCCGGCACCCAAAACGGCAGCGCCAAAGAAACCTGCCAACCCATAGTTGGCACAAACACCGGTTCGCCGCATCCCGTTTCTTGCAGTTCACGGCAGCCGTTAAAAACAAGCAAAGCCGTACGGACGGGCTCCTCGAGAACGTTTCGAAGAGCCCGTTTTCCATTTCCGCAAACTTAGGCTCGCTAGCCGGATCCGCAGCGGCGCGAAGATCCCGCGCGTCATGAGCGTGAAACCTTCCTTCTACTTCCCAAAATGGAACAATTCTGGGCCTTTCTTGCAAACCCATTGAAACAAACAACCTGGCGGCATAATTCAAAAAAGTGTCGGGATACGGTTCGCTCTTGCTTTCCAAATTGGGACTTGCCAGATCGGTTCTCTTTTAGCTAATGTCTTGGTTTATTAACAAGACAGTAATAGTTCCCGAATTGGAACGCAAGCTGCGGGGATTCCCAGGTGAAGTACAGCGAGGTTACACATCATGACTGAAGAAGCGGCCGTGCGTCGTGAAGTGGTCCCCATGAGTGTCTTGATTGTGGACGATGAACAAACGGTTCGTGAGGCCTGCGCGGCGGTCACCACACAATCGGGCATGAAGGCCATGGCCGTGGCCACTGCTGAAGAGGCTCTTGAGGTTCTGGAACATTCTGCAGTCGACATTCTCTTGACGGACTTGAAACTTCCGCGTACCGGCGGTGTGGAACTCCTGAAACTCGTCCACGACCTCCACCCGGACGTGGCTGTTGTGGTGCTGACGCAGTACGGCACCATCGAATCCGCCGTGGAGGTCACGCGCATGGGCGCCATGGATTACGTGACCAAGCCCTTCCGCATCGAAGAGCTGCGCTCGCGCCTCGAACGCGTGGCCCGCGCCGTCGAGCTCCAGCAGGAGAACCGCCTCTTGCGTGAACAATTGCAGACTCGGCCGGGTTTCGGCGGGCTCATCGGCGTCTCCATGAAAATGCAGCGCGTTTATAAAATGATCGAAAAGGTGAGCCAGCATGAATATCCTATCCTGCTTCTGGGCGAAAGCGGCACAGGGAAAGAGCTGGTCGCCCGCAGCATCCATTTCCTAGGGCCGCGCAAGGACCGGCCCTTCGCTCCGGTGGATGGC
>Ga0209377_1001774_pt1 | contig 14311 bp, 16 predicted proteins | sample GraSoiAngelo_141_FD_185898 | JGI IMG/M metagenome (GOLD analysis project Ga0209377, IMG submission 185898) | Grasslands soil microbial communities from the Angelo Coastal Reserve, California, USA - 14_0929_12_40cm (SPAdes) (version 2) | ecosystem: Environmental > Terrestrial > Soil > Grasslands ...
TTCGCCAGGGGGAGTGGTCTGCTGGAACATCAACACGATCGCGGCCAACATCCCGATGCTCCCCATCCCGACCTCCAGGTCAGCGCGGTGCAGTGATGGGCAGCGCGGGCGACAAACCCGCGACCCGCGCCGTCACGGCGCGGGCGAGATCGCGCAACGCGACACCGGCGGGTGACTGGGGTTCGCTCACGACAATCGGCTTCCCGCTATCGGCCAGCTCGGCCATGCCGGCCTGCAGCGGGACCTGGCCGAGCAGCGGCACGTGCAGCTCGGCGGCGAGACGCGCACCGCCGCCCGCCAAAAACACCTCGGAGCGCGTGTGGCAATGCGGGCACACGAAGTAGCTCATGTTCTCGACGATCCCCACGACGTGGACGCCGACGCGCTCGAACATCTTGGCGCCGCGCAGCGAGTCGCCGACCGCCATCTCCTGCGGCGTCGTCACGATGATCGCGCCGTGCAATCGCACGATCTGCGTGAGCGACAGCTGCGCATCACCCGTGCCGGGGGGCAGGTCGACCAGGAAATAGTCCAGCTCGCCCCACGCCACGTCGCGCAGGAACTGGGTGATGATTTTCATGATGATGGGACCGCGCCAGATCGCCGGGGCGTCGCGCTCCACGATGAAGCCGAGCGACATCAACTTCACGCCGTGAGCGTCGAGCGGGTGAATCTTGCCACCCTGCACCTCCGGCTTTGTGTCCACGCCGAACATCCGCGGAATGTTCGGACCATAGATGTCGGCGTCCATCAGTCCGACCCGATGGCCCTCGAGGGCCAGCGCCGCCGCGAGATTCGCCGAGACGGTGGACTTCCCGACGCCGCCCTTGCCGCTCGAGATCGCGAGGACCTTGCCCAGATGCGGCAGCTCGTCCGGCGTGGGAGGTGCCGGCGGGGCCGGTGGGCGGCCAGCCGGCCGGGCGGGCGGTCCGTCTCCGCCAGCCGCCGAGTCAACGAGATTCACCTTGACACCCGTGACACCGGACACGCCTTCGACGGCTTTTCGCGCTTGACGCGCCAGTGCGCCGGGATCGTCGCGCGTCAGCACGAACGTGAAGCTCACACTGCCTTGCTCGTCGACGGCCAGATCGCGCACCATACCGGCGGCGACGATGTCGCGGCCGTGACGAGGATTGGTAACGCCGCCGAGCGCCTGTGCGACGCGGGATTTGAGGTCCGCAGCGCTCATGGGGACTGGCCGTTGCGCAGAAAGCGGCGAGCGGCGGTCAGCACCTTCTCTTCGACGTCCGCCATCGAGCCGGCGAGTGAGGCGCCCGCCGCGCGATGATGGCCGCCGCCGCCGAACTGATGCGCCAGCTCCGCGACGTCGACTTCCCCCATCGAGCGGAACGACACCTTGATGCGACCGTTGCCGATGTGCCGGAACAGCAGCGCGAGCCGCACACCGGCGATGGAGCGGGGGAACTCCACGATGCCGTCAAGATCGTCGGGAGTCACCTCGTGGCGGCGCAGCGCATCGGGGGGAACGCTGACCCAGGCGAGGCCGACATCCGGCTCGACGACGAGCGTTTGGAGCACTTCCGCCAGCAGCCGCACGCGCCCTTCCGGCGCGCTGGCGTACACCGAGGCGTAGACCTCTTCCGGATCGACGCCATGCTCGAGCAACGCGGCGGCGACGCGCAGCGCGCGGGCGGTCGTGTTGGAGAAGCGAAAGCCGCCGGTGTCGGTGAGCAATCCGACATACAGCGCCTGCGCGCTCTCGGGTGTGAGCGGCCAGCCCGCGACGCCCGCGAGATCGAAGATCAGCTCCGCCGTCGCGGTCGCATCCGGCGCAATCAGACACGGACCGACCGGCAGGTTCACCGGCCCGACGTGGTGGTCGATGCACACGAACGCGGGCTCCCGCCTCTTGATCACCGGCGCGAGCTCGCCGAGCCGCGTGAGGTCGCCGATGTCGAGCGACGCGACGATGTCCGCGCGCTCGATCTCGCGTATCGCATGCTGGCTCGCGTCTGCGCCTGCGGGAAGGAGGAAGGTGAACCGGTCCGGAATGCGGGTGGGATTGGCGATCTTCACCGAGACGCCCTGCGCCCGCAGCATGTGCCAGAGTCCGATTTCGCTGCCGACGCCGTCGCCGTCCGCATTGACGTGTGTCGTGAGAACGACGTGACGCGCGCCCGTCAAGGCGGCCGCAACGTCACGTGCCGCCCGAGCGCGGTCGGGTGGAATCGGTACTCCATTCGAACTCATCTCGGAGAAGATAATCGCGTCCTGAACGTTGTCTGCTGCTAGGGACTTTTGATCTAGCTCTTTTGGCTGGGATCGCAGGCTAACGCCCGCGCTCGGCAAGCGCTGTCCAAAAGGGACAGAGCGTGCCGAGCGCATCCAGCCGTCGGCCTCTTGTGCTTACCGCGCCGGTGGCGCTTGTCGCGTGCCGGCGCTGCCACCGCCACGTGATCCAGACGCAATCTCACGCTGCAACCGGCTGTGGTGCCGGCTGTACCCGAAGTAGATCACGAAGCCGATCAGCAACCACACGAACAGCCGGATCCAGGTGTCCAGGGGCAGCGTGGCCATCAAACCGAGACAGCAGATCACTCCCATGATCGGCACGAACGGAACCCACGGCGTCTTAAACGGCCGGTCGAGGTCGGGCCGCTTCTTTCTGAGAATCATGACGCCGGCGCACACCAGGACGAACGCGAGCAATGTGCCGATATTCACCAGCTGCCCAAGCAATTGGAGCGGTAAGAGCCCCGTCGCGAGCCCCACCGCGATGCCGGTATAGATCGTCGACAGGTACGGCGTGCGGAACCTGGGATGCACTTTCCCCGCCCAGCCGCCGAGCAGGCCGTCCCGCGACATCGAGTAGAACACGCGCGACTGCCCGAGCAACATCACGAGGATGACCGAGCCGAGACCGAGGACAGCACCGATATCGACCGAGATCCGCACCCACTCGGGCGCGCCGACGTGCTTCATCGCGTAGGCCATCGGGGCGGCATAGTCGGGGGGCGACGAAGTCTGGAGGGCGAGCAGTTCCTTGTAGTTGACCATGCCGGTCAGCAGCGCCGAGACAAGGACGTACAGCAGCGTGCAGACCAGCAGCGAGCCGAGAATGCCGATGGGCATGTCCTTCTGCGGATTGCGGGCCTCCTGTGCCGCCGTCGAAACGGCGTCGAATCCGATGTAGGCGAAGAACACGAGTCCCGCGCCGCGCAGGACGCCGGACACGCCGTAGGTTCCCCACTCTCCCGCGTTCGGGGGAATCAGCGGGTGCCAGTTCGACGAGGTGACGTGCCCGAGGCCGACGCCGACGATGAGGAAGATGATGGCGAGTTTGAGCAGCACGATGAAATTGTTGACCCGCGCCGACTCCTTGATGCCGATCACCAGGATCGTGGACATCACGGCCACGATGAACACCGCCGGCAGGTTGACCAGGGCACCAGTCAGGTTGAGACCGGTGTGCGCGCAGCCCGCGATGGCAGCCTGCACGTTGGCGGTGGTGCACCACGTGGTCGGCGCGGCCGTGAGCGTAGCTGGGAGGTGAAGGCCGAAATTGCCGAGTAGGCTCACGAAGTGACCCGACCACCCCACCCCTACGGTCGCGGCGCCGGCGGCGTACTCGAGGACGAGATCCCACCCGATGATCCACGCAACCAGCTCGCCCATGGTCGCATACGAGTACGTATAGGCGCTGCCCGCGACGGGCACCGCGCTCGCCATTTCGGCGTAGCAGAGGCCGGCGAAGGCGCAGGCGATTCCGACCAGGATCATCGATATCCACACTGCGGGCCCCGCATACTGCGCGGCAGCCTGACCGGTGAGCACGAAGATACCGGCGCCGATGATCGCCCCGATGCCCAGGGTTATCAGGTTAAGCGGGGTGAGCGCCCGTTTCAGCTGATGCTCGCCCGCCGCGTCGGCTTCCGCGCGCAGGTTGGAGATCGATTTCGTAGCCCACAAATTCATGCGGGACTCCGTTCAGGAAGGGTGCCCCAAGTTGGCTCGGAGCGGAAATCTGTCAATAGAGGCGGAGGTTAGAGACTGTAGTTCGGCGCTTCCCGCGTAATGACAACGTCATGCGGATGCGATTCCCGCAGGCCCGCCGTGGTGATGCGGATGAATTCGGTCTCGGTGCGCAGCGCGGCCATGTCGCACACCCCGCAGTATCCCATCCCGCTCCTCAGCCCGCCGACCATCTGGAACACCACGTCCGCCACCGGACCGCGATAGGGCACGCGCCCCTCGATCCCCTCGGGCACGAGCTTTTGCAGCGAGACCTCGCCCTCCTGGAAGTAGCGATCGGCCGATCCCTCTTCCATGGCGGAGAGGCTGCCCATGCCGCGGATCACCTTGAAGCGCCGCCCCTCGAGCAGGAACGACTCGCCGGGGCTTTCTTCGGTACCCGCGAGCATCGAGCCCATCATCACACTCTCCGCCCCGGCGGCGAGCGCTTTCACGGCGTCGCCGGAATACTTGATGCCGCCATCGGCGATGACGGGAATGTCGCCCGCGCCGCGCACGGCATCCACGATCGCGGTGATCTGGGGCACGCCGATTCCCGTGACGACCCGGGTCGTGCAAATCGATCCTGGCCCAACGCCCACCTTTACCGCGTCCACCCCGCGCTCGACCAGCGCGCGCGCGCCGGCTTCGGTCGCCACGTTGCCCGCCACGATCTGCGCATCCGGGAACACGTCCCGCAGGCAGGCCACAGTGTCGAGCACGCTCTGACTGTGCCCGTGGGCCGAGTCCACGACGACGACATCGCAGCCCGCGTCGAGCAGCGCCTGCGCGCGCGCGCGGGCGTCCGGCGCCCCGCCCACCGCCGCCGCCACACGCAGCCGGCCGTGCTGATCCTTGTTCGCTTCGGGAAATTGCCGCCGCTTGAAGATGTCTTTGATGGTGATGAGGCCCTTCAATAGTCCCTGCTTATCGACGACGGGCAGTTTTTCGATACGGTGTTTTGCGAGGAGCCGCTCCGCCTCATCGAGCGTCGTGCCGATGGGCGCGGTGACCAGCTTGTCCTTCGTCATCACGTCGCGAATCGGCCGCTCCAGCTGGCGCTCGAACTGCAGATCGCGATTCGTGATGATGCCCACCAGTTTGCCGGCGCCGTCCACGATGGGGACGCCCGAGATCTTGAAACGCATCATGAGCTGCTGGGCTTCGCCTAGCGGCCGGTCGGGACCGAGCGTGATCGGATTCATGATCATGCCGGATTCGCTGCGCTTCACGCGGTCCACTTCGGCGGCCTGGCGGTCGATCGACATGTTCTTGTGGACGACGCCGATGCCACCCTGGCGCGCCATGGCGATTGCCATCTCCGCTTCCGTCACGGTGTCCATGGCGGCGGAGACGATCGGAATGTTGAGCGGAATGGCGCGAGTGAAGCGACTGGCGACGGCAACGTTGCGGGGATGGACCGTCGAATGACGGGGCGCAAGCAGGACGTCGTCGAAGGTCAGGGCGACGTCGGGTCTGAAGGTTCCCATGGCGGAAGTTACTGGGCGGGCTTGTTTTCCTCAACCGGTTTTTCGGAGCTCCTCTTCTTGGCCTCATCAACGGCCGCCTTTCCGGCGGCGGCCAGCCCTTCCAGGAAGCGTCCGGCCTTGCCGACCGCGTCCATCGTCCCCTTGATGATCGTCACCGGGACACGACCGGCGCGCAACGTGTCCTCCAGCGTCTCGGCGACCTTCTGGAATGCCGGAGCGCCCGCAGCGCGCTGCGCGTACTTCGATTCGAGGAACTCGATATAGTCGAGCATCTGATAAGCCTGCTCGTCTGGCATCACCTCGAGCTTGCGCCGAATGCGCTCGGCTAGCACGTCGTTCACGGCGTTGTTCCTCCCTCCAGCGAAATCAGGTCGACCACGGGGTTGCCGAGATATCGGCTGCGGCCGCTGCGGACGCGCGCCGTAATCTGCATTTCGACAAGCGGCGTCAGGGCGCGGAACGCGGGCAGCCTACTGTCCGGGACGACGACGTAGACGAAGCCGCGCTCGGGCAGCGGGCCGCGCGCGAGCACATAACTCGCGCCGGCGGGAATATCGGGGCGCAGCTCGTCCGCCTTTTGGATCGCGATGAACTCGAGCCGCCAGCGCAGCGCCTGGCCGACGTACCGTTGCGGCTCCGCGCGCAGCTCGGCGGCGGTGACACCGAGCATGACGCCTGCGGGCGCCACCTGCAGATCGCCGCCTTTGACCCATCCTTCATATTGCACGCGCGTCCACTCACCATTGCGACTCAACACACGCACCGGGACGTCGGCCGCAATCGTGCCCGCTTCGGGGCCGTCGGGGGCGCGGTAGAGCGTCGTCATGCGCACGGGCTGCGCCCGGCTGCTGTCCACGCGCGAGGTGTCGCCGGCCCGTGCTGCCGGCGTGGGCGCTGCCGGGGTGGAGGCGGTGTCACGGGTTGTATCGGCGGTACGCGTCGAAACCACGTCGGCAATGGGCACCAGCGAGCTGCGTTGCACCCAGCCGTCGCGTCTCACGTGAACCCACCGGCTCCCAGAGCTGTCCGTGCCTACGCGCTTCAAGCCGAACCCCTGGGCCAGCTCGGCAATCAGCGGGCCCGCCGGGGCGGCGCGGAGATTCTCGTTGGGGGCGTGTGTGACTAGCAGATCGAAGTCGGGGCGGTCGCTGGGCCCGACGGAAGTCGCGAAGATCCAGCCGTCGAGCGTTACCTGCATCCAGTCGTTGCGCGTGGTGCCGGCGGAGACGACAGAGCCGCGCGCCAGCCGCGCGACCCGCCGGCCCGCGACATCCTGATAGAACCATGTGTTATCGGTGTTGACGCGATAACGCATGGCTCCCTGCGCGGCCGCACGCTGCGGAGCCGCAAGGCTCAACGCCGCTAGTAGCGCGGGAATGATCTGGCTAACTTGCATCCCCTTCAATATGACAATGCGCGGCGGCACACGCACCCCAGTGGTCCTTATTGTGCTCGACGGCTGGGGCTTCCGGCCCGGCCGCCAAGGCAACGCGATCGAGCTGGGCAGGACGCCGACGTGGCATCAGCTGTGGGATCGCGCGCCCCGAACCCTGCTCGAGGCGTCGGGACTCGCGGTGGGCCTGCCCGCAGAACAAATCGGGAACAGCGAAGTCGGCCATCTGAACCTGGGAGCGGGACGGGTTGTCCCTCAAGACATTGTTCGCATCTCACAGGCTATCGATGCTGGGGAGTTCTTTCGCATCCCCGCGCTACTGCAGCTGATCGAGGATACACGTCGGCACGACGGCACGCTGCACGTGATGGGGTTGATCGGGACGGGCGGCGTCCACGCGCTCGACAAGCATCTGCTCGCCGCGGTCGAGCTGGGTCGCCGCGCGGGACTGCAAGTGGCGATTCACGCCTGGCTCGACGGTCGCGACACGCCACCGAAGTCGGGTCTGGGCTTCATGCAGCATCTGACGGCGGCGGTCAACGGAAACGGCGGCGGTCGGGCGCTCATCTCGACCGTGATCGGTCGCTACTACGCGATGGATCGCGACAAGCGCTGGGAGCGGACCAAGCTCGCGTACGATGCCATGGTAAAAGGAATCGGCGTCCCGGTTCCTGATCCCCTGACGGCGATCAAGCAGGCCTACGATGCGGGCGAGACCGACGAGTTCGTCAAACCGCGCGTCATCAGCGGCGCGCCGCTCCTCAGAGACGGCGACGGGATCTTCTGCTTCAATTATCGCGCCGATCGCATGCGCCAGATCGTGCGCGCGCTCGCCGCTCCGGAGTTCGACGGGTTCGATGTGCGCGGCCGCCCCAGAGTCACACTCGTCTCGATGACGCGCTACGACGCGACGCTGCCCTTCCCCGCCGCATTCGAGCCGATGGTGTTGTCGCGCATCGTGGCCGAGGTGCTCGCGGAGAACGGCAGGACGATGTTCCGCACCGCAGAGACGGAGAAATACGCGCACGTCACCTACTTCTTTAATGGCGGGTACGAGCCGCCCTACAAGGGTGAAGAGCGGCTGCTCGTGCCGTCACAGAAGGTGGCCACGTACGACCTCATGCCGGAGATGAGCGCGCCCGGCGTCACGGATGTGCTGTGTAACGCGATCGCCGGCAAGCAGCACGACTTCATTCTGTGCAACTATGCCAATGGAGACATGGTAGGGCACTCCGGGGTATTGGCAGCCGCGGTGAAGGCGGTCGAAACGGTCGACGAGTGTCTCATCCGCGTCCTGAAGACGGCTGAGACCGCCGGCGCGACGGTGATCATCACCGCGGACCACGGCAACTGCGAGCTGATGATCGATCCGGCGACGGGTGGGCCGCACACCGCGCACACGACCAACCCGGTGCCCCTCGTGATCATCGGCGAAGGGGCTGGCCGGGGTCACCTACGTAGGGGCGGCTCCCTGCGCGACGTGGGACCGACGATCTTACAGCTCATGCGAATTGACCCGCCAGCGGAAATGACGGGGAAGGACCTTCGAGAGGAGCTATGACGGTACGACGGTACGTTGTCGGCGGGCTGCTCGGGCTGAGCGTCGTAGCGTCGTATGACGTGGCGTCGGCTCAAGTGGGCCACAACCCCGCCAGCTCTCCCTATCGCGACGTTTTGTTGCGCTCGGGTCCCGCGTTCTTCGGCGGCCATCTTTCGGGAAGTCGCGGCAGCGCCGACGCCGGATTCAGTAACGGCGACGTGGTCGGCGTGCGCTACGAGCTGGCCGCGGGGAAAACGCTGCTCGCCCAGTTCAACGGGACGTACGTCAAAGGCGACCGCTTCATTCTCAACCCGGCTGCCGATTCCTCCTCACCGCAACGCAAGACCGGTCCCTATGCGGCGGACATCTTCATCATCGATCTGATGCTTCAGCTGAGGCTCACCGGGGCAAAATCGTGGCGCGGATTCGCGCCCTACGCCGGCGCCGGGATCGGGGTCGGATTCGAGACGACGGCACCGCCCGACACCACCCAGAGCGGCTACAGATTCGGCACCAAGTTCACGGTGTCCGGCGCCACGGGCATTCGGTGGTATCCTTTGCGTCGAGTGTCGCTTACCGGCGATGCCCGCTTCGTGCTCTGGAAGGAGAGCTATCCCATGTCGTTCCACCAGACGGCGCCGGACGGCTCTCGCATCCTTCCCCTCATTCACGACCTGAGCGAATGGACATTTCATCCCGTGCTCAGCGTCGGACTGGGATGGATTTTCTAGCGGAAGGGTTCCGGCGAGCGTGGGACCTGCTCGTCGGGGGTGATGCCGAGGTCTATGGGATCGCGCTCCTCACGCTGAGAGTTGCCGTCGTCGCGACAACCATCTCCTGCGTTCTCGGCCTGCCGCTCGGATACTTCCTCGCCACACGCCGCTTCTGGGGACGGCGCGCCGCTCTCACCATGGTGAATACGGCGCTCGCCTTTCCCACCGTCGTCGTCGGACTGCTGCTCTACGGCCTGCTCTCGCGGCGCGGCCTGTTAGGCGACCTCGGCTGGCTCTACACCTGGCAGGCGATCGTCGTCGGTGATGTGTTGCTCGCGCTGCCAATCGCAGCGGCACTGTCGGCGGCGGCGATCCAAGGCGTCGACCCGCGGATCCGCCGCACCGCGGAAACCCTCGGCGCCGGGTCGTGGCTGACCGCGTGGACGGTCACGCGCGAAGCGCGGTTCGCCCTCGCCGCGGTGATCACGGCGGCGTTCGGCCAGGTCGTCGCCGAGATCGGCACCGCGATGATCGTCGGCGGCAACATCCGCGGCTCGACCCGCACGTTGACGACCGCGGTCGCGCTCTACACCTCGCAGGGAGACTTCGGCCTGGCGCTCGCGCTGGGCCTCATTTTGCTGGTGCTGGCGCTCCTCGTGAACGTCGCATTGCAGGTCTTACAAGGTCGCGGCAGTGATTGAGCTGCGGGGCGTGCGGCACCGCTACCAGGCACGCGTCGTTCTCGATCTCGAACAATTCAGCGTGCCGCGTGGCGCGTTGATCTCGGTCGTCGGCCACAACGGCGCCGGGAAGAGCACGCTGCTGCGCTTGCTCGCGCTGCTCGAGCCTCCCACCGAGGGCCAGGTCCTGCTGGACGGGAAGGTCGTGCCGAAGCGGCCAGCGGCGGCGCTGCGCCGCCGCGTGACACTCGTCGAGCAGCGGCCGATTCTGTTTCGCGGTACGGTCCATGACAACCTGTGCTTCGGTCTGGAGGCGCGCGGCATGGGCAGCGCCGCCAAAGGAATCGTGGCTGACGTCGCCGAACAGCTCGGTCTCACCACGCTGCTGGGCCGCCGCCGTCATGAACTGTCGGACGGCGAGGTCCAACGCGTGGCGGTGGCGCGCGCGCTCGCGGTGCGACCCGATGTGCTCCTGCTGGACGAGCCTGCCAGCTCCGCCGATCGAGCGGCCGCGGGGGCGTTGTACCGCGCGCTCGTCCGCGAGCGCGCCGAGCGCCCGATCGCGGTCTGCGTGGCCTCGCACCAGCTCGAAGACGCGTACCGCTGGGCCGATGACATCCGCGCGCTCGCGGAAGGCCGGCTGTCTCCCGTGACACCCGAGAACCTCTTCCGTGTCGAGCTGGCACCCGGCGAGGGCGTCAAGCAGGCGCGCGTCGGTGACATCGACATCGCCGTGATGACCGATCGCTCCGGTCCCGTGGTGGTCGCCGTTCCGCCGACCGACATCTTCGTCAGCCGCGAGCCGCTCGCGTCGTCGGCGCGCAACGTCTTCAAAGGACGCGTGACCGCAATGGCGATCGAGCGGCGCGGGGCCGGTGTTCACGTGCGGGCCGATGTCGGTGGAGTCGAGCTGGTCGCGGCGATCACCGCCGAGGCGGCGCGCGATCTCGCGCTCGCCCCCGGCAGTCCGGTCGTGTTCTCTTTCAAGGCCACGGCGGTCCAGGTATTCTAGGACATGCCAACGGCCTATCTCACGCGGGTTGTGGAGTTTACGGCGACTCACCGCTTTCCCGACACTCCCGACTTCGCGGGCGCGACGGCAGACCACAGCCATCTTTATAGGTGCGCAGTCACGGTCAAGGGCCGATTCGATCCCGCTCGCGCCGGCGTGATGAGCCTCAAAGCTCTCGACGCGCTGCTCACACGTGAAGTCGTGGCGCGGTTCGATGGCCGCCACATGAATGAGGACATCGCGACGTTTGCTGCCGGCGCGTGGCTCGCGACTGGTGAAGGACTCGCGGTCTACCTGTGGGAGCGCATCAGCGAGGCCGGTCTGCCGAGCGGCGTGACGCTTCATCGGGTGCGCGTGCAGGAGGGAGAGACACTCTATTCCGAATACTGCGGCGAACCGTAGAGGCCGGATGCAGGCCGACTCGGCCATGGTCGAAGAATGGCCGGTCTGGCTCGAGGTGAACGGCGAACCGGCGGTGACGTGGATGTGCACACCGGATCAGCTGGAGGAGCTGGCGGTCGGGTGGCTGCACGGCGAAGGATACATCGCGTCGCTCGACGATTTGATCCAGCTGCGTCCCTGCGCGCCGGATCTCGGCTTCTGGGCGGACGTGAAGCCGGAGGGCGTTGCTCAGGTGAAGGGGGAAAACCGTAAGCGCGTGCTCGCGTCGGGCTGCGGCGCCGTCGCAACGATGCTCGCTGACCCCAACGCGATGACGCACACGCCGGCACGAGGCGAGCCGCCCCCAGCCGACACGTTTCGCACGCTATTCAAACAACTGTTCTCGAGCGGCGTGCGCTACAATGAAACGGGCGGCATTCATGCCGCGGCGCTCACGGACGGCGCGGTCCTGCTGTTTCACTCCGAAGACATCGGGCGCCACAATGCCGTGGATAAGGTGATTGGTGCCGCGGTGATCGCGCGGACGCCGATCGTCGGGCGTGGCTTGCTCGTAACGGGCCGCATCTCCGCGGAGCTCGCGTTCAAGGCGGCGCGAGCCGGGCTCGCATGGGTGGCGACGCCGAGCGTTCCGTCAACGCTGGCGGGGACAATCGCGCAGCGCTCGGGAATGGTGCTCGTCGGGCGAGCGGTGAGCGGTGCGCCGCATGTGCACCGGCCAGAGGGATAGGTGATCGCTCAGGACGAGCTGCGCTCGCTGCTCACGCGGGCCCGTACCATCGCGGTCGTGGGCTTGTCTCCCAAACCCATTCGACCCAGCCACTCCGTGGCCGATTATCTCCAGCGCTCGGGATACACGATCGTGCCCATCAATCCGGGACATGACACCATCCTTGGAGAGCGGAGCTATCCCAACCTCGCCGCCGCGGCCAAGGATCATTCGATCGACATCGTGAACATTTTTCGACGCAGCGAGCATGCGGCCGCCGTGGTCGACGAAGCGCTCGCGCTCCGCCCCCGCCCCCAGCTGATCTGGCTGCAGGAAGGCGTGGTCGATGCCGGGGCGGAAGCGCGCGCGGCAGCAGCCGGCGTTCCGTTCGTGATGGATCAGTGCCTGGCTGTCGAACACAGTAACCTCGAGGCTCGATGAGACTTGCTCCGTGCGCATTGTTCGTCCTCGTCTCCATATCCACCGCGAGCGCGCAAACGCCCTCCCGCTCTCAGCTGGCCCTGACGATTCTCGCCGGCGCGGTTACCGGACACTCGCTGTCGGAGGTCGCCAGACAGCCGGTCGCGGTCGCCGGCGTCCCCGGCGACTACGACACGCTCCAACTCGTCCGTGAGATATCCTCGAGCATCGTCGTGGGTGCGTCCGCGACGTACTTCTTTTCGCCGCACCTCGGCATGCACGCAGAGATCTCGTACCTGGGGCTGCCGTACGACGACAGCTGTACCGACCTCCATGTATCGCCCACCGACAGCGGCAGGATTCAGGAGGCCTGCAACGACATTGCCGCGCGTTCCGGCGCCGGAGGAGCCATCAGTCTTTTTCTGGGCGCGACGCTGCGCGGATCCCCGGCCGGGACACTCAGCCCCTACCTGCGCGGCAACATCGGCGTCGTCTCCACACCGCACAGCTATGTCGAAGTGCTCGGCAACTATCAGACGAACCTCGGGCCGGAGCCGGTGCTCGTCATCCAGGACCCAGGCCCGCGCAGCGGCGCACCGTTGTTTGGTCTCGCGGCCGGCATCACGCAACCGCTCGGCAAGGATGGCGGCTACCAGTTCCGGCTCGAGCTGCGCGACGCGATCACCTCGTTCGAACAGGTGACCGGGGCCGCGGATCCCGCAACGCTGCTTGCGCCGACCGAGATCAGGACCTACCACCACTTCTCCCTGGTCATCGGGCTCGACGTGGTCCTCGAGAAGGCGCGCGGAAGGCGCTACTAGTTGCGCGGAGCGGTGCTGGCCGGCGGTGCGGCGAGCCGGTACGGCGGTCTGCCCAAAGGGTTGCTCGATGTTGGCGGCCGGCGCATTCTCGATCGCGTCGTCGACACGGTGCACGCCGTGACCGGCACCTCGCCCCTGCTCGTGGCCAATGCGCCCGACGCGGCTGCGTGGCGTCCGGACTTGGAAACCATTCCGGACACACGTCCCGGCTATGGGAGCCTCGGCGGGATTTACACCGCAGTGGCGGCCGGTCCCGACCCGGTGCTGTGCGTCGCCTGGGACATGCCGTTCGTGCCGGAGGGGCTGCTGCAATCCTTGAAGGCCGGCGCCGAATCCGGCCGCTACGATGCCTATCTTCCTGAGAGCTCCGGCCGGCGCGGGCTCGAGCCACTGTGCGCGGTGTATGGTCCGCGCTGCCGTGCGGCGATCGAGCGGCGGCTCGACAGTGGCGACTTGAAGGCCATATCCTTCCACCCCGACGTGCGCGTCGGTATCCTCTCCCTCGCTCGAGTCAAGACGTTCGGAGACCCTGAGACGCTCTTCTTCAACGTGAACACGCCCGCCGACCTCGAGCGGGCGGAGGCCCTGTGGCGGCAACACGTATGATCTCGGTGATCGGGCTCAAGAACGCGGGCAAGACGACGTTCCTGGTCGCGCTCGCGGCGGAGCTCGTGCGCCGGAAGTTCCGCGTGATGACGATCAAGCACGGCTCGCATCCCGCGGAGATGGATCAGAAGGGCAAGGACACCTGGCGCCACTGGCACGAAGGCAGGGCGGAGCGCGTGTTGATGGAAGCGCCCGGGCAGCGGGTCCTGTTCGAGCGCACGCCGGCGGAATCCGATCCGATCGCCCTGACGCGACGGTACCTGAGCGATGCCGACATCGTGCTGGTGGAGGGGTTCAAGCGGGCCCCCCTGCCCAAGATCGAGGTGTATCGCACGGTCGCTGGCCCCAAGCCGATTTTTGATCCGGCGGTGCACGATCCCGCCGACTGGGTCGCGATGGTCACTGACGATCGCGACGTCCGCGCCCCATTTCCGGTATTTCGCTTCAGCGATACCGCGTGGCTCGTGAGCGTGGCGAATCTCGCCTGGGACAGCGCGAAGATTTTGCCACCATGACCCCCACCCCCCCCCCCCCCCCCCCCCCCCCCCCCCCCCCC
>Ga0209377_1001776_pt1 | contig 14298 bp, 12 predicted proteins | sample GraSoiAngelo_141_FD_185898 | JGI IMG/M metagenome (GOLD analysis project Ga0209377, IMG submission 185898) | Grasslands soil microbial communities from the Angelo Coastal Reserve, California, USA - 14_0929_12_40cm (SPAdes) (version 2) | ecosystem: Environmental > Terrestrial > Soil > Grasslands ...
CTCAAGCGCACGCCGTTCACCCTGACCATCGGAGGCGAGCGAACCATCGAGACCCGCACGCTGATCATCGCCTCCGGCGCCTCCGCCAACATGTTGGGCCTCAAGTCCGAACGGCGGCTGCTGGGACACGGCGTCTCGACCTGCGCCACCTGTGACGGGTTCTTCTTTCGCGGCAAGGAGCTGGTCGTGGTCGGCGGCGGGGACGCCGCCATGGAAGAGGCGCTCTTCCTGACAAAGTTCGCCACGCGCGTCACGGTGGTGCACCGGCGTGACACGCTCCGGGCGTCCAAGATCATGCAGGACCGCGCACGAAAGAACCCGAAGATCGGCTTCATCTGGAACACGGTGGTAGAGGACATCCTGGGCGACCAGGTCGTCACCGGCGTGCGGCTGCGAGACCTCAAGAGCGGCGCGGTCACCGAGAACCGCTGCGACGGCGTCTTCGTCGCGATCGGCCATTCGCCCAACACGAAACTGTTTGCCGGCCAGCTCGCGCTCGACGAGAAGGGCTATATCCTGACGCACGACGGCACGAAGACCAGCATGCCCGGCGTGTTCGCCGGCGGCGACGTGCAGGATCATGTCTATCGCCAGGCCATCACCGCGGCCGGCTCAGGCTGCATGGCGGCGATGGACTGCGAGCGCTACCTGGAATCGCTGGGACATTAACATCGTAGCAAGGCACTAGGGGGACAGTCCCCTTTTCGCCAGCGGGTGGTCGCACAATTATGCCGGATCTTGCGGCATCAGCCCCTGCCATGTGGAGAGCCTGGCCGGACGCATCCGAATCTCGCTGGACGATCCGAACCAGTGGCCCACGATCAAGACCCGGCTCGACGCCGTCTTCGGCCTCGCCAACTTTGCCCCAGCCGTCCATGTGTCGAGCGAACTCGAGGTCATGACCAAGGCGGTCTGCGAATCCGTCCAGAGCCTGTCGTTCCACACGTTCCGCGTCACCACCAAGCGGGCCGACAAGTCCTACCCGCTGACCTCCATGGACGTGAACCGCCACGTCGGCGCCGCGGTCGTGGAGCGCACCGGTGTGCGCGTGAACCTGGACAACCCGGAGTTCACCATCTACATCGAGATCATGGGCTCGGGCGCCTATTACTATTACGAGCGGTTCCCCGGCGCCGGCGGGTTGCCGGTCGGCATGTCCGGCAAAGTCGCCTGCCTGCTGTCGGGCGGGATCGACTCGCCGGTGGCGGCCTACCGCATGATGAAGCGGGGCTGCCGGGCCGTCTTCGTCCACTTTCACGGCCATCCCTACGTGACCCGAGCCTCGGCCGACAAAGCCGAAGTACTGGCCCACCACCTCACGCGTCACCAGTACTATTCCCGCCTGTACCTGGTTCCCTTCGGCGACATCCAGCGGCAGATCGTCCTCACCGGGCCGGCCCCGCTCCGGGTGGTCCTCTACCGCCGGCTGATGGTCAGGATCGCGGAAGAGATCGGCCGCGCCAACAAGTGCTGGGCGCTGGTGTCAGGTGACAGTCTGGGGCAGGTCGCCTCGCAAACCGCCGGCAACCTGACGGTGGTGGATGAGGCGGCGACGCTGCCCTTTTTGCGCCCGCTGATCGGCATGGACAAGGTGGAGATCACCGAGCAGGCGCAGAAGATCGGCACCTACGAGACTTCGATCGAGCCGGACCAGGACTGCTGCCGGCTCTTCACGCCTCCGAACCCAACGACCCAGGCGAACCTGGAAGAGGTCCGCCGGGCCGAGTCCCGACTGGACATCCACGGGCTGGTTAAGCAGGCCATGGAGAAGGTCGAACTGCGCGAGTTCACGTTCCCGGAGTAGAGTAACTCTAGCTTCACCTTTTCTGAGAATCAGACTCAAAGAGTTTATCTAACATTTGTGGGACTAATGAGCTTGCGACGGGATGGGAATTGACAAACTTCATCTCTGTGAATTCGACGCTGACCTTCTTCTCTGGTTTGCCAATAGGAAAGGCATGAATCTTCAGCATTTTGATGATGTCACCCATGTCCCAGCCCCAAAGTTCTTCGTATGAGATCACGATTGCATCGGTTTGAGGCATCTGGTTAGGTGGTCCCATTGCGACGTTCTTCCCTCTTATCCCAAGGTATTTCACAATTTCAGTCGGGACGTCTTGCATTACACTGCCTTTAACGCGATCTTTTGTATATTTCTCGTAATCGAGTCGCAGATTCATAAGAGGAAGTGGTAGTAGTGGGAACAGTTCGCTGTAGTTGTACGCAATCACTTCCGTTAAATCATTCTGAATAACATAAAAACTCGTCGCTTTTCCCATCTCCACACCATCACCGACGAGAGTGAAGTTGCGCGTCGCGCAACCCGAAGTGAGAACCAGAACGATTAGTATCAGCCTTATTCGCATTCCTTGGTTCTCCAAACCAGGACTCAAACCTTTAACCTCCGGCGATAAGGCTAGGCTGCTGCTGGTGACCTGTCAAGCGTCGGAGCGCAATGAGCGGGTGACACCGCATGGGCGCCCAGATGCAGCACGGGGCGTACAGCCGGGTCTGCGGGGCTACAACGGCGAAACGCCCGGCTGCGCTGGGCTATGCGGGGGCAGGACCCGCGTCAGGGCCGCATGCCCTGGAGCTTGGCGGCCATGGCTTCGGCCGGTAGGGTGTTGACGACGTCGGCGGCCGTCACGCCGCCTTTGCGGGCCACATTCACGCCGAAGGGCACGTCCTCCAGCCCCTCCGTGCTGTGGGCGTCGGGGTTGATGCTGAACTTCACGCCCTTCTCCTTCGCATAGCCGCACAGCCGCCAATCCAGGTCGAGCCGGTGGGGATTCGCATTGATCTCCACGATCTTCCCGTGCGCCCCCGCCGCGTCCAGCACCTGCTTCATATCCACCCGGTAGCCGTCCCGCGAGAGCAGCAGCCGCCCGGTCGCGTGGCCCAGCATCGTGACGTAGGGATTGGCCAGCGCCCGGCAAATCCGCTTGGTCTGGTCTTCTTCGGAGAGATTGAACCGGCTGTGCACGGAGGCGATCACGAAGTCAAAGATGGCCAGCACCTCATCGGGATAGTCCATCGCGCCGTCAGCAAGGATGTCCGCCTCGATGCCTTTGAAGATCCGGACGCCCGGAAACTTCTTCTGCACCGCGGCGATCTCGGCGTGCTGCGCCCGGACGCGGTCCTCCTTGAGGCCGTTCGCATAAAAGGCCGACTGGCTATGGTCCGAGATGCCGATGTAGCGATACCCGAGCGAGCGCGTAGTTTCCACCATCTGCTCCAGCGTTGCTGACCCATCGCTGTAAATGGTATGCGTGTGGAACACTCCCTGGATCTGTCCTGGGTCGAGCAGCACCGGCAGGCGCCCGCTCTCAGCCAATTCGATCTCACCATGGCCCTCGCGCAGTTCCGGCGGGATGAACGGCAATCCGGCGGCGGCATAGATGGCTTCTTCTGTTTCGCCCCGAGGAACAACTTCACGAGCTTGCAATCGTTGAGTCAGCGCCTCCACGTGCTCCCGGTTCCCGGTCGCACGTAGCAGTTCCCAGCCATACGCAGCAGCTTCGGTCAGCTTGATGGAGACCGGCAGTCCCTGCGGAGAGCGGGCGGCGAGGGTTCGCGTTTCCGGTTGATATTCGACCTGCGTCACCTCCGGCATGGCTCGGAGGGCGTCAATCAGGCTCTGTGGCTGACCGCCCGCCACGACGAGCATGATGTTCTGCACCACCTCGCACCGCCGGCGGATCTCGCCCGCATGATCGATGCGCACGACACCCGGCGCTCCACGGACAGCCGCCAGGATGCTCTCCGCCTCCTCGATGACGTTCGCGTAAAGGTGGAACCCCTGCCGCCGCTTGTACTGCCGGATGCCGGCCAGGATCTTTTCCTGAGTCTTCTGGCCGAACCCCTGGAGCCCCACCAGGCGATTCTCGATACAGGCGTACTCCAGCTCGCCGACCGAGCTGATGCCAAGTTGATCGTAGATCGCCTTGATCTTCTTGGGCCCGAGACCCGGAATCGCCGCCATTTCCAGCAAACTGGCCGGGAAGGCAGCCAACAACTCCTGATGCAAGGTCGAGCGCCCTGTCGTGACAAGCTCCGTGACCGTGCCCTCCAAGGTCTGGCCGATTCCCTTCACGTTGCGCAGCAGCCCCTTCTGCACGAGGACCGCCGGCTCTTCCGGAAGGCTCTCGATCACCCGCGCGCCGGTGGAGTACGCCTTGACCTTGAAGGGATTCTCTCCCTTCAGCTCAAGGAGAAACGCGATCTCCTCCAAAACGGCCGCGATTTCACGCTTGGTCATGCTGGCAGTTTATCCTGACGCAACCACGCACGCAATGCGGTACCGTAAGGGCACGGCGCGCCGTGCCCCTGCAATCTGGACCGTTGCGCGTCCTGGCTGGACTTGCTAGCATGCTGACATGTCGAACAGGCGCGCAATTCTGTCCGGCTTGGTCCTGCTCGCCATCGGCGCGACCGTGTCCGCCGACGCTCAGCCGCTGGGCCGTGACACCCAGACATCCAGCTCGTGTCAGATCGGGACCATCAAGAAGGGTGCCAGCGGTAAGCAGTGCGACGTGCCCATCCCACAGAGCTGTAAGGTTGCCATCAACACGGCGACGAACACGCACTGGGCCGATATCGAAAAATCCGGTGGTATCTCCTGCCGCTTCGACAGCAAGCTGACAGACTGGAAGACCCGGATCACCGGCACCTGCGGAGCCTGCCAGGCCCGTCAGTGCAGCGCCAAGTTCACCGTCTACTTCGATTGTCCGCAGCCGGATAGCAAATCGCCCAAGGCCCCATGACGCTCACAGAGCGAGTGAAGCGCAAGGCCCTTGACCTGGGTTTCCAGGTTGTGGGGGTCAGCCGAGTCACGTCCGACCGCCCTGAAGCGGCCAGCCTCGCGGAGTGGCTGACGCGCGGTTACCACGGCGAGATGGACTGGATGGCGCGGACTGCGAAGAAACGGCAGAACCCTGCCCTGCTCCTCCCCGGCATCCGGGCCATCGTCTCGGTCGGAATGAACTACGATACCGAGGACCAGCCGGACGACCGGCCGGGACACGGCCGCATCGCCCGTTACGCCCGGGGCGAGGACTACCACCGGGTCCTCGGCGAGCGGCTGAAGGCGCTCGCATCGTTCCTGCAGGCGGAAGCGCCGGACTCCCGGAGCCGCGCCTATGTGGACACGGGCGCCGTGATGGAGAAGGCCTGGGCCCAGCGGGCCGGGCTCGGCTGGATCGGCAAGCATTCAAACCTCGTCTCCGCTCAGCATGGCTCCTGGCTGCTGCTGGGGGAGGTGCTGACGACGGCGACCCTCAATCCCGATGAGCCCGGCGCCGACCTCTGCGGGACCTGCACGCTGTGCATCCGCGCCTGTCCGACCGGAGCCATCACCGAGCCCTACGTCGTGGACGCGCGCCGCTGCCTCTCCTACCTGACGATCGAGCAGAAGGGGCACATCCCGAAAGAATTCCAGCGCGCGCTGGGGAACCGCATCTTCGGCTGCGATGATTGCCTGGAGGTCTGTCCCTACAACCACCAGGCGACCCCGACAGCCGAGCCCGCATTCCGCGCCACGCCGCTCACCTTGAACCCCAATCTGGACGCCCTGGCGCGGCAAACCGCCGCGGAGTTCCAGGCTGCGTTCCGCCGCAGCGCCGTCCGCCGCGCAACCCACGAGGGTCTGCAGCGCAGCGTCGCCATCGCCCAAAAGAACGCCTCATGAATCCCTCGTTTTCCACCTACCTCGTCAACCCCCCGTTCGGCGACCCGGGCCTGTATGTCGAGATCCGCTGGGCCCGGCGCGCGCTCCTGTTCGACCTGGGCGACAACACGGCCTTGAGCCCGACTCGGCTGCTGCGCGCCATGGACGCGTTCGTCTCGCACACGCACATGGACCACTTCATCGGGTTCGACCGGCTGCTGCGCATCGCGCTGGGACGGGGTAAGACGCTCCGCCTTTATGGCCCGCCGGGGTTGATCACCAACATCGAGGGGAAATTGCGCGGCTACACCTGGAACCTCGTGGACGGCTACCCGCTGACGATCGAGGCGCGCGAATTCCATCCCCGGCAGATCCGCACCGCCGTATTTCGCGCCACCGAGGCCTTCCAGCATGCCGAGGGACCGTTCGAAGTCAGGCCCGAGGGTGAACTGTTTCCGGTCCTGGTGGACCCCATGTTCACGGTGTATGCGACGTCCCTGAACCACCGCATCCCGTCCTTCGCTTACGTCCTGCAGGAGAAGTTCCATGTGAACATCAACAAGGAACGACTGCACGCGGCGGGACTACCCGTCGGGTCGTGGCTGAAGGAGGTCAAGCAGCATCTCTGGGACGGCCGGCCCGACCACTTCCGGTTCACCGCGACGCTGTACGTCGAGCACCGCAAGGAGGAGCGGGAGTTCGTGCTGGGTGAACTGAAGGAGCGCTTCGTGACGATCTCCCGAGGGCAGAAGATCGCCTACGTGGTGGACGCCCGCTACGATGAGGAGAACGAAGCCAAGATCGTCGCGCTGGCCCAGGGCGCCGACGTGCTCTACTGCGAGGCCCCTTATCTGGATCAGGACGCCGACAAGGCGCAGGAGCGGTACCACCTGACGGCGCGGCAAGCCGGCCTGCTGGCCCGGAAAGCCAGCGTCCGGGAGTTGGTCGTGTTCCACTTTTCCCCGCGCTACACGGGGCAAGGCGATCTGCTGTACAAGGAAGCGCAGGAGGAGTTCGCCTGTATCGGAGAACGGGGATGAAGGCCCTCGTCCTCGGCGCGACCGGATTCCTGGGGTCCAATTTGGTGCGCGCCCTCCTGGCCAACGGGCAACAGGTCCGCGCGATGGTACGCCCGACGAGCAACACCCGGACGCTCGATGGTCTGGACGTGGAACGCGTGCTGGGGGACCTGCGCGATCCCGGTTCGCTGGCCCGTGCGTGCGCGGGCGTTCAGGTCGTCTACCAGACCGCCAGCTACTACCCGCCGCAGACGATCCCGGCCCGCGCTGCCAGGGCCCAAGCCTTGATGGAGACGCAGCATCTGCTGACTGCCGCACAGCGCGCTACTGTGTACCGGTTGGTCTTCACCAGCACGCTCACCACCATCGGATTTCCAGTCGATGGTGGGCTAGCAACCGAAACATGCCCGTTCATGCCAATGTTTCCGAACAATCCTTATCTGATAGCCAAGGTGGCCATGGAGAACCTGGTTCTGGACGCGGCGCGAGAGCGGGGGTTCCCGGCGGTGGTCGTCAATCCGACCGCCTTTTTCGGTCCCTATGATAGCAAGCCCACGAGCGGGACCCAGATTCTGATGATCGCGAGGCGATTGATGCCCCTGTACATCGCGGGCAAGGCCAACGCCATCGACGTCCGGGACGTGGCCGTGGGCATGATTTTAGCAGCCGAGCGTGGCCGGCTTGGCGAGCGATACATCCTGGGCAACTGGAACACCACACAAAAGGAGCTCAATGCCCTCATCGCCCGGGAGGCCGGGGTAATGGCCCCGCTGGCGCCGGTCCCTTTCCCGCTAGCGCGATACGGGACCAAGGTGCTGGAATGGGCCTTCCAGATGGTCCTCGGGCAACCTTCTCCCGTCCCCAGTTTCTTCGTGGAAATGCTCCCGCACATGCAGCACTACGACTGCTCCAAGGCCATCCGCGAGCTGGACTACCCCCGCAACCCGGTCGAGACCGCCATCCGCGACGCGATCCAGTGGTTCCGGGGCAACGGGTACCTGGGACGTGTCTATCCTTCCGGATAGGACTTGACGCTATTGTTGTTGCATTTACAAAAATCTGGTTAAATGCCGGCCGCAAAAGATCACTGGCGGTATTGGATATCCCGGCCCATGGGGCACCCGTTGCTCTGCCGATGCAACGGGTCCATGAAGGGCCGGGTTCAGCAAGCTCGGTAGCAAGCTTGGTGGGGAGGTGGAGCCATGGCAGATTTCGTTCGTATTGCTTCATACTTCAAAATGGCGGCTCTGGACAAGGCAGGGGAAGGCGCCCGCGCCCTCAGCGGGCTTCGCGATGCCGGCGTAAATTTGCTGGCCTTCTCCGGCTTTCCTCGGAACCGTCGCGCGCAACTCGATTTTGTGCCAGCCGATCCGATGGCCTTCAAAGCGGCGGCCAAGCAGGCCAAGCTCAAAGTGGTCGGTCCCAAGGCCTGCTTTCTGGCGGAAGGGGACGATCGCCCCGGAGCCGGCGCAGAGCTGATGAGCAGGCTCGCGGAGGCGAGGATCAACGTCACCGCCATGCAGGCCATCTCGGCCGGCTCGGGTCGTTACGGCGCGATCTTTTGGGTCAAGCCACGCGACGTCAAGAAAGCGGCGAAGCTCTTCGGCGTCCACTGACGTCGGGTAGGGGCGCCATCCGTGCGCCCCTACTTCACATTCACCACCGTGACGCCATCCCCGCCTTCGGCGCGCTCGCCGGGACGGAACGAGGCGACGTACGGCGAGGTCTTCAGGTAGTCGCGGAGCGCCTGCTTGAGCCGGCCGGTCCCGTGCCCGTGGATGATCCTGACCGTTTGGGCTCCGGCGAGTGCCGCCCGGTCCAGACACGCCACCACGGCTTCCTGCGCCTCTTCCGCCGTCTGGCCACGCACATCCACCACCCTTGAAGATTCTTGCATCTGTAGGGGCGCAGCATGCTGCGCCCCTACCGTCTTTTTCCCGCGTATCTCTTGAGACGCAGCCTCACCTGCTCCATCGGCCAAGCCGGCCAGATCCGAGACCTCCACCGACACCTCGGCCTCGCCCATGCGGATCCGGACCCGTTTCTTGCCTGACGGATTCTCAAGCAGCACCCCCCGGGCGCCCAGGTTGACGACCTCGACGCGATCGCCGATCCGTAAGTCTGACACCGGCCGATAGTCGCCCGATCGGGCCACGGTCGCGCGCATGGCCTGCTCGATCGCCGCCAGCCGTTCCTTCGCCTCGCGGGCCTTGACCAGTCGCTTGTCGGTCTTGATCTCCTCGATCACCGACTGCACCTCGGCGCGCGCTTTCAGGATCTCGTCGGTGATCTTCTTGCGGACGGTCTTGCGGCTCTCTTGCTCGGTCGCGGCGAGCCGGGCGGCCAGCTCTTTCTGCAGGCGGGCCGCAGTCTCCGCCTCGGCCAGAAGCTCGGCGGTCCGGCGCGCGTCTTCATCCAGCTTCCGGCGGGTCTCCTGCAGCTCCTCCATCAGCCGTTCCAGTGCGCGCTCCCTGGCGTCCATCAAGCGGACGGACTCATCGAGGATCGCTTCATCCATGCCCAGCCGGCCGGCGATGTCGATGGCGGAGCTGCCGCCCGGCATCCCGAGGATCAATCGATAGGTGGGGGACAGTGTGGCGATGTTGAACTCGACGCTGGCGTTGACAAAGCCGGGATGGGACTGGGCAAGCGCCTTGAGGGCGTTGTAATGGGTGGTGGCAACGACCGTGAAGCCGCGCTCGGCCAAGTGGACCAGGAGCGCGTGCGCCAAGGCCGCGCCCTCCGCCGGATCGGTGGAGGTCACCGGCTCGTCCAGCAGGACCAGCGCCCCGGGGCCGGCCTCGCGGAGCAGGGCGATCATGTCGGTCATGTGGGCGGAGAAGCTGGAGAGGTCCTTGGTGAGGTCCTGCGCGTCCCCGATGTCGGCATAGACTTCGGAGAAGAATGCCATGTCCGATCCCGGCGCGCACGGAAGCTGTAGCCCCGCGCGCACCATGAGGGCGAACAGGCCGACGATCTTCAGTGTGACCGTCTTGCCGCCGGTGTTGGGTCCGGAGATGATCAACACGCGAACCGGATCGCACAGGTCGAGATCGTTCGGGACGACGGGCTCCTGCCCTTGCAGGCGGCTCAGGACCAGCAGCGGGTGGCGGGCCTCCTTGAGCCGGATACGTCCTTCCGCGTTCACCAGCGGATCGGAGGCTTTGAGCAGGCGCGCCAGCGAGGCCTTGGCGCGCAGGCAATCCAGGCGACCCAGAACGTCCAGGCCCGTCCTGAGCGCATCCGCGTGCGCCGCCACCTGCTGGCTCAGGTCCTGCAGGATGCGGTGCACCTCGCGGTCCACCGCCAGGTCTGCTTCCTTGATCTGGTTGTTCAGGTCCACCAACTCTCGCGGCTCGATGAACACCGTGGCTCCGCTGGCGGACATGTCGTGCACGATCCCGGGCACCTCGCTCTTCCGCTCGACCTTGATCGGCAAGACATAGCGGTTCTCACGCTGCGCGAAGTACTGCTCTTGCAGCAGGTCGGCAAACCGCGGCGAGCCCAGCATGGCCTCCAGCTTCGCGCGGATCTTCTGTTTCAGCGCGTTGGCGTGGTGGAGCAGGTCGCGCAATTCCGGGGTGGCGGACTCGCGAATGTTGCCTTCGTGGTCCACGCACCGGTCAATGGCGCGCTTCAGATGGGGCAGGTCGTCGAGGTCGGCGGCGACGGCCGAGAGGGTCGGCGCCTCATCCCGGCGGCGCTGCAAGTAGCGCAGGATGTCGGAGACGAGGCCGAGCACTATCGTGAGGTCTCGGCAGTCCACGGCCAGCAGCAGGGCCCCTTTCGCCGCCCGCTCCACGACAAGACGGAGGTCCGGGAAGGTGGTCAGCGGCAGGCCTTCCCCGCTCGCCTCCAGGGCCACCATCTCGGCAGTCTCCCGGAGCGAGGTGCTGGCTTCTTCCACCGTCTCCGCCAGGGGCAGGCTTCGGCTCCGCTCGGCCCCTAGGGCCGACACGGTGCGACCGGCGAGCGCCGCCAGGACCGCGTCCCATTCGAGTACCTGCCGGGCCTTGGCCAGCAGCGTGTCACAACTCTTCACGAATGATCCTCATTGCCAAACGAAGCGTAGTATACTCCGACCCCATGGCCTTGACGACGGCAGAGATCCGGGAGGTCCTTGCCGAGATCGCTCCGCAGCTCGTCGGCGGGCGGGTGCAGAAAGTCCACCAGCCGCACGCCGAGGCGGTCTCACTCGAAATCAGATCGCAGGGCAAGACCCTCACGCTCTACTTCTCGGCCGATCCGGAGACCGCACGCCTGCACCTCCTGTCAAAGAAACCCCTGAATCCGTCGGCCCCGCCGCCGTTTTGCCAATTGCTGCGCGCCCACCTCGAAGGCGCACGGATTGAACGCATCGAACAAGTCGGCAACGATCGCATCGTTCGGCTCGTCATGCAGCGCGATGGAAAACCCGTAACTCTGGTGGCAGAGCTGACCGGACGGACGGCCAATCTCATGTTGCTAGACGAAGCCGGGGCCGTGAGAGGGCAGTTGCGCAAAGGGCGACAGAAGATCGGCGACGTTTATTCAGCGCCGGTAACGAAGGGCCATCCTGTAGGGGCGCAATTCATTGCGCCCAAGACGGACGTGATCAATCACGCCCCTACATCAGAACCGTTTCCATTCAGCGACGAGCTGGAGCGGCGCTATCAGGAGCACGACGAGGCGCGGGCCAGGGCCCGACAGCTCGACGCCATCAAGGCAGGTCTTCGGAAAACGCTGAAACGGACGGTCAAGCGCATCGAAGCCTTGGAAGCGGACCTGGCCAAGGCGGAACGCTATCGCGACTACAACCGCTACGGGGAATTGCTCAAGTCCCACCTCGGGGAGATCGGCAAGGGCGCCACGGCCATCACAGTCCCCGACTACTTCGACCCTGCGCTGCCCGACCTCGTCCTGCCGCTGGACCCGGCCAAGAGTCCCCAAGGCAATCTGGACGACTATTTCCGGAAGTATAAAAAGTACCAGAACGCCCAGAAGGCGATCCGCCCGCGCCTACAGGCCGCTCAAGCTGAAGCGGCGACCTTGCGCGAGCGCCTGGCCTCGCTGGACCGTGAGGGGCTCCCGACAGATCTCGAGATTCCTGCTCCGCTCCGACGCGAACAGCCGGCACGGCCGACGCACAAAGGGAAATCCCCTGCCAAACCGTTCCTCAGGTTCACCTCAGAAGCAGGCGATTCGATTCTGGTGGGACGCAACAGCCGCGAGAACGAGGAGCTCACGTTCGGCCTGGCCCGCAGCCACGACCTCTGGCTGCACGCAAGCGGTACCCCAGGGTCCCACGTGGTGCTCCGGCTGGAGAAGGGCGCGGAGCTCAGGAAGGAATCTCTCCTGGATGCAGCGACACTGGCGCTGCACTACAGCGACCTACGCAAGAGCGGCCAGGGTGAGGTCCTCTACGCCTACCGCAAGCACGTCCGCAAGCCGCGAGGAGCCAAGCCGGGCCTCGTCACCGTCACCCAGGACAAGTGCCTTTTCATCAAACTGGACCGGAAGCGACTGCAGCAATTAAAGGAGTCGAGAGCGGAAAGGGTATGATCAGTCGGTGGTGGGGTGTTTTGAAATAGTTGGGCCAACTATTTTGATTTCTTTTCCCCGCCTTTCCACCTATTCTGGCCGCAGGTAGTACAGACTTCAGCACCCGTCTCCGCGCCATTGAATGTTTCCTTTACCCACCACGGATGCTCACAAGGCTTGTTTCCCCAAGCCTTTCTCAACGCCTCAGCTTCTACAGAATCCACGCTGCCCTCCTTAGTAACGATATATTTTAACAAAGACGCTGAAAGCGACGCCCGCTCGCTGAAAGCCCACGGCTTGAATTCTCACTATAATCCACAGGTTGCGGGTTTGAGGTGGCAAATTGCGACCGCCTAGTCACTGAGACACCGGACGGCGGGATTCGTGGAATGGAGCGAAGGGGGGACTAGCTACTTCTCCTGTTTTAGCCGCGCTGCCCCTTGTCGGCTTGCTGTTTCGTTTGCGTTTCTTCCGGCTTCTTGTAATCGCCGATGACGCCTTTCAGAGGGCAGACCGTGAATGCCGGACATTTCTTGCAGCCGACTGCTAGGGCGATGGGACATAAAGTCATCTCACTTCTCCTTAAATAGCGTGACTGAGTTGAATGAAAGCATGGGAAACTAGTTCACGGACCTGAGTGGTTTGCCCGTCACCCACTCATAAGCTTCCGCAAGTGTGCTGACTTCCGTGACTGTAATGTTATAACTGAGGGACTTCGTGGTCAGTTCAAAGCTTGCCAGGCCGCGCGGGACAACCATTTCTTTGGCCTTCACCTCCGCGCACCCAACGATTTTGTCCGTGACCCTACCCACGGGGCCAATTGCGAGATCCGGGGTAATGGTGCCGGTCATACAGACGTCAGGGCGCAGAGTATCACCCAGAAGCGCCGCGGCGACGCTCACCGCGAGTATCCCGCCAGCACTGGGTCCGTCGATTGCCCCTTGTGGTGCGCGCTGTATGAGGAGAGCCGCCTCGATATATTCAGCCGGATAACCGACGGCTTGAGCGGCGGCGGAGACCGCAGCTCGAAATGACTCCATTGAGCTAGCACGCAAGGCGTTGCTAACGAAGATCCGCGGGCCGTTTCCCTCCGGAAGGTAATTTACAGTGATGTCAAACCATATAGTCACACCGGGGTTGGCATCATATGCGCCCCGCATCGTCTGCTTGTATGCCAGGCCCGGGATGCGAACAGTGGTGGTCGCAAAGGGACGCCCAGGTTTAGATGCAACTACCACAGGCGCTTGTGTATGTATTGCTGAACCTGCGTGAGCCGTTGGGAAGAGCACGTGGCCACTCAGAGTCATGAAAACAAAGATTGGGGAAACCAAGAGAAATCCCGAGAGGACAGATGGGATTTTTCTCGTCTCCAACTCAATGCCTCCTCTCTTAGGGAGTACTGCCCCACTTAAATTGGGATAGGTCGTTTCTCGTTTTTGATCATCCATTCTTCGGAGAATTCGGCTGGCGACCGAATCCTCGGCCAAGACTCGAACCTGCCCCTCAAGCCAGGCTAGGCCACCCGTCTGGACCTGTCAAGTTGGGCGGGTGACACCGCATGGGTGCCCAGATGCAGCGCGGGGCGTACAGCCGGGTCTGCGGGGCCTCGACGGCGAAACGTCCAGCTGCGCTGGGCTATGCGGGGGCAGGACCAAGCTCTATCCGAAGAAGGGGGTCAGGCACATTTTCTCGGCAGAAAATGAGCCAGACCCCTTCGCACCCTCACCCTGCCCTCTCCCTCAAGGGGCGAGGGAGGTTGTCATTCGCCCACCCGCACCAGTAGGCCCTTGTCCTTACACGCCGTGAACATCACGTGGAACCAGACAACCAGCACGGTGAGGTAGAGGGCATTGAGCCCGACGGCCCAGGCCAGCTCGTGCGCGGGAAACGTCCCGGCGGTGATGACCGCGCGCATGCCCTCGAAGACGTGCGTGGCCGGATTGAGCCGCGCGATCGCCTGGAGCCAGTCCGGCAGGACGCTCAGCGGATAGAAGACGCAGGAGATCGGCTGGAAGAGAAAGACCATGCCCCACGCCAGGACCTCCACCTCCTGGCCGTACCGCATGATCAGGCCGGTCGTCAGGACGCCGATGC
>Ga0209377_1001778_pt1 | contig 14289 bp, 14 predicted proteins | sample GraSoiAngelo_141_FD_185898 | JGI IMG/M metagenome (GOLD analysis project Ga0209377, IMG submission 185898) | Grasslands soil microbial communities from the Angelo Coastal Reserve, California, USA - 14_0929_12_40cm (SPAdes) (version 2) | ecosystem: Environmental > Terrestrial > Soil > Grasslands ...
GCGGGGCACGCCGCAGCGCTTCATCGCGTCACCCTGGACCTGCAGATAGCGCTTTCCCATTTCTCGCACCTGCGGCGGATCGCGGAACACGCCACCGCGTTCGCCAGCGAGGCTCTGATAGCGCGCTGCAGTCGCGGCTTCCACGAAATCGTCGTAAGCATACCTTTGCGCAATCTCGTCGATCACACACGCACACTTGTAGAGGAACTCCTGCTTGCCGCCGTTCTTCTGCATGCACTCAAGGACGAACTCCACTCGGTCTACGGTGGGGTAGGCTTTGATGCCCCCCTCCTGTGCCAGGGCGATGCCAGTGAGCGTCATCGCCAGTGCTGCGCCAAGCGCAATTCGGTGGGTCGACGACATGCTCCCTCCTTGATCCTAAAGTGTAATCTGCACGAGGCTCGATGCTAGCACGCAGTTTCACGACCCGGCTCACGTCGCATCGGCGCGCAGGTCCCCGTTCCAGAATACAAAAGCTCACGGTCTACGAGCAAGATGGGCAACCGCCCACCGCTCCCCCTCGCCTTCGCCTGCGCCGCCCTCAAATATGTTCGGGTGCAGCCGCGTGGCATAATTGCCGACAGCCGAGGCAGCGCCACAGAAGCACCCTGACGCAAGGCTCCCCCGCTAGTCACGAAGGAGAGGGTCATGCTCCATCCAACCGGTACTCGCGTTCATTCTATCGACTCAGTCCTCCGGGGTACGTCGCGCAATGGGGGCCCGGGCGCGCCCGAGTATGTGAAGCGTTCCTGGCTGCGCTGTCTCAACGAATATCGCCTGGATCCCGACTCCGGCGCGGATCCCGTAGTGGTCTCGCGTCAGGACCTCCTCGCCCGCAAGGAACAGAACCTCGAGCTCGTTTCTTTCGCTGACGTCGAAATGGCGAACCTCTACCAGCAGCTCGCCGGCTCGGGTTACTCGATCATTCTCACCGATCGCGACGGTGTTCTGCTTTCCTACTATGGCGACCCGAGCTTCAAACGCGCGGCGTCGCGCACCGGACTCCTGCCGGGTGCGGCTTGGAGCGAGCGGCACGGCGGCACCAACGGCATGGGGACGTGCCTGCTCGAGCGCGCGCCCGTCATCGTCCACCGCGAGCAGCACTTTCTTACCCGCAATAGGGGGCTCACGTGTTGCGCGGCGCCCGTATTCGATCACCGCGGCGAGCTCATCGCGGTGCTGGACGCTTCCGGAGAGTCGGATCGCGCGCAACAGCACACCCTGGTGCTCGTGAACATGTCGGCGCAAATGATCGAAAACCGTTTGTTCCTCCACCGTTTCCGCGACGCCTTCGTCGTGCGCTTCCACAGCCGACCGGAGCTCGTCGGCATGTGGAGCGAAGGGATCATCGCCCTCGACCCTGCCGGCGCGATCACGGCCGCGGACCGCAACGCCCTCTTTCAGCTCGGCTGCAAGAGCGCGCACGACCTCGTCAATGCGCCGCTCGAGCGCGTATTCAACATCTCGCTGCCTACTCTGATCCAGCGCAGCCACAAGCAATCGTTTCACCCGCTGCCGATCCACGAGGCGCGTCACGGCGGTCGCTTTTTCGCCGTCGCGTGTGGGCCCGAGTCCAAGGGGGGCGCGGGCGTGGCGCACGTTGCGATGCGCGGCGAGCCTTCGACCCCGACCGCGAGCCGCAGCGCTCTCGATGAACTGGACTTCGGCGACCCGCTCATGGCGCGCAACATCGAAGCGGCGAAGCGGGTCCTGTCGCGCGACGTCCCGATCCTGCTGCTCGGCGAAACGGGAACCGGCAAGGAGTTTTTCGCGCGCGCCTTGCACGCCGCAAGCGAGCGCGCCGACAAGCCTTTCGTCGCAGTCAACTGCGCCTCGATGCCCGAGGCTGAGATTCAGAACGAGCTGTTCGGGTGCCGTCCGGGAGGGAGCGCCGCAGCGGCCGGTCAGGGTCAGCCCGGCAAAATCGTACAGGCCGACGGCGGCACCTTGTTCCTGGACGAGATCGGCGACTTGCCGTATGCGCTCCAGGCTCGACTGCTGCATGTGCTGGAGGAGCGCGAAGTGATCGCGCCGGGTGCCAAAACGCCGGTCAAGGTAGGCATCCGGCTGGTGAGCGCGACGCACTGCAAGCTGGACGAGAAAATCCGGCGGGGCGAGTTTCGCGAGGATCTGTTCTATCGGCTGCAGGGTCTCATGCTGACGCTGCCGCGGCTCGCCGATCGAACGGACAAGCGCGCGCTCATCCGACATGTCTTCGCCCAGGAAGCGGCCGCTGCGCCGAAGGTATCGCTCGGCGAGGACCTGATCGGCGCGCTCTGCAGCCGTCAATGGCCGGGCAACATCCGCCAATTGCGCAACGTGCTGCGAGCGATGATTGCGCTCCGCGTGAGCGATTTACTCGCGCTGGCAGATCTGCCTTCCGACTACGGTCTCCCCCCGCGGCCCGCGCAGCCGGTGGCGCCCGCACCCGGGATGGATTCGCTCAATCCGCTCGGAAGGGCGGAGCGCGAGGCCTTGCTCAGGGAGCTGGATCTCGAGCATGGCAACATCAGCCACCTCGCACGCAAGCTCGGCATCGGCCGCAACACCCTCTACCGGAAAATGCAACGGCTGCACATCAAGTAAGCAACGGCGCCAAAACGGCGCCGTTGTTACCGTCCGATCGGCGGGCCGCCTGCGCGGCCCACCGAGTGCGGCGCTTCAGAAAAACAGAATGGCGCCCAAGGCGATGACGCTGTCCTTGTTGTCAGCTCCGGCCTGGCTTTCGGCCTTGGTCTGAATGTATTCACCCACCAGATTCAAACTCTGGGTGAGGCTGTAGTACAGGCCCGCGACCAGCGATTTGTTCTTTTTCACCAGGGTGGGGTTCGATCCAGCCGACTCGTTTGAAGCCAGATCCAGGCGGCTCTCGCCGTAGCTCACGCCCGGCTTGAAGTTCCCGATCTTGTATGTACCCTGCACATACCCGCCCTTCGACTTGCGCTTTTCCACCGTAGCGCCTACGACCGCGGCAGCGTCGAAGCCGATCGCCGTCGTGCCGACCCCGTCGCCGCTGTAGGCATACAGCACGCCTTCGAAGCCGGCGACATTCAGCTTGGCGCCGAGATCGAACGCCTGGCTCGAAACGTCCGAGCCCGCAGGCGCGGTATCAGGCGCGCCGCGGCTTCTGACTTTTTGGTTCATGGCGCTCGCCCAGGCCTTGCCGCCGACGGTTCCCGTCCATTCGTAGCTCCCCTTGGCCTGAAGACCGGGTTGCTCGTGTTGCGTCATTGTGGCGCTGCTCGCAAGGCCTGAGAAGTTCAAAAAGTCCATGCCCTGGAACACGCCGGCTGAATACTGGAAGCCGCCGTACTTCGGCGAGCTATAGCTGATCTGCGGAATCCAGTCGGTGTAGATGTACCCTATACCGATGCGACCCAGGGTCGTGTTGCCGCCCAGGAACGCGCCGCCCGAGCCCACCCCGAGCAAGGTCATGTCGGCGAGGATCGCATCTGATCCGAACAGCCCGATGTCCCGCCCGACCTTCACGGTACCTCCGGCCTTGGTGCCGAAGGTGAGGAAGTTCTGCCGCAGGTCGATTGTGGAGGCGCCGATGCCGTGCTTGCCCGTGGCGGAGCTGGTAATCCCCGGGTAAAAGCCGAAGGTCACGCCGATGTCGAGGCCCGATTGGCTGGTCTTGGCGCCGAAGACGAGCGCGCTCGGCAGCAGGCCGGATTCGATCGCCTGCTCTTTGCCGCCGTTAACGTTGTTGCAGGCGAGACCTCCCGCGACGGTGATGGCCTTGTTATCGCAGCTGTTCCAAGTCGCAAAGCCGTTCACGTTGCCCGAGAACGAGAGATCCCACGCGCCGGCCTTGAAACCGATCTCCGCATGCACGGCAGAGGCGCTCCCGAGAGCGAGAGCGGCGGCCACGGCAAGCGAAGTCTTCTTGTGCTTCATAACTCGCATCATCTGTACCTCCTTTTAGAGTCCAAACCGAGCAAAGCCTGGTTGCACGGGACCGCATGAACCTCCGCCGATAAGCTACTCGCTTTCGCGCGCCGAACATACTCGTTGCAGATCCTGCGGCAAGCGTTCCATAATTGGCGCACCGTCCGTTCTCGTATACTCGTTGCAGATCCTGCAGCAAGCGTTCCATAATTGGCGCACCGTTGCGATTCACTTTCAATTCAAGAGGAGCAAGCCATGGACGTTCGCGCGGCTGTCGCTCATAAAGCGGGCGCACCTCTGACCATCGAGACCGTGCAGTTGCAGGGGCCGAAGGCCGGCGAGGTGCTGGTCGAGATCAAGGCGACCGGCATTTGCCACACCGACGAATTCACGCGCTCGGGCTCCGACCCCGAGGGCTTGTTCCCGGCGATTCTCGGCCACGAGGGCGCGGGCGTGGTGGTCGAGGTGGGACCGGGAGTCGCCAGCGTGAAAAAAGGCGATCACGTCATTCCGCTCTACACTCCCGAATGCCGGCAGTGCGAATACTGCCTGAGCGGCAAGACCAATCTGTGCCAGGCGATACGCATCACGCAGGGGCAAGGCGTGATGCCCGACGGCAGCAGCCGTTTCTCTCTCGGCGGCAAGAAACTCTTCCACTACATGGGCACTTCGACTTTTGCCAACTACACCGTGGTACCCGAAATCGCGCTGGCGAGGATCCGTGAGGACGCGCCGTTCGACAAGGTGTGCTACATCGGCTGCGGCGTGACCACCGGCATCGGCGCGGTGATCAACACCGCCAAGGTCGAGCCCGGCGCGAACGTCGTGGTATTCGGCCTGGGCGGCATCGGGCTCAACGTGGTCCAGGGCGCGCGCATGGCCGGCGCCAACATGATCGTCGGCGTGGATACCAACCCGGCGCGCAAGGCGCTCGCCGAGAAATTCGGCATCACGCATTTCGTCAATCCGAAAGAGGCCGGCAGCGAGCTGGTCGCGCACCTGGTGAACCTGACCAAGGGCGGCGCCGACTATAGCTTCGAATGCATCGGCAACGTCGATGTGATGCGCCAGGCTCTGGAATGCTGCCACAAGGGCTGGGGGGTGTCGGTCATCATCGGCGTCGCGGGCGCTGGACAGGAGATCAAGACGCGCCCGTTCCAGCTCGTCACCGGCCGCGTATGGAAAGGTACCGCGTTCGGCGGCGCCAAGGGGCGGCGCGACGTGCCGAAAATCGTCGACTGGTACATGGAGCGCAAGATCAACATCGACGACCTGATCACGCACAAATTGAAGCTCGCCGACATCAACCAGGGCTTCGACCTGATGCACGAGGGCAAATCGATACGATCGGTCGTGGTGTACTGATCCTTCAGCCGCACTCAAGCTTCGCGCCCGAAGATGGCGATCACGAGCGTTTCCCGGAACAAATGTTTCGGGGGCGTCCAGGGCGTCTACAGCCACGAGTCGCGTGAAACCGCGTGCGTCATGCGCTTCGGCGTGTTTCTTCCGGCGCATGCGGAAGCGCAGGCGGTGCCTGTGCTCTACTGGCTGTCCGGCCTCACCTGCACCGAAGAGAATTTCATCGTCAAGGCGGGCGCGCAGCGCGTCGCTGCGGAGCTGGGGCTCGCGATCGTCGTCCCGGATACCAGCCCGCGCGGGCTGAAGATTCCCGGCGAAGACGAGAGCTACGATTTCGGTCTGGGCGCCGGATTCTACGTGGACGCCGTTCAGCCGCCGTGGTCGCGCGGCTACCGGATGTACTCCTACGTTGCGAAGGAATTGCCCCGGCTGATCGAATCCGAGTTTCCCGTCGATCCCGCGCGCACCGGCATCTTCGGCCATTCCATGGGCGGGCACGGCGCGCTGACCATCGCGCTCAAAAATCCGGACACCTACAAATCGGTGTCGGCTTTTGCCCCGATCTGCTCAGCGATGCGCTGCCCCTGGGGAGAAAAGGCGCTGACCGGATATCTCGGAGCCGACCGCGCCCTCTGGCGGGACTACGACGCGAGCGCCCTGATCGAGAGCCGCGGATGGAAGGGGCCTGCCCTGCTGGTCGATCAGGGCACGAGCGACCAGTTTCTGGAGAGCCAGCTGAAGCCCGAGCTGCTAAGGGACGCTTGCAGGCGATCGGGCGTACCCGTGGATCTTCGCCTGCAAGCGGGTTACGACCACAGCTACTTTTTCATCGCGAGCTTCATCGAGGATCACCTTCGATTCCACGCGCGCAATCTGTAGCGCGTCTTCATGTCTCTCCTCCCGTGTGAGGGAGTTTTCGCATCCAGCCGACGATCGCTTCGACGACCGCGGCGGGCTGCTCGGGGATGAGGGCGTGGCTCGCACCTGCGATCACGGCGATGGTGACGCGCTCGCCGAACTCGTCCCGGAGCTCGTTCGTCGTGTGGCGCGGCTTGAAGGGATCGAGCGCCGCCTGAAGGTCGAGGAGCGGCGCCGTGCCCGCCCCCCACCATTCCTCCTGCCGCGTGGCCCGGCCGGCGGCGAATTGGCTTTCGTTCACCTCCGGGTACCAGCCTTTCAGCCACACGCTCGCGTCGTGGCCCGGCGCGAAGAACGTAGCGCGCAAGTATTTCAGGCGCTCGGCATCCGGCAGCGTGACGTCGGCGCTCCTTGTGACGGCTTCGGCGAGAGCCTTGGGGTAGGTCTTGGCGGCGGCCGCGAGAATCACCACGCCGCGGACGAGCCGCGGGCGGTCTGCCGCGGTCATGCGCGCGACCCAGTTGCCGAAGGCGTGCCCGGCGACGACCGCGGGGCCGCCGCCCGCGTGCTCGATCACCGCCGCCACGTCGCGGGCGAAGTCGTGGAGGGTGAGGGCCTTCATCGGCCCGGCGCTCGCGCCTGTGCCGCGCGGCTGCGGCCGCAGCACGCGGTATCCTGCTTTCGCGATGCCCGAGGCGACTTCGTCGTAGTCTTCGGAATCGCGACCGCGCGAAGGCAGGAGGACCACGACGGGCCCCTTCCCTTCGGCGATCACTTCGATGCGCGCGTCGCCGGCGGCGACGATGTCGCGTGTGCGCTCAGTGGCGGGCAAGGCGACGGCTACCCCGCGCCCGGCAGCCGCGCGATGATGCGGAAACGCAGATCGATGCGGTTCTGTACCGCGATGGCGCCCCCCAGGAGCGAGTAGGGCGTGATGCCGAAATCGGTCTGGTCGAACGACAGCCGCCCGGTCACGCTCATTTTCTCCGCGTCGGCGTCGATCTCAGCCGGCACCTCCAGCGTGCGCAGGTGGCCATGCAGCGTGATCGCGAAGTTGAGCGTCGTCTTCTTCTCCTTCGCCTTCGCGCCGCTCACCCGGATGAGCGCGAACGGAAACTTTTCCGCCTCGAGAACCTTCTCCAGCATGTTGGAGCGCGTGCCCTCGATGTCGGACTCGGTCGGCTGGGTGTCGAATCCCGCCTGCTTGCGCAGCGCCGGCTCGTCCACCTGCATACGTGCAAGGGCCACATACAGATCGGCGCGGCCTTCGTCCGGCGCGACGTAGCCGCCGAGCTCGTGGCTGGCGACGACGTGGTCGTGCCCCAGGCGCGCGAGGGAGCCGGCACGCCGCACCTCGATCACGACGAGCGACTCGGCGGGATCGACGCGGAACACGGGCTTCCCCTGCGCCAGGGCCTCCCGGTAATAGGCTTCGGGAAAATCCGCCGGCGGAGCGGCGGGCGCGGGCGCCGGCACGCGCAGGAGCGGCGCGCAGCCGGCGAGCACCGCCGACAAGAGCGCCGCCATGACGGCGCGGCGAGGAGCCTTCGAGCGCATCTTTAGCCGGCTTTGCGCAGCTTCACCTTGAATTTCACCTTCACATCGGCGCCGATGACATTGGTCGCCGCCCACTCGCCGGTGCCGATGCCGAATGCGCCGCGCTTCACCGTCAGCTCGCCTTCCATGACGGCGCCGTCGGCGGAAGCCGTCCAGCTGAACGGCACCTCGACCGGCTGCTTCACGCCTTTGAGCAGCAAGATGCCGCGCGCCACGTAGCGATTGCCTTCGATACGGCGCAGCTCGGTCGAGCGGAACTCGGCCTGCGGAAAGGCCGCGTAGTCGAACCAGTCCTTGCCGCGGATTTCCTTGTTCACGTCCGCGACGTTCATGTCGGCGCTCGTGACCTTGACGGTGACCTCGAGGCGGCTCCCGGCGGGCTTGTCCGGGTCGAAGCGCAGGCGCGCGTCGAACTCCTTGAATTCGCCCGGTGCCGCGGCCTTCTCGAAGGTGGCGACGAACTCGAGCTTGCTGCCGGCGGGATCCATTTTCCAGTCCGCGCCTTGAGCGGGGCAAGGCGCGAAGGCGAGCACGCCGCACAGCCCGAGCACGGAAACGATTCCCTTCATGGCGCCCTCCGGATGCCGGGCAGCATTCGCTCGAGCACCGCGTCGCGTTTGACGAAGTGATGCCGCAGCGCCGCGCCGATGTGCGCAGACAGCACGAGCGCAAGCAGCACGGCGAGCCCCCCGTGCACGAGCGCGACGAGATCGGCGGTGGGCTCGTCCGGCGCGACGATCGCGGGCAGCGGGATCAGCCAGAAAATCCGGAACGGAACGTTGGAGGCGGAACTGACGATCCAGCCGGTCACGGGCATGGCGATCATCAGCGCGTAGAGAAGCAGGTGACTCAGGCGCGCCGCAGCACGCTCCCAGGCAGCCATGCCGGAGGGCAATTCCGGCGGGGGATTGGCGAGCCGCCAGAGAAGGCGCAGCGCGACGAGCGCGAGAATCAGCATGCCATTCGACTTATGCCAGAAAAAAAGCTCGAGCTTCGCCGGCGAGACCCGCCAGCTCGCCGCCATCACGCCGAGCGCGATCTGCGCGAGGATCAGCGCCGCCATGACCCAGTGAAAGAGCTTCGCCGGGGCGCCCCAGGAATCGGCAGTGTTGCGCAGCATTTCCGTATGGTAAGGGCTCGCCGCGGAGTCGTGCTCGGTTCATCGCCAGCAGGCTGCTGTCGTGCTCTATGCCACCGCGGATCGCGAGCGCAGAGCGGATGGACGCAAGGTCAGAAGCGGAAGGTCGCGCCCAGCGCCGGACCGCTGAGGCGGATGTTCTGGAGGAGCTTATCGTTTTTCTGGTCGTAATACAGGTGGCGATAGGCGAGCAGCACGTCGCCCCATTTGTAGGAGTAGCCGATACCCGCCATCCCCTGCCAGGTCAATGCCGAAGAGCCGGTGCCAGCGTCGAGATAGTAGGGAATGAACCAGTTCCCGGCGCCGAGCTTCGTCTTGCCACGCAAGCCGATGATAGCGTCCAGCAAATCCTGCTTCTGGGAGAAGCTCCCCGCTTGAGGAAGGAGACCAGGCGGCCCCGTGAACTGCCAGTTGACCGAGGCGTCCAGACCCAGATAGCGGAACCCGCCGAGCACCTCAAAGGTCGCAGCCTCGCTGCGAGCTACGGCATAGCTTGCGGCGAGTTCCCAGACGAGTCCCTTCAACCCCGTATGCGTGCCAGAGTTGACCGGGAACTGCACGTTGCCTCCCGGACCTGTGACAGTCTTGACCGTTGCGCTCTCGCCGGAGAGATCCAGGTAGATGAGATCGGAGAACATCGCCCAGCCGCCCTTGCGTGCCTCGCCGCTGAGCATCAGGACCATATTGAGGTTCTGCAAATAGTTGTTGGGCCCTGTTTCTACTTCGGGACTGCCGCCGGCCCCGGGTGGCACATCGAATTTGAGTGTGCCGTTGATATTGGGAAGCCACAGGTACGGAGTAAGCGTGAAGCTCCATTCGTTGGCGACATCGGCCGCGCGCGTCGGCGCGCCACAAACGAGCGCCAGAGCGCCGGCTGCCAAAGAAAACCCGCCGATGAAATGGCGAGCCGATTTCATAATTGGGCCGATTTGGACAGACCCGGCTAGTCGCCGAAGGCGCGGGCGATCAGCACGGCGTTGCTGCCGCCGAAAGCGAAGGAATTGGACAGCACGGTGCGTACTTCCACGTCCTTGCGCCCACGGTTGGGAACGTAATCAAGATCGCACTCCGGGTCGGCGACACGCAGGTTGGCGGTGGGGGGCACTGCGCGGCGCCTAATCGCGAGGACCGAGGCGATGAATTCCACTGCACCGGTCGCACCCATCAGATGGCCGTGCATCGACTTGGTGGAGCTGACCGGGATACCGGTGGCTGCACCGAACACCCGCTTGATGGCTGCAGTCTCAATCACATCGCCCGCGAGCGTCGCAGTGCCATGAGCGTTGACGTAATCCACTTCATCCGCTGAAATGCCCGCATCGGCTAGCGCCTGCCGCATTACCTCGACCTGACCCTCCAGACCGGGCCGGGTGAGATGCGCCGCATCGCTCCCGGCTCCATACCCGATGAGCTCGGCGTGTATCCCTGCGCCGCGGTGCAGCGCGTGCTCGAGGCTTTCCAGCACCACCATGCCAGCACCTTCCGCGAGAACAAGTCCCGTGCGATCCTTGGAAAACGGTCGGCACGAAGCTGCAGGATCATCCGTGTCCGTAACGGCGAGGGTGCGCAACGCTTCCCAAGCGCGGATCGTGCCGAGCGTCAGCAGCGACTCGGCGCCGCCGGCGATCGCGGCGTCAGCGTAGCCGTGCCGGATCGTCCGGCAAGCCTCGCCGATAGCGACCGCTGACGAAGAGCACGCCGTCGAATAGGTCACATTCGGACCACGCAGGCCGTAATCGATCGAAATGTGTCCCGCCGCGGCGTTGTTCATCGCGCGGGGGACGATATAGGGAGCCACCCGGTTCTTATTCTGAAGGAATATCTCCTCGTAACCGCTCTCAATGGTACACGCTCCTCCCAAACCGGTCCCCACAAACACCCCGGTGCGAGCTTTTAATGGCTCATCGAACTCAAGACCTGAATCTTGAATTGCCTGAGCAGACGCCTCGAGCGCGAACTGGCTGAAACGGTCGAGCAGACCGAGCTTGGCCTTGCCGAAGCGTGTGGCCGGATCGTAGTCGACCTCGCCGCCGACATTGGCGGTCAGCCGGTCGACAAAGCTCGCCGATAGTCTGCGAATTCCCGACCGACCGGCAAGAAGATTGTCGAAGAACGTCCCGCAGTCATTACCGACGGGACTTACAACGCCCATGCCGGTAACCACGACGCGGCGCGAATTCACTTCGTACTACTTCGGTTCGCCGATTGCTCTGCTACGAGCCGATCCACGAGATCGGCTATGTCCTGCAAGGTTCGGAGCGGCACGCGGTCTTCGGGCATCTTGACGCCGAACGTGTCTTCGATCTTGAACGCGACCATGAGAACCGAAAGCGAGTCGACGCCGAGCTCTTCGAGCGGACGCCCCGGGGCAAGATCCTCGGGCTTCAGTTCGGCCTCGGCGGCAATCAATTGCTGCACTGTGGTTAGAGTGTCCACAAACTTATGCTGCAGCCGACGACTTATTTGTCACATCCCTGGGAGTCCGGCCCGCCACGGGAGCACTTGCGGTTTTCCGGATTCGGTCGCAAAAGAAACGGATCGTTTCGTCCGCGACGACCTCCTTCTCGTTGTCCAGAGTCACCATGTGGTAACTGTCATGCAGCAGCACGAAATGTACGTCCTTGGATCCGATTTTCTCCAGGACGAACTCGGCGCTTTTGAGGCTGGCTACGTCGTCTTCCTTTGCGTGGATCACGAGCGCCGGCGCGTTGACTCTCGATATCGCTCCCCTCACGTGGCGGATGAGCTTCTTTGCCTCGTAGACGGCCGTCATCGGCAGGCTCGAGGCGCCTGCGATCGACGTCGTTTTCTCCGACATTTCGCGCGCAATCCACTTGCGCAGAGACTCGTTCTTTACGCCGTACGGGTGCCGCTCCCGGTACGAGTACCAGCGTCGCAGCGGCGTGTGGTAGGCGAGCGGCGCAAGAAAGTAGTACCAGGGGATGCTCCAGCCGTCATAGGCGAGCGTGGTGGCAAGCAGCGACAGCGCGGCCACTCGGCCCGGACGTTCGGCGGCCAGATCGAGAGCGAGCACCGCGCCGACGCACAACCCGGAGACGCAGACGCTCCGGTAGTTGCGCGCCAGCTCGTCGAAGTAGTCGAGCACCTGCGCTCGCCATTGCTGCCAGGTTCCTGTCGCGAACGGGTCGGAGCGCTCGCCGAATCCGTAGCCCTTGAAATGTGGCGCCAAAGTAGCAAACCCGGCCCGCCGCAGACCTTTGGCCAGGTATTGCATTTCCAGCGGGCTGCCCGACAGACCGTGAATCAGCAGGGCCGCGTCTTCTGCTTCGATGTTGGATTTCCGCACTCGGTAAAGTAGACTGACAAAGGACCTGGCAAGACTGCTGTGCGCTCTCGAAGATTATCGGCAGCAGACTGCGCAGAGGGACCTGAATACTACTGCGCGAAACTTTCAACATGCTGACAACTCACATGCTGACAACTTCGAATCGGCGGGATTCCGGACGATGAAGAATGCCGGGAAGTGGGCGCCGGAGGGGTGGTCACCGATGCTCGTATCCCTCGGGGCGCTCGCTATCGCCTTCGCCGTACGTTATGCGCTCCATCAATACCTGGGTGAACACTACCGCTTTCTCTTCTTCTCGGCCGCAGCCGTTCTCGTGTGCGCTTACGCGGGAATCTGGCGAGCGCTCTTCGTCGCGATAGCGGGACTCCTGCTCGGGTTTTATTTTTTTGTGCAGCCCTATGAGTCTTTTAGCGAGCCGGATGCGGAAGATTTCGGTGCGATCGTCCTGTACCTGCTGACTACGCTGGTGATGCTTTTTCTCGTCGAATGGCTGCGGCGATCCAAATACGAAACGCAAATACTCATGCTGGAGACGAAGTACCGGAACAAAAGGCTTGAAGAAGTCCTCGCCAGCCTGTCCGAAGCGAGAAACTCGGCCAGCACCAATGCCCAGAGGGTCGACATGCTCGCGGCGACTGTTCCCCATATATGGAGCACGCGCCGCTCCGGCGGGAAAATCGAGTATTTCAACGCCAAGCTCTACGAGATCACCGGCATGCCGCACGGGTCGCTCGACGGCGAAGGCTGGACCAACGCCATGCACCCGCAAGACGCCGAGTCGGTCGATGAGGTATCCAGGCGCGTCGAGCGTACCGGCGTCCGGGAAGAGATCCGCGTCCGCATGCGCATGGCGGACGGCGCGTATCACGGCTTTGATGCGGAGTGCTCGCGGCTAGAGGACGGGCACGGCAAGGTCATCGTGTGGTCGAGTCCGACTGCAGATCAATCCCGAGCCGGAACGCCGGTCACGAATCGCCTCGGAGGCGCGAAGTAAGCTCGCTCCCCTCGAACCCTGGTCTGGGACCGGCCAGCCGGCGCGGACATTTGCGCTGCGTCGTTGTTTCGCTCGCGCTGCTATTGCCGACGCTCACCGTCGCGCAGGCGCAGGCTCCGGCAACGAGTTCGGGCTGGTCCGGCACTGTGGGCGCCGGGCCAGTCGTTCTTCCGAAGTACGTCGGCGGCAAGGAGATGCAGGCGCTTCCCCTGCCTATCGCATACGTAACCTTCAACGACTGGTTCTTCGTCAACCTCTATCGTGCCGGCGCGTACGTGTGGGGCAGCGAAGACAAGAAAAAAGGCATCAGCTTTTCATTCGAGCCACGTCTGGGCTTTCACGCCAGCGACGGCGCGAAGCTCGCGGGCATGGCGACGCGAAGGGGCAGCCTCTCCGGCGGCCCTACATTTGACTGGCAAAGCGATTGGGGCGCACTGAGCCTCGGCTACTTTTCAGATCTCAGTAGCGCCAGCCGCGGCGGGTACGCCGATGTCTTGTTCAACAAGCCCCTCATCCACGATAGTCGCTGGGATGTGTCCGGGACGATCGAGCTGTCCCGCCTCGACTCGAAGGTCGTGAACTATTACTTTGGCGTGACGCCCTCGGAGGTCACGGCGATGCGCCCGCTCTATCAGCCCGGCGCGACGACCAACATCACGCCATGGATCACCGGTCAGTACAACTGGACCAAGCGCAATGCCCTGATGTTCGGCGCGAACGCAACCTGGCTCGGCAGCGCCGCCGCACGCAGTCCGATCGTCGAGCGCGGGCAAGCGCTGCTCTTCTATCTGGGGCTCGGCATCAACCTCTGACGGCCGCGCCTTGGGCGACCGGCGATTAACTGAAGATTCCGGGGCGAAGTACCCCGGTTGGCTTTCAAAATGCTTTCAAGGAGCTTTCATTTCTTGCGCCGCCCTTACATCGGTCGGCACTGCAGACGAACGAGATGGGTGCGATGCTCCTCGAAGATTACTTTTTCGTCTTGATCAGCGCGTCGTAGGCATTGTCGCAACGTTCGACCTCCGCGCTGTCCGCCGCCGGGTCGACGAACAGGATCCTGGCGCCCCGCAGCGGCGAGGCGAGTTTCCTCACCGGCGACAAGTAGTTCATCTTCAACATCAGCGGCTGCGCATCGCCGATGGCGTACTCATAGAACAGCAAGGCGGCATTGGGATGAGGGGGTTT
>Ga0209377_1001779_pt1 | contig 14288 bp, 10 predicted proteins | sample GraSoiAngelo_141_FD_185898 | JGI IMG/M metagenome (GOLD analysis project Ga0209377, IMG submission 185898) | Grasslands soil microbial communities from the Angelo Coastal Reserve, California, USA - 14_0929_12_40cm (SPAdes) (version 2) | ecosystem: Environmental > Terrestrial > Soil > Grasslands ...
CCCGAAGAGCGTGGCGACCGCGAGCGCTCCGAGCATCACCACCGGCATCGGGAACCTGGGCACGTGCGCGCCCGAGAGCACCAGCTCGCCGCCGATGAGGGTCGCGGCCACCGCCGCCGAGATGGCCACCACCGCGCCCACCGAGATGTCGATGCCGTGGGTGGCGATCACCAGGGTGAGCCCCATGGCGATGATCATCAGGGGCGATGCGCGGTTCAGGATGTCGACGAGGCTGCCGTAGAGGTGGCCGTCGCGGATGGTGACCGCGAAGAAGTGCGGATTGGTGGCGAGATTGAAGAGGAGGAGCAGCCCGAGCGTCGCCAGCGGCCAGAAGATCCGCTTGCGCATCACGCGCGTCAGTAGGCCTGGCGCTGCCTCGACCCCGAGGGAAGGCGCCCTCACGTCTGACCTCCGGCGATGATCTGGAACACGGTGTGCTCGTCGGCCTCGCGCGACTCGATCTCCCCGACCTTGCGCCGGTCGCGCATCACCGCGACGCGGTTCGAGTAGCGCACCACTTCGTCCATCTCCGCCGAGATGAAGACGACCGCCATGCCCTTGTCGCACAGCTCCATCACCTGGCGCATGATCTCGACCTTGGCCGCCACGTCGATCCCGCGGGTGGGCTCGTCGAGGATGAGCATGCGCGGGTCGGTGGCCATCCAGCGGGCGAGGAGCGCCTTCTGCTGATTGCCACCGGAGAGCTGGGCGATGGGCATCTCGGCGTCGCCGGCCTTGATGCCCAGGGCGGCGATGTACGACGAGGCGATCTCCTCCTGACGCTTCCGCGACAGGTTGCGGAAGACGCCGCGCTTCGTCTGCAGCGCGAGAATGATGTTCTCGCGCAGCGAGAGCTCGCCGATGACCCCTTCCAGCTTGCGATCCTCGGGACAGAAGCCGATGCCGCGAAGGATCGCCTCCACGGGCGAGGCGATCTCCGCGGGCCGGCCCTCGACGAGGATGGTTCCCTCCTCGGCCCGGTCGATGCCGAAGAGCAGGCGCGCGATCTCCGTCCGGCCCGACCCGAGGAGGCCGCCGATGCCCAGCGACTCGCCACACGTGACCTGGAGGTCGACACCCCGCACCGAGCCCCTGCGCCCGAGCCCGCTGGCGCTGAGGAACGGCGTCGCCGTCCGCGCCCCGTTTCCTGCGCTCCGTCCGCCGCCCGCGACCGCTGCGGGCAACCCGGCGTCCCTGGCGCGGGCCGGCCCCCCCTCCTCGATCTCGCGCCCCACCATGCGGGTGATGAGCTCCATCCGGGAGAGCGCCGAGACCGGGTACTCGCCCACGAGCGACCCGTTCCGCAGCACGGTGATGCGGTCGGAGATCTCGAACGTCTGGTCGATGAAGTGGGTGATGAAGAGGATCGCCATCCCCTGCGCCTTGAGGCGCCGGACGACGGAGAAGAGCATCTTCACCTCGTCCTCGGCGAGGCTGGAAGTGGGCTCGTCGAGGATCAGGATCCTCGATCGCGCCGAGAGGGACCGGGCGATGGCGCACATCTGCTGCACGGCGATCGAATACGAGGAGAGCGGTGCGGTGACGTCCACGCGCACGTTCAGGTCGGCGAGGAGCGCCTCCGCCTTGCGGCGCATCCGGCCCCAGCGGATTCCGTACGCCTCCGACCCGTCGCGCCCGAGGCAGATGTTCTCGGCGACCGAGAGGTTCGGACAGAGGTTCACCTCCTGGTAGACGGTGCTGATGCCCAGCTTCTGCGCGTCGAGCGGGCTCGAGGGTCTGATCTCGTTGCCCTCCAGGAGGATGCGGCCGGAGTCGGCGGGGTGGACTCCGGTCAAGACCTTGATCAGCGTCGACTTCCCGGCGCCGTTCTGTCCCATGACGGAGTGGACCTCGCCGGAGAAGAGGCGGAAGTCGACGGCGGACAGCGCTTGGACGCCGGGGAAGCGCTTCGAGATGGCCATCATCTCGAGCACAGGCACCGCTTCGCTCATCGCGCTCTCCCCGGCGGCGGAGGAGCAGCCCCGAGAGCCTGCTCCTCCTTCGTGCCGCGCAGCAGACTGATACTCGCGCCGTCAGTACTGCCGACTCGGGAATTCCCTCGCCGCGACCTCCTGCGGGAAGACGCCCTCCTCGGTGACGATGCGCTTGGGGAGGGACTTTCCGGCCTTGAGGTCCTTGACCGCCTTCATCAGCTGCGGCCCGAGCAGTGGGCTGCACTCGATGGTGGCGTTCAGCTTTCCGGCCATCATCGCCTCGAAGGCGCCCTTCACCGCATCGATCGACACGATCACGATGTCCTTGCCGGGCTTGAGGCCGGCCTCCTCGATCGCCTGGATGGCGCCGATCGCCATGTCGTCGTTGTGGGCGTAGAGCACGTTGATCTTGTTATCGGCCTTGAGGAACGCTTCCATGACCTCCTTGCCTTTGGCGCGCGTGAAGTCGCCGGTCTGGGAGCGGGTGATCTTGAAGTTCGGGTAGTTCTTCAAGACTTCCTCGAAGCCGACCTTGCGGTCGATCGCCGGGGCGGATCCGACGGTGCCCTGGAGCTCGACGATGTTCACGTCGCCTTTCGCGGCGAGCTCCTTGACCGGCGGGTACGCGACCAGCCATTTCGCCGCGCGACGTCCCTCCTCGACGAAGTCGGAGCCCATGAAGGCGACCCAGAGCGAGTCGTCTTTCACGTCCACGTTGCGGTCGGAGAGGATGACCGGGATCTTCGCCGCCTTCGCCTCGCGGAGGACCGGCTCCCAGCCCGTCTCGACCACGGGCGAGAAAGCGATGACGTCGACCTTCTGGGCGATGAAGGAGCGGATGGCCTTGATCTGGTTCTCCTGCTTCTGCTGCGCGTCAGAGAATTTGAGGGTGATGTCCTCCTTGGCCGCGGACTCCTTGATGGACTTGGTGTTCGCGGTCCGCCACTCGCTCTCGGCGCCGATCTGCGAGAAGCCGAGGACGATCTTCTTGTCCGCCCGCGCAAGCCCGGCGTACGCGATGGTGATCCCGAGAAAGACGGTGGACGCAATGCCGAAGGTTCGCTTCATATGCCTCTCCTGACTCTAGGGAACGCCTGGTGGCAAAAGCCCGCATCACGGACGCCAGGCCGCCCGTGACGGCCGGAAGGTTCTCCATGCATACGCTTAGATCTCCTCGGGCCTTCCATTCCGCCGCGGCCTTTGGCGGGTGGTCGCGCCAGCCCGGCGGCGAGGGCGCTCCTCACCGGATGCCCGGCCCTCCTCCCCCTGCCCGTAGTAGGCGTCGGCGCCATGTTTCCTCTCGAAGTGCTTCCTGACGAGGTGCTCGGGGAGGCGCGCCGCGCCCGGCGCGATGGTGCGTGTGACGAACGCCATCCTGGCGATCTCCTCCAGGACCACGGCGTGGTGGACCGCCTCCTCGGCCGTTTTTCCCCAGGTGAAAGCGCCGTGCCCGGCCACCAGGACCATCGGGGTCCTCGAGGGATCCCGCCCCCGGAAGCAGTCCAGGATCTGCCGCCCCGTCTCCGCCTCGTAATCGCCCGCCGCCGCCGCCGCGCTCATCACGGGCGTGCAGGGCACGTCCTCGGCGAGGTAGTCGGCATGCGTGGTCCCGAGGATCGGAATGGGGCTCGCCGCCTGGGCCCAGCCAGTCGCGTAGGTGGAGTGGGTATGGACCACGCCGCCGAGGCCGGGCATCTCCCGGAAGAGCACGAGGTGCGTCCTCGTATCGGAGGAGGGCCGGAGCCGCCCCTCGACGATCTTTCCCTCGAGGTCGAGGACCACGATGTCCTCGACCGAGAGATCCTCGTACGCGACGCCACTCGGCTTGATGGCGACGAGGCCCGCCTCCCGATCGAACGCCGACGCGTTCCCGAAGGTGTAGATGGCGAGCCCACGCCTCGCGATCTCGAGGTTCGCGGCCCAGGCACGCTTCTTGAGCTCGCGATGGTTCGACCTCATCCCTCTATCTTCCGATCCGGTACGCGGCGTCGTTCCAGCGCAGCTCGTTCTTCAGGACGCCGAGATCCGTCCCCTGCCCGATGCGGACGAGCTCGACGCCGAGAATGCCGGCGAGGTCCTCGAGCTGCGCCGCGTTAGCGGCCTGGCTGAAGGCGGTGTGGTGTGCGCCGCCGGCGAGGATCCAGCCGGCGCAGCCGCGCTTGAAGTCGGGGCGGGGGACCCAGACCGCGCGCGCGGTGGGGAGCTTCGGCATCGGTTCGCCCTTCACGGCGTCCACCTCGTTCACGATCATCCGCATGCGCCCGCCCATGTCGACCAGCGTGACGTTGATTGCCGGTCCGGTGGCAGCGTCGAACACGAGCCGGCAGGGATCGGCCTTGCCACCGATGCCCAGCGGATGGACTTCCAGGGACGGCTTGCCCGCGGCGATCGAGGGGCAGACCTCGAGCATGTGCGCCCCCAGCACGAGCTCGCGCCCCTTGGCGAGGTGATAGGTGTAGTCCTCCATGAAGGAAACGCCGCCGGGACGGCCCGCCGACATCACCTTCACCAAGCGGACGAGCGCGGCGGTCTTCCAGTCTCCCTCCGCGCCGAAGCCGTAGCCCTCCGCCATCAGACGCTGGCAGGCGAGGCCGGGCAGCTGCTTCAGGCCGTGGAGATCCTCGAAGGTGGTGGTGAACGCGTCGAACCCGCCCTCCCGCAGGAAGGCGCGCATCCCGATCTCCTGGCGCGCGGCGTCGCGCAGATTGGCGCGCCGCTCGCCGCCCTTCCGCAGGGCGGGGGCCAGCGTGTAGAGGTCCTCGTACTGGGCGGTGAGCTGGTCGATCTCGGCCTCGCTCACGTCCGCGATGCGTCCCACCAGGTCGCCCACCCCATAGCCGTTCACCGACCAGCCGAACTTGATCTGCGCCTCGACGCGATCGCCCCCGGTGACGGCGACCTCCCGCATGTTCATGCCGCCGAAGCGGGCGATCTTGAGCTTGCGGGAATCGGCGGCCGCGCAAGCGGCCCGGGACCAGTCGTCGAGCGCGGCGAGGACGTCCTCGTCCTGCCAGTGGCCGACCACGATCTTCCGCTCCAGGCGGAGGCGCGCGCCGATGAACCCGAACTCCCGGTCGCCATGGGCGGACTGGTTCAGGTTCATGAAGTCCATGTCGATCTGGGCCCAGGGAAGCTCGCGGTTGAACTGGGTGTGGAGGTGGGCGAGCGGCTTCTCCAGGCGGGTGAGCCCTGCGATCCACATCTTCGCGGGCGAGAAGGTGTGCATCCAGGCCACGACGCCGACACAGTTCGCCGCGCTGTTCGCCTCGATGCAGGTGTTCAGGATCTCCTCAGGCCCGGTCAGCGTCGGCTTCCACACGACACGCACGGGCAGCTTGCCCGAGCGGTCGAGGAACTCGGCAATCTTCCGCGAATCGTCCGCGACCTGCTTCAGCGTTTCGTCGCCGTAGAGGTGCTGGCTGCCGGTGAGGAACCAGAGCTCTCGCTTCCTCGGGTCGAGCATGGGCATGGCACTTCCCCGTTCTTGGACGGCAGTCATTGTGAGCGCTCACATCCAGAGTGTCAACTCCCGCTCATGCCCTCACCACCACTCCGTCCGCTACCAGGGCGGCGCTCATGATCGTCTGTTGGGTCGCCTGGTCCTTCTCCAGCACCGTCTTCACCCTCCCCTCGTGCATCACCAGGACCCGATCGGAGAGGGCCAGGATCTCGGGCAGCTCGGAGGAGATGAGGATGATGGAGACGCCTTGCGACGCGAGGTCGGAAACGATCCGGTGCACCTCCGCCTTCGCCGCCACGTCGATCCCGCGGGTCGGTTCGTCCAGGATCAGGATCCGCGGCCGGGTCGCGAGCCACTTCGCGATGACGACCTTCTGCTGGTTTCCCCCGGACAAGTCGTTCACCACTTGCTCGCGAGTCGCGATGCGGATGCGCAGGGAGGAGACGTACGAATCGGTGAGCTCCTCCTCCTTCTTGCGGCCGAGGAAGGCGCGGAAGCGGCGCAGGACGCGGTGGACCGCGAGCGTCAGGTTCTCCCGCACGTTCATGGGGAGGACCAGGGCCTGCACCTTGCGATCCTCGGGGAGGTAGGCGATGCCGAGCGCGACCGCGTCGCGCGGGCTCCCGATCCGGACTTCCTTGCCCTCGAGCAAAACCCGGCCGCCGGTCTTCTTCGCGGCGCCGAAGAGGATCCGGGCCATCTCGGTGCGGCCCGCACCGATGAGGCCGGCGAACCCCAGGATCTCTCCTTTGCGAAGATTGAAGCTCACGTCCTTCACCACAGGTGGACCCGAGAGGCCCTCCACCCGGAGGACCTCGAGGCCGGGCACGGCGCTTCCCACACGGGCGGCGCGCGAGCCAAGCTCCCGGCCCACCATCCGGTTGATGAGCTCCTCCATCGTGCCGGTCTTCGCGTCGACCTCTCCCGCGTTCCGGCCGTCGCGAAGAACCGCGATGCGATCGGTGATCTCGAATACTTCGGAGAGCTTGTGCGAGATGAAGACCACCGAGACTCCCCTTTGCTTGAGCTCACGGATCACCTTGAAGAGCCGGGAGGTCTCCCGGTCGGTGAGCGACGAGGTCGGCTCATCCATCACCAGGAGCTTCACGTTGGTGAGCAGGGCCTTGGCGATCTCGATCATCTGCTGTACCGCGGTGGAGAGCAGCCGGACCTCCACGTCGAGGTCGATCCGCACGTCCAGATACTCGAAGAGCTCGAGCGCCTTCCTCCGCATCGCCGCGTCATCGAGGAAGGGAGAGCGCCCCCTGAAGATCTCGCGGCCGAGGAAGAGGTTCTCGATCGCTTTCAGATTCGGGCAGTTGGAGAGCTCCTGGAAGATGAGCGTGACGCCAGCCTCCTGCGCCTGGTGGATGGAGCGGAACGCCGTCCTTTTCCCGTCCCAGACGATCTCGCCGGCATCGGCGCGGTAGACGCCGGCGAGGATCTTCATCAAGGTCGACTTGCCCGCGCCGTTCTCGCCGAGGAGGCCGACGACCTCGCCGGGCCCGACCGCGAAGCTCACGTCGTCGAGGGCGCGCACGCCCGGGAAGGACTTTGACACGTGCCGCATCTCGAGGAGAGGAGCGGTCACGTCACGCCCTTCTCTTGGCGCGGTCCAGAACCGCCGCGAGCACGATGATGATCCCGATGATCGCGGTCTGCCAGTACGAGGAGACCCGCATCAGCACCAGGCCGTTCTTGATGATCCCCATGATGCAGGCGCCGATGAGCACGCCCAGCACGCTCCCCGAGCCGCCCGCGAGCGAGGTCCCGCCGATCACTGCCGCGGCGATCGCGTCGAGCTCCCAGCCCTTGCCGGTATCGGCCTGGGCAGAGTTGAAGCGCGCCACCAGGATGATCCCGGCGATCGAGGCGCAGGCAGCGGGAATGAGATAGAGGAAGAACTTGATCCGCTTGACGTCGATCCCGGACAGGAAGGTGGCCTGCTCGTTGCCGCCGATGGCGTAGGTGCGGCGTCCGAACGCGGTGGTGCTGAGCGCCACGTGGGCGAGCACGGCGATCGCCACCGCGATCCACACCGGGATGGGCAACCCGAGGAAGGAGCCTTGGGCGATGGGCAGGAAGGAAGCCGGGACGTCCGTGATGGGCCAGCCCTTGGTGAGCCCGAGCACCAGGCCCGAGGCGAACGAGAGCATCCCGAGCGTCACGATGAACGGGGCGATCCCGACGTACGCGACGAGCGCGCCGTTCACCGCCCCCATCACCAGCCCGACGAGGATCCCGAGGAGCACCGCATACGGCGGCGGGACCCCGATCGTCATCGCGTAGGCGGCCCCCATGCCCGCGAGCGCCATGACCGAGCCCACCGACAGGTCGATCCCGCCGGTGAGGATCACGAACAGCTCGCCCAGGGCGACGATCGCGACGAACGAGATCTGACGCGATACCAGGTAGAGGTTGCCGGCGCCGAGGAAGTTCGGCGCGGCGATCCCGATCACCGTCATGAGGAGGACGAGGGCGAGGAAGATCGCCGATTCCCTGGTCCTCACCAGGGCGCGGACGATGTTGCGGCCGGGTTGAGGGTCTCCCTTCGCGTGCATTTCCGTCGCTCCCGGCGCTTCATGGAACGGCCGCGGATGGCGCCGCGGCCGCCCCCTGGCGTCGCGCTGCGCTTCCGGAAGCGGACCCTACATCGCCGCGAACTCCTTCTTCATCTCGTCCATGTAGCTGTTCACGTTCGACCTGGTCACGAACAGCACGCCCGTGTCGGTGACCTTGGGGAGCGTCTTCCCCTTCGAGGCATCGAGGAGCGCCTCCACCGAGAGCCAGCCCATCTTGAAGGTCTTCTGGACGATGCAGAACGCGACCGTGCCGTCGCGGATGCCTTGGAGCGTGTCCTTGAGGTCGTCGAAGCCGGCGAGGAGGATCTTGCCTGCCTTCTTCTGCTGCTTGAGGACCGACGCAGCGGCCGGCGCGCCCTCCGCAGACACAGCGAAGATGGCGGTGAGGTCGGGGTAGGTCTGGAGGATCGCCTCGGTCTTGTTGGTGGCGACGGAGAAGTCGCCCGCGACGTCGACCACCTCGAGGATCTTCACGCCCGGGGCAGATTTCGCCATCGCCTCCTTGAAGCCCTGGGTGCGGAGGTTCAGGTTCGCCGCCCCGAGCCCGCCCTGGAGGATCGCGATCGATCCCTTGCCCTTCATCAACTCGGCCATCTTCTTGCCCGCCTCGTACCCGGCGGTCTTGTTGTCCGTGCCGATGTAGGTGAGGGCCTGCGACGACGGCGCCGGCGCGTCGAAGGTGATGACCTTGATCCCGGCGCGGGTTGCCTCCGCGATGACCGGAACGAGCCCTGCGTCGTCCAGCGCGGAGATGGCGATGCCGTCCACCCGCTGGGCGATCAGCTCCTCGATCGCCTTGACTTGCAGCGGCAGCTCGAACTTCTGCGGGTCGACCTTGTCGACGTTGACGTCGTATTTCTTGGCGGCGGCCTTGAAGCCCTCGTAGCAGGGCTCGTAATAAGGGTGGACGCCCTTGGGGACCATCACGAAGGTCTTCTTCGGAGCGGCTGTGGAACCGTGCGGCACGAGGAGGAGCGCCGCGAGGACCGGCGGTGCGAGTCTCTTCCAGTTCATGGGATTTTCCCTCCAAATCCTTTCAGCTGGATTGGCTCTTCGAGGGCGGCTGGGCTAGAATCGCTGCGACTGTGAGCGTTCACATGCGGGAAGTCAAGTCGGTTCCGGCGAGGCGTGCATGAGCGGCCCTCTCGCTCGTCCGCGCAGGCCCAGGGGGCGCGGGCAGCGCCCCGCGGTCATGACCGACGTCGCGAAGCTCGCCGGCGTCTCGCACCAGACCGTCTCCCGCGTGCTGCACGACAGCCCCCACGTGCGGCGCGGCACGCGGGAGCGCGTCCTGGCCGCCATCCGGCAGCTCGACTATCGCCCCAACCCGGTCGCGCAGGCGCTCGTGACCGGGCGCTCGCGCTCGCTCGGGGTGGTCAGCTTCGACACCACGCTCTACGGACCGGCCTCGACGCTGCTGGGGATCGAGGAAGCGGCGCACGATCGCGGCTACGCGGTGAGCATCGCGAGCCTGCGCTCGCTGAACCGGGCATCCGTGGTGGGCGCGGTGCAGCGGCTGCGCGACCAAGGCGTGGACGGTGTGGTGGTGATCGCTCCGCAGCGGGCGGCGGTGGACGCGCTCCTGCACCTTCCTCCGGAGGTGCCGGTGGTCGCGGTGGAGGCGGGCCCCGACGACTCGGTCCCGGTGGTGGCGGTGGACCAGATCGCCGGGGCGGCGGCGGCGACGCGACATCTGCTCGAGCTCGGCCACCGCAACGTCTGGCACATCGCGGGTCCGGAGGACTGGCTCGAGGCCGAGCAGCGGATCGAAGGGTGGCGTTCGGCGCTCCGGGCTGCGGGCGCCGCCGAGCCGCGGCTGTTCCGGGGCGACTGGAGCGCGCGCTCGGGGTACGACGTCGGCGAACACCTCCTCGCCGAGGCGGGTGTGACCGCGGTCTTCGTTGCGAACGATCAGATGGCTCTCGGCCTCCTCCGCCGCCTCCACGAGGCCGGCCGCGAGACGCCGGGCGAGATCAGCGTGGTCGGTTTCGACGATATCCCCGAGGCGGCCTACTTCACGCCGCCCCTCACCACCGTCCGGCAGGACTTCGCCGAGGTGGGGCGGAGCTGCCTGCATCTGCTCCTCGCTCAGATCGACAGCCGGGTCCGATCCTGGACGCGAGTGGTCGTCGCGCCCGAGCTTGTGGTGCGAGGCAGCACAACGGCCGCCCGCGCTCGTTGACGAGCGGATCAGGCTCCGGCACCTCAGACCCGTTTCATGCAGAAACGTCGTGCGGCGTGATGAGGACGACAATTTTGTATCGTCGCGACCTCTCTTCCACCGGCCGGCAAACCCGTCTCCAGAGCGTGCGCATCGATCACCGTTCCCGCGGCTGCGTGGTACCGCGCTTGCACCTTTCCCTCCACGGACGCACTCCAGCGTTCCCGGAAGGAGTCAAAGGATGCCTGAGAAAGTGGTCGCGCCTGCGAGTGAGGCAGGGCAAACGCCAAACCGAAGCACGCTGGGTCTCACGGGTCTGACCATCAACGCGATGGCGCTGATCGCCCCGGGCGCCTTCCTCTGGCTGACGTTCCAGATCCAGGCACTCTACGGAGCGCCCATGGCCGGCTCGGCGATGTGGTTCGGAATCGTCGCCGCGCTTCTGCTCTGCTTCGCGACCGCCATCAGCTACGCCGAGCTCTCCAAGCTCTACCCCGGCGCAGGCTCCTCGTACTTCTTTGCCGAGCAGGCTTTCTTGCGCAAGACGAAGGCGTACAAGTTCGCGCGCCTGGCCAAGTTCATCACCGGCTGGGCCAGCCACCTCTACTACTGGGTCTACCCGGGCTGCATGGTGGGCGTTACCGCCATTCTCTCGGGCTATCTGCTCAGCCAGTTCTATCCCAACACATTCAGCGGCACCTACAACAGCCCGCTCTTCATGATCCTCTTCTGCATCGTCTTCGCTGCGGGCGTGGCGTACATCGCCTTTCGCGGCGTCACCGGCACGACCAGCGTCAACATGGTGATCAACATCGTCCAGATCGGCGCGCTGCTCGTCTTCTCGGTGATGGCCATCGCCTACCGCGTTCAGCACCCCGAGGGCGCGCGCGGCTTTCAGCTGGTGAACGGCATCCCGGTCGACTACGTGGTCGCGCAAGAGGCCGTGTTGGAGAACGGCAAGCCCAAACTGGATCCGAGCGGCCAGCCCGTGCTCCAGAACAAGCTGGATGCCGACGGCAACCCGGTGCCGGAGATGAAAGACGGCCAGCCGGCGCCGTTCCTGCTCAGCTACGCTCCGGAGGAAGCCACCGCCATGGAGCCGGTGGATGCGGACCACCCCAAGGATCTCACGCCGCACTTCAAGTTCCATCCCAAAGCCGGATCGGTGCCCGCGCCGCACGGGTTCTCCTACTTCATCATCCAGGCTTGCATCGCCATCCTCATCCTGGTCGGCTTCGAGTCGGTCACCTCGATGGGCGAGGAGGCGAAGAACGCCAAGAGGGACATCCCGCGCGCAGTGCTCCTCTCGCTCGCCATCCAGGGCGGCGTTTGCTACCTGATCGAATACTTCGCGGCCAACTACTTCCTCAACAAGGGCTACACGCTGCCGAACGCATCCGCGTCGGGCGCCCCACTCGGGGACATGATGGTGATGGTCGGCACCTGGCTCTTCGGCAGCTATGCCGCCGGCCGCGCGTTCATGCTGGTGCAAGCGTTCACCGTCTTCCTCGCACTGATCGGCACCACCCTCTCGTGCCTCTCGACCGGGGCCCGCGTCACGTATGCGATGGGCAAAGACGAGGAAGTCCCGGGGCACTTCGGCATGCTGCACGGCAAGCGGCTGACGCCCTACCGCGCCATCTGGACGCTGGCCGCCCTCTCCGCGCTGATCGGCATCATCACCGTCGGTGGCACGACTCCCACGCCGCTCGAGGAGAAGTATCACAACGTCTGGTACGCCTTCGGCCTCTTCGAGCCGTCGACCTACGCGCGGCTGCCCAATACCCTCGTGATCGTGACGCTCGTCAGCAACTTCGGCACCTTCTTGCTCTACATGCTGACCTGTATCGTCGCCATCGTCGCCTTCCGCGAGCACCACCTGTACAACGGCTTCAAACACATGGTGGTTCCACTCTTCGGCCTCGCCGCCAACCTGGTCTGCATGCTGTTCTACCTGGTGGGCCCTTTCACCGTGTCCGGCATGAGCATCAAGGAACCGTACATCGCGCTCGCCGTCTGCGGAGCGTGGGGCGTCTATGGGGCCGTGTACTTCATGCGCGCCAGCAAGTCGAAGGGAAAGCCGGTCTACATGGAGAAGCAGGCCATCGCCTTGAGCCCCTGACTGTGTCCGGCTCGACGTGCGCGGCGGCGCAAACAGCACCGTCGTGCACGTCAGGTGCGGGGATAAGCGTCGGAACCCATCTCCAGCGAGTCGAGCCCGGCCCACTCCACCTCCGCCTGGACCCGGTTGCCGATGACCCGGTCGAGCACGCGGAAGAAGCCGTACGCGACCGGGAAGACGAAGACCAGATTCGCGACGATGCCGACGCACTGCGCAGCGAGTTGCGATGCATCCCCGAAGAGCAGCCCGCGCACCGGGCCCTCGACGCCGTTCCAGCCGAAACCGTAGGTGCCGTCGGCGAAGAGACCGAGCGCGATCGCTCCCCAGCTGCCGCAGAAACCGTGGACGGAGATCGCGCCCACCGGATCGTCCAAGCGGAGCCGATGCTCGAGCAACACGACGGAGGAGGCGGTGATCAGTCCGGCGACCATGCCGATCAGCGCGGCCGCGGCCGGAGCCACGAAGGCGCAGCAGCCTGTGATCGAGACGAGGCCGCCGAGGAGCCCGTTGCAGGCCATCCCGATGTCCGGCTTGCGCAACGAGGACCAGATATAGAACAGCGCGGCGAGCGCGCCCGTGGCGGACGCCAGCATGCTGTTGACCGCGATGGTTGCGATCCGGGGATCGGAGGCAGAGAGCGTCGAGCCGGCGTTGAACCCGAACCATCCGAAAGCGAGGATCAGGGTACCGGTCACGGTCATCGGGAGGTTGTGGCCGGGCATGGCAAGGATGGTCCCGTCCCGGCGGAACCTGCCGGCGCGCGGCCCGAGCGCGAGCGTGCCGGCGAGCGCGGTCACCCCGCCGGTCATGTGCACGACCGTGGAGCCGGCGAAGTCCACGTGGCCATGTCCGAGCCCGGCGCTTGCCCCGAGGGTCGCCAGCCACCCTCCGCCCCAGACCCAGTTCCCGTAGAGCGGATAGAGGAACATGGACATGAACAGGCCGTAGGCGATGAAGGAGGCGAACCTCCAGCGCTCGGCCATGGCGCCGGTGGGAATGGTCGCCGCCGTATCCATGAAGACGGTGGCGAAGAGGAACATGGCGAGGCTCGAAGGATCGTGCGCCACGCTGACCAGAGCGAACTTCGCCGCGCCGAACAGCCCGACCAGGTGCCCTCCGAGGTTGATCGCCACCTCGTGCTCGCCGGTCACCGCCGCCCCCAGCGAAGGCCACTCGCGCACGCCTCCCAGCATCAGCCCGTAGCCCACCAGCCAGAAGCCGATCACGCCGATCGGGTAGATGACCAGGTTCATGCCCATGGTGTTGACGGCGTTCTTGGCGCGAGTGAACCCGGTCTCCACCATCGCGAAGCCGACTTGCATGAACATCACGAGGAACCCTGCGATGAGCACCCATGCCAGATTGAGCGACTGCTCCATGTCATCTCTCCCGGACCGTGGCGGGCGGGCGGCGCGGCGGTGGATGGCGGCTGCTGGCCCAGACCAGCGATGCCAGAGCGGCCACGATGGCCGCGACCAGGAGAGACATGGCAAGCCGGCGGGGAATGCCCCCCCGTCTTCGCCGTCGTCCGGAGCCCGCGAGTGGATCGCGGGGCGGCACCGCCGATGGATTGCGCAGATCGTGGAGGAACTCGGACGCGGTCTGGTAACGATCGCGCGGATTGCGCTCGATGGCCTTGAGCACGATGGCCTCGAGCGAAGGGTCGAACCCCGGCACGAAGTAGCTGGGCAGCCGCGGCTCTTCGTCAGTCTTGGCGCGCATCACGGCCAACGCGTTGGGACCGGAGAACGGCAGGTTGCCGGTGAGCATCTCGTAGAGGATGGTGCCGAGGGCGTAGATGTCGGTGCGCGCGTCGCCGCGTCGACCGCCGATCTGCTCCGGCGCGATGTAGTCCGGCGTGCCGATGGTGGCCGAGAGACCGAACCAGGTGATCCGCCTTGCCGATTTGTCCAGCGCGATTCCGAGGTCGATGATCTTCACCAGCCCCGTCGAGGTGATCAGGACGTTCTCCGGCTTGAGGTCGCGATGCACGACTCCGTGCTTGTGCATGTGCTCCAACGCCTCGCAG